>VYLJ01000038.1_pt1 | contig 44196 bp, 29 predicted proteins | sample 5114331 | NCBI WGS metagenome assembly VYLJ01 (sample SAMN12291791, study PRJNA351875) | freshwater metagenome | isolation source: freshwater lake | place: USA: Michigan, MSU2 Lake | collected 2011-08-16
CGGTCCGAAGATGCCGAGGCCGAACAGCGACAGGCTGGCGAGCACGAGGCTCATGGCCTGGCCGATGTCCGGCTCCTGTCCCTGGAGCGCCTCGGTGAACTCGCTGAAGAAGTTGGAGCCGATGCCGACGATGACGGCGAGCACCATCACCTTGATGCCGGAACTGACGACATTGCCCAGCACGCGCTCCGCGAGGAAGCTCGTGCGGTTCCACAGTGCGAAGGGCACGAGGATGAAGCCGGCGAGGCTGGTGAGCTTGAACTCGAGGATGCAGACGAACATCTGCACGGCGAGGATGAAGAAGGCGACGATCACCAGCGCCCAGGCGAACAGCAGGATCATGATCGTCAGGAAATTGTCGAAGAAGGTCGTGAACCCAACCATCTCGCTGGCCTGTTCGAGCAGCGGCCAGGCGGCCGAGAAGCCGGTCCCGGCGAGGCGCCCGGGCTTCAGCAGGTCGTCGGCAGAGAGCGTCCCGCCACCGGCGGTCAGGCCAGCCTGCGCGAACGAGCGGAAAATGATGTCGGCGAGCGTCGAGAAGCTGTTCAGGATGAAGGCGAACGCGCCGATATAGAGGATCTTCTTCAGAAACCGGCCGATGACATTGTCATCGCCGCCCATCGCCCAGAACAGCCCGGCAAGCGTGATGTCGATGCCGATCAACGTCGCGGTCAGGAACCCGACATCCGGCCCGAGCAGTCCGAACCCGCTGTCGATGTAGGTGATGAACGCCTGCAGGAAGCGGTCGATGACATTGAGGTCGTTCAAAGTTCTGCCTTCCTGTCTGGCATCGAGGGGTGTCGCGGGGCACGGCTGGGGAGTGGAACCGCGCCCCGCGACGGCGACCGGTGGCTAGAGGGGGAGCCGCCGATCGCAGGTGTCCGGATCGGGCCTTCCGGCCCGCGGGGGCTATCGGGGCGTGTAGGCCGATCCGGAACCGAGGAACTTCTTGGTGGCGGCACGGGCCTCCGCGGCCTGGGTCGCGCGCCGCGCCTGCTCGACGGCTTCGCTGCGGAACTGCGCCGCCATCATGTGCTGCAGCTGGAACTGCTGCTTGGCAGTGAGTGCGAGAAGCTGGTTCGTTGCCTGCTGGGCTTGGAGCGAGCCTTCCGCTCCCTGGCTGCGCGCGACGATGTCGGCGAGCGCCTCGGTGTCCGCCTGGATATTTTCGACCACCTGCGCCTGCACCGTCATCGTCTGGCGGAACGCGCCCATGCTGGCATCGAGGCGGGACCGAGCATCACGAACCCTGGCATCGGTGCGCAGCGCCGACGAGAAGTCCTGCGGGAACAGGGCCGAGAACTTGTCGTCGAGCTGGTCGACGCGGAAATCAATGGCCTGCGCGCGGCCCATCAGCCGGTCGATCTCGGCGAGCTTCTGCTTGAGCGCGTCGAGCTGCGGGAAGTCGATACGGGTCAGGTTCTTGCCCATGTTGACCAGCATCTGCGCCTCGTTCTGGAGCTGTTGGATCTGCTGGTTGACCTGCTGGAGCGCCCGCGCGGCGGTCATGATGTTCTGCGCGTAGTTGCTGGGATCGAATACCGTCAGCTGCGCCCGCGCGGGTGTTGTCGGCATCATCACGCCCATGGCCAGCGAGCCGCAGGCGCCAAGGCCCATGGCGGCGGCGATGAGGTGCTTTCGAGTCGGGATACGCATTAGTCTTCTCCTTCTTGGGGGGCTCGGGAATCGGGGAGGTCTGGAGCGGGAAAGCCGGCGGCGAGCTCTGCTGCCCAGTCGAGGCCGGCGTCGCGCAGGAAGGCTTCCGCGAAATGTTCGTGGCCGTGTTCGGCGAGGATCCCGTCGATCCGCGCCTGCGCGGCAGGGTCGGACGTGCCGCACAGCGCCAGTGCGACGGGGCCGAGACCGAGTTCGAACAGTCGGTTGCCGCGCGCGGACTGAAGATAATAATGGCGCTTGGGCGTAGCTCGGGCGATCAGCTCAATCTGGCGTTGGTTGAGCCCAAACCGCGCATAGATGTTCTGTCCCTGCGGCTCGATCGCGCGGTCGTTGGGCAGCAGGATGCGCTGCGGGCAACTTTCGATGATGGCCGGCGCGATCGCCGATCCGGCGATGTCGGCGAGGCTCTGCGTTGCGAACAGCACCGCGACATTCTTCTTGCGCAGCACCTTGAGCCATTCGCGGATGCGCGCGGCGAAGAGCGGGTGGTCGAGGAAGATCCAGGCTTCGTCGAGAATGAGCAGCGTCGGCCGCCCGTCGAACCGCTCCTCAAGGCGATGAAACAGGTACGTCAGCACCGGCGCGACCGCGCCGGCCTGGCCCATCAGCGCCTCGGTCTCGAAGCACTGGACGTCGGCGATTGCGAGTTGCTGTTCGGCCGCATCGAGCAGCTGACCGTGCGGTCCTTCGAGCGTGTAGGGCTGGAGCGCGATGCGCAGGGCGTTCGACTGGAGCAGCAGCGCGAGGCCGGTCATGGTCCGCTCCTCGCGGGGCGCCGAGGCCAAGCTGCCGAGCGCGGTCCAGATCGCGTCCTTCACTTCCGGCGTTACGGGAACATTCTCGTGCGCGAGCAGCGCCGCGATCCATTCGGAAGCCCAGCTGCGCTCGCCGGCATCGTCGATGCTCGCGAGCGGCTGGAAGGCAAGCGCCTCGCCGTCCGCTTCGGACGAGCCGAGCGCGTGATGTGCGCCGCCCATCGCCAGCACCGCAGCGCGCGCGGAATTGCCCTTGTCGAAGATGTAGACTTGGGCCCCCGCGTAGCGACGGAACTGGAACGCGATCAGGCTGAGCAGCACCGACTTGCCGGCGCCGGTCGGGCCGACCACCATCATGTGCCCGACATCGCCGACATGGGTGGAGAGCCGGAACGGCGTCGAGCCGGCGGTCTTGGCGACGAGCAGCGGCGGGCCATCGAGATGCGCGTTGCGGATCGGCCCAGCCCACACCGAGGACAGCGGCATCAAGTGCGCGAGGTTGAGCGTGTGAACCAGCGGCTGCCGGACATTGGCATAGACATGGCCAGGCAGCGACGAGAGCCACGCCTCGACCGCGTTCACGCCCTCGCGCTTGGCTGTAAAGCCGAGCCCGTTGACGATCCGCTCGACCGCGCGGACCTTGTCCTCGACCGCCGCGCGGCTCAGGTCGGTGACCGTAATCGTCGTGGTCAGATAGCCGAACGCGACATGATCGCCGCCCAGGGCCTGGAGGGCGAGGTCGGCATCGACCACCTTGTTGTCGGCGTCGCTGTCGAGCAGCTGCGCCGGCTGGTTGTACATGACCTCGCGCAGCAGCGCGGTCACCGACTTGCGCTTGTTGAACCACTGGCACCGCAGCGACGTGAGCGTTTTCGTCGCCAGCGTCTTGTCGAGCGCGATGAAGCGCGTGACCCAGCGATAGCCGAAGTCCTGGTGGTTGAGCGCATCGAGGATGCCCGGCCGGCTGAGGCTCGGGAAGCCGAGGATCGTGAGCGTGCGGACATGCAAGTCGCCAAGCCGCGGCTCAAGCCCGCCAACCAGCGGCGTATCGGCGAGAATGGCGTCGAGATACATCGGCGTCTCGGGCGCAGCGATAGAGTGCCGGCGATCCGAGATCGTGCCGTGGAGGAAGGTCAGCGTTGCGCCATCGTCGAGCGGGCGCACCTCGGGCATGAAGCCGGCGAGCAGGTCGACCACCCGCTCTGTCTCGGCGACGAAGCTCTCCAGCGCGCCTCGCCAGTCGCGTTCCTTGTCACCATCGGGCCGCTCGACCAGCGAGCGCCCGGCGCGATCGGTCGCGTCGGCCGGCGGCAGCCATGTCATCGTCAAATGGTAGCGGCTCTCGAAATGCGTGCCCTCGGCCTCGAATGCAGCCTGCCGCTCGCCATCGACCAGCCAGCTCGCCGCATCGGGAAAGGCGCTGTCGGGATAGGCCAACGCCTCGCGACGCTCGGCGTCGAAGAACAATGCCCAGCCGCTGCCGAACCGTTTGAGGGCATTGTTCGCCCGCGCGCAGGCCGAAATGAGTTCCGCCTCGGTGGCGGATTCGAGGTCGGGACCGCGGAACGCCAGCACCCGCAGGAAACTGCCATCCTTGTTGAGCACGACCCCCGGCGCGACCAGCGCGGCCCAGGGCAAATGGTCGGCGAGGCGCTCGGCGCGGTCGCGATATTCCGCCAGGTTCAGCATGCGAAATAGCCCTTCTGGCGGATGTGGCGGAGCAGGACGGGCGCGAAGCTCGGGTCGCGGCGGGCGGCCATCACCGCGACACTGTGCCCGACCGCCCAGAGCAATAGCCCGGCCAGCCATTGCTGGAGGCCGAGGCCGACTGCCGCGGCCAGCGTGCCGTTGACGATCGCCAACCCCCGCGGCGCGCCGCCGAGCAGCAGGGGCGACCCGAGCGATCCGTGGATCGGCACCTCGAAGCCTTCGATATGCTGGCCGGCGTGGAAGGTCTGGGCGATCACGAGATCAGCGCTCCGCCGCCGAAGCTGAAGAACGAGAGGAAGAAGCTCGACGCCGCGAAGGCGATCGACAGGCCGAACACGATCTGGATCAGGCGCCGGAACCCGCCCGCGGTCTCGCCGAACGCGAGCGTCAGGCCGGTGACGATGATGATAATCACCGCGACGATCTTGGCGACCGGACCCTGGACCGATTCGAGCACCTGCTGGAGCGGTTCCTCCCACGGCATGCCCGAACCCGCCGCGTGCACACGCGTGGCGAGGGTGAGCGCGAGGCCGATCGCGGCGCCGACGAGCAAGTGGCGGTTGGACGAGTGCCGAGAGAGCTGGATACGAAGCATGGGTCAAATCTCCTTGGGTTTGAGGGTGGGAAGGTCGGCGAGTGCGTAGGCACCGGTGTCCGGATCGAGCCCGGCGACGCGCGCGATGGTCGAGACGCGGCGGTCGACGCCGCGCCCGGAAATGAACACGACGATGTCGATCGCCTCGACGATCAGCTGGCGTGGAACGGTGACCACTGCCTCCTGCACGAGCTGCTCGATGCGATAGAGCGCGGCGATCGCGCTGTTGGCGTGGACGGTCGCGATCCCGCCGGGGTGGCCGGTGTTCCAGGCCTTGAGCATGTCGAGCGCTTCGGGCCCGCGAACCTCGCCGACGACGATGCGGTCGGGGCGCAGGCGCATGGTCGAGCGCACCAGCTCGGTCATCGTGACGTGCGGTGGCCGGGTCCGCAGCGCGACCGTGTCGGGCAGCGGGCATTGCAACTCGCGCGTGTCCTCGATCAGGATGACACGGGCATCGACCCAGGCCATCTCGGCGAGCAGCGCGTTGGCGAGCGTGGTCTTGCCCGAGCTGGTGCCGCCAGCGACCAGGATATTGTAGCGCTGGGTGACCGCAGCGCGTAGCGCGTCGGCCTGCGTCTCCGACATCAGCCCGTCGGCGATATAGTCGTCGAGCGTGTGCAGCTTCTGCGCCGGCTTGCGGATCGAGAAGCACGGCGCCTGGCTGACTGGCGGCAGAACGCCTTCGAAGCGCTCGCCCGCGCGACCCTCGATATGCGGTGGCAACTCCGCCGAGATGATCGGGAGCTCGGCATGGACCTCGGCGCGGGCGTGGCTCGCCACCAGCCGGATGATGCGCTCGACCTGGCTCGGCTCCATCCGCACCTCGGTATCGAGGCGACCTTCGCCGAGGCGATCGAGCCGCAGGGCGCCGTCGGGATTGACCATGATCTCGATCACCAGCGGATCGCGCATGGCCGCGGCGATGTCGGCACCGAGCGCGGTGATCAGCATGCGCCGGCGACGCTCCGCGGAAAATTCGCCGTCCTCCGGGGCTGCGCTCGGCGTGCCCCCACCCAGCGAACGACGCCCAGTCGAAACCTGCCGCCCGACCTGCATGACGAAGGCTTCGAAGCGCTTGGCGCCCAGCGCACGGCCCGCCTGGTCGTTCTCGGCAAGCGGCGTCTGGATCGCGAGTTCGAACCGGACGAACAGTGCTAAGGTTTCGAGGATCACATAGGCGTCGCGGTCGACCCGGCCGATCGCCTGGGTCAGCCGGTCGAGCCGGATCGCGAAGCGATCTTCCAGCTCCGAGGCACCGCGGCGGTTGAGCCATGCGGTAACCGCATCGACGAGGATCGCCGACTTGCTGGCGCCGGGTTTGGCGGCGAGCGCTTCGAGCCGGTCGGAGAGCGGCTTGGGCAGGAACAGCTGGTGACGGATTTTCTCCATCGTCAGAATCCCAGCTGCAGATCGTCGGGGCTGCCGGAAGCCGCATCGAGGCCATAGACGGCGCGCGCGGTGCCGAGTGCCTGCACCCGGTCCATCGCTCGACGCTCCGCCACCTGGTCGCCATCGTCCTCGCCGAGGCCGAGCGGGTCGGCGATTTCGGGCTCGACGATGATGGCTGGCTCGATCTCATGCGCGGGATGACGGGCTTGTTCGAGGCCGCCCGCGTCAGCTCCCTCGTCGGCATCCTTGCCCGGGGTGAGGCGCATGTCGGCGCCGCGAACCTGTCCTGCCCAGTCATCCGGGCGAGCGGCAGGGAGGTCGTGGTAGCGATCATTGTCCAGCGACGGTGCGGGCAGCACGCGCGCGGTGAAGCGCCGATCCTCATAGTAGCGCAGCTTCTTCGCCCGGATCGGCGGATGCCCGGAAATGAGCACAAGTTCGTCGGTGGACGCGAGTTGCATCACCTCGCCGGGCGTCAGCAGCGCACGCGCGGTCTCCTGGCGGCTGACCATGACATGCGCGAGCCAGGGCGCGAGACGATGGCCGGCATAGTTGCGCATCGCGCGTTGCTCGGTCGCGGTGCCGAGCGCGTCCGAAATCCGCTTGGCGGTGCGCTCGTCATTGGTCGCGAAGGCGATGCGAACATGACAATTGTCGAGGATGGCGTTGTGCTCGCCATATGCCTTCTCGATCTGGTTGAGGCTCTGCGCGATCAGGAAGGCCCGCACGCCGTAGCCCGCGAGGAAGGCGAGGCTCGTTTCGAAGAAATCGAGCCGCCCGAGCGCCGGGAACTCGTCGAGCATCATCAGCAGGCGGTGGCGGCCCGGTGCCGCCTCGCCGTCTTTGCCGACGCCGCGCAGCTCCTCGGTCAGGCGGCGACCGATCTGGTTCAGGATCAGGCGAACGAGCGGCTTGGTGCGGCTGATGTCCGATGGCGGCACGACGAGGTAGAGCGAGACCGGGTGCGCTGCTTCGACCAAATCGGCGATCCGCCAGTCGGAAGCTGCCGTGACCGCAGCTACGGTTGGGTCGCGATAGAGACCGAGGAACGACATCGCCGTCGACAGCACGCCCGAGCGTTCGTTCTCGCTCTTGTTGAGCAGCTCACGCGCGGCCGAGGCGACGACCGGATGCACCAGTGGGGCATCCTCGGTGCCGAGGTGGTTGGTCGCCATCATCCGGCGCAGGGTCGCGGCGAACGAGCGTTGCGGATCGGACAGGAAGGTTGCGACGCGGGCGAGTGTCTTCTCTTCCTCCGCATAGAGGACGTGGAGGATCGCCCCGACCAGCAGCGAATGGCTGGTTTTCTCCCAGTGATTGCGACGTTCGAGCGCGCCTTCGGGATCTACGAGGATGTCGGCGATGTTCTGCACGTCGCGGACCTCGTTCACGCCCCGCCGCACTTCGAGCAGCGGGTTGTAGCGCGCGGAGCGGGCATCGGTCGGATTGAACAGCAGGCAGTGCGAAAAACGCGCACGCCAGCCGGCGGTCAGCTGCCAGTTCTCGCCCTTAATGTCGTGAACGACGGTCGAGCCCGTCCAGGTCAGGAGTGTCGGAACGACCAGGCCAACACCCTTGCCCGATCGGGTGGGTCGCGCGCCGCGTCGATCTGGAAAGCGGCAGCTACGCCATGGTCGAACGCTCGCGGGACTTCACGCTCGTACCGTGGCGCGATGTGCTCGAACGCAACATCGGCAAGGCAGCGTCCGGGATCATGCGCGCCGATGGGATCAACTGGCAGTTCGGACGCGACCGATCAGGGCCTGCCATCTCCTGACCGAGCTCGGTAGCCAACACGCCCTTTGCTGGAACGAGTTGGCTCGCCGCCCTCGTGCCCGAGCGACTCGCGCGAAGACGACACGGCGTATCCGATCGCACTGGACTGCGCTGGCGCGTTTACAGGCGCGGCAAAGCCCGCCCACAATCCGCTGGCCCGCCAACAAGCTTAGAGGTGGCGGTTTCGGTGGCATCAACAGTGCAATGACATAAGCGTTATGACGACATTTACGGAACATGCCTCAATAAGTTCTAGCGCATTATCGGCATGATTATGGCGTCGCCAACGGAGACGCTTATGCCCCGCATTAATCCACTTTTGCTTCGTCACTACCGGCAGAAGCTCGATATGAGCCAGGACGAACTCGGCCGCCGCGCCCGCATCGATAAAGGGACGATCAATCGAATCGAGAAGGGGCGGTCACGTCGAAACCCAGACCGGATCATTACCGAGCTTGCCAAGGTGCTCAAGCTAGACGTTGCGCAGCTCACTGCCGCTGATGCCGAGGTTCCCGGCGAGGCCGACGAGGGCCTGTTCCCCCGCCAGCAGCTCAACGTCCGGATTTCTATCGACGCTCGCAACGCATTCGCCCTGGTTGGCCAACGCTACGATGTGAGCCTGACCGATCTTGTGGAGTTCGCGCCCTTCCTCTTCCACCTGGTTGCTGCCGAAAGCCTCAAAGAACGCAGCGAGCGCCTGCAGGCGCTGAGCGCAGCACGAGCAGCGGTCAGCGACCTCGGCGAACTCTTCGGGCACCTCGCTTCCCGGATGACCAATGACTGGCAAGGCGAAGAGATCGACGCCCTTGAGCAGCGCTCAATCGACAGGCGGGATGTGCGCGGCGACACGATCTATGATCCCGATAGCCGCACCGAGGATCCCCACGACCACGACTATGACGGCGACGAAAAAGGCCCGTTCGTCCTGTATCTCCAGGAACGGCTCGCGGCTGTAAAATCAGCGACGGAGACTGACAGCTTCGACGGGTGGTACCGCCACGGCGGGGCACGTTACGAAATCTGCCGCGAACAGGCGCTCGCCATATTCGGGGGCGATGAGGATGCCGCCGACGATCTGCTCGCTGGACGCTATGGCGTGACCGAGCTCCCCAAAGAGCTGCGCGGTCCGGGCAAGGAATACGGGCGGGTGGCATGGGCTAAGGAAAAGCGCGCGGAAGTGAGCGCGCGTGCCGATGCCTTGTTCGCGTCGCTGGGTCTGGAGATCGACCTGTGAGCGCTTCCGTCGCGATCGCCGTGCTGGACACGCGCCATGCTCCGCTCAGCCGCCATGCTCGCGAACGCATGAAGGATCGCTCGATCCCCGCCTCGGTGGTCGATGCGCTCATCGATTTTGGCGACCGCCTGCGCTGCGGCGGAGGAGCGGAGACCTGTTATTTCACCAAGCGAAGCTGGCGCCGCTTTGCCGCTTATCTCGGCACCGAAGCGCGCCACTTCGAGCGCTAACGCGCGGCCGAGGCCGTGGTGGCGAACGATGGCCAGGTGATCACCACTTATTGGCGTCATTGAGCGTAATGCTTTACGTCCACAACGGGGCTTATTGGCCGATCGTCGTTGACCAGATCGCGCTTTGACTAGACCATATCGGAAATATGGGGGCAGGCATTTGTCGGCGATTCTTTCTACAGCGATTTGGGTACGGTTTCTCCGCAACTACGGACCAATTCCCACCAACGATAATATGTATGACGAGTCGATCCAGCGCGCGCTGCGTCGGCACAAGATAAGACCCATCACGCTTCCAGCGCCGCTGCGTGATCAATTGGTAGAGGATTTTCGGAGCGACACGCCTCGCTCACACATCATCACGGGCACTGCCGGTGACGGCAAGACTTATCATTGCCGCGAAGTCTGGACTGAACTTGGCGGCGACGTCACCGTCTGGAACCAAGGCGACAAGATCCAGCGGCTTCCGGTCGGAGACCGGACGCTGGTCATCGTCAAGGACCTGAGCGAACTGCGCGACGACGAGAGCGCGCTGCTGATCTCAGACTTTGCACGCGATGTCGCCGACCCCGACACAACCACATTCTACCTGCTCGCCGCCAATCACGGTCAGCTGCTTGAGAAACTCAAATCCGCGCCCGATACGCCTGAAGTCGCGCGGGTCAGCAAGGTTGTCGAGGATCTGCTGGTCACCGGCGTCAGCGCGGACGAGGCGATCGGGCTGCGTTTGAGCGACCTCAGCCGGTCCCCTGCCGCCGAAATGGCGATGGAAATCGTCGAGGCCATCACCGGCCATGAGGGATGGAGCGGGTGCGACAGCTGCGGCGCTCAAAGCGAGGGCGCGATCTGCCCGATTTTCGAAAACCGCCGTCGTCTGATCGGCGAGGGGGTCGATGATCCGTTCAAACGCCGGCTGACCGCGCTCATCGAATTGAGCGAACGCAACGGCAGCCATTTCCCGGTGCGCCAGCTACTCGCGCTTGTCGCCAACAGCCTGCTTGGTCATCCCGACGCCCGCGACGGCCTGATGACTTGCGCCGATGTTCCCAACATCCAGTCTCGCGGGACCGGCGACCGCGCAAGCATCTACCGCAATATCTTTGGCGAGAATCTGCGGCCGAGCAAAGCCGAGAAGACCGAGCTGTTTCGCAAGCTCAACGCCTTTGGCATCGGCGCAGAAACCAGCAATCGCGTGGACAATCTGCTCGTCTACGGCGCGGACGATCCCGCTTACGCCGAAGACTATGCCACTTTGGTGCTCGCAGACCCAATCTACGGCGCGACGTCGGCCTATGTCGGCGCCCAGCGCACCTATCTCGAAGGGGCCGACGGCACCGATCGCACAGCCTTTCTGGGTGCGCTACGCGCACAGCGACAGCGCCTGTTCTTCACCATGCCCGAGGCCAATGCGGCCAATTACGCGCTCTGGGACCTCACGGTGTTTCGCTATGCCGGACTCTATCTCGAGGTCGCCAGCAAGATCGCCGCCGACCAACCCGCGCCACGCACCGCCCTCAACATGGTCGTGCGTGGGCTCAATCGCATCTTCACAGGCATGCTCGTCCAGAACCAGGATGAGCTCGTCCTCGCCACCTCAGGCAGCTATTCCCAATCCAAGCGCAGCCCGCTCCTCGACGAGTTGATATCGGTGCCCCGGTCCGGGGGCGAAGAGGTCAGCATCGTGGCCGACAAGGGCGGGGGTGCCTTTGGTGTCTCGGTCAAGCTGGTGCGCGGCAACGAGATTGCGCCCGTCATGCTGTCGCTGTCGCCGACGCGTTTCGAGTTTCTCGGCCGCGTGGCCGAAGGCGCCTTGCCGAGCAGTTTCAGCCTCGAATGTCATGAGGATCTCTTGGCCTTCAAGGCGCGCCTGCTGCGCGAGACCGAGAACCGGCGTGCGCTCGATGGCGACGACGAGGTCATCGCCGGTGAGCTCGTGCTCCGTTTCATCGAACTGAACCCCGATGGTCGCGCCCAGCCGCGCCGCGTGATTGTGCGAGTATGACCATGGAAATCCTCGCACGCCCGCCCGAGTTCGAAGACCGCAATGGTCCGGCATTCTGGATCGATGAGGCGATCTGGGGGCACCGCCTCCATGACGAGCAGTCGCCCTGGCTCACCTTCCTCGAATTTCTGACGGTACTGCTCGCCGAAAGTCGCGAAGGGAGGGCGCTCGTTGAAGAGCGTCTGAACAGCCTGTCCTACAAGCCACAGCTCCAGCTACACTTGCGCAACCTCGTCTTCAATAACCCGCATGTGATGACCGTCCGCGCTGAAACCCGGTCGGACGACGCGGCGTGGACCCTCTGGTTGCAGAAGATGGCGGAGACCGCCGGGGGGATCGACCGGCCTGATTTTGCCTATCTGCGCGATCGGTTCGAAAATTTCGACGATTTTGCCGCGGTGCTCAATTTTCTCCAGGGCTCGGCAATCGAGGGCAGCAGCAACAAGCGCTGGAGCTCGAAGTTCGTGTTCCCGTTCGGCCCCGCCGCCCTTTACGAGGACGTTAATGTGAAGCCGGGTGGGAGCGTGTCGAACGATCGGCGCTTTTTCGCGCGGGCCGGCGAGCTTCTCTACCTGATGCTCTGTCGGAGCCGGCATGCTGAAGCGCTGCGCGGGCAGCTGGTCACGCGGTTTCTGGAAAACCCGGCGCCCTATGACAGCATGGCGCAGGCGCTTCAGGGTGATCAGCAACTTGCCAAATCCGAACGCGGGGGCGCCTATCTGCCCTGTTCGACGCATCCTATCTTCGACCGCCTCAGCGAGGACTGGCTTGCCATCCTCAACCTGCCGATCCCGGCGCATGACGCGATCCCGCACCTTGTGACGATGGCGGGCCTCAATATCATCCTTTATCAGTTGGACCGGGCGCGCGAGCTCCTCGACCGCTCTCCGATCACTCTGGTGTGCGAGATCGTCTCGCCCAAGAAATCGGTTGTTCGCGACCTTTCAGCCGATTCCTACCAGCACAACAACATGCTGCCGCAACAGGCGATCGAGCGGTTCGTCCGCCGCGTAACCGAGACCGATGATTGGCAGACTGCCCTGGCCTCGGACGATCCGACGCTCAACGCCATCGACATCCTGCAGCGCGAATTTGGCTGGCCCGACGGCGATGACGAGGAGTTAGTCAACGAACCGCAGGCCTTTGTCGACGGGCTGGTGGGCCGGGCGACGGTCCGGCACAAACAGCATGTCGGCAAGATCCACATGACCTGGTCGCGCGCGATCGGACTGTCATCACGGCGCTCGAGCCGACGGGTGCGCTACGCACCGACTGATCGCCTGCTCAAGACCCTGGTCGTCGCCTGCGTCGACGAGCGCCTCGAATTCAAGGATTTTCTGGTGCGGCTGCACGACCGGTACGGGTTCATCATCGGCGACGCGCAGGCGCGTCCATTTATCGAGGCCGGCACCGCCGACCAGGAAGATTTCTCGGACAATGCGCACCGGCTCGAAGAGCGGTTGGCGAGCCTTGGCCTTTTGAAGCGCCTGTCCGACAGCTGCGCCTATGTCGAAAACCCCTTCCAGCGAGCTAAAGCCGCGTGACACCCTCTGACCTGATCGGCGCCGCGGGCGCCACCTCCATCCGTCTGCGCCTCGACGCCCTCACCCCCGAGGACGATGTTGCACGCTTCCTGCTCGATCGACTGACCGGCGAGCAGGTCGCGGCCATCACCACGGCGCTTGTTGCCGATGCGCCGACCGCGGCCAAACTCCTGATTTCGTTGCCGCGCGCGCTCGTAGCGCCCTTTGGCCTGCCCGAAGAGGTCATCACCGACGAGCGTACCGTGCGTGTGCGCAATATGCCGTGCGATCGCCCGGCGATGCTGATCGCGAATACGGACGACGATCAGGGCGCTTCGCTCGGTGACGTCACGCTGGTTGGCGCCAAGCAGCTGACCGAGGAACCCGGCCCCTGGGTCGATGCCGCGGCGGCGGGACTTGGTCTGGGCGAGAACCAAACCGAAGCTTGGAAGGCCGCACTGCGCGGTCTCAACACCGCCGATGATTGGACGCTTCACCAGATCGGCGCCTATGTCGCGCTGACGCGCAGCCGGATCGAAAGCGAAGCCGTGCCCGTCGCGGTCGCACTTGGCTGGGCCTTGCCCGCGCTCAGATTGCCGCGCGACAGCGGCTATTTCATGGGGCTCGGCGAAAAGGAGCGCGAGCAATCTCGGCGCTGGAAGAAGCTCTACGAAAAGCTCGTCTCAGATCGCAAGCCGCTGATGGTCAAGCAGCGACCTAACCGGCAGATCATCGAAAGCGAGGAGCTGCGCAGCCAGTTCGACGAAGTGCGCGACGATATTCCCGCCGAGGTTCACGCCACGATCGAAGCGTTCATCGATTCAGCGCCGGGCTGGGGCCCGGAGGCCGAAGGGCTGACGGCGTTCGAATGGGAAAACCAGAGCGTCCTGCAGCTCTTCTCGGGCATCAAGCTCAAGAAGACGTCGCTTCCCCAGGAGACGATCAACTTCTTCGAGTTCACGTTCCCCGATCGCCTGAGCCCGGCCGACGAAGCCTATCTGACCGCCCTGAAGGCGCGCAGCCTCAAGGAGACCCGCGACGACGACCGCGAATTCTTCGAGGCGTATCGCGACGATCTCGCGCAGGACAAGGCGCTGCGCGTCAAATGGGAGCGGTTCGTGTTCGGCCGCCCGATCGAATGCACCGATTTTCTGGAAGGGCTGCTGCTCGCGATCGAGCGGCTGTTCGGCCAGGTCAATCTCGCGCGCGGCGCGCGCAAGCTCAGCATCAAGTCGTCGCGGCGGAGCCGCAACCAGTGGCTGGAACTCAATGCCGATGTCGGCCTATCCTTTGGCCTGCGGTACCGCGGCCTGCCAGCGCTGATTGGCCCTGCGGTGACCTGGGAGGTCCCGCATCTCTTCGCTTATGAGGAGCTGCTCGACCGGGCCAAGGCGAAACAGAAGAAATATCGGCGTAACGAGTCGACCGCACGCGCCGCAATCCAGATCAAGTTCGACATCGCGCTCATGGTCGGCAGCGAGCGCGCGACGGTGCAGCTCGTGTGGACCGGCCAGCCCAATGCGATCGGGCTCGAGCTTCCCAAAGATGTCGGCCGGTTGCTTAAGCGCCCGTTTGGACGCAGCAGCGTTGCGCGCCTGCCGGTGAGCCGCAAGGGCGCGCTGCAGTCAGTGTCGCTCGCCGACGTCGGCACACTTCAACCCGCTTTCGGACAGGATGCGGGCACGCTTGTGCCACGCACGACGGTCGGCGACGATGTCGGCAAGCTCTTCCCTAAGATGCTCAAGCAAGCGCGGACTGCCGGCCGGATCGATGGCGCGGGCTTTTCAGCGATCGAGGCGGCCTGGACGACATTTTCAGAACTCTACACCGATGCCCTCGGCGCGCTTCAGGCCTCGGGCTATGCGTCGTCGACGATCATCGCGCAGGCCGAAGCCTATGGCGCGTTGTTGCGCGCGCTCGTCGCGCACGCGGTCGGCGATCTCAACCGCCGCGATCTCTGGGAGCCGTTGCTTAGCCTCGGCACAATCATGGTCGTCGGCGGCGCGCCATCGGCGATCGTTGCGCCATGGCATCCGCTCAGGCTTGCCGGGACCGCCGCCAAGATGCGCTCGGTCGCGGGGCTCACCGACTATCTCCTGTCCGACGTCGATGTGAATTTCGGGGATTCGCGGCTGTTCTTCAACGACCTGCGCGAGGAGCTCGCCCATCCGCTCTATCCCGAGATTTCAGTGGGGTATGAGGCAAACGATCCGATGCTGCTCGCCGAAACTAGTTCGGCCAATGATTACAGTCTGCTCGAACGCCCGGTCCGCGATCCGTCCGAGGCGACCACCGACGTCGATCCCTCCGAAGCCGCGCGCCAGATCCGTTCACTGCTCGAGCGCTATCTCGACCTGCAACCGCATGAGCGCTCGAACCTCAGCATCATGCTCTACAATTGCGATGCGGCGGGCCTACCGCTCGCCACGGTCAGCGCGCTGGGATCGGTGCAGGACCAGGACGAAGTCCATTGTAACGTGCTGGTTCGTCACCGCGACCGCTCGCGGCTGTCGCAGGTCTATACCGAACTTCTCGAAAGATCCGAGGGTGATCCTGACGCTGTGGTCGTCAGCGAGACGTCGCGCAACTTCATGTCGAAACTGCGCATCGGCGTCATGCTGGATACGGGCTCGCCAAGCGGTAGTAGCGGCGCGCGCGAGATCGACGTCGCATTCCTGCACGATGTCGTGTCACGCCAGGCCCGCGAACAGTGGTTTCCGGTGCCGGCCGGTTCGGACAATCCCAGCCTCTTGCACCATGTCCCCGCGCGCTGGTCCTATCGCCGGGTCACGGCCGAAGACGAGCTCAAGGCGACCAGCTATCTTACGTGTCCGCGTCAGCCCGACGCAGGCTGGGCGTTTATCGATGCCGTCGCCAATGTGATCCGGCGCCAGTCGCACGGGGCGGACGAACATTATCTGCCGGCGCGGCAGATCTCGTTTCAGGATAGTGGCCTCAAGACCATGTTCGACGAGGTGCATCATCTTTCCGAATGGGTCGCGACCTATGACGACCTGCTCGACAAGCGCCAGCTGGCCGCTCAGGGCATCAACGTCATACGCTACCGGCGCCAGCGCACGCATGGTCGCAACATGGTCGTCTCTTCGACCTCGGAATTGCGCATCCTGCATGTCCTTGTCCGCCGGCGTTTGATGGAACTGTCACTCGGCCTCGATGACGACCGGCTTTCGCAGCTGGCGCGGCGAATGATCGACGATGCCAACGCGATCTCGGGCGATATCGTTCTACGCGCCGCCAAGCGCGGTGTCTCGGCTGGCGAGCTCATCGGCCTGGTGCTGAGCCGAGCGCTTGTTGCCGAAGAGTTTGGCGGATCTGCCGCGGTCGCCTGGTTCCTGCTTGACGACTATGCCGAATGGCTCGGCCAGAAAGAGGAAGGCATTGCCGACATCCTCGGGCTCAGCCTCGCGCCTGACGCGAACGGCAAGCCCCAGCTGCGCGCCATCGTCACCGAAGCCAAATATGTCGATCAGGCGGGCTCGGCTGAGGCCAGTCGCAAGTCGCGCAGTCAGCTACGCCAGACGGTCGCCCGCATCGACGACGCGTTGTTCGGCGATCCCGGCCGGCTCGACCGCGATCTCTGGCTCTCGCGCATTGCCGATCTGCTGCTCGACGGTACGGCGGCCCTTGGTCAGCCCAATCTCCTTGAACGGGTGCGCGACGGCATCCGGCGCGGCGTCGTCCCGATCGATTTGCGGGGCTATTCGCATATCTTCATCTCCGGCCCTGCAAGCGACGGCGCCTCTCTGGGTGACCAAAGCGGCCTTTCCGAGATCCAGAACGGACTGCAGGAAACCTTCACGCGCGAAGGCCTGCGACAGCTCATCAAGGCCTATGAGTCTGGTATGGCGCTGACCGGTACCCGCGCGGCTCTTGGTGAAAATCATAGTTGGGAGAACCCGAGCTACCGTGACCCGGCTCCCCGCGTCGACTGGACCAAGGCGATCGACGACAGTCTGCCCTCGGCTGTCGAGGTCAAGCCGATCGTGCATGACTATGATGCGGACGATGACGATGGCGATCCAGAAGGCGGTGTCATCCTCGAGGAGCCAATCCCTTCACCACCATGGCCGAGCGGAGCATTATTGACCGGCGTGGCAGAGGCGCGGGAGGCGCCCATTGAAGATACTCCAACCGACTCCGCCCCCGATGGTGAGGGCAGCGATGCAGGAACCGCGGCGCAAGACAGCGCTGACCAGCCTAGCGCGCCACTGCCAGAAGCAGAGGTCGGGCCAAAGGATCAGGCGCCCGGCATTCCGGCATGCACACTGGACGGGAACTCTGCCGCTGAAGCATTCACGACGGCTGTAGGGCCGGTGGAAATATCGGCCCCGCCCGCGCCACCAGAACCCGCGACTACACCCTCTCCAGTCTCGGCCCTGCCCATTCCAACTGAGGCGTCGACCATCGGCATCGGTATCGATGCATTAATCCAGGCGCGGGCCAAGGCTGTTCACGAAGAATCAGCCGAAGCGCAGACATGGCTTGAAATGACGGCGCAAAAACTGCGCTCGGCGCTGCTTGGCTACAATCTCCAGGGCAAGGTCGTCAGCGCGCGCCTGACCCCCAACGCGGCCCTGATCCGCTTCATGGGATCCGACCGCCTCCGAGTGGAAGACATCGAGGCGCGCCAATCCGCGTTGCTCACAACCCACGGCTTGCGTCTAATCTCGGTCTCTCCGCTGCCGGGTGAGATCGTCGTTGGCGTCGCGCGTCCGCAACGGCAACTGGTCTCGCTCTGGGACGTCTGGGGTCGCCGGATACACAACCGCAATCCCGCCGGCGTGAACACGTCATTCGTCCTAGGTCTGAAAGAGCTCGACGGCGAAATCCTGTATCTGAACCTCGGCGGGCCCTTCGCCGGTGGTCAGCAGCATGAACCCCATACGCTTGTGGCCGGCGCCACGGGGTCGGGCAAATCGGTGCTGATCCAGGCGCTGCTACTCGACATCGCCGCGACCAATCCAAGCCAGCTTGCGCATATCTATCTGATCGACCCGAAAATGGGGGTCGATTACGCTGCGGTCGAGCGACTGCCGCATTTGCAAGGCGGTGTAATCGTCGACCAGGTCCGAGCGGTCGAAGTGATGGAAGGTCTCGTTGCCGAAATGGAGCGACGCTACGAGCTGTTCCGCACCAACGGCGCCCGTGACATTCGCGCGTTCAACACCAAGGTCGCGCCGTCGGAGCGGCTGCCTTATGTGTTTCTCGTCCATGACGAGTTCGCCGAGTGGATGCTGACTGACGAGTATAAGAGCGCGGTCACCTCCAATGTCTCGCGACTTGGTGTTAAGGCGCGTGCGGCGGGCATGCATCTCGTGTTCGCAGCCCAGCGGCCCGACGCCAATGTCATGCCGATGCAGCTGCGCGATAATCTAGGCAACCGGCTAATCCTGAAGGTCGCAAGCGTCGGCACGTCCGAGATCGCGCTGGGCGTGAAGGGGGCGGAACAATTGCTCGGGCTTGGCCATCTCGCCGCACGGCTGAGCGGCGAGCCGGCGATCATCTATGCACAGGCACCGTTCCTGTCGGACGACGACATCGATGCTGCCGTGGACGCGATTATCGTCAGTGATAGCGTCAGCCGCGAAAGTGACTGAAGAACTCCCGAATCAAACCGATTAACTGGTTGACCGATTCCGAGCTGGTCGTTCCTTGCCATAGTGCGGTGAACGCCTCACGGGCCGTGTTGACGAAATAGGCTATCGGCAGAAGTTTGACCGCTTCTGCGCCAAGCTGCTTGGCCACGCCTTCACCTAGCAGTTTGCCAGCGCCCTTTGCCTTACCGGCAAACTTCTTGATCTCAAGAACGGCATTCCGAAGGATGCCTCCGGCGGCATTGCGCTGAATTTCGACCGCATTTACCACCGCCTGCTCAGCGTCAAAGCCCGCCGTGTCTCTGGCGTTCTCTGCATTTTGTGTCGCCACTTCGAGTATCTGAGTTGCTTCGGGTGTTACGATCTCCGGCGCCTCCCGCAGCGCGCCAAGCAGTTCGTTGCCTGCATCAAGCGGCCCAGCAAGACTGGATCGACCCGCAGGTCCAGTTCTTGCTCGATCAAGCAAAGTGACCAGATGGTCAGTGGTCGCGTATACGTTGAACTGCTCAACGAGGTCGCTAAGCAGTTCGCCGACGCGCTCTGTCAGTGGTGGGTCGTCTGGATCCTTTGCGTCACGTGCTCGGAGTTCAGCTACGAGCAATCGCCGCAGCGTGTTCCCGGGCGACCAGATTAAATATCCGCTGGACTGTGCAGGAGGACCTTCCAATGCGTTGATCAATTTCCCAAGCGAGGGGCGGAGATGCGCGGCTCGATTCGAACTGGTGGCCAAACTGTCGAGTTCACGGCATTTTTGTAGAAGCTCTCCGTAGAGCACCATCTGTGCTTGCGTGACCTCGCGACTAGGCTCCGCGGCGATGGCAATTGGCGTGCTACCGCTAAGTTCTAAACTCGGTCCAACCGAACTGATCGGTGGCAGATTGTTGACGTCAAATGTCGTCAGGGCATTGCGAATGGCAGCGGCGCTGCGGGGCTTAGCTTGCTCGACCGCCGGCTCGCTCTCCTGGAAGAGATCGCCTTGACCGCTTAGGTCAGCGAAGTAGGCGTCTACTGACGCCTCGCCTGGCCATTTATCAGGCTGGTCGGTGACCGCAGGATCGAACAATGCCCGGACAAGTACCTTACTTTCTGGATATCGGTTCATGATTGCGAGCATTTGGTCTCGCAGAATTTTCCTTTGGGCAGCCGTGTCCCATAGTGCACGATATTGCGGTGAAATTGCCTGTCGATCGAAACGCTGCAGCGTCTTATTCTTTGTAGTCGGACGAATAGCCAGATCGGCTTTGGACAGCAATTTGCCCTTCTTGCTAAAGCTCCACAGCCCATCATTTGCTAAAAACCATAGTGGCCACCAGCCCTTGGAGGCCCGCTTTGGGAAGGCAATCGACACGTATTGCTCGAATTTTCGTATGATGAGATCGGCGTAGAGCATGTCGCTCATCAGACCGCCGGCATCGGCGAGATCGATAGCGGCCACCACGCAGACTGGCTTGTAGAAGAGAGCGTTGGATGCACGATTTGCGTGGATCGAGCGCGTCAGATCATTCCAGTCATGATAGTCACGCGGCATGAAACGGCACTACGATAAATGGTGCCAAGGCGTCTTGACACCCCGCTGTCCTCATTTGTGGCAGATCACACAGCTGCTTGAGCCTTCATCGATGCCATAAACATCGTCGATCGTCTCGGCGGTGTTTGACGACAGCGGGTTTACGCGGCGATTCCGGCGCATGCGCTCGCGGCGTTTTTCATAGTCCGCCTTGATCTGCTCGACTCGTTCAGGCGAAATAAGTTCGGTCAGGCTCTCGCCTTGGCTCCAGGTAAAGGGCGAGCCGTCTCTAAGCGCGGTTTTCTCATAGTCGACGGCCTCGGCGAACCGATTGGGGTGATGTTCGGAGAGCCGCACCCATTCGATCTTCTGCTGGTAGAAGCAGAAGGTGCAGCCCGAACGTGAGCGCCACTGATAATAAGCTGGTTCGCCAACATCGCTCTGGTCGAGGATCTCGAGCACGCCTGCGCGGTCGATGCCGGCCTCGCGCAGCGGAAAATGCACCAGCATATTGGGATGGGTCGCCTGATAGCCTTCGCGGCTTGGCTCGTCGGCACGGATCGCAACATAGCTGTGGATCGTCGTGCCCGCTTCGAGATCCTCGCGCAGCCAATGCTCGAGCGGCCGCAATTTGAGCTGCCGCGTGCACCAACGCGTGCGCGGTGAGGGCAGGAAATTGCCATATTCATCGAGCCAGAAATCGAAGTCACGATCGGGGTTGAGCCGCTGGATCGGACGTCCGAGAAAGCCTTCGAGCTTATCGAGGAAGCTATAGACTTCGGGCAGTTCCTTGCCGGTATCGGTGAAGAAATATTCGAGCGGCAGCTCGGGCCGGTTCTGGCGCATGTAAACGGCCAGCGCCGCGCTGTCGCGGCCCCCCGATAGTCCCAGGATATGGCGCTCGTTCGTCATGCCGCTTCCGCCTCGTCTTCGGTTTCGGCGGCGAGTGTCGCCACCGCGCGCGCCAGCGCCGCCAACTGGAGGCGACTGCCCCTTTTGTCCGCGCGCAGCGCCGCTACGAGCTTGTCCGCCATGGCCGCGGCGGCCGCCTTCTCCTGATCGTTGAGAATGAAGCTGCGCATGAGTGGCGGCGCAAGGGGGTCAAGGCCGACCACCAGTGCGAGCGCCTCGCTGTGAGTGCGGCGGTCACGCACCACTGCCAGAGCCTCAAGTTCGCGGAAGCGCCGACCATAGCGCGCTATCTCAGTTAGCGCTTCCTCGCGATCCCGGTCCGACCAGTTTCGCGCAGGGCGATGCAGCAGCACGCTGACCAGGCTCTCGATATCGCCGGTGCCCTGCTCGATCGCCGCAGCGCGATCCGCGAAGGCATCGAAGTTATAATCGTTGGTCATGCCCCGGATCAGCTGCGCGCGTTCGGCGATGCCACCGAAATCTCGGTAATCGATTCCGAGCGCGCGCCCGAGCGCCACGCGCAGTTCGTCGAGCAGCACGGGATAGCTCGCCTCGGCTGCGATGATAGCCTCAAATATGGTCTCGGGTGACAATCGATCACCTAAAGCGCCCGGAAGATCGTCGAACAACAATCGTTCGGGATCATCGGCCTTCATGACCACGCTGCGTATCGCTGCGGCATCTGCATCGAGCCGCAGCGTTCTTTTGGCGAAATTGGGAAGAGCTTCGAAACGACGGAACAACGCCGCTGCGATCGGTAGCGAAGCCGTGCTCTCCCCAACCGCCAGCAATTTCGCCAGGCCGCTCAAAAACGCCATCTCGCGTATCGAGCGGTCAATGTGGCGCAACCGGAAGCTGCCAGGCTTCTGCAGCAACCGGTCGACGAGCACATCGTCGATCTCAGTCTGGTAAATGCCATCGATATAAACCGCGACCGTGGCGCGGTTCGCGAGCATGTAGGCCAAGGCCAATGCCGGCATTACACCGCCCTTGATGCCATAAGGCGGGGCCGCCCAGCGGGCATAAATCGCATCGAGTGGATCGTCGCCTGCCTGATCGAGCACGTCCCATGCAGGACGCAGCGATTGGCCCTCGCGGCTATCGTTGGGCGCGGCAAAGTCGAAGCGCCCGGGCTCGACCTCGCCATGCAGCCCAAATGGCTTGAGCACCGTCAGGTAGAGGCCGAGTTCGGCAGGATATTGCGTCATACCAAGCTGCTTCTCGGCAAATTTTCCTACCATCGCATGGGCCAGGTCGCGCAGTGCCGCCATGGCATTGGATGAGGGCTTGTCGCGCTGGAGCAACTCGCTTTTGAGGATCGGCGCCATGGCATAGCCAGCATCGGCCAGCATGCTGGCGATGACTGCGAGCGGTTCGCTATGCGACTTGCCTGGGACCGGCGAGAGATACCATTTAGCGCCTTCGAGTGCCGCCTCGAGCTTGCGGTGCAGTTCGTCGATACAGCGCGACTGCCGCGCTGCGATCTCGCGCCGGGCGATGCGATCGCCTTCGAGCTGCGGATGCTCACGAAACACGCGTTCGACCGCCATCAGCTCGGCCGCCGCGTTGCGCAGCGCGAAGCTTTCACTGGCGCCGCCGAGCGCAATGACGCGACCGCTTGCCTTCAGCGCCTTCGCGGTCGCTTTGGTGAGCGCGTCGGTCGCCTGGCGCGGCAACGTGCCATCGCCCAGCAGCAACAGCATTAGCCCGCTGCCCCGCGGCGGGCGCGCTAGGATCCGTGCGGCGAGGCTCTCAGCATCGTCGTCAGGCGTCACCACCTGCAGCGCGATCTCGAATGTCCGCAACGCCCCGGTTATGAAGTAATGCCGCTTGGCGGCAGCAAACCCATAGCCCACCCGTTGCGGAATGCCCTCAAGCTGAAGCGAGTCGACCGGCACCACCGCGCGGCCGATCGCTTCCTCAAGATCGAAGTCGCTGCCGGCAAACAGGGCGTAGCCGCCGAGCCGAGGCTGGCGGATCAGGATCGCCCAATCGAGCAAATCCTTGATCGCCGCCTTGACCGCGTTGGGCGCCGCGCCAGGCACCGCTGCCTCGAGAAAATCGTCGGCGAGCGCGAGGCCTGAACCGTTGCGGAAGAATTCGATGATCGCAGCCGACTTGGTCAGCACGACATGCAGCCCCTGGCCCTTAGCGCTGGCGCGCTCGATCGCCTCATAGGCAAGGCTGAAGCGGCTGCCATCATTACCGGCTGCGAGCGACATGCCGAAATTGGCGGCCATATAGTCCCACAGCATCGCAGGATCGTAGGTGCCGCTGCCCTCATCGGCATGCTCGAGAAACTCCTGAAACCCCGATGGCTCGGCAGAGCTCAAGAAGCCGAAGACGCTGCGTTCGTTCTGGGCGAAGCGCGCCCGCGAGATCGGGCCGAGCAACAGCGCACTGACCGGATTGAGCGGCCAGGTGTCGGCAAGCGCCTTGGTAAGAACGCCGACTTCCGTCGGCCGGCGCTTTGCCACTGCCTCGGCAACCATCTCGGCGCGTTCGACGGCGTTGGTTGGATGTTCGGCCGCGATCGCACGGCCCAGCAGTGCCACAGTTTCGTCGGCGCCCGAGAGGAAGGCAATGTCCTGGAAGCGGCCTTGGACTTTGGCCCATTCCTGACGGGCATCGCGCGCCGCACGCGCGGCATATTGCTCGAAAGACTGGTGCAGGATGCCGATGACGACCAGCCGGCCCTTGCTGCGTGTCGCGCGCTCGGCGAGGTCCTGCAGCAAATGCACATCGCCGCCCTCGAGCGCTTCATGCTCGAGCAGCTTGCCGAGCTCGTCGAGGATCAGGAGCGTGCCGCTCGACGCGGCTTCGCCGCCAGCAAGCAGTGCCGCGATCAGTGCGTCGTCGCTTGTACCATAGTCAGCGGCTTGCGCCGAGCTCCAGTCGAGCGCGACAGTTGCGGCTTCGACAATTGCGTCGCGCAAGCGGGTCCGACTGCCGGTGACCGCGACAATCTTCCAGCGACCTTTGGGCTCTGGAAAAGCCTCGACATAAAGCCGGGTCAGCGCTTCGCCGGCAATGTCGCGCGCGATCTTGCGATTGCCCTTGTTCCCGGCGACCAAATTGGCGACGAGCAGCGCTGCGCTGGACTTGCCGCCGCCATAAGGTCCCGTCCATGTATAGGCGCCTTGGTGACTGTCGCACTGGCTGTCGGCGAGGGTCGTCAGCGCCTTGGCTACGCTTGCCTGCAGCACATACCCAACCAGGGGCGGCGTGCCATTAAGGTCGGTATCGAGCCGGGCGGAACGCGCAAATCGGCGGTCGATCGTCACCATCGAAGCGAGCTTGGTCATACCGCAGCCCTCAGGTTGGACCGCGGATAAGCAAGATCGAGCGTGGCCATCGCATCGAACGCGGCCGTCCGCTGGACCTGGCGCAGGCCTGCCGTATCGACCCACTGCCACGCGCCGTTGGTCAGGTCATCGAGCCGCATTAGGCGCGTGATCACGCTGTCCTCGTCGAGCTTGAACACGCGGCCAGGCGAGCCCGGCGCGTAGCAAATCTGTTCGGCGGTTAGCGTCGTCGATCCGCCCGACCGGTCCCAATAATCGCCAAGCGCATAGGCGAAGATTGCGTCGTGCAGGCTGGGCTTGGGCCCGCGCACGAATTCATACCAACCCCCGAGCCGCGCTTCGCGGATGATCGCGAGTTCGGCCAGGAGCGGTTCGGCCGCATCCTCATTGAGACTGTCGCCGCGCCGGACATAGCTGCGCAGAAAGACTTCAATGTCGCGCTTGAGGGTTCCGCGCGTCGCCCGCCAGCCATTGTCTTCGACCAGCGCGAACAATTCTTCGATGAGCATCGCTGGGTCGAACTCAATCGCACTGAGGTGATTGAAGGCATAATAAGCCGTCGTGGTCATATCGGGCGTGGACGCTACCCGCCAATGCGCCAGCCAGATCGTTGCGGCCTGTTCGAGATAAGGGTCTAGGCCGTCATCGGCGAGAATGGCGCGGCCGAGCGCGGTAGGGCTGATCACCCGATCCTGCTCGTTGAAAAACCCGGTCGCTAGCGCCCAATAGCGCATCGAGGCTGCCATATTGCGACCGACGCCGAAGCGTGCGATAGCCTCTTGTTCGTGGAATGTTCTCGCATCGGTTTGTTCGCCGACCGCGTCGAACGCCTTTTTCAGCCACAGAAGGCGGAGCGGAAAAGTTTCATGGCCCGCAAACTGCCCTCTCGAATCAAATTTTATCGTTCCCCGCCTCATTTGGGAACGCTACTGGCGAACCTCTCCAGCGGCAAGCCGAGATCGCTCCGCGGCGGTGACAATGCGGTCAGCCGCCGCCTCTATCTCATCAATGCTCTGATAGCGATGGCAGAAAATGCGGATGACATGGCGCGCGTCACTTTCAGAAAGTCCTATCGCATCAAGCACATGCGACTGTTTGATCTGACCCGATGTGCATGCCGATCCTGTAGAGAGCGAAACGTCGCGGGCAACCGTGGCACACAATTGGTCGGCATCGACGTCAGCGAGCTGGAGAGCGGCGCTGCCGGGAACAACTGCGGCATCTCCGGTGATCCGGCGGAAACGCAATTGCCGCGATGCGAGCCCATCGAGCAGCGTGCCGATCAGCATCTGCCCGTGGCTTTCATTGCCCTCAAGGCGAGATCGGGCGACCTTCGCAGCTGCACCAAAGCCGGCGATCAACGCTACCGGCTCGGTGCCGGGACGAACCGCATCCTGTTGGCCACCGCCATGCACCAGCGGCGCGGGCTTAGGCGCATGCGCCCCGACGTAAAGCGCACCGATGCCCATCGGGCCGTAACATTTGTGCGCCGACAGGCTGAGATAGTCGACATCGAGGTCGAGCACGTCGATCGCGATCTTGCCGGCCGCCTGCGCGGCGTCGCTGTGCATCAGCCCACCCACGGCATGGACCAAGGCAGCCGCTTCCGCGACCGGTTGGATGACCCCGGTCTCATTGTTGACCAGCATCACCGACGCGATAAGCACATCGTCACTGAGCAGTGCTTCGAAGGCCGCGAGATCGAGCCGACCGGCTTTGTCGACCGGCGCAACGCTGACCGAGAAGCCCCGTTCGGCGAGCATCCGCGCCGGCTCCAGCACTGCCTTATGTTCCACAGCCGTAACGATGATGCGCTTCCGCGCGGGATCCCTCGTCGCAGCAATTTGTGCCACGCCCAGCAGCGCCAGATTATTGGCTTCGGTCGCACCGGAGGTGAAGATGATCTCTCCGGGCGCCGCGCCGATCAGCGCGGCGACTTCGGCCCGGCCATCGGCGATCACGCTCGCGGCGCGTTCCCCAGCGACGTTGGGCGAGCCGGCATTGCCTGGCTGGTCCCAGACCGATAGGATTGCGCTGCGCGCTTCTGGGGCGAGCGGCAGCGTCGCGAAGCCGTCGAGATAAATCGGCGCCACCATCTTCACGCGCACCCGCGCACGGCGCGACGTGCCATGCTAAGCGGACAGGCGAGGAGAGCGTGATTCATGAGTGATGATGTAGCCGCTGCGACGCGCGATCAGAAGGTGATTTACGAGCAGCGCTGCGAAGACTTTCGCTCGCTCAACGGATTTCTGTGGCAATCACCGCTGATCATCATGTCGCTTACTGGTGGCCTGTGGTTCGCCGTCGCGAGCTTCGCGCTCAGCGACGCGGCGCGTTCGATGCTGCTTGTCTTCGCCGGGCTTGCCAATCTGCTGATGATCGGTGCGCTCATCCGTCTGCGCTGGGTGATGCAGAGCGTCCTGACCGACATACGCGGCTATGACGACAAGACTAAAGTCGGCGGCAACTATATCATCGTCGGCGTTTTCTCGTTGCTTCTCCTCATGACTGCAATCGGCTCGTTCGTCGCGAGCTGCAACCCGGGCGCCCACTTCACCAAGCCCGCTTCTGCAGACGTTAAGGCCGGCAATTGATGGCTTTGACCGATCGCCTGACTGCTCCCGAATACTATGATCTCGACGCGGCGGGTTACGCTGCGCGCTATGATTCCGTGTCTTTCGAGTCCGTCCATCCCCTGTTGTCGCGCTATTTGCCTTCGACAGGCTCAGCGCTCGACATTGGCGCCGGCAGCGGGCGCGATGCTCGCGCGATGTCTGTTTACGGCCTTGAAGTCACCGCAGTCGAGCCGTCGGAAGGGCTGCGCGCGATCGGCCAAGCCAACAGTAGTGGGGTGCATTGGATCGACGATCATTTGCCACGTCTGGGGTCACTGACCCGGACAGCGGAACGGTTCGATTACATTCTCTCCTCCGCCGTCCTGATGCTCATTGCACCATCCGATTTAGCGGCTAGCTTCATCACCATGGCCAAATTGCTTGGTGACGGCGGTCGGTTGGGAGTGAATCTTCGCGCACCGCTGTCTTGCGAACCAGCCGAATTGTTCTTCGACCATAGCGACGCAGATGTGTTGCAAGCGGCAGAAGCAGTCGGTTTGGTGTGCGTTGATCGGGGCGAGGCCAATGATGCGATCGGTCGTGGTGGCTATCGCTGGCGCAGCTTCGTGTTCTTACGCAAGTCGGTGGCACATCGTGACGAGGGGCCAAACCACCCATGACAGGACCCCCGAGCCGGTCAGACATTCGAGCCGCTACCGGGTCTGACTATTGCTACGCATACAAAGCACTCCCGCTTGAAGCCGATCTTCCAATGATCCAGGCCTATTGCGGTGTGCAGCGATTGAAGTTCGCGCCGCTTGCAAAGGCGTTTGATGCTGAAGCGAACAGTCGGTGGGTGCTGCGCCACTATCTGGCGATCAAATTCGCGACGGCAGCGAACATGCTGGCAGGTTCAGCCGCCTACGCCCACGACCACAACCTTATGCTGGCGGTGCCCTATTTCAATTATTATGCAGTGCTCAACGCCTGCCGTGCTTACCTCATGACCTCGCCAGATGTCGATTGGGACGGCAGCAAGACCGTCGAAATGACGCACCAGAACATCATCAACCGCACGGCAGATTATATGCGCGTGCTTGATCCTACCCGGCGTCAAACCTGGCAGCTTCAGCTGGAGACCCTGCGCGAGCACCGCGAGCTCTTCTCCTACCGTTTCCCTCTGTCTGGTCCCGGGCTGACCGAGAATAGCGCCCTTGATCATGAAGGAGCGGCCGCTTTTGCCCGTCTCATTGCTGAACTCGCGTCACTGAATAGCGAGTGCTTCGAAGCGGCATTACGCAAACATGCGCGTTTGGACCTGCCAGTCCTTGGGATACCCGATCATGAATGGGCTTCGGCGTACGAGCTCGCCGACGCATCGATGCCGGATTTCGATGATCTCTATCGCTTCGACAAATATGTCCGTGGGTGGAAGACGGTATCGACGCTCGAAGTCATGACGTCTGACGGCTTGGTCGACGACATTTACGGCAACTGGACCGATCCCGACGATCAGTCGGGCAGTTTCGACCCCGACCGTACCCACTCAATCATTCTGGCGCTTTGAGAAAGGGATCGCCGATGCCAATTGCGGTCATCGTCGACTGGTATGGACCGTACATGAGCAAGACGGCGTTGCGCGACGAGATGCGGTGCTGGGCTTCTGGAACGCGCAGTCTCTACATGGGCTTGAAGAAGGGCAACATCGTGAACTATGTTGGCCTGACCAGCCGGCCGGACAGCCGAATGAATAACCACGAGAAGCTGGCGCATCCGGATAACACGAAGTTCTTCTGCGGCGAAATCGTCACGCGTGGCATAGGTGGACGCCGTGGCACTAAGTGCAAGACCGACCTGAAGCTCGCCGAGCATGCGCTCATCGCATTTTTTCAGCCGCCGCAGAATAGCGGGCTATCACGGCGCGACCTGGAGGATTGCATCGTTCTCTACTCGCGCTTCTTCGGGAATGACGGCGAGACACCCACTAATCCCTTGCCCAAGTTTCCCCGCGTCATCGCTTTCAACAGTTGGTCGGGAGAATGGGATGCCTGAGAACGACGTCGTTGTTGATGGGTTCACCTAAGCAAAAGACGGTCCAATGCCGTCCCGAGGTCAGGTGCCTCCGTTTGCCGCAGAATTTCTAGTTCATATGCTCGGGACAACCGCGTTTCGATCCCGTTCGCGACCGCTGACATCAGATAGGAAATGGCGTCGAGTCCGGGCTTCGCAATGCCAACGCTGCCGATCGCTAGCTCCGCGAGGTGCTCGGCTGTGAGAGGGTCAACATTTGCGCCGATTTTGGTATAAAGCAAAGTTTCGCAGACCTCGTGCCCAACAATCTTTTCGACTTGGACGGCGTTAAGCTGATCTGGCCGAGCGCCTGGGTAGCCGCGGCTCCGGTCTGCCGTTCTCGTTTCGCGTCGCCACAGCATATCGACCGCTTCTTCCACAGAACAATCGAGCTTTCGAATCGCTGCTCGAACGCATGCACCTTCCGGATGCGGCACTAAAGTGGGGGCGTAGCCGCGACTCTTGCTCATCCGCCCGAACTCGACCGGGATCGGGGAAAGGACGTTCCGGACGATCTCGGTTGTCACTGCAGCGAGCTCTTCCCCCGGATCGTCGATCAACGACCCGTAAGCGAGAACACCGACAGAATGATGGTCTGCAGTCATGCGGCCGTGTTCCCCCTGAGCCAGACGCTATACACGTAAGGTTCGGGGAGATTCGAGATGATCGATGATGAACGGACACGACAACTGATCGCGAAATCATTCGCGTCTTCTCTCGACGCGCTTGTGCAGGATCGCATGACGGGGCTCGTCGAAGAGCCGGATATTACGTCACGCATCGGCCAACGGCTCGAAGATAGCTTCGATCACCAAGACCTGCACGGCTTCCATGTTCGCGTGATCTCGGAGACGATGCCCTCTCACGGGCGGGGCAGCCTGGAGAAGCCAACCGGCACCGACCTCTATTTTGCCTTGTCGGTAGAGGACCAATTCGGTGACAAGACCACCAAGGGCATCCTGGTGCAGGCCAAGCGTGAGGATAAATTATATTGGCCCCATCTCGACGAGCAGTGCCGACGGATGCGGAAGATTACGCGTAAGGGATCGGTCGTCTGGCTTTATGACGCGTCAGGAATCAAGGTGATCCAAGCGGTCGATATGCTCAAAGCCGAGACCCCCGTGGTCGCTTCGCACGAGTTCTTCGAAGCGGTTTTGGCATGTGAAATTGGCGACAAACGCAGGGTGCCGAAAGGACCATTCGGCGACCGCCAGGCGCTCAAGGCAATGCTGGAAAATCTCGGTGCCAAGAATGCCGTTTGGTTGGAGCTCGAAGAGCGCTGACAAAAGGACACGCTCCGCGTCCATGTACGTCCAGCCTTTTCCACGAATTCAAGTTGTGCTATTGATGGCTCTGGCGGTTTCTAAGTCTATGATTTTGACTGAGAAATCAACCGCTTAGGCGGCGCCCCAGAAAGCTCTTCTGCCCATCGTCCACTGACGTCCAAGCGGGTCCAGCAGCGTCCAGATATCCGAACGATTTGATGGGCTTGACTGGGTCCAACGAAGACCTTCTGGCATCTCATCCCACTTCAACGACGGCGCGGCGTTCAGTTCGAGCTTCGTTTGGCTGCTAAGCTTGGAACAGCGGCATTTCGTACAGGGGGATGCTCTCGTTCAAGAGGGCCAAGCCAAGGCTACAAGGGCTTTTCGGGCGTCGGTTCGGTCTGGGTACCGCAATCGAGCCGTTTGTAGGGTTCGCCCTCGTCGGTCAGCGGATACGGGACGGGGCCGTGATTCTTGAGGCTCCAGAAATTCACCTTCAAGCGCTGTTCGTAGAGAAATGTCCGGAACTCGGAGAAAAATCCCGTCCAGAAGATGTGGCCCTTGCAGAATAGACTGTCGACATAGGGGACCCAGGTCACGCTGTTCTGGATCGCCAGCGAATTTCGGTCTGCCGCCATCGAGTAGAATATCCAGCGCTCCGGATTGTTCTTGTCCGTCATCAGTCCAAAACCGCGAAAGCCCGACACCGGATGCCAGCCGGCCGCTTTGGTGCGAACGGTCGAAAAGACGAAATCGGTGTCCGAGGCACAGATCACCTGAACGTCCCCGGCCTTCTCGTGGAACGAGACACTGCCTGCTCGTCGGTCGGTGGAGGGCCAAAGCGTCCCGAGGTTGAAGGTCATGAGCGCGCCGACCGGGTTGTCGTTTTGCCATTTCTCCATGTTCACCCGGCGTACGGCGTCGTCTGCCGCTTCGCTCGACTCATAGGGTCCGAACGCATATTTTCCGAGGATGCCGCGCGCAAAATCGGGATATTTCAGCCGGATCGATTTGAAGAATTGCTTCTGGGTGATATTTTTCGGGGCGGTGAAAACGACATAATAATAGTCGATGTTAGAAGTGAACCACCCGGTTTTGAGCGGCTGGAACTCGATAACACCTTCCGCCTTTTCTGGAAGTTTCAAGGCAAGCAGTTTGTTGTAGTCGGACGGCTTTCGCGCAGCCGGATCGGAAAGCGGGGTGAAGCAGGGTGTAGCCTGTGCATAGGCCGTGCCTTGCGCGGCGACACCGAGGGCTGCTGCGGCGAACAGGGCAAGGCGATTGATCCTCATGATCCGCGAGTGTCCAGCCGGAAGGACGAGATGTCATGGCCGAGCCGGCGGCGGATGACCTCAATGCCGTCGCCGGGGGCGGCAAATCGTCCCTCGAAATAGATCTTGCCGTCGACTTCATGGCGTTCAAAACTGAGCCTCGGCCTGCCCTGATCTTCGGCGAACGGGCTGACCCCGCCCCGATAGTGCCGCTCTTCCGCCTCGAAGCTCACCGTCCGGTCAAACACGGGTCCGATCGTTACCGCAAGAATGCCATTCTGGCGAAGCCAGGTAACCCGCTCGCCTTGCAACATCAGGCTGTAGACCCAAGCCGGGGAACGCGAGAGCTGCATGCCCTCATGCGCCTGCGGCTGGTGCCGATAAAGTGCAAGCCCGATCCAGCCGGTGAAATCATTGCCGAGCTCGACGTCGCAGAACCAGAGTTTTTGTGCGTCGTCCCACCGAAGCGCATAGCTCGCGAGCGAAAGCCGTGCATCGGTGTCGCCGGCGGCATCGGGGTCGCGTACCACATCATCGAAGCGAAGCAGCGCGCCCTCTCCCTCGGGGCTGCCCGGTGGGTAAAGCGCGGGGTGCAGCTCCGGCGCGCCCGCGGCCCGGAAATCGGAGGCGCGGGGCAAGCGCCGACTTGCCTCCGACCTTGCGCGGGCGACCGGATCTTCACCCCATTGGCTGATGATCCTGTTCAGCGTATCTCGCGGCCCCGTCGGAGGGTTTCCGGCATGGCACCCGATCGCCAGTCGTTCGCCATGGCCCGACAGGAACCAGGGCCGCCGGACATAGATCCGGAAAGCGTAGAGGCGCTGACGCGTCCGGCGCCCGCGATCCTGACCCTCGACTTGCCGGACCAGCGGCATCACATGGCTGATCACCGGTGCCGGCAGCATCATCGATGCCGGAACCTCCGCATCGATCGGCCGCGACGCGAGACTGCTGCTCCGCTTCGGATCGGGCGCAAACAGGGCGCTGTACCGGCTTTTCGCCGAGGCGCCGACCTTGAGCCGTGCACGCCGGCTGCTGCCAAGCGCCAGAACGCAGGGCGCGGTCTCCGCGTCACCGGTGGCACTGGCCGGCTTCGATCCGCCAAGGAAGATGCGGTTCTCCGCGCACTGGAGCCCGATCATCGCCTCCGCGCCCGCAAGCGCGGACGCGACAGCGCCGCCTTCGATCAGCGCCCGCACCGTCACGGCGGGGCTCGGCGGGACGAAATCGCGAAATTGTACGCTGCGGGGCCGCGATATCGTTCGTCCTTCCTTGAGAAGAAACCGGGCATGGACGGGGTCGTCGTCGATTTCGGACCAGGCACCCTCCATCTGGAGGTCCCCGCTCGATGCGGCATCGAGTGCGACATAGCCCGAAAGCTCAGCCCTGTCGGTTAGCGTCTCGCGCTTCAGGATAGCGATCGGTGCCGCGCCGGACCCGGCGGCATTGACCTCGCTCACGAGAACCGGCGCGCTGACTGGCGTCCGCGTGCAATGGACCACGCGGATACGATGCTCGACCACTGGCAAGCCCGCTGCCGCCAAGGGCGCTCCGCCGGCCAGCAGCACAGCGCTGGTGGAGGTTGCGAAGCATGCCGACGTCCGCACGGTTTCGGCGGAAACGATGGGTGTGAGCACCAGCTCGATATCCGCCGCAACCGGTACGGAGATGCGGACCCGGCGCCCTCCCGCCTCGGTCTTGATGCGAGGACGAAGATCGCTGGCTGCCGCGATGACGATCTCCACGGGTCGGAACTCGCGCCACTCCCCCGTTCGGCCGAAGCGGGCGGTGACCGGGCCGACATGGAGCGGCTCGACCATCTCGCAATAAACGCCGTTTTCGAAGCGGTAGCCGCGCTCGGTCGACTGGGGGTCGCCGTTGCGCATCCAGAGCTCAATGTTGATTGCGGCGACGTCCGGGTCACAATAATAGGGGGCGTTCGGCCCTTCGGCGGCGAGATAGGCAGGAAGATCGGTCACGAACGCGCGTCCGGCGTCGCGGTCCGCCTCGCCGGCGTCGGCGAGGAACTGGCGATTGTAGCGCGCGATATCGGGGTCGACGGGGGCGGGCGCGACGAGGATGGTGCGGCTTCGGGCGCGATCGGTCAGAAAAACTGACATGCGATTGTCGTCATCCCCCTTGCCGGCTTCGCCCATCACGACCTCGCCCGCACGAAAGGAGCGCGCGCGGCCATAAGCGAAGCGCTGGGCGAAGGGCGTGCCGGCGCCCGGGAGATCGGAGTCATTTTCGCTAAGACTGATACCGCCCTGGAAGACATTGCGCAGCCGGACGTCGTAGCTCTGCTCGAAATGGAGCGGCGTAATCCCCGAACATCCCTCGATTTCCAGGGTGAAGGGAGCATTCTCGACAGTCGGCGGCGCCTCATAGGTGCCAAGAAAGGTCGCATAGTCGATCACCTGGGCCGCGCTGAGGCCGTTGAAGCGCAGAATCTCGGTGCTGAGCTGGTCGATATCCCCGTTCGGGGCCTCGCGCGGCCAATAATCCTCGCTTTCGCCTCTGATGCTACGCGCGCCTCCGAAAGTGATGCGCTGCCGCTGCCGGTGAACGCTTTGCAGGCGTCCGCCTTCGGGCGCGATGTCGAGCCGGTAGCCGATCCACAAATCCTCCAGGAAGAGGCAGGGCAGATCCGTCTCGCGCGCCGCCGACTTGAGCGGATCGGGCATCACGAGGTCCTCGACCGGTGCCGATATGGTAAGACCGCTGGCTTCGAGCTCGTTCATTCCGAACTGCTGCTGCGCCAGCTCGACCGGCGGCCGGTCGTCGCGCCGCCGCTCGCCGCTGCCGAGAAGTGCGGTCGACCCTCCCGGCGCGCCGGCCATGCTGTTCCCGGCCTGCAGAATAGTGGCCTGGATCACGGCGACCTCGGCGTTGATGCCGGTGCAGGAATAACGCGGCGCCCCCCTGTCGTCGGCGAGAGCTGCGAGCCCGCCGTTCAACGTCGATATCTTGCCGATGTCGCGGAAACTGAGCGGATGGGTCGAGCCCTGCCGCCGGAACGCGCTGGTCTTGCAGGCGACCGTGACCTCTGCCGCGAAATTGGCCGGGTCGAGCGCGATGACATGGTCGCCGACGATCTGCTCTGTGCCTTGGGCCGTCCATTCGGTAACGATGCCGCAAGCCTCGGCGATCAGGCTGTTGGTGAGCGCGGCATGCACGGCCGCGTTCGGGTCGCGCGGGTCGATGTCGATCTCACCGTCATCGCCGACCGCGCGCAGCGCTTCGCTTGATCGGCCTGGCACGGGAGAGGCGGCGAGCCGCTTGCGCAGTTGGCCGACATCGTCTCGTACTTTCGCGAGTATCGCGATTCCTTCGTCGCTGAGCCCCACATCCTTGGCCTGCGCCGTGCCGAACAGAAGCTCGATCAAGACCGCCTGGCTCTGGCTGCTCGCCCAGCGCGTCCTTGCATAGCCCACCGCTTGGTCGGAGAGATTGTCGAGCGCGGTGCCACGGCGCAGCCCCGCGCGCGCCGCCAGTCTTTGCTGCAACATGGCGCGAAGCGCGGTGATGCCGTCGTGCATTCCGGCGATATCAAGGAAATCGGACGGCTGACGCTTGTCGGGGGCTCGGTCGGGATCGCGCTTGGCGACCGTCAGCCCGCCCGGACGCGCAAGAAAATCGCCGAGCGTTGAACGAAGCGCTCTGAACGAGGCGTCGCCCCGGTAGGTGAGCGTCAGCTCGCGGACTCCGGGAGCCCCGATGGCATCGTCAGGGCGCGGAGAGGCGCTGCCGCATCGCGGCCGAGCAGCGGATGCCCGCGCACTGCAGCGGCGATGCCGTCGCCCGACGAGGCGCCCGCGGCAAACTCGATCGTCGAGAGGAGGCGAAGCGCGAAGCCCGGCGAGTCGGAAGGTGCCGCGTCAAGCGCGATGGGCACGAAAATATAGGTGGCGCTCATCGGCCGCGTCCCCCTGTCCGGTAGCCGGCAAGGAGCCGGTCGCGCGCCGCGCGGGCATCGCTCGAAAATCCGCCGCCATAGGGTGCGACCGCACGCTCGGGCCTGTCGCCGCCGCGGCCTTTCCGGAGCGTCGGAAGGCTGTCGATCTCATCGGACGCGGCGCGGAGACCATCGGATCCCCCAGACTTTCGCCGCTGCACATGCTTTGCGGTGAAGCTGTAGGAGTAGCGCACGAAGCCGATTTTCACCGATACCTTGATGAGCGAGGTCCCGATGACGACCTCGCCCCCGCTGCTCTGGTCGTATGTCAGCGCGATGTAGATGAGGCCGGTGAAGTGGATGATACCCGCCACCGACAGGTTCGAGGCTGCCTTCACGAAGCCGGTCAACGTTACACTGCCGCTATCACTGCCGTCGAGACGGCGCAGCTGATAGAAGATGCCGGCGGTGAGCGAGGCTTCACCCCTCGCCGGTCCCCAGTTGATGGGAATCAGCGCGCCATATTCCATGCTGATTTCGACGAGGCGGCACCCGCGCGTGGTCGCCTCGATCAAGGCGTAAGCCTTGCCTCCGTACCAGGGCGGTACAAAGACGGTGAGTGGCTTCTCGCGTGATGAAATGCCGAAGGCGACGCTGAGCACGTCGCGGCCCATGAGCGGAATGGTGACGGCCCAGAACAAGGCGAGGTTGGTGACCTGTGCAGGACCGATGAGCAGAGGGCCGCCGCCGACCGGAAAGGCGAGCGTTTGCGAAATCATCGCCCGTTCGGGGCTTATATCGATTTTCATCCCGCTGTCGCCGCCAAGCCCGCCGAGCATGCTCTGCAACTGATTGATGAAGTCGAGCGGTGGCAGGAGCTCGACGGTCTTGAGCTTGGTCGCGAAGGCCTTTGATCCATCCTCCTCGACCGTGAACGACACCGATTCGAAGTGGATCCGGATTGCACCGAAGATCTCGACCGCGAAGGACACGACTTTCGTCGCCGCCTTGATGCGGGGCTTGCCCGGCGTGAAGCGAAGCTGCGGCGGATTGCCCTCGATCCGCGGAGCGCCGAGATCGATCCGCGCGGCGGCCTCGATATCGATGCGCGTTTCGCCGCTCGGCACGAAAGTGGCGGGTCCCACCGTCACAGGCTTGAAGGCCGTGTTCGACCAGTCGAGCGTCGCTTCAAGCCCGAGCGAGGCCGGCGCACCGGGCCGTCCTGCCGGGGGCTGGTTGATGAGGTCGGCGAGCACGCTCGCGAGCGGAGGCCCCCGTCCCTCCTGGATGTCGCGTAGCCAGTCGATGCCGAGAAGCTTGACGTCCCACGCGAGCGGGCGACCAGGCCGCGAGCCGGGATCGCCCGCGATCAACGGGAGAGCCTCGTCGTCCGATCCCGCGAGACCGATTTCTTTGAAGATGTCGGAGAAGCGCAGCCCCGGGATGAACTCGGCGTCAGCCCCGAACAGGTCGCCGAGTTTCAGACCCGGCGCAAAGGGGCTCGTCGATGTGGGCTTCGCCAGCAGCGCGGCCGCAGGCGCATAGCCCATCAGGGCACGCGCCTGCGCAGCGGTTCGCGCCCGGTCGGCCGGAGTGCGGCTCGCATCGAACGGCGTGAGATCGTAGGGCGGACGGCCGCTTTTCGCGAAGGCGGCGAAATCTAGCCGATTCGCACGTTCCAGTTTCGGCTTCGCGTTCGTCATGCCCGGCCAGCGCCGCTCGTTGAAACTCGCGTCACCGACGATGCCGAGCCGCCGCGTGGCGAGGCTGGCATGGGTGTCGGGCACAGAGAGCCCCCCAATGCCGTCGGCCGATTGCTGTCGGCCGAAGCCTATTTCGTTCGTAATCTCGTTGAACAGCGCTGCGGGAACGGCGGCGGTGCCACCGCTGGTGCGATAATAGAGATCACGCAGTTCGGCGGCCGCCTGCTGCACACCGCGCGGGGCGGGGGCCCTTTGCTCGCCGACGAGCGGCCGGGACTCGAGGAAATAGAGATAGGGCGTCTCGGGATCGTCGAGCGCGGCGGTGACATTGGCGAAATAGTCGGCGGGAGGCGACGTGGTCGGCTCGGGATCGAGAAATGGCTGCGAGGTAAACCTTGTATCGCGATAGGTGGCGAGCAAGGCGCTCTTCTCGCCCGAGAGATGCTCGGCCGCCTGCGCCTGGATACGCATCGTCCGCGCGCGCGGACGAAAAGGCGGATGGACGACCTCAGTAGGATCGAGATCGGCGACATTACCCCGCACCCATTCGACCCAGTCGAGCTTCTGCGCGGTGCTTCCCCGCGCCGATGCCCGGGCAAGATTGGAGACCGAGCCGCCATAATCGGCGAAGCGGCCCGGTATCGTCGTCCAGACGCGATCGACGACGCGCAGGCCCTCACCGGTCTTCGGAATACTGTTCTTCGGGAAGGGGACGGGCGATGGTGGCGCGGGGGGAAGCGGGTCGTAGCCGGGCTCCCAGATGAGGCCGTTGCCCATCGTCGTCCGGTTGCTCACGAAGATATGGGCCATCGATGCGCGATGCTTCTCGCCGGCCCAGTCAGTACCCTCATGATCGAACGCGAAGGGCGCCCCCTTCACCATCGGCAGGAAGAAATCGTAAAGCCCATATTCGCCCGGGTTGCCGCTCGCCGGAAGGTCGAGCGGGGGCGACTGTTCGGTGGTGATCGTGATGCTCTGGAATGGGCTTTCGCCATGTTCGATTTCGAGCCGGTTTGGCTGGTGGACACGTAGGAAGGCCTGCTTGATTAGCGGCGCGGTGAAATGGCCCCCCTCGTCCTTGCCGAAGACGCGCTGCGAGACGATGATGAGTTGACACGGCGTGCCGAAGGGGAAGAGAAACCCTTCGCGAATGACCCGGACAAAGGTGTCGCGGCCGAGCGTCGCGGCGTGTGTCCAGGATGACAGCCCGCTTCCAGGCGGCGGCTTGAAGCGGGCCAGGAGATCGATCGTGCCGCCTCGCGAGCTCAGCCGGAACTGATCGACCGCGATCGTCTGCTGCAGCTGATGGGCGGCGGACACCGCCCCTTGCGAGGGATCGTACAGGAGTTGCGCCGACGGCAGCCGCGGCCGGACCTTGCCCGTATAGGGGAAACGGGGCGACAGGCTTGCCGCTATCTCGACGCGGTCGACGGTTTCGAGCGGCGTAAAGGCGGGCGGCAGGGGGGCGCCAAGGTCCTGGCTATAGCGGATGACCAGCGTGCCAGCCTCGGTCGACCCGCTCTGTCCTACTCTCCGGAAGCCCCGCACGCTGAAGACTTCCATCTTGAGCGGCTCGAGCCGCGCATCCGGTGATTGCGCCTGGAGCGCGGCCGACCAGAGTTCGGTCCACCCGCCGCCAATCCGGGGCCGTACCGAACTGCTGAGACCAAGGGGCGGTCCCCCGGGCACCGGCGAAAGTTCGATGCCCCAAGGCATTTCGATCCGAGAAACGGCTTCGCCCTCAAGGCGGGGAATCTCAAGATCGTAGAGCTCACCCGCCTTCGCGGCGTCGGGCATCAGCAATTCGAAGCGCGACCAGTCGAGCAATTCCTCGGAGCGAAGACCGATCGCCTTGTCGGGCACGCGGAAGACGAGCGTGCTCGGCCGACTCGGCGTCAGCGAAATGGCCTGAAGGTCCGCTTCCCTGAACTGATCGGGTATTTGCGTCGCGCCGATCGTGCTTTCGGCATAATGCTGCGGCGGCAGGGTGAATTCGAGGAAGTGGTCGCTTGTCCAGCGTAGCGGCTGCAGCTTTTGCGCGCCTCGCTTGAGACGGAAGCCGACCGCTCGCATCTTCAGAAAGACTTCATCGCTCTCGCGCTTGATGAGAAATTCGGGCCAGTCGCCTTCACTGCCGCCGCCCTGCGCGCGTTCGATGGCTACGTCAGCCGCGACCGCGAAAGCAGGGACGCCAGCCGAGATGATCGAATATTTGAGAAGATCGCGGCGCGAGAGGCTGAACTCAGTCCCGAAGCTGAAGGTCTTGTTGCCCACTGCCTGCCCCCCGACCGATAGCCGAGTTAAACATGAAATAAGGTTATCCGCAACCAAACAATCTTAATATCGGATGCTAAATGACCGCCTCTAGGTAGGTCGCTGGAGGATAAAGATGTCGCTGACATGCGACAGGCCATCGAAGAACGATTTGTGCTTCGCCATCAACTAGACCGTCGGTTTGAAGGTGTCTCCTATTAGTCGCTGGATAGGCTTGCCTCCGACAGAAAATAGCCATTGCACGCTAATGGAATGCGTGCGCTCATCCAGATTGCCGACATCGGGGGAGAAGCTGAAGCCGGGTCCCGCTGAGCGGAGGTCAACTCATGCGTCCCCTGCCTGAAAGGGGAGTAACGGTATCATCCAACAGACCATCGCGACTTTGCAGACGAAGAACTCAAACGAGCACGTCTATCGCCGTCCAGCCTTTCCACGAATTGAAAGCATGCTAGTGATGCCCATGGCGACTTCTCAAGCCTATGATTTTACCGAGAAATCAACTGTTTAGCGTGCCTGGCAGAAAGCTCTTCTAAATCCGCCTACATCTATTGACGTCCACGGTCGTTCAGCTGGTTTAGGCATGGCGCTGCGTTCCAGAAGCGAGGATCAATCTCAAGCTTGCTCGCGCGGCACGCGCTAGCAATCCATGCGTTCGGCCTCGAAGGCGTCACCAGCTTTTCAAGAGGGTCCTTGAGGGTTTCCCCACTGCAGATCTTGCCACCTCATTCTGCTCCTCATAATTTGTTAGAAAAATGCATCATGAATCTGACAAATTCGTTTTGCAATTTGTCAGAACTGCATATACACGCTTCTGACAAAGGAGCTGGCATGCGCGGACCGGGCCTCGATCTCAAAAGTGCCATGTTGGACCGAATGGTCTCCGGAGGCGTGCCTTCCGTCTGGACGCCGCAGGACTTTCTCGACCTTGGCTCTCGCGACGCCGTCGATCAGGTGCTCCATCGACTGACCCGCAATGGCGACGTTCGCAGGATTGCCCGCGGCCTCTATGACAAGCCGAAACTCAACCACCTCACGGGCAAGCCCACGCACCCCGACCCGCGCGCCGTGGTAGATGCACTGGCTCGCCGGGACCAAGCCCGTATCTTGGTCGATGGCGTGACGGCTGCCAACGATCTAGGATTCTCCGATGCCGTCCCGGCTCGCATCGTCGTCCATACCGATGCAAGATTGAAGCCCATCACGCTCGGCAACCTCAAGATCGATTTCAAAACCACCGCGCCAAGTCGGCTTCACTGGGCCGACCGGCCGGGCATGCGTGTAGTCCAGGCCTTGCATTGGTTGCATGACGCCGGGGGCGATACCGATCCGGATGTTGCCAAGCGTCTGCGCACCATTTTCGCCCACCCTGATCACGGCGCCGACATCGTCAACGACCTTCAGGCCGATATGCTGACGCTCCCGCTCTGGATGCAGAATATCCTGCGCGATACGATGCCGGCTACCTCGTCAACTGACCGCCCGAAGACCAAGCGAGCATGACAATGAATCCCGCTTACGCCCAGTTTCTAGCGGCCGATTCCACGGATCGACGGGATGTGTTTATCGGCGCCGGCCAGCGGCTCGGCACAGCGCCCCAGAATATCGAGAAGGATTTCTGGGTCTGCTGGACCCTCGATGCGCTGTTCAACGGTCCGGCGTCCCATGGCCCGCGCTTCCTGTTCAAAGGGGGTACGTCGCTGTCGAAGGGCTTCGGCCTGATTCAGCGTTTCTCCGAGGACATCGACATCACGGTGTTTCGCGAAGACATCGGCCAGGATGCAAGCGTCGAGGCGCTGGAGGGGATGTCCGGCAAGAAGCGACAGGCCAAGCTCGATGCCATCAAGGCGGCATGCCAAGCCTTCATAGGCGGAGATCTGCTCGCCCGGCTTTCGGAGACACTAGCCAGTGCAGTGGGCGAGGGCATGGCAGGCGCGAAGGTCGAACTCGATCCGGACGATGAAAGCGCGCAGAGCCTTCTCCTTTGGTATCCAAGCGTGACCGCCGAGTCCGACGGCTACATCCGTAAAGCCGTCAAAATAGAATCCGGGGCCAAATCCGCTCTCGACCCTCATGCCCGCCACAGCGTCATTCCCTATCTCGCCGACGATCTGCCCGCCCTCGATCTGACGGTGACCAACGTGACCATCGTCGACGCGGAACGCACCTTCTGGGACAAGGTCGTCATTCTCCACGGCCTGCGCCGCTGGTTCGACGCCCGGCAGGTTCTGCGTGCGGGTGGGCAGCGCGTCTCACGCCACTATTACGACGTGCATCAACTGATAGTCGCCGGAACGGGCGCTTCAGCGATGGCCAATCCCGAGCTCGGCAGGGATTGCGTCGCACACGCCCGGATGTTCTTCAACAGCCGCGACCTCGATCTCGCTCATGCTGAGCCCGGCAGCTTCTCCCTGATACCGACCGATGCGATGATCGCTGACCTCCGCCGCGACTATGGTGCCATGGCCGGCATGATCTTCGGCGATGTACCCGACTTCGATGCCGTCCTCGCAACCGTCGAAACGCTCCAGCGCTCGTTGAACGAACCGGCGGCATGATCATCACGCGACATTGCTCTGGTCGATATCGCCCACATCGCGCGGCTGCTCTCTGGAACGTGCGAGGCGCAAAGAGCGCGTCAGCGAACCTCCTTTGAGAGTGGTCGCCACGTTCACTTGTCATGCGCAGCCATTAGGTTTTTCTGCTGCACGATTTTTAGGTTATCGTGTTTAGTGGATGCGACGAACCCTCGCTTGTCCGAAATTTGTAGCCATATTTCGGACAATCCGGCCCAACGCCCAGACGGATACGATCCGCCCGTCGAGTTACGTCCAGCGCTCGAAGGACATTGGATTTTAGGCCATGAATATACCATGAGCTTATCTGGGTCATAAAAATTGAGGCCATCACTCAATGCGTGGAAGTTCCTCGCGCCATGGTCTCGAATTGGCCAGCGCTCGACCCGCGCAGGGCGTCCATCCACATCCACCCTTTTCCACGAATCCGGATCGTGCTAATGATGCCCTTGGCGACTTCGTAAGCCTATGATTTGACTGCGAAATCAATCGCTTAGGCCGCCCGGCCGAAAGCTCTTCTGGGCACCATTTCTTCGTCCTCCAGGGCTTGCGGGCCTGGTTGGATCGCGTTTTCTGTGAGCCGATGCCCATGCCCCATCATCGTCTTCTGATTCTCGGTTCCGGTCCAGCGGGCTACACGGCGGCCGTCTATGCCGCGCGTGCGAACCTGAAGCCTGCGCTCGTCACCGGCATCGCGCAGGGCGGGCAGCTGACCACGACCACCGACGTCGACAATTGGCCGGCCGATGACCACATCCACACCGCGCGGCTGGGCGAGCGCCCGTTTGTGCTCGAGGGCGACAACGGGACGTATACCTGCGACGCGCTGATCATCGCGACGGGTGCGTCGGCGCAGTATCTGGGGCTGCCGAGCGAGGAGGCGTTCCTGGGCAAGGGCGTGTCGGCATGCGCGACATGCGACGGGTTCTTCTTCCGCGGACAGGAGGTCGCAGTCGTCGGCGGCGGCAACACGGCAGTCGAGGAAGCGCTCTATCTATCGAACATCGCATCGAAAGTGACGCTCATCCATCGCCGCGACAGGCTGCGCGGCGAAAAAATCCTGCACGACAAGCTGTTCAAGCGCGCCGACGAGGGCAAGGTCGCGTTCCGCTGGAACACGGTGCTCGACGAAGTGCTCGGCGACGAGCGCGGGGTCACCGCGCTCCGGCTGAAGGGCAGCGACGGCACGACGAGCGACCTGCCGGTCGGCGGCGTATTCATCGCGATCGGGCACAAGCCGAACACCGACCTGTTCACGGGGCAGCTGGAGATGGAGAACGGCTATATCGTGACGCGCGGCGGTCGCCACGGCCAGGCGACCGAGACGAGTATCGCGGGCGTGTTCGCGGCAGGCGACGTGCAGGACCACATCTACCGCCAGGCCGTCACCAGCGCCGCAAGCGGATGCCAGGCCGCGCTCGACGCCGAACGCTACCTCGACGATATCGCCGAAGCCGTGATGGCAGCCGAGGGCGAAGCGCTGGTATAGCGGTGTGCGGCGCGACGACGTCGCTGGCGGGAATGGAGCGGGTGAAGCCGCCAATCCAGAAACATGCGTGGTTGAGGGCCGATGTCTAGCAGCGGGAAGGTCGGGCTGTGCCGACATTCAGCTGATAGAGAGGCGATGACGTAAATCCGCCGTAGGTTCCGGAAGCTCGGTTTTTGTAAGCTTCGCGCCCTGACCGCCGCCGTTCATCCCAATTCTGCAGTCGCCAACAGCCAACCTGGCTTATCGCCGATATCGACACGACCAAGACGTCGTTCGACTCGTTTCGGAAGCGCCAGGACGAGGTATGTGTGCAGTCGGCAAGGGAGCGGGGCGATAAAGAAATGGTCCCGATCACGCGAACGCGCCCACGTTGCGCCAAAGCATATACGCCGCAACCGCGAAAATCAGCATTGCGAACACCGTATCGAGCAGCCCCTTTCTCGCCGACAGCATATGCGAAACACGCGCCCCGATCAGGCCGCCGATCACTCCGCCGCCGATGAACACCACCGCCAGCGTCCAATCGACGAGGCCCGACCATGCATAGTTTAGCGATGTTGTGAGCCCGAACGCCGCGACCGCGACAAGCGACGATCCGACGGCATGGGCAATCGGCATGCCGGTCGATGCGACCAGACCGGGGACGATCAGAAAGCCGCCGCCGATCCCGAAAAAGCCCGAGAAGAGGCCTGTCGCCGCACCATAGCCGAAGACCTTGGGCGCGTTCTCGCGACGGCATTGGACGTCGGCATCACCCGGAGTGCCGCGATTGCGCAGCATGAGCGCGCCGACGACGAGCATCAACAGCGCGAACAGCGCTAACAGCGCCTGACCGTCAACCGCCTTGCCGAGCGTCGATCCGCCGAAG
>VYLJ01000007.1_pt1 | contig 43815 bp, 28 predicted proteins | sample 5114331 | NCBI WGS metagenome assembly VYLJ01 (sample SAMN12291791, study PRJNA351875) | freshwater metagenome | isolation source: freshwater lake | place: USA: Michigan, MSU2 Lake | collected 2011-08-16
GGACATCGCCACAACGGCCAATGGAGAGGTTACTGGAAGCAAAAATGGCAAGGGATGACCCCCGAAGAGCGTGAACGTTTCAAAGCGAAAATGAAAGACAAATGGTGCTCACCTAAATCTGGAAGTTCTGCCGGCAATTCAGGCGTTTCAATCGATTGATGCAATAAGCTCAAAAAAACTTCAAAAAAAAGTTTATAAAACTGCAACCCTGAGCTGCAAATGGCGTTTAGGGAAACCGAGGAAACTTTTGTGATATCTAAAGTTTCCTTAGTTTCGCACCCGATTATGGAAGAACAAGAGACAAAAAATAGAATTTTAGCCGGAGCGGAAGCGCTTTTTATGAAGTATGGGATCCGTAGTGTTTCCATGGACGACATAGCAAGGCAATTGGCAGTTTCCAAGAAAACCCTTTACCAGCATTTCGCAGACAAAGATGAGCTTGTGACAGTAATGTCTCAAACCCACATGGCCCGCGAAGAACATGAATACCTTGAAATTACAGCTGCGTCTGAAAATGCTATTGATGAGCTCAATAAGATTTCAGTTCGGTTGCGGTGCGATATGGAAGATATGAACCCATCACTTCTTTTTGATTTGCAGAAATTTCACCCAAAGTCATGGGCGCTCTGGCTTAACCACAAGAATGATTTCATTATGCGCTCCATCGTTAGAAATCTTAAGCAGGGTATTGATGAAGGCTACTTTCGCCCTGAAATCAATCCGGAAGTCATAGCCATCAGCCGATTAGTTCTTATTGAAGCGGCTTTTGACGAACAACATTTCCCAAAAGAAAAATACAACCTTGTTGAAGTACAGTCGCAGTTTTTCGATCACTTCGTTTACGGCCTTTGTACTGACAAAGGAAGAAGGCTTTATCAGAGATACAAATACAATTCAATAACACCCATAACCAACTATAAGAATGAATCAGTTTTATAAACAATTATTAATTGCCATCGCCTTTGTTACGGCCGGTGGTGCACGAGCACAGCAACAAACACCTTCTTCCTTTACATTGGAACAGTGTATTGAGTATGCGTTGATCAATTCGGTGAATGTGCAGAATGCCCAAATTGATCAGCAGATCGCAGCGGCCAAAGTAAAGGAGACGGCAGCTCTTGGGCTACCTCAAGTAGACGGGAGCATCTCAGTCCAACACAACGAGAACCTACGAAGATTTTTTTCAACAAAGCAAAGGGCATTCGGTTTTTCTAATCTGCCTGCCGCAGACTATCCTAATTTTTTGCCCGGGCTTGGCGACAATGACGTGATTGCCTCTCAGAACTTTTTTCAATTGAAAAGTAGCGGTGATGCAGGTATTAATGTAAACCAATTGCTTTTTAGTGGTTCTTATATCGTTGGCCTTCAGGCGTCCAAGGCATATAAGGATTTATCCGTTAAGACCGCGATTCAGATAAAAGAACAAGTAGTTGAACAAGTGACGAAGGCTTACTATTCTGTTTTGATTAATCAGGAGCGAGCTGAATTGTTTGACAACAATATTTCGCGACTCGATTCATTATTGAAAAACACGTTAGCGCTGAATAAAAACGGATTCGCAGAAGGAATTGATGTAGACCGAATTCGGGTGGCCTATAATAATCTAAAAACCGAGCGAGATAATTTTTTAAGGATTCGGGATTTGAGTGTTGAACTGCTGAAGTTTCAAATGAACTATGCACTTGACCAACCGCTAGAAGTGGCAGGAAAGATAGCCGATGCAAAAGTAGATTTAGATTTAGTGGGTTATAAAGAAGGTTGGGACTACAAAACCCGTTCTGACTATCGGGTATTAGAAGCGAACCAACGTCTTCAAGCACTTAGTTTAAAAAATCAGTATGCGAGCGCACTTCCTACTCTGTCGGCTTTTGCCAATTTAGGGTATTTCACGCAGTCAACTGATATTGGCGGGGTTTTTTCTACGTCCTCAAATATCTCTGATAACGGTCAGGTTGGGCCCGACAAGTGGTATGGTTATTCTCTCTTTGGTGTTTCACTAAACCTTCCACTCTTTGGGGGCTTTCAAAAGCATTATAAAATTCAGCAAGAAAGATTGACACTGAAAAAAGTCGAAAATGGCTTCAGAAACTTGAAGCAAGGGATCGACCTTCAGATCAAGCAGGCTTCGATTAATTTTGAAAATGCGATTACATCGCTAAGTGCTCAAAATGAGAATATGGATTTGGCCAACAATGTAGCCCGTATAACCAAGATAAAATACGAACAAGGCGTTGGCTCAAATCTGGAAGTTGTAGATGCAGAGAACAGCTTACGCCAGGCGCAAACAAACTATTACTCTGCCATGTTCGATGCCATGATTGCCAAAGTAGATTTGGATAAAGCGTTCGGCAAATTAGTTCCTCCATCAAAAAATTAAAACCCACAAACACACCGATATGAAATCAAAATTGTACACAAAACTATTAGCCCTACTCGTAATAGCTATTGTAGTTGCGGCTTGTAACGGATCTTCAAAAGACAAAGAAGCACAGTTGAAAGACTTAAAGGCACAACAGGCCGCGTTGGCCACACAGATTAGTGAGTTGGAAAAAGGAGTAGATACAAAAGCCCCGGAATCCGGAACAAGGCGCTCAAAAGAAGTCGGAGTTATTGAATTAACAGCACGTCCTTTTGATCATTACATCACCACACAAGGAGCTATCGAAGCCGTGGATAATATCTTAGTGAGTGCTAAGACGATGGGTATCATAACACAAGTATTTGTGCGTGAAGGAGATGTTGTTTCTAAAGGACAAACGCTTGCACAAATTGACAACTCGCTCACCTTGCGTGGAATGGAAGAGGTAAAATCAGGGTTAGATTTAGCCACCACCATTTATAATCGTCAAAAAAATCTTTGGGATCAAAAAATTGGAACTGAAGTCCAATATCTTCAAGCAAAGAATAACAAAGAAAGTTTGGAACGCAGATTAGCAACTATTAAGGAACAGTTAGACATGGCTCTTATCAAGTCGCCTATTAGCGGATCGGTTGATGCTGTTGATGTAAAGATTGGACAAAATGCCGCGCCTGGTGCTCCTGCTTTTCGCGTAGTAAGCAGCGATCGATTGAAATTCATTGCAAATGTTTCCGAAGCATATGTGACCGATGTTAAGAAAGGAAATAAAGTGCAGATTGCTTTTGGCGACTTGAACAAGTCAGTGAGTGGTCAAGTTACCTTCGTTGGAAAGGCCATCAATCAACTTTCTCGCACCTTTCCTGTTGAAATTGCATTGGCGAGCAACAACGATTTTCGCCCCAACATGTCTGGCGAGCTAAAGCTCATTTTTCATTCTGAAGCAGCGGCCATAGTGGTGCCCGTGAATGTGGTGCAAGATATCAATGGACAGAAAGTCGTTTACACCGCAGAGACAGTTGACGGAAAACTAGTTGCCAAAAAGAATATCGTTAAGGTAATTGGCGTATATGGAAATCTTGCTCAGGTAAGTACATTGAAATCGGGCGACAAGATTATTACTGTTGGGTACCAAGGGTTGAATGATGGTGAATTGATTAAAATCTAAACAAGTAGTGAGATATGAGATTTGAGACGCTAGATTCTTATCTACTACCCAAATCCTTGTCTCACTACCCACATCTCACTACTCAATACTAAAAGAATATGAAAGACATCGAAAAAGAATTTGGCCCCACCAGTTGGGCGATTGATAATAAGGTAAGCATTTACGTGGCCACGGTCATCATCTGTTTGGCGGGTATGTTCACGTATGTAAGCTTACCAAAAGAGAATTTTCCGGAGGTAGTTTTCCCTCAAATTATTGTGACAACGGTATACGTGGGGGCGTCTCCTTCCGATATGGAAAATTTGATCACCAAAGAGATAGAGAAGGAATGCAAGGCAATTGCTGGGGTGAAAAAAATAAAGAGCAGTTCGGTGCAGAGCGTGTCCAGTATCATCATCGAGTTTCAAACAGATGTGAATGTAGATAAAGCTAAGACAGATGTGAAGGATGCTGTAGATCGTGCCAAGTCTAAGCTTCCTACCGATTTGAAAGAGGATCCACAAGTAATCGACATTGACCTCTCTGCTCAACCCATCATGAATATCAACCTCTCTGGCGATTACGATTTGACTACGCTAAAGAAATATGCTGAGCAGCTACAGGATGCCATTGAAGGCATCAAGCAAATACGGAAAGTAGAAATTGTAGGTGCTCTTACACGTGAAATTCAGATAAACATTGACATGTTCAAGCTAGCAGGCGCAGGGTTGAGCTTAGATGATGTGCAGCAAGCAATCGGATCCGAAAACGTTGTCATACCAGGCGGTCAATTGTCCGTTGGTGGCATGAAGCGTTCATTGACGGTGAACGGTGAATACAATTCCGCAGATGAGATTGCGAACACGATCATCGGGTCAACCAAAGGAGGCAAGATCTATTTGAAAGATATTGCCCAAGTGATAGACTCTCACAAAGAGCAAGAAAGCTACGCGCGTTTGGATGGTAAAAATGTGATCACACTCAATGTGATTAAAAGAAGTGGCGAGAACTTGGTGATTGCCTCCGATCAAATCAACGAGGTGGTAAAGGATTTCAAAGCAAACATACTTCCTCCAGGAACTGATATTACCATCACGGCCGACCAATCGGAGAACACGCGTACTACGCTGCATGACTTGATTAATACTATCATTATTGGTTTCGTGTTAGTGGTTATTATTTTAATGTTCTTCATGGGCGCCACCAATGCTTTCTTCGTTGCCATGTCGGTTCCCATTTCAAGTTTTATAGCATTTTTAGTTTTTCCAGCTTTAGGCTACACCTTTAACTTAATGACATTATTCTCATTCTTATTAGCTTTAGGAATTGTAGTGGACGATGCCATTGTGGTGATTGAAAACACGCACCGTGTTTTTGATAATGGAAAGGTGCCGATCCGCAAAGCAGCTAAAATTGCTGCGGGTGAAGTCTTCTTGCCTGTATTGTCGGGTACATTGGTGGTGTTAGCCCCTTTTATTCCATTAGCGTTTTGGCCGGGTGTTATTGGTAAGTTTATGGTGTACTTGCCCGTTACTTTGATTGTAGCTTTGTTGGCTTCGTTGTTGGTGGCGTATATCATCAATCCGGTGTTTGCTGCAGATTTTATGACCGAGCACAATCACGATCATGAAAACAAGAGCAAGATCACCCGTGGGTTTAAAGTGACGGCCATCGTCATGGGTTCTTTAGCGCTGATGAGCTATGTAGTAGGTTGGTATGGCATGGGCAACTTCACCATCTTTATGTTTGGTATTTATGCGTTGTATCATTTTTATTTGGTGCGGGTTATCTCCCACTTTCAAACAGATTTTTGGCCTGGCGTTCAAGAAGGCTATAAAAAGATTATCGCTAGATTTTTAATTGCCTATCGCCCTATTTGGGTTGTGGTAAGCGTTATAGTTTTATTTGGGCTCTCAATTGCATTTACCATATGGAGGAACCCACCTGTTGTATTCTTCCCTCAAGGTGATCCAAACTTCATATTCGCATATGTGACAATGCCAATTGGTACCGATCAAAAGATAACAGACTCTGTAACTGCAATTGTGGAGAAAAAAGTAGTTGGAGTCGTTGGTAAAGACAATCCTTTAGTTGAGTCAATTATTACAAATGTGGCAGTCGGTGCTTCTGAAGATCCATTTTCTGGTACCCAACCACAGCCACATTTAGGTAAAGTTTCTGTTGCCTTTGTTAAGTTTTCTAAGCGCAATAGTCAATCGACCAAAGAATACTTAAATAGGATAAGGGAAGCAGTAAAGGGAGTTAAAGGTGCTGAAATTTCTGTCAATCAGGAAGCTAACGGGCCACCTACAGGCAAACCAATTAACATTGAAATTGCCTCTGAAGATTTTGGTGTACTCGTTTCGACTGCCGATCACTTACAGCGCTACTTAGATTCGCTTCAAGTGCCCGGTGTTGAAGAGTTAAAATCAGATTTCCAAAGTGATAAACCTGAGATTTTGGTAGTTATTGATCGTGAGAAAGCAAACCGTGAAGGTATTTCTACTGGGCAGATTGGGCAGGCATTAAATATTGCCATCAACGGTCGTGAAGTTTCAAAATTCCGCGATGAGAATGATGATTACGAAATCACTCTGCGCGTTGATGAAAAATATAGAAATGATATCAATACCTTGATGAATTTGCCTTTGACCTATCGTGATATGAGCATGGGAGGTCAAGTCCGCCAAGTCCCGATTTCGGCCGTGGCGAAAACAGAATACTCTAATAGTTATGCAGGTATTCGCAGGATTAACCAAAAACGCGTGATTACACTTTCTTCAAATGTTTTGGGTGGTTTTAATGACAATAATGTTGTGGCCGATATTACTGATAAACTTTCGGGATTTCCATCCCCAGAAGGAGTTACTATTAAAATGACAGGTGCTCAAGAAGATCAAGCAGAGACTTCCTCCTTCTTGGTTGTCGCTTTTGTGCTAGCCTTCGGATTAATCTTTATGATATTAGTAACTCAGTTTAATTCCACCAGCAAGCCGATCATCATCATGGCAGAAATTCTGTTCAGTATCATTGGTGTGCTAATTGGCTTTTCGCTCTTTAAAATGGAAATCTCCATTGTCATGTCTGGTGTGGGAGTGATGGCCTTGGCGGGAATTGTGGTACGCAATGGTATTTTGTTGGTAGAGTTTACCGATTTGTTGGTAGCACAAGGCATGGAGTTGCGCGAGGCAATAGCCGAAGCAGCCAAAACCCGTATGACGCCTGTTTTATTGACGGCAATGGCGGCAACACTCGGATTGATTCCGTTGGCCGTTGGTTTGAACATCGACTTTGTAACCTTGTTCACTGAATTTAATCCTCACATCTATTTTGGTGGCGATAACGTTGCCTTCTGGGGACCACTTTCGTGGACGATGATCTTCGGTTTGATATTTGGTACATTTCTAACCTTGTTTTTAGTTCCGGTTATGTACTTGTTGATAGCGAAATTGAAAATGAAGCTTTTCAAAAAGAACATGGTAGAAGTCTTACCTGTGGTAGAACCTGTAGAGATAAATTAATTGAAGGTTAACTAAAATACTATAAGGGCATCTTACGACAATGTTGTAAGATGCTTCTTGCTTTATGGGTAAACGACTTATGACAATTTTCATTTTTATCTTCATCTTCTTGACCATCGACTACTACTTCTTTCAAGGAGTATTGGTTGCGAGTAAGGGTTGGAATCCACTGTGGAAGTCTTTGATCCGATATGGTTTTTGGATTCCAACCCTATTGACGATACTTGCTTTATTCTGGTGGACGTTTGATGATCCTTACAGATACAGTTCTAATTTCAGAAACTGGATTATAACGGGTATAGTTGCCACTTACTTCTCAAAGATCGTTGGCATACTGTTTTTGTTCATCGATGATCTTCAAAGAGGCGTGCGTTGAGTAATTTCACTATTTCAAAAGAACTCATCGGGTAGTAGTGCTGGAGAAGTTATTACACGATCAGAATTTTTATCAAAGACCGCATTAATTGCTGCTTCTGTTCCATTAGGTGCTTTTGCTTACGGAATTATTTCGGGGGCGCACGATTATAGAATTCGCAAAGTGGCGATCAAACTTCCGAATCTCCCAAAAGCGTTTGATGGGATCAAGATTGCGCAATTATCTGATATCCATTCCGGTAGTTTTTGGAACAAGACAGCAGTAAAAGGCGGAGTAGAGATGGTGCTGAATGAAAAACCTGATGCAGTATTTTTTACTGGTGACTTGGTAAACAATGAATCGAGTGAGGTTAAAGAATACATGGATGTATTCAATAAGCTACGTGCTCCACTGGGTGTATTTTCTATTACCGGCAATCATGATTACGGTGATTATAAGAGCTGGGCTAGCAAAGAAGCAAAGCAGCAGAACTTTAAAGACTTAGTTACTGCCCATAAAGAATTGGGCTTCGACTTGTTGTTGAACGAAAATCGATTTTTAGTGCAAGGCGGTGAAAAGCTAGCCATCTTGGGTATTGAAAATTGGGGAACGCGGTTTTCAAAACACGGCATATTGGAAAAAGCATACCCGGGAACAGAAGAGGCTGCGGTTAAATTATTGTTGTCACATGATCCCACCCATTGGGACGCCCAGGTGCGGCCAACATATAAAGATATTGATGTGATGTTTGCCGGACATACCCATGGCGCTCAGTTTGGAGTAAACATTGGAGATTTCACTTGGACGCCCGTTCAGCATGTTTACAAGCAATGGGGAGGGCTCTATCAGGAAGAGAATCAGTATTTGTATGTCAATCGGGGGTTTGGTTACTTAGGATACCCTGGGAGAGTAGGGATGCCTCCAGAGATTACCATTTTTGAATTAAAGAGGGGAGCTTGATCGTTCTTTGATCAACCAAGATATCTCCAAGCTTTCTATATTTGTCTAAACTAAAACGACAAATATGAGTTTGAATTGGCAAGGCGTTTTCCCCGCACTCACCACTAAGTTTACTGCAGATGACAAGTTAGATCTGCCACTTTTTGAAAAGAATCTCTATGCTCAACTCGATGCCGGTGTCGATGGCATTATCCTTGGAGGCACTCTGGGAGAATCCAGTGTATTGAGTAATGAAGAGAAGTTTGATTTGCTTCGATTTGCAGTCGATCAGGTTGCCGGTAAAGTGCCTGTGATTATGAACATTGCAGAAGGAAGTACAAGGGAAGCAGTTAAGCTCGCAAACGAATCTGAAAAATGTGGAGCCAAAGGCCTTATGATGCTACCTCCGATGCGTTACAAATCAGATCATCGGGAAACCGTAGAGTATTTTAAAGATGTTGCCAATTCAACGAGTTTGCCGATAATGATTTACAATAACCCTGTCGATTACAAGATTGAGGTTACGTTAGATATGTTTGCTGAGTTGGTAGACAATAAAAATATACAAGCTGTTAAAGAATCAACCCGCGATGTGTCCAATGTCACACGAATGATCAATCGATTCGGTGACCGATTTAAAATTTTGTGCGGTGTAGATACCATTGCCATGGAAGAGCTCATGCTGGGTGCCCATGGTTGGGTGGCAGGGCTAGTTTGTGCATTCCCCAAAGAAACGGTGGAGGTCTACAAATTGACAAAGACAAATAAGATCGCAGAGGCGCTGGAAATCTACCGATGGTTTCTTCCATTGCTTGAATTGGACATCCACCCGAAATTAGTTCAATATATAAAGTTAGCTGAGCAGGAAGCAGGCATTGGTTCAGAGCATGTTCGCAGACCTCGGCTCACCTTAGTTGGGGAAGAAAGGGAAAGAATATTAAGAGTTATTCGAGAAGGTATCAGTAAGAGACCCAAATTATAAAAACAATCTTGATCCTTGAATCAAATATGGACGCAACGTTAGAGCAAGTAGAAGCTGCCTTACAAGAAGCACAAATTGCATTTCTTTCCTACAAGAACATCAACGGAAAGAAGAAGGCAGAATTTCTCCGCGCCATTGCAGACGAAATGGAAGCGTTGGGAGGGGAGTTAGTGAGCACTGCAATGCGCGAAACCAATCTCCCCGAAGCACGCGTTATTGGCGAGCGTGGCAGAACTGCCGGACAATGTCGCATGTTTGCGGATCTGGTTGAGCAAGGTTCGTGGGTCGAAGCCAGAGTAGACACCGCTTTGCCTGATCGCACTCCATTGCCCAAGCCCGACATTCGGAAGATGTTAGTGCCGATCGGGCCGGTAGTAGTTTTTGGGGCGGCCAATTTTCCTTTGGCTTACTCAACAGCCGGTGGTGATACTGCTTCAGCGTTGGCTGCCGGTTGCCCCGTTATCGTAAAAGCTCATCCCGCACATGCAGAGACATCAGAACTTGTCGCAAGTGCTATCAAGAAAGCAATTGATAAAACAGGGATGCCTCAAGGTGTATTTCAACACTTACACGGAAACGGTTTTGAAGTCGGGCAGGCATTGGTGAAACATCCACTTACAAAAGCAGTAGGTTTTACAGGTTCGTTAGCGGGAGGCAAAGCACTTTTTGATTTAGCTTGTCAACGAGCCCAACCGATTCCTGTTTTTGCAGAAATGAGTAGCATCAACCCCGTAATCTTGTTACCAAACACTTTGGGTCTGCAGGCTGAGAAAATAGCAACAGCTTTGGTTGGTTCCATTACTCAAGGGGTTGGGCAATTCTGCACCAATCCAGGATTAATCGTAGCGATTGAAAATGAAGGACTAAATCGATTCATTAAATCGTTGTCAGAGGGAATCAACAATGCATTGCCGGGCGTTATGCTTCATCAGGGAATTGCAGATAATTATGATAAGCGATTAACTCATGTTTTGAAACAGAAAGGAGTCATCGTTGAACGTCAATCCAGTGCTCATGCTACCGAAAATCAAGGCAAGCCTCTTGTAGCTTCGATCCTTGCTTCGGATTTTTTGAAAAACCCTTTGCTGGCGGAAGAAGTATTCGGTCCTTTTTCATTGATTGTAAAATGCAAGGACATTAATGAGCTTCATGCTATTGTAAATCAAATTAATGGTCAACTAACGACAAGTATTTTTGGCGATGAGGCCGAGATAGCAAAGTATTCTAGTTTAGTCAATATGTTGATTGAGAAAGCGGGTAGATTAATTATCAATGGAGTTCCAACAGGAGTGGAGGTCTGCCCTTCCATGAACCATGGTGGCCCATTTCCTGCAACAACGGATTCCCGTTTTACGGCTGTCGGAATAGATGCCATCAAGCGCTTTGCAAGGCCGGTGGCCTTTCAAAGTTTTCCGAACTCACTATTGCCTGAAGAATTGCAAGACGGGAATCCGTTGGGTATCTGGAGATTGTTTAATAATGAATGGAAGAAATAGTTGTTGGTTGTTCGTTAGTCGTTGCTTGCAAGCACGATTAACCAACAACGATCAACGAACAACGATAAGATGAATATTTTCAAATGTATTGATGCTCATACCTGTGGTAACCCTGTTCGATTGGTGGCAGAAGGAGGACCGAAGTTGGAGGGAAAAAACATGAGCGAAAAGCGTCAGCACTTTTTAAAAGAGTACGACTGGATACGCAAAGGCTTGATGTTTGAACCGCGTGGTCACGATATGATGAGTGGCAGTATTTTATATCCCCCATCTGACCCCAAAAATGACGTTGGCGTTTTGTTTATTGAAACAAGTGGATGTTTGCCTATGTGTGGACATGGCACGATTGGAACAGTTACTATCGCTATTGAAGAAGGCTTGGTCATTCCCAAAACTCCGGGCGTTCTAAACCTAGAAGTACCAGCAGGCTTAGTTCGTATTGAATACAAGCAAGAAGGAAAAAAGGTAAAATCAGTGAAGATTAGAAACGTCAAGGCTTATCTGACAGCAGAGAACATAAAAGCTACTTGCCCTGATTTGGGCGAGCTAAATTTGGATGTGGCCTATGGTGGAAATTTTTATGCGATCGTTGATGTGCAACAAAATTTTAAAGGTATAGAACACCATACAGCCGATCAGTTAGTAAGCTGGAGTAGAGAACTACGGCAAGATATTAATAATAAGCACACCTTTATCCATCCGGATGATTCAACGATCAACGGATGTAGCCATATCTTATGGACAGGCAAAGTGATTGATCCTAGTTCTACGGCTCGCAACGCAGTTTTCTATGGCGACAAAGCCATTGACCGCTCGCCATGCGGAACAGGTACTTCTGCTCGCCTCGCACAATGGTATACAAAAGGAAAGCTGAAACGGGGTGATGAATTTATTCACGAAAGCATCATCGGCTCAAAGTTTATAGGTCGCATAGAAGAAGAAACTGAATTGCATGGAAAGCCGGCCATTATTCCAAGTGTGGAAGGCTGGGCCAAGATTTATGGTCACAACACAATTTCTATCGATCCCGATGACGATCCGTATGCATACGGGTTTCAAGTTTTATAAAAAAAAGTTAAATTTGAATTATGACAACAACCTATAAACTAAAAGCGAATGAACTTTCGGAGAACATCATTCAATCGATAAAAGATGCATTTCAAAGTAGAGAAATAGAAATTATAGTTTCAGATGCAATGACTGAAACCGACTATCTCTTATCAACCGAAAACAACAAAAATCAATTGTATCAGTCAATGGATGAGTTGGCAAAAGGAGAGGGAGTTCCTTTTACTTTAGCTGAACTTCAGGAGAAGTACTTTAAATGAGAAAGATTCTCTTTAGTCCACTGGCTTTACAACAATTGGATGAGTGGAAAGAGAAAAATCCAAAAATAGCCTCTCGAATAATTATTTTGATTACTGCCATTTCAGAATCCCCTTTTTCAGGCATTGGTAAACCAGAGCCGTTGAAACATTCTCTACAAGGAAAATGGTCAAGAAGAATAACTCAGCAGCACCGGTTGGTTTATGAGGTAACCAACGATTCAATTAACATTATTTCTTGTCGCTTCCACTATTGACTATGCGAGTTGGTGTTATTGGCGGTGGTATTATTGGGCTAAGTTCGGCTTATTATTTAACCAAGGCTGGTTATCAAGTCACGATCATAGAGCAATCTGAAATGAAGGATGGTTGCTCATTTGGAAATGCGGGAATGATCGTACCCAGCCATCTTATCCCACTGGCTGCACCGGGCATGATCTCAAAAGGCATCCGATGGATGTTCAATTCAAAAAGTCCATTTTATGTAAAGCCTCGCCTTAGTGGAGATCTTATCAAATGGGGCTACCATTTTTACAAAAGTGCTACGAAAGAACATGTTGAGAGATCCGCGCCTGCGTTAAAAGAAATTAGTTTACTCAGCAAGTCAATGTTTAAGCAACTGTCGATAGAACTTCCATTCGACTTTGGATATAATGAACGTGGACTATTGATGTTGTATCAAACTAGGGAAACGGAACACGAGGAAAAGGAGACAGCGGCACTAGCCAATTCACATGGCATTGAAGCTCACCTTATTTCTGCCCAAGAAGTTCAGAAACTTGAACCCGATGTTCAAGTAAACGTAAGGGGAGGGGTTTACTTTCCTGGCGATGCTCATGTTACTCCACAGCTTTTCGTGAATCAGCTGAAAACATACTTAAAAGAAAAAGGCGTTGTTATAAAAGACAAAACGGAAGTGATCGACTTTGTTATGGAGTCTGGCAAAATAAAGTCAGTAAAGACCGAGAACGAAGAGTTTAATTTTGATGAAGTTGTTTTGGCCACGGGAAGTTGGTCAGCGTTGATAGCGACTAAATTGAATTTGTCATTGCCGATGCAAGCAGGTAAAGGCTATAGTTTCACGATAGAGAATGTTCAAAAAAATACTCGGATTCCTTCTATTTTTTTAGAGGCACGTGTTGCAGTTACTCCAATGGGAAATACGCTTCGATTTGGTGGCACCATGGAAATAACAGGAATCGATCACAGTATTAGTATGAACCGAGTACAAGGCATTGTCGATTCAATTCCTAAGTATTACCCTGAGATGAAAGTAGAGATTCCTAAGAGGGAAGAGATATGGCATGGATTGCGTCCATGTTCTCCCGATGGGCTTCCGTATATCGGGCGATCAAAGAAAATTAATAACTTAATAATCGCCACAGGCCATTCGATGATGGGGTTAAGCCTTGGTCCCGGCACAGGTATGTTAGTTAAAGAATTAGTTGCAAGAGAAAAGACTACGATGTCAATTGATAGATTCGATCCCCATCGATTCGATTAGGCGTATCCCATCAGTTTGTAAGAGATCATTCCCGTCCACTCGCGTGTAAGAATATGCCAATTTGAAAGGGTTCCAGCAGATGGAATGAACAAGACGTCTGGGGTATACCTTCTTTTATGCGAGAAGAAATCTGTACTAAACTCATCCACATTCCAGCCCAGTTTAGCAAAGCAAGCTTTTGATCTTCGAATATGAAACGCAGAAGTTATCAAAATGCAGTCCTCTGGTTTCACATTGTCCCCAAGCATTTTCGTTACAGCCAAGGCAGACTCCCGAGTATTTCTCGATGTGTTTTCAATGACAATATCTTCTTTAGGCACACCCATAAGAATCAATACGTCTGCCATTTCATCCGCTTCTTGTTTCTTAACGTCATATAGTTTACCATTTCCTCCTGATACAAGAATTTTTTGTATACAGCCAAGCTTGTACAGTTGTAAGGTGTGGGTCACTCGATCAGCCCCTCTCCCAAAATACATTCGATCTGCTGGCTCCATTTCTGATTTCCCCACACCGGTAAGTACGATGCCGTAAGAATACTTTTTCTTAAGTTCAGCAAATGGTGTAGGAGGCACTTCCCATAGTAGCATGACCTCATTCCCAATAAAATCATTGCTAAATAGAAAAAGCAAAAAGACACCTGCAGCACGCAATCTTTTTCTCCATAATTCCCTTTTTAAAAAAACAGCTACTAAAAAACACGTGCAGATGACTACAATCGGCATTGTAAGATAGCTGAGTGTTTTGGATAGGAAGAAGAACATACCTTCCTACATTCGCTTTGGTATAGGATTAGAAATATTACTTAAGGTCTCAATCACCTTTCTGAGAATCTCCCAATAGAGCGCAATGGCTAGTACCAAGGTCATTGACCAAATAACCCCCAGATTGAAATAAAGGGTATCAATGTTTTGATTTAAAAAATGTTTAGCAGGCATATAGAACTGAGCGTCAAAGTCAACCATATGGCTCGGATCTGGATCTTTATAAATGGGATAAATCTTTTGAATAAGCTTTCCATCTTTTTCAATAATACGATTTGTTTCCATCGTGTTCCTAACTAGTTCGGTTATCGCTTCGTTTTGGTAGATCCTTTTTCGTGATTCGAATTCTTTCTCTTTCTCACTTGTATTGGTAAATTGACTAATCAACCTCTCTTTTTCCTGGTCAGCTTTATTATACCTATTGATATAGAATTTTTTCAACGCCTCTAAGAAAAAAACTGTTTTCTTGTAGACTAGTGTGTCAAATTTACCTGGGGCAAGACTTTGCAATTGTTCAAACTGAGCATTGATCACTCGTTGTTCTGTCTCAATCGCGAGATTTACCACTTGTAGTTGGCGGGTCACTTCCTTTTGGATTGACGGATCTGGATTAGGATATTGCTGATTTATGAAATCAATCCGAGTTTCTATTTCAGGGATTAGGTATATTTTCTTGTAATCGGCATCTGCCATCAGTTTATCATATAGGTAGAATTGTTTTTCAAATTCATTGTCTTTAAACTGGCTTACCATCGAGGCTTCAAAAGCCCATCGGGATGCCATCAGGTCACCAACCAGTGGTACTGTTGAGGTGTTACCAATGATTGGATTAAGTTTATCAAACTTCACAACTACTCCACTTAATATCAGTTGTGGTATTAGCAAAATCGGAATCAGTATGTAGATGGTGACAGCCGAATTGAAAGCAGACGATATGTTAAGACCCAATAAATTGGCAAAGCAGGATACCGTGAAAAGAATACTCCAGTGGATGAGGAACATCCCCTCGATGCCGAGGATATAATTTGCCACCGCGACAAACAAAAATGTCTGGATGGCGGAGATCATAAACAGTATCATTATTTTTGATATGATATAACTGCTTCTGCTGAGGTGAAGAAATTTCTCTCGCTTGAGAATTTTTCGATCTCTGATGATCTCTTCTGCGCTTACCGTCAGTCCCATGAATAGAGCGACAATGACACTCATAAACAGGTGTGCTGGCATATTCAGGTTTTTACTGAATGCATACCCTTCCTTGAACGGATCATCTACATTGTAATAACGTACAATAAACGCCAGGATGAACGCCAGGAGGGGAGCTTCCAATAGATTAATGAACAAGTACTGTTTGTTACTTAGTTTTGAAAGTAAGTCGCGAGTGGAGAAGAGCTTTGTTTGTTTTAGCCACTTGGGTATTCGCAAGGTTGAGTGAGGTCTATCTGACGATGGGGCTACTAATGATATCTTGGTTTTTTTAAGAAAGGACTCATTCCATTGCTCTGGCGTAAATTTTCGGTCATTGGTAAAATCTCCAAACTCATTGATCACTTTTGTCTCAATGATGTTAAAAATTTGTTCTGGATTTACATTTCCACATGAATGACATTCACCTTCATCACTATTGATCAGATTGATGTTCTTTTTGAAGTACGTTACCGAATCAACTGGATTTCCATAGTAAATCTGGTAGCCTCCTGTATCCAAGATTACCAGTTTATCAAACATCTTGAATATGTCTGAAGAAGGTTGATGAATAACAGCAAATACTAGTTTTCCTTTTAGGGACAGTTCCTTTAAAAGATCAATGATGTTTTCAGAATCTCTGGATGAAAGCCCTGACGTGGGTTCGTCCACAAACAAAACAGCAGGTTGGCGAAGTAGTTCTAGCCCGATGTTTAGTCTTTTTCGTTGGCCTCCACTAATTGTTTTTTGCAGCGGTGAGCCGACTTTCAGTTCCTTGGTCTGGGTAAGCCCCAAATCATTCAATGTTTTAATGACGAGCAAATCAATTTCTTCTTCATTCAGGTGACTGAAACAAAGTTTTGCTGCAAAATAGAGGTTCTGATAAACGGTTAGGTCTTCGATCAGTAGATCATCCTGAGGCACAAATCCGATCACGCCTTCGATCTGTTCTGGATTTTTGTGAATATCTATTCCGTTTATAAGTACTCTGCCCTTAGAAGGTTTTTCTGTGCCGTTTAAAACGTGAAGCAGTGTCGACTTACCCGCACCGCTGGCGCCCATCAACGCAACGAGATTACCAGATTCTTCTGAAATTACTACATCTCGCAGCCCGAGTTTACCGTTTTTAAACTCGTATGAGATTTTCACTGCCTCAAAACTAGTTCGCGTTCCTTCAGATTGTTTTTTAAAAACATTTACAATTTCACCATAATAAACTGGGTCGGTCGTTCCCCAACGAAGCGTACTCCCTGTCCCAAGCACATTTATCAGCCCCGGTTTCTGAGGAACTCCATTGAGGTATACATCAGAATTGCCCAGATAGCGAAAAAACAAAATATCGGTGGCACGGATGTAGAGGATTGCAATGAAGCCATCCAACTCAGGCCGCGTGATTATTTTTGTGTTGCTGTTTCCGATATTATTTGAACACACTACAAGCACATTCTCATTATCGTAGTCATCTGGTTTCTTTGCTTCTAGAAACTGTTTGATTAAGTCGATATCTCCTGAGCTGATATTGAATGCCTTGCCAATAGTTTTTGAGATTTTTTCCTCGGCAGTCGAGATAATGCCATCGGCCATGATCAGGCTGATTAACTCCAGCATGATTACCATTTTCTGTTTCTGTGCCATTTCTTCATTGATGGAAGCACAGATTTTTAGAATGCTCTCTTCTTGGTTACCCCCCGTCAATTTTTCTGATGTTTCTCTTGCGAACTCATCAAAAAGATGTAGGTGATGTTCCATAGATTTGCGACCCACATGGTCGGCCAAAAAGGCTTGAATGTAGTCCCGTTCTTGTGTTGTAACGGAGTCTTCTTTTGCGACCATCGCAAACAATTTCATGACAGCTTTTAGGACGGGCTCACTCATACACTAGGGTTAAACAGTTGTATAAAAGTACGAAAGTTGAAATGCCAATAGAAACAAAAAAAGGGATTGGTTTCCACCAATCCCTTTTTGCAATTATTGAATGAGATTAGTCGGTAATATCTTTTCTCATCTTTTCAACAATCTTGGTGATTTCAATCAAATGCTTGTCGCTGAGTACCATAGCAGAGCTATTATTTTTGATTTGTTCTTCGATGTTAAGGGCACGGTAACTGGCCTGTAATGCAGCCAGATCGGCTTGAATAGTAGTAACTGGGTCAGATTGCTCAACGGTACTCAGCATTTTTACCAACTCATCAACCGATTTTTCTTGCTGAAGGATGATTCTAATAAGTGGTGTAAGAACCAAGTTGCGTTGATCATTCTCCAAGAGATCTTTTGGATAAGTCTTAATCAAGCCAGTTGAAATGAAAAGACTCTCGATAAAACTTCCGGTCAACACCATCGCAGCTAATTTATTACGGCTATCGTTCTTTAAGTATTTGTCCGTTTTTTGAACAGCACTGTTCAATAGGGAGGCTAATGAATCTTTGTTTGAGATGTTTGCTTCAAACTGTTTTAAGATTTCATTATCAAAAGAGCCAACTACGCCTAAGTTGTCAGCCAACTTTCGTGCTGCACCCAGGTAATCAATAGCTTTTTGCGTTTTATCATATGAACTCAAATAGCCAATATCTGCAACGTAGGCACCCAAATTCAAAGCTGCTTTGTCGGTTCTGGTCATGTATTGATCTACTTTCTTAACGTCAGTCAAAAGGCTCTGATTAAACTCTGCCCCTGTTGCTTGCAACAAATACGGTATCTCAGAAGGAGAGGGGATATTGTATACGACATCTTTGATTTGGTCTTTCAGCGACTCTTCAGCTTGCTTGAACTCATCAGAGTTTTGTTCTTCTTGCTTGCTAGAAGAACCACAAGAGGCTAATAAAGAGGCAGTTGCGATAAATAGTAGATAGAGACTTAAACGGGTTAATTTCATGGGTATTAGGTTTAACATTCAATTTTAGCACATTTTTCGTAACCAATAAACTCGTTTGGCTTTTATTTTATCAGTTTTACAAATACTTAAGATCAAAAATCCGGATCAAGCCCAAATTTATCCCTCATCTCTAAAAGTAGCGGATTTTTTTGAGCCATAGCTTCGAACTTTTCCTTATTAGTGTAGATCATTTTATTGGCTGCCACTTCAAACATAAGGCTTCTCAGTTGTAGGCTATTGTTGCCGAGGCTTTCCCGCAGATAAGAAACTAAGTCTGTCTTCATAGATTGGAGCAGTGGCTCTTCAACAGGATTATTTAGATGAATAACAAGTGTATTTCCCTCCCTAAGGTAACCCCTGCTAAGAAGCTGATAGGTGGCCGCCTGGTCTTTTCGCGATTCTGCTAGTTTACTCCATGCCTCTGATAATTCATCGTCTGTAAACGGCTTATCGGGAGAAGATGACTTTGGTTTTTCATCGGTTACTACTTCTTTACTCACGGCAGGCTTAAACAGATTACCTAAGTTAAGCGTGGTTTTTGGCTTTGCTTCTTTTGGCTCGTGAAATGTTGTTACTTTCTCTTTAACAGGTTCCTGAATCTTGGATTCTGCTTTTGTTTCCCTTGTTGGCGTAGCGTTTTGTTGTTCGAGAGGTGTTGGGCTTGCGACCAGTTCGGGAACAGGCTCTGTGCTTAATTCAATTTTTTTTTTACCGCCTCGGTGCTAGGGGCGGTTACTTGGGTAAATACGGCATTTACATGAGCCATTTTCATCAAGGCGAGTTCCACCGTAAGCCGCTGATTTTTGCTTCCTTTATACTGGATGTCGGATTGGTTAGCAATACTAAGCCACGAAAGGAGCAGCGACTGAGAGCAGGCTTGAGCTTGTTGTAAATACCTTTTCTTGATGCTGTCAGGTACTTCCATTAGGTTGATGGTGCGGGCATCTTGAGAAACCATCAAGTTTCGGATGTGCTCACTTAGGCCCACAATAAAATTATGACCATCAAAACCCTTTCGCAAGATTTCATCTAATTCTAGAAGAGGCTGTGACGGGTTTTCGGCCAATAAGCCATCGACCACTCGGAAATAGTAGTCATAGTCTAAAATGTGAAGATTGTTGATTACATCTTTGAAGGTTACCTCTTTTCCAGAAGAGAAAGTGACCATTAAATCAAAAATGGACAAGCCGTCTCGAAGAGCACCATCGGCCTTTTGTGCGATGAGATGCAAGGCTTCTTCTTCAACCTTTATTTTTTCCTGATCCGCTACCTTCTTTAGCTGCTTAGCGATGTCTGAAATTTGAATTCTGTTGAAATCAAAAATCTGGCAACGCGATAGGATCGTAGGAATTACCTTATGCTTCTCGGTAGTGGCTAAGATAAATATGGCATAGGAGGGAGGCTCTTCTAACGTCTTCAAAAAGGCATTGAAGGCAGAGTTAGAAAGCATGTGCACCTCGTCTATGATGTACACCTTAAATTTTCCGAATTGAGGTGGATAGCGAACTTGATCAATTAGGTTTCGAATATCCTCGACCGAATTGTTTGAGGCCGCATCTAATTCGAAGATGTTTAACGAGTTGACCTCAGCTTTTTCTTCGAAGCCGTTGATCATTCTGGCTACAATACGCGCACAAGTCGTTTTGCCTACCCCTCGTGGCCCGCAAAAAAGCAAGGCTTGCGCCAGCTTGTTGTTGTCAATGGCATTTTTAAGTGTTGTAGTAATGTGCTCTTGCCCAACCACTTCGGCAAAGCCGAGTGGGCGATATTTGCGGGCAGAGACAACAAAACTTTCCATGGGCTGCAAGATAGTCCAATTTCACAATTTGAAAATGCAATAATTTGAAAATTGGCTGCTCTTCGTTTGGTGTGAGGTAATTTCTAAATTTTCTCTAGCATAATCGCCAGAAAAGTTTTTACGGCATCGATATAGTTACCTACACGGATGTTTTCATTCTCCGCGTGCTGATTGTTGTCGGCATTTACGGTAGGCACAGCTACGGCTGGAATACCCAGTGTTGTGACAAATGGTGAAATTGGAATCGACCCCCCGGCAGTGCGAATCTTAATCGGCTCTTTTCCAAATGCCGTGAACATGGCTTTGCTTAGCCATTTGCCACACTCAGAATCAAAAGGTGTTTGAAAAGCCAGATAAGAAATCTTTGCTTGAAAATTTACAATTCTGGGATAGGTTAATCTTTCCTCCTCAGTAGGGTCACGATCAATAACGTAGTAGCCTTTCGACTCCACGTGTTTTCTTACCAATTCGATGAGTCGTTTTGGGTCACTGCTCGGCACTAGTCGAATGTCAATTTCGGCAACTGCCTTGGCTGGAATTAACGTTCTCGCTTGGTCACCAACATAAAGTGCATCAAGTCCTCGTATGTTCAGTGTGGGATATTGCAATGACTCTTGAAAATTAGCTCCAATTTTATCGGGCTCGGCAATGCCTAAAAATTTTTTAATTTCATTTTCATCATCAGGAACTTTCGACAGTACATTCTTTTCTTCATTTGTTAAAATGACTCCATCATAAAACCCGGGAATTGTAACACGACCTTCTTCATCCTTCATTGAACTGAGCAGTTGTGCCAGACGCAAAGCAGGATTGGGAGTATAGTTGCCATAGTTGCCGCTGTGCACCGGTGTACGCGGTCCTTGTACTGTCAGTGTAATCTCGCAGATGCCTCTCGCGCCAAACGACAGCGTTGGTTCATTGCTCACGTGCCTTGGCCCATCAAAGATGATAAGACGATCTGCGGCTAATTCTTTTTTGTAGTCTGCCACCGCCAGTGGCAGGTGAGGTGAACCAAGTTCTTCCTCAAAATCCATAATTACTTTTACGTTGTAATTGGGTTCTAATTTTAATTCTTTCAAGGCATCTAATGAGGCAATAAATGCCATGGCAGGCCCTTTGGCATCTGAGGCTGATCGGACAAAAATCCGCCAGTCGCGGTTGATGGCTCCCGACTTTAGTTTTTCAAACGGAAGGGTGTTCCACTTTCCCGTTGCATCTTTTTCTTTTAGCGTTGGATTCCAGGGGCTATCCTGATCCCATTTAGTTGCGTCTACCGGTTGGCCATCGATTTGCAAATAAACCAACACAGTTATGGGGGTCTTCCCACCTACCTGTTTTGCTGTTGTCTTGCGCTCTGCTAAAAGTAGAGGAACAGTTGCTGTTTTTAATCGTTGAGTAGTAAATCCACGCTTTGCAAAGGCAGTCTCACACCACAGAACATTTTTTTCAATATCTGCTGGGAAATGAGCATCGTTAGGCAAATGATGTAGTTCATAGAATTCATCAAATGAGTTGATCGCAAATTTTTCCGCGACCGCATCTAAATTCAAGTTCTTAGGTCGCTGCCCGAAGACCTGGCTGCAGAAATGAATGGCAACAAGAATAAGCAGAAAACATTTTTTCATTTCGATGTGGGGTATTTGGGTTAGCTACTTGGTTAAATACTGTGGGGGCAATGGGAAACCCATACTCTCAGCACACCAAAATATCGTCACGATGTAATACCGATCCTTGTCTTTGAATAGCTGAATGCTATTGATGCCACGATTTGTTACTGGTCCGTCTTTTTTCTCCTTCGTCTCGTATGTACTAAAGGCATGAGTCACTGTGCCATAACTTTCTGACTTGCGACTTAGCTCACGCTCGAAAAAGCCCGTTGGTATGCGCGACTGAAACAGCTGAACATATTCTTCAGCTGTCAAGGGCTTAATAGTTAGATCGCCCGTATCACTTTTACGCGTAGGAATAAGTCGACCTTCAGGTTTAAATAGAAATCGAAACCGATCCCAGTCACGTGGTGCATTTGGCTCTCCAGAAATTACTTCGTACAACGCTTTGATGATCGCATCTTCTGTTTTAACATCCTTTAAATAATCGACAGCTTGACCGTTTGCTAACCATGACAAGGTCAAAAAAAAGGTAACTAAGAAAATTTGTTTCATGGAATTGGATTTATCCAAGTGCTTTTACACCTGGCAGAACCTTGCCTTCGAAATACTCTAACAGAGCGCCACCACCTGTCGATACGTAACTTACTTTATCTTCAAAGCCAAATTTGGCAACGGCTGCAGCTGAATCGCCACCGCCAATCAGAGAGAAAGCGCCTTTCTCCGTTGCTTTCACCACGGATTCTGCTACGGCTTTCGTTCCTTTTTCAAACTTTTCCATTTCAAAAACACCCATGGGGCCGTTCCATAAAATGGTTTTCGATTCTTCGATCACACGGGCAAAGACAACCTGAGCCTGCGGCCCGATATCCAAGCCCATCCAACCTGCCTCAATCGAATTGTTGTTGGAGATCTTTGTGTTGGCATTTGCGTCAAACTTATCAGCAACAATGGAGTCGATGGGTAAATGAAGTTCCACACCCTTTGCCTTTGCTTTTTGGATCAATTCTTTGGCGAGATCAAGCTTATCTTCCTCTACCAATGAGTTCCCAATATTTCCACCCAAAGCCTTAAAAAAAGTATAGGCCATTCCACCACCTATGATTAGGTGATTGACTTTATCGAGCAGTTTCTCAATGATTAAAATTTTGTCAGATATTTTTGCTCCTCCCATAATAGCTGTAAAAGGCTTCACGGCATTTCCCAACACCTTTTCGGCATTATCCAATTCAGCGGCCATTACATAACCGGCACATTTTTCCTGAAAGAACTGAGCTACAATGGTTGTTGATGCATGAGCGCGATGAGCTGTGCCAAATGCATCGTTCACATAAACATCTCCATGCTTTGCCAATTTCTCCGCGAAAGCCAGGTCACCCTTTTCTTCTTGTTTATAAAAGCGCAGATTTTCCAATAGGAGAACTTCGCCTGGTTTTAGTGACGCTGAAAGTTGATTGGCTTGTTCGCCAATACAATCCGTTGCGAACTTCACAGAAGTACCCAACAGTTTTTCAACTGTTGCAATGGTATGCTTTAACGAATATTTTTCCTCGGGACCTTCTTTTGGTCTTCCTAAGTGTGACATTAAAACGCAGCTGCCTCCATCAGCCAAAATCTTTTTTAGGGTGGGGATCGTGGCGCGAATGCGGTTGTCGTCAGTAACGTTAAAACTTTTATCTAACGGCACATTAAAGTCTACTCGAATGAGCGCACGTTTGCTTTTGAAATTGATGTCATTAAGAGTTTTCATCTTGGATAAATGTTGAATGTTAAAATTTTCAATGCTGAATCTTAAATCTAGAACTTTGAATCTTGAACCTTCAATTAACTGTCAGTCTCCGAAACTAATGCCTAAGCCTTTCGCTGCTTTGACGATGTATCCGTCTTTTTCTACGAAGTTATACCTCTCTGTTGCTTCTTCGAGTGTCACCGATGAGATAGCGTTATTTTTTAGCGTAACCATTCTGCCAAAGTTACCCTCGAGTAAAAGCTCTACCGCTTTTACACCAAACAGTGTAGCAAGCACCCTATCAAAAGCGGTGGGGCTGCCGCCCCGCTGCACGTGACCCAGCACTGTCTCTCTAATTTCCGCTTCGCACCCGGCATCTTTCAGTTGTTTGGAAAGTTGATATGCTACGCCACCCAATCGAACGTGCTCTGATCCCTTGGATCCTTGTGAGGACACAATGGTGCCATTTTTTGCTTTGGCGCCTTCAGAGATTACGATGTTAACAAAGCCCTGACCATTTATGTAACGTGATTGAATCTTCTTCACTATTTTTTGGATGTCATAGGGTATTTCTGGAATCAAACAAATTTCCGCACCGCCCGCAATTGCAGTATGGAGCGCAATCCAACCAGCATCCCGACCCATTACTTCCATGATCATTACCCGATCGTGGCTCTCTGCGGTGGTCACTAACTTATCAAAACTATCGGTGGCAATCTGCACAGCTGTTTGAAATCCGAAGGTCATATCGGTTGAAGACAGATCGTTGTCGATTGTTTTCGGCACTCCAATGACGTTCAATCCTTTTTTGAAAAGAGCTTGTGATATTTTTTGCGAGCCATCGCCACCAATATTGATCACTGCGTCAAAGCCAAGTTCTTTGATCCGCTTGACCAATTCTTCCGAACGATCAATAAATTTGAGCGTGCCATCAGGCTGAGCGACTGGAAAATGAATGGGATTACCTTTGTTGGTTGTTCTCAAAATAGTTCCGCCTCGTACATGGATGCCGCCCGTTTTTGACCTAGTCAACTTGATTAATTCAGGAGGGTTGCTGAACACGCCATTGAAGGCTTCTACACTTCCATATACTTCCCAATTTTTTTCTTTGCGAGCTCTTTTGGCAATTCCTCGTATGACAGCGTTAAGTCCGGGGCAATCACCACCACCTGTTAGTACTAATAGTTTTTTAGTCTTTTCCATGCTTTCGTTTTAGGGCTGGAAAGGTAGCGAAAAAGACTATTTCATAGAGATTATTTACCGATCGATTTCAGCGGATGCTCTCCGCAATCGATCGTTGATGGCTCGACCCAACCCCACGTCAGGCACTTCCTCGGCTACTATTATCGCAACGTTAAGTTGGTCAAGCTCGCGGAGGTAAGAAAATAAGTTTTGTGCAGCTATAATGAGATCGCCAGTAGGAGAGAGGATTCTTTGATGACCTGGTTCAATTTCATTACGCCATTTGTTAAAGGCTAAAACGCCAACATCGTTTGGACCGTAGGTCTTTACCAATTTTTTCAAATCACCCAAGACCAATTTCTTTTTGGGCGAGTAATGGCTCTGCAATTGGCCAGGTGCTTTAGGGTTGGAGCCCGAGTGGAGTTGAATACTCGTTTTCCCAGCTACTGATTCTATATCTTCCACGCTCAAACCGCCCATTCTTAAGATTTGCGGCAGGCCATTTTCAAACCCAACAATGGTCGACTCTATTCCAACAATACACTCTCCACCGTCCAAAATGTATTGAATTTTTTCTCCTAGCTGATCGTTAACATGCGAAGCCTTTGTGGGACTGATGTATCCAAATGGGTTTGCGCTAGGTGCAGCCAACGGAAAAGATAATTCTTTTAATAGTTGTTGGGTTAATGAATGAGCAGGACAGCGAATGCCCACCGTATCAATGCCCGAAGTGACTAGGTCAGGGATGATTTGTTTTCGTGGCAATACCAATGTAAGCGGCCCCGGCCAAAAAGCGTGTGCTAGTTTGGTTGCGAGTGGAGGTATGTTTTCCACATACGCACTCATCGAACTACTATCAGCAACATGGATAATCAACGGATCAAAAAAAGGCCTATCCTTTACCTGGAAAATTTTTGCAACAGACGCAACATTCAACGCATTTCCGGCAAGCCCATAAACCGTTTCGGTGGGGATGCCCACAAGTTCGCCATTTTCCAGAAGTGTTTTGGCTTTAAGAATGTCGGTACCAATTTCGGCCATTCCACAAAGCTAAGACGTTCAGCTTAATTTTTCGCTCATTCGAAGTACAGACCTTTCTGAAGTATAATTTTTTAGCTGATCAATCGGAATCCACTTTACATCGTGCGATTCTTCGCTGACGATAACCCGCTCATTTTCATCAGCCCGAAGTAAAAATCGTATGTCGTAGTGCTGGTGTTCCGGGAAATCTTCGCGGGCAGGAATCGTGTGAATGTCGAGGTCAAAAATAGATTCTTCCAATTTAAAATTCATGAGCCCTGTTTCTTCCTCTGCTTCGCGCTGAGCCACAGCTACTACATTTTCATCTCCATCGGCATGGCCTCCGGGTTGCACCCACTTGTTTAGCTTGGCATGATGGACCAACAACGTTTTGGTTGCATCGCTATTGACGACCCAGGCCGACCCCGTAATGTGGCCGGGTAAATGCGTCCGTTGAAAAACGTTGGCGGCCTTTAATAATTTTAAGAATTGACTTTTAAAATGTTGTTCTTCTTGAAAAGAACTCGAATAATTTTCAAGCAGTTGAATGAGTGCTTTTCTATCCATAGGTGCACCACTTGCTTTTTTTGGAATTCATCATTGAATAACAATGGTCACTTTGTTGAACTTGCCGTCTTCGAGCTTACCGATCTTTTCACCACCACCCATGTTGTCTTTATCACCTTTCTTCACAAGCACAAAGTAAGTGACTGCTTTTATTTTCTTAAAGCGGTAGTTGCCCTTGGCATCCGTACTCCCTTCGGCCACCGGGTTGGTTTCTTTGTTATAGTTTTCTTCCGTGTCAAAAAGTTTGATGCTGGCACCTTCTACCGTGTTACCCAACTCGTCCCTTACGGTAACAGTTAGTGAAGTGTTAATCAACTGCACGGGTCGTGGTGCAAATGAACTAGTCAGAAGTGTGATCGCAATGAAAAAAACTAGAAGTTTCATAGGTGTATATTTTATCGAAGTAAGACAATTCCACCACGTTGTTCTTTTATACCCTCTTCAGGCCGGAACGAACTTTGGTACTTAATTACATAGGAGTAGGTGCCGCCAGGTGCCGGTAATCCGGGGTTATTTCCATATCCACCATTCCAACGGAAGTCTTTCTTAGTATCTGAGAAAACCAGCTCTCCCCAACGATTAAAAATAGCCACTTCAAAATTGTCAGTGATGAAGAAACTGTAGACAAAGAATTCTTTGTTCAACGAGTTGATCGCATTACCAGGACGGAATGCATTGGGGCCAACAATTTTTGGAATGCACTCGTTTAACACTTCTGTGTTATCCGAATTTGAGCAGCCAAAAGAATTCGTTAAATCTACCTTGTAAATGCCTTCGCTGGTAGCGGTCAAAACTCGATTAGTAAAATTAATAATGATGTCATTTTTCAACCAATTATAAGTCGTGAACGTACCTGGATTTAAATCAACTTGGGACGTCTTAGGATCTTTGTTATCAGGATCGTTGCAGATAATCACTCGATCAGGTAACTCGCCTAGAGGAATAGGTGCTTTGATCACTTGAATAGATGCAGTGGCATTGCAGGTGGCTTTACTAATCGTTACTCGGTAAGTACCTTCTCGATTATCACTGAGTGTGGCGGTAGATTGACCTGCGATGGTTGTACCATTAAAGGCCCATGCGTAAGAAATGCCAGTGGCTGTGGTGATGGAAGTAAGAGTAAAATCCTTATTGTCCTGGCAAGCTTGCGTTCCCGTAACGGCCGCATCGACAGGGCCACTCACCTGCACTGGCTTTGCTGCAGAGCGAACAAAACAGCCACTAATAGCATCCACCACTTCTACCGCGTAGCTTGCTCCATCTTCACTTTGACCTAATGTGATTAACCGTCCACCCAATGTAGGTTGAAAAACGCCAGCCTTGAACCAGCGATAGGTAAAGTTTCCAACTGGAATGGCATTAAGAACCACTTGATTGGAGCAGCCATTACTCTGACTAAAGTCTGGATTAATGACAGTGGGAATTGTGATTGCAGCGCTGACTGATCCGGGACAGGCAGCGGTAAGATCAGATGCGGTATAAGTAACTACCGTCCCGGCAATACCAGTTATTTGAATGCTTGAACCATTTGTTGGGCCAACGATACTTCCGGGCACACTAGTAGTCCAGCTATAGGTTGTGCCGCCAGAAGCCGATAGCGTGAGGCAATTTTGAGAAATAGAAATGACTGGAGCAGGTACTGGATTAACAGTTACAGAACGAGCAACAGTACATAAACCTATATCTCTTACTTCAATAATATATGTGCCTTGGGGAAGAGGGCTTGTGTTGAAGTTTGTCCGCGTAGGCGAGAAGATTGTTGGACCTTCTATCAGGGCAGTGGTAGCAGAGTTTGTGATCTGGAAGCGATTCAATTGAACCGATGGAGCAGTTGTTACATTAAGAGTAACAGGGTCACAATTTGTTCCTACTATCGAAGTATTAAAAGTGTAAGGTGCTGGATCGCTTAATGGAATTGCAGTCGAAATGGTACATCCCGAAATCTGATCTTGCACAATTCCAGAAACGACTCCGGCTCTTACCCCCGGCAATGGACCAATGGTGGTTGGCGCAGTCTGATCAAATCCCTGTTGATTAAAGGAAGTCCCACTAACAAAGAAGGAGTAAGGACCACCCGCAGGTGTTGAACTGTTCAGGTTCAGTGTAACAGTACCAGTTGCCGTATTGCAGCTTGTAGGATTGGTGCCACTTAAGGTAAAGCTTGGTGAAACCTTAACGGTATAGGTCTTAGAGTCCGTAGCAGTACACAACGTAACGGGGTCAGTAACGGTCACTCCATAGGTCAGAACAGCGGGTAGTGAAGTATCTACAACCTGTGTAGCAAACGTATTTCCATTTGGGGCGCCATTGAGCGTCCACAAGAAATTGGCACCCGGATTCTGTGCGTTCAAGTTAGGCGTAGTGTTGTCTTCGCACACCGTAAGATCAGGACCCAGATCTAAAACAGGGCGATTATTGACAACAATTCCATTTGCTGTTGCCGTACACTCGTTTACGTCTGTAATCGTCACGGAAATCAGCCCGGGGCTTGAAATCAAGTTAGTTTTTTGGTCAGTGCCATCATTCCATAGGTATCCAACAATTGAACTGAGATTTCCAGAATTCGCATCCAATGTTATCGGACCGTTGCATAAAGCGCTAGCAGGCGCAAGGGTTGGTCTCGCTGGGGCTGGATTTATCGTAATTTGTTTGGTTATCTCTATGGGTGGTTTCCCTTCTGCAATTAAGCATCTATTATTGATTTGGAATGTTACCGTATATGTATTTGGTAATAGTGGGTTAGGTAAAGTATAGAGATGATTGGGTGAGAGTTCAGTGCTTGTTGCACCATCACCGAAAGTCCAAAAGAATGTATCAATCGCATCGGTGGGCGTTCCATTAAATCTAGTGGTATCGCCTGAGCAAATACCAGTGAAGCTAAAACCGGGACCCCCAAACCCGTTGCCTTGTTGTTGGATAAAATTGGGCAGGCCCAATTTACTCGTACCTGGGGATAACGGAGGAGGGGCACTAAAATTAAATGAAGTCGGAGTGCTAATTTTATTTTCATTTGGCTGAAAGGAACCTAGCTGCGTGGCATTGTTAATGGCAATATATATCTGCCCATCAGGAGCCACCTGAAGAGCGCCCATCTCGATTGGCCTTTGAACAGGGCTAGGAGCCACCAAAACTGGAATTTGAACATCGAGGGAATCAAGATAGTATTCATACAACGCGGAAGGACTGGGAGATCCTTTAATGGTCGCAAAAAGTTTTCTTCCTCCGGGTGAGAATTCTACGCCATAAACCTGACCGGCAGACTGGTTCATGTCAACTCTTCTAAAATTGCTAATTATACCTGTCGAGTCATTCAATTGAAAAAGCTCAATCATATTACTTGTGCCAGGCGTTGAAAGCGGCACAGCTAAATTATTGCGTACTCCGAGCTTCATATAACCCTGCCCGTTTTCTTTTGAGGTAAAAGAATGTGGCGATCCGATGTCCGAGTAAACAGCAGCTCCAATACCCTGATTGGAAATTGGATACGTTCGGAATGTACTATTCCCATATTCGTGTGCAACGAGCCACCGCCCGTTTGCTGTGATGCGTTCAGTGCTTTTTGAAAACAACAGGATGTTTTTTTGAGTGATCAGGCCATTTCCGCCATTTTGCTTTAAGTCAAAAATCGAGTAGCGCAATTCATTCAATGATGTACCGGTAATTTCCTGCGTGGTAAAAATATAATAGCGCGTTTCGTCACCTGGGATAGGTACAATCAAAGAGGATTGTGATGAGGTTGGATCTCCGCCAATCCCCGTGTCAATGAGTGTATTTGTTTTGTCATAAACGTTTGATCCATCGGTATAAAAAATGGCCTGTCCGTTTCGATCACAGACAATTGCGCATCCAGCGGGCGCGTTCATGGCGCTAGTATTTAATGCTTTTGGAGGTGGTGTATTGAAATCAATTCCTGCCTTGTTGCCAAAATACCAAATATTGCTCCGTTGATCACTTAATCCATACTCTTTTACATTCACTCCGGCATAAGCGGAACATCCCGGTGTTCCATCAGTAGCGACTACATAATAGTAGCCTGCAGAATCTGGAAAGAATGTCGCATTCATGGTTTTCCCATCTGACCAAGAGAATTGCGGGGTTCCTGTGCCTCCAGTTGTTTTTGCAGTAACTGAGAAGTTATCAAGTGTGCAATCTTTGGGCTTTTGATTAACCGGTAATTGACATTTACATGCAGTTGTGTCTTGCACTAGCTGTAACTCTAAAGTAAACGCGTTAATAGTAACCGGCTGTGTTACGGTTCTTCGTTGGCCCTGATAAAAGGCCGTCAGTTGTACGTTGAACGTTTGGGCTTGCTGATAAGTATGTACAGGACTCCAGGCTCCGGAGGTATTCGTATCGCCAAAATTCCATCTAAGGCTGTCTGCATTAGGTGTTACGTTTGGAAAAAACGAAACGGGATTATTTTGGCAGGTGCCAGCCGTAGTAAAACTTACGGTCAAGTTTACATTTGCTGGGGGAAGAAAGGAAGGAAATTGAGTGGCGCTGAAATTAGTTGTGCCAAAAGGTTGAGGCGTTTTAATCACCTGCGAGGCAATCGTGTCGGTTTTCGAAAATTTTTCAATCAAGAACGGACCGCCACTTGCCGATTGGTAGAGATGATAGATAGCACTGTCGGGAGCTAGCTGAAGTCCATAGCTACGAAACACAGGAGCTGGCAAAACGGACGTAAGTGTAAAATTGGGATTTAGGAAATCGTATTGTAATACGTCCGCAGCGACCCCGGTTTCACCGATCCGTGAGACATAAAGGTATTGCCCTCCTTTGATATCCCATTGAATATCGTACATGGACTGTGTAGTTGCTGTAACTATTCCAGTGTTTAGGATATATCTATCAAATGAAATCACGCCCAATGTTGGATCAAAATTCAGAATAAGTGCATCGTCACCAGGTGTTTGAACCGCGACCGCCAATTTTCTCAATTTGTGATTATAAGAAAAATTGGAAACCGACACCGATATCGGAGTAGGGCCAAGTGGTGGAGTTGAGGTAGTTACAAATGCGCCTGAGGTGTAGCTTGCGGCATTAATCAGCGTAGCTGAAAAAATAGCTGAGCTATTTTGATGGGTGATCAGCCAATAGTCAGTTCCATTTGTGTGTGGAACAATGATCATTCCTTCTGAGCGATTATTGGTAAGTCCTCCAATAAGCGTGTTTTTTGGAATAGGAAGAGGAAGAAGGGGAGGAGCTTCAACTTCTCCTAAGGGTGGCGAAGGAAAAACAGCGGATCCAAACAAATTCATATTGACAACACTTACGTTAATCGATCCACCTGTTGGGAAATTTGCTGTGTTTGTAAAAACAAAATATTTGTTTGTTTGCCCGGGCACGGGGCAAATGACTATCGGCTGATTGCTATTTGTAAACCCTGACAACCCACTGCCGTTTGTCATTGGTTGATGACTGGCGTCATAAATCCTTGAGCCATCTGAATAAAACAACAAATTGGACGTAGCCGGGTCGGTGGCAACAGCACTTCCACCAGTGCTGCCTAGCGGCATGAAAGGAGGAGGAGGTGTAATCAATTGAGCTTTGTTGTTTCCTCTATTGAAGCGGATGGCGTTGGGGGACGTTCCAAAATACCAATTGTGCTGAGCTAGATTTTGCCCCGCAACATGAAAAGTGATTGAAGATAGAATAATTAGTAGACTTGCTTTGAATGCCATTCTCTTGTTTTGCTTACCCTCCATTTGCTTTCTACTCTTAAACTTATTCATACGGACAGATTATCTCAAATATAAAACGCTCGAACCACACTAAAGTATACAATTTGAGTGAAAATATCGTTAACAAGATTCGATGGTATTTACCATATAACTTTTTTTAATGTCGGCCATCCGTTTAAATTTGCTTTATTGGAAAAGAATAAACTGGGATTGTTCATGTTATCGAAAAAAATAGGTGTTTGTGCTGGGTTGATACTTTTGATGTCATTCTCGGTAACTGGGCAAGATCCTCAATTCTCGCAGTTCTACGCGGCACCTTTGTATCTCAATCCAGCGTTTGCTGGCTCCACCAACCAAAATCGGGTTGGCCTGAACTATCGTAATCAATGGCCCGCGATTGACGCTAACTTTAACACATTCTCTGCTTTCGCGGATTTTTACATTGAAAGCAAGAATAGTGGCGTAGGTATTTTGATCAACAATGACACGGAAGGTGTGCTGGGCTTACGATCAATTAGTGTCGCCCTACAGTATGCGTATGATCTAAGAATTTTGAAGGGATTATCTTTTCGCCCGGGGTTTCAGGTAGGTGTTTACAATCGTTCGATTAATTTTAGCAAACTTACTTTTGGGGACCAACTCGATCCGGCAACAGGTACGCTCAGGGCTGGTGCATCTGCTGAAGCGTTAGGAAGTGGTCAATCAATATTTTTCCCGGACATATCAATGGGTGGCTTGCTCTATTCAAAAAACGGATGGTTGGGTTTCGCAGCTCATCATTTAACAGAGCCGAGCCAATCATTGGTTGGCTCAACCGATAATTTAGCTATGAAACTGTCAGCACATGCAGGCTGGAAATTTTATTTTAAACCAGGTGAAATGGGAGCAGGCTTTTATTCGAAGCCTCGGGAAAGAAGTATTACGCCCACAGTGCAATATCGGCATCAGGGTAAATTTGATCAGATGGATTTGGGGCTCTACTACACATTCGAGCCGCTTATCATTGGAACGTGGTACAGGGGCGTTCCCTTCAAAAGTTTAAATGGAATTGTAAATAATGAATCCATTGTTTTGCTGGTTGGCTACACCTTAAAAAGTCTTAAAGATGTTTTAAACATCGGCTATAGCTATGATTATACCATTTCAAAATTAGGCCCCGGTAGTGGCGGAGCGCACGAGTTTAGTATCGTGTACTCCTGGAATTCACGCGACCCGCGCAAGCCACCAAAAGATAAGTTGGTAATTCCGTGTCCGGATTTTTAACATCCTAATCGTAAATTTATTCTCCGATCATAACGAAGGCACCCCAATAAAATGGATTTGGATATTTTTGCTTTAATTGAGTTTGCGCGATTCTAAAAGCTTCGTGTTTGTTTTCTGAAGTAAGCCAGGCTTTGTAAAACAAGATCATCAGATCTTTCGTAGCCTCATCATCCACACTCCATAGGCTCATGATAATTGATTTTGCACCGGCTATCTGGAATGACCGTTGAAGCCCATAGACTCCTTCGCCATTTTTCACTGTTCCAAGACCCGTTTCGCACGCTGACAATACCACCAGATCGGTTTGATCTAGATTCAGATTCATTACTTCATAAGCTGTTAGAATTCCATCTTCATTACCATCGGTGCCTATACCATTGGTAATAAAGTCTCCCGCACCGGCTAGGATGAGTCCGGAACGCAACAGCGGGTTTTCGATGTATTTCTGCAAATTGGATTCATTTGAAAAATCCAAATCCTCAAGGAAAAAACCGTGCGTAGCGATATGAAGACTTTTGGGGCTTTCCACGCCTTTTATGAAACTCTCGGTAGCTTGATTTTCGGTTACTGATTGAATGGGCTGATCTGCTGGAAACAACTTGCCGATTTCATCCACTTCGGTTTTTGTTGCGGGCAGTAACGGAATGCCATCGTCTCCGCGCATGTATCGAAGCAGACCGCTTCTTAATCCTCGTTGGTTGCCAATGGGAGATTTTGAATCGTTTTCTTGTTTAGAGGGAGTCGCATAGATCGGAAATCCGAGAAGGTAGGCTTTCCCTTTTTTATTCGATGCTTGCTGGAGTTGTAAAATATCTTTTGTGTTTGTCACAGGCTGAATAAAGATTTCTTCTAACACAGTCTTGCCCGTTTTTGGATTCTGTAAGGTGTTTAAATTGATTTGGTTGTAAACGCCATCGGGTGAAAAATATACTTTTTGCACGCCTTTGAGCGCTGGTTTTAGAAAAGACCAATACTGATTGTAAGAAATACTATCGTTCATCTCGTGTCGAATCGTATTTCGATAGTAGCTGAGGAATCGATCTTCGATTCGCCCGGCATTCGGCAGCATCACTAATGTCGGATTGCTTTTGGTGTCCTTCGTTACTACCAAGAAAGCATAAATAATTTTTCCAACGAAGCCACCGCCTTCATCAGGAGAAAACGATCTGAATCGAATGCACTCTATCGCAGCTTCGCCCGGTTTTAACTTGCGTTGAATATCCTTCCAACTCACCGGGTTGGTTTTAAACGTTTTGTTAAACAATTCTGATTTAACAGAAAGATACTTTTCTAAAATATTGGCAGCGGTGTTGATCGAGTCAATTTTGACTTGTGCCTGAATGGGGTTTTCTGAGGTTTGGTTGTGCAGCTTTGCTAGCTGTTCTTTCAGGTTAATCCATTGTCTGTATTGATTGATTAGCTCTTCGTTTTTACTGTTGAGTATGGACTGTCGCACTTTCAGTGTAGCGTACATGGTAAGTGCTTTAGTACGCAATTGATAGTCATAAACATCTCCGAGCAGGGTTGGTTTTTTTACATGTTGCTCGATGGCATACGAATAGAACTCCTCGAAAGTAAGTTTCAATTTGCCAAAATAGAATTTGCTCTTTTCCTCCTCGCTTAGTGCTGGAAAATAATTATCAATTTGTGCAAAATAGTTGTCAAATGTTTTTTTGAAATAGCCTTCTGCGGCCACGTAGTCTTTCTTACTCCAGCTAAGTGCCGCCAATTTCCGCGTTACTTCTCCATAGGCCGGGTGATTCTTGCCAAACAATTTTTCGCGCAGTGCCAAGGCTTTGGAAAGTTCTGCTTTGGCTTTTGGGTCTGACGATTGATAGTAGGCTTGTCCCAGGTTGAAGGTAGCAGTGGCATACAATGCTCCTTCCCCGGTTTTTTCTTTAAAAATGGAAAGCGCGTTTTGATACAACGGCACCGCCTTGGCTACATTGCCCTCGTGCCGATAGGCATTGCCCAGATTGTTCAACTTAATGCCGTAAGCCAAGCGATTTTCGCTGTCGTTCTTTAAAATATCTAATGCGTTCAACAAAAGTTGTTCAGCTTGCGGAAAACGCCCCATGTCAACATAGAGGTTACCCATATTTGAAAGGGTCGCTGCAAAGTAGGGATGCTTTTCACCGTACCTTTCACGATCATATTCGCGCACTTCGCGCAAATTCACTTCTGCTTCGTCATAGCGAGCCAGTGCCTCTTGCACAATAGCCAGACTATTTAATGCACTCATATACGATTCCGATGCCTTTTCATCCTTCATGCCTTTTAGAATGGCGCAAGAATTTGTAAGTAACTCTTCCGCTTCTGGGTATCTGCCTTGGTTCATATACAATGACGCCAGGTTGATACTTGAATTCACGGCATTAAGTGAAATCTCGTCTGTTTGTTTTAATTGCGGGATGGCGTCTAAGAATGAACTTTCTGATTTAGAATAATACCCAAGTTGCGAGTAAATGTCGGCCATCTTGCTGAGCAAAAGCGGATAGGCCGGGTTATTTTTCTCAACCTCTTTAAGCGTTTTTTCGCCAAGTTCTTTGGCCTTAAGCAAATCGCCACTACGCTCTAGTACGTCTAATACAAATTGCACAGATGCCAAATAAGCCTCGCTATCGATACCTTTCAACGAAGCGTCTAGCTCTAATAATTCTTCTCCGGTTTTTTTTGCTTTTCCATAATCGCCTTCATCGCGGTAGATGGCAGTAAGGTTGTAAAGGCCATTACTAAAGGCTTCAGTTTGGGTTAAATTTAGTTTTCGCCTGATGACCAATTCTTTCTCAAAGTAGTCGATGGCCTTTGCGGTATTGCCCGTTTGCAAGTGACTGTCGCCCAATAAAAAATAAACTTCGGCCACGAGTGTGTCAATGCGATTCCGGGTGCTGATCAGCAAATCACGTTCTAGTTTTAGACAAGACCTGAAATCTTCTTTTACATAGAAGCCGTCCAACTGCACATAAGCTGCCTCTAGCAACATCGCTTGCTGGCTAACCGCCTGCGTGAAACACAGTAATGAGATAACAATGAAAACGTACTTCCGAGAGATTAACTCTTTCATGAATACGAAGTGGTCAAGATTATGGAGTCAATTTAAAAATGTGTTTTCCTGGAATAGAGCTAGTCCGTCCTCCGGTAGTTGTTTTATCCCATTGAATGGATAGCGTCAGCCCGCTAGCCGCAATTTCGTCAATGGTCACCTCTACGTTATCATTCCGCTTAATTTTTCTGGCGCTTGTTGGCCCATCAGAATAGTCCCACGTGCCAGAGGCAGGCCAGATGGGGTCGCCATTGGTAGTGGTGTAACCCGTTGCACTAAAAGTGATTGTAAGTCCCTTAAAAAAATTACTATCGCTCACCCCATCAATGGTAAGACTTTGCAACTTCCAGGTGGCTGCGGTTAGAAGTTTAGTTGTTTTTTCGGCTTCTGTAGGCTCGGGGTCTTTTTTGTTATCGCCACAGTTGGAAAATGTGATTAAACTGACAATGATCAATAGTGAAAACAGGAGGTTAATAGTCTTCATAGCATTTATTTTTTTGCAATTTAAAGAAGCTTAGGCGATCATAAAATACCCAATTTAGGGTATTGACAATAGGTTGTTGATATAGTATGTTTGGCACAATCAATGTCAATCATTAAATCTTTAAAAACATGAAAGTTGGAAAAATTCTACTTGTTCTTTTATTCGCAGCAATCACTTCTTATGCGCAAAATAAATCGTTAGGTGTTGGCACGCCCACGCCCAATGCAAACGCGGCCTTGCATGTGGAATCTCCTACTAACAATCAAGGCTTTATCATGCCGCGGCTAACTACTGCGCAGCGCACCGGCCTATCGACATTGCTGACTGCAACGGATAATGGACTCATGCTCTACGATACTAATTTGAAAACCATTTTTATTTGGGATGGCACCGCCTGGAAGAATACAGCAGAAGTAGCGGGCGGAAGCCGGCTTTCTTATCCCAATAAAGATAGCGTCACTACTGCACTCACGGGTAACGATGTTTTTGCATTAAAATATAATAATGCGTCCACTAAGCGCGTGCTGCGGGTTGAAAGTTTGAATTCAGGGAATGCAGGTAGTGCCGTAAGCGTATTACAAAATGGCACCGGAATAGGTATTTTTTCACGGGTAGATAATGCCTCAGCAGGTACATCAGCCATTTTTGGAACGACTAATTCAAACCTTGGTGGTGCGGTTGCCCCGGTTGGCGTATACGGAGAATCAACGGGCACAGGCTCTTTGGCAGCTTCTTTTAGAGTTAACAATGCAGCCAATAATTTTCCGGCTGTTTATGCGGAAACCAATGGTATAGGTTCTGCTGCCCGACTCGTTTCACTAAACGCAGCTTCCACAGCTCCGGCATTGGTTGTTGTGAATGCAGGTACAGGAAGTGCAATTCAGACAACCGGTAAAATTCAGGCTGGAGAGTTTATCGGAAATGGAAGTGGATTGACTAATGTGAAATCAATTGGACTTTCATATCCATTCAAAGATAGTGTTAGCACTACGCTTACAGGCAATGACGTTTTTGCATTGAAGTATAACAATGCTGCAAATAAACGGGTGTTGCGTGTAGAAAGCTTGAGTCCGACAAACGGAAGTAGTGCAGTAAGTGTGTTGCAAAACGGCACAGGGATTGGTATTTTTTCGCGGATAGATAATGCCGCAGCGGGCACATCAGCAATTTATGGAACGACAAATTCAAACCTCGGAGGCGCATTAGCACCGGTTGGGGTCTATGGTGAATCGACAGGAACGGGTTCGACTGCGGGCTCTTTCCGAATTACTAATGCAGCAAATACCTTCTCTGCTCTTTACTCAGAAACCAATGGCACGGGGCCAACATTCACAGCAAGGCAAATAGGTGCTGGAAATGCCTCTGCAGGAAGTTTTAGGGTAACTGGTGCAACTAATACCGGTGCAGCCATATACTCACAAACCGATGGTACTGGCGCGGCAATCCAAGGCCAAACGTCCACCGGGTTTACTGCAGTTTATGGAAGAAGAGAAGGAGCGACAAATGGAAATGCAGGTTTTTTTGAAATAGCCGATGCAGGCAATGCTTCCCCGGCTTTACAGTCAAGAACAGTAGGCACTGGATCAGCGGCATTTTTCGAGAATCTAAATGCGGCAGGAACTGGCCCTAATGTACAGTCTAGTACCAATTCTCCGGGGGGTGCTTTTCGCGGAACATCAACCGGATTAGGTTATGGTGGTTGGTTTGAGATTACTAATTCGGGCAACGGGCAAAATGCATTGTTGGCCGAAACATCAGGAACAGGTTCCTCAATTTTTGCCAATCATACTGGCGCAGTCGGCAATATTGCTATTTTTCAATCAGCTTCAATAAATGTCGCTCGCATCGACAAAAAAGGCCAGGGATTTTTCAACGGTGGTACACAAAACAGCGGTGCTGATGTGGCCGAAATGTTTGACGTAGAGGGCTCAAAGAGCCAATATGAGCCAGGCGATGTATTGGTTATATCCGAAGCAAATGATCGCACCGTTGAGAGAAGTTCTGCACCAGCTTCCACCAAAGTGGTAGGGGTTTATGCCACGAAGCCGGGTGTTGTTTTAACCGAGAAAAGTATCGAGGAGAGTTTAGATCAATTAGTGCCTATGGGTGTAATTGGAGTAATTCCAACGAAAGTGTGTTTGGAAAACGGGCCAATTAAAAGAGGTGATCTTTTAGTAACATCTTCTAAGCAAGGCCATGCGATGAAAGCCATACCCGTAAATGTGGGCGGAGTCTTGATCTACCCAACTGGCGCAATACTGGGCAAAGCCCTTGAGAATTTTGACGGTCAGGAAAGTGGGCTTATTAAAGTTTTGGTAAACGTAAAGTAACCCTAACCGGCCATGAGAAAATACTGGTTAGTTTTATTCGTGTTCTGCGCCTACGCTAGTCAGGCGCAGTTCATCAAGAATACGGGCATCGAAATATCCAATTCCAATAATCTTGTCACCAATGGAGATTGGGTAAATGATGTGGGTACGTTGTTTAAAAACAACGGAGTCATCAACACGACCGAGAGTTGGACCAACAACGGCACGCTGTCGGCAAGTAGCACCGGGGGATATATACTTGCCTACTCAACTGTTAAAACGTTCACTCCGGGTGGTTCCTCCTTTGGATTTATAGTAAAACAAGGAACAGCAAATCTCACTTTACCTAATTCAGTAGAGCTAAAAGATAGTCTCTTGTTGCAAGGTGGGTTGTTGTCAACGGTCAATGCAACCGACCTGATTACGATGGGCCCCAATTCGAAAGTGGTCAATTCAACAGGATCTTACGTGGTTGGGAGGCTGGCCCGAAAAGGCGGAGGTAATTTGTTTTTTCCTGTGGGTAAAGATGGTCGTTACTTGCCGATTACTTTTTTAAATGTAACGGGCACAAACCCAAATATGTCGGTAGCAATCGAAGATGCGCCAACAGGCTACACAGGTGGAGCAGGTGTCAATGCATTGATCAATTTTCCTTATGTCTGGAGAACCACGAAAGCCAATGCAGCAGACTCTGCTTCTTTTGTAGAAGTAGAATATCCAAATACGCTACCTACTGCTGCGGATGTAGTGGTGGTGCGAAAGGTAACTGGCCAGAACCGATACGAAGGCATGGGCGCAAGAGCGATTACCACAACGGCCAACACCGTAAAAGTTCGGAGCTACTCACGTGGGCTTAGGGGTATTTTTTCTATTGCGAGGGGATTCAAGGGGAATCTGAAAACAGATTCGCTGGCATTGGTGGCGCTCTATCAGGCCACTGGTGGAACGGGTTGGACCAACCGAACAAATTGGACAACAGGCAGAGTCAACACCTGGCAGGGGGTTACAGAAACGGGTGGCCAAATCACAGCGCTCAATCTGCCCAACAATAAATTGACGGGCAATGTGCCTGACGCGTTTGCCGATCTGGCCGCACTACAAACTGTAAACCTTGCTGGCAATGCCATTACTAAATTGCCAGTGTTGACAGGGTCAACGGGGCTTACTTCATTGAACGTTTCCGGTAATCGTCTGGACTTTGGTTCGCTATTACCCAATGTTACGATATCTGGAATCAACTACTCCAATCAAGGAGATATTGGTTCGCCCACCACCCAGTTAATAGATGTAGGCCAAGATTATACAGCCAGCGTAACAACTTCTGGCATCGGGAATACTTATCAATGGAAGCGAAATGGAGTGAATATTTCAGGTGCCGTTGACAATACTTACCAGATCACCTCTATTAACCGCGCTAATCAAGGCACCTATGTTGCCGAAGTGAGAAACGCAGGTGTTCCGGGTTTGACATTGAAAACGGCTAACCAGAATGTTTTTGCCACCGCCACCCTTTCCGGCAAGATGACGTTGGATGGTACAGCTCCTGTTTCGAAAGGAAATATTTTCTTATTGAAGGTAACGGCAAAGGGCGGTTATGATACCACGGCCACAAAAGCCGTGAACACTGATGGCACATTTGTTTTTGCCAAAACGATATTGGATGATTACATCCTTCAAGGCAAGCCAGATCCTACATTATCCCCAGATCGATTATTGATCTATTACAAAGACAAATTGTTTTGGGAGGAGGCAGACACATTAAAAGTTCAGAATAGTATTGCCGGATTGAATCTAACGCTGCAAAAGAAACCCGAACCACCAACAGGAAAGGGAGTAGTGACAGGTATTTTGGAGGAAGACAGGCCAGGCGGTAGAGTGGATGAGACGCTAGCGCGCGGCAGGGTGTCAGGTGCTACAGTAAGTGTTCGTAGGGTACAGAGTGCTGGTCGCACACAAAACGAGACATTGACTTTGGTAGCCACTGCCGTCACCGATGCACAAGGTAATTTTACATTGCCAAATCTGCCTCCCGCCAAATACCGATTGAACATCCAGTACCCTGGCTATCCGATGGATCCTAATTCATTCATCAATTTTGACATAGGTACACAGCCATCTTCAACAACTGTCAATGTGAATGCTGTGGTATCGGCACAATCCAACAAGATCGTAGTCAACCTGGTGCGCATCACCGAGATTTATGACGAGCTGAAGTTGTCGCCCTATCCCAATCCGGCCAGCGAGAAGTTCATGGTAGAGTTTGACCGGGCAGTAATGAAGGCGGAAGGAGTACTCTTCACTGATCTTTCAGGAAGGTCGATGAACATTGAGACAATCACCACTGAAAAAGGATTTGAAGTGAAAGTGGGTACGATACCACCGGGGCTTTACTTACTGAGCCTCGTTGATGAGAACAACTTAAAACTCGTCACTTCTAAGGTGGCTATCAAATAGAAGTCATTGGATTGGAAGTTAAAAGCGTCAGGCCGCACAAATGCGTCTGACGCTTTGATTTCTGCTTACCTGTTATAAAATGGCGAAAGGTATATCTTCTTGATTACTCTTCCCCACTCCCCCCAATCTTGCAGACATCATCCATTCCCAAATGCATCAGTGCATCTCCAGCATTCACCACGGGGTTATTGTTGAGCCCAACAACGTAACCGGTAGAGGGCGATTTGATCTGTTCTTTGAATTCGCCAAAGGGGTCAGTAAGGTTACCAATGATCTGCGATTTGTGCACCAAGTCGCCACAGCGAACGGTGGGTTGAAACAAACCCGCTGTGCGTGCGCGCGCCCACGAAGAACTCCAAATGATTCTGTTTTGTTCTTTTGGCGCAGGCGCCCAATCAATCATCTTTAGTTGTTTCATCAACCGAAGTGTACCATCGACACCCGCTTCAATAGCATGCTGATCCATGCGAAGCGACTCGCCACCCTCATACACAATGATGTGCTTACCCTTTTTTGACGCAGTTTGTCGTAGCGAATGGGGACGGAAAGGTGAATCAATGGTGAATGGGGCGTGAAACGCATTTGCCAACTCTACATTTTGTTCTTCTTGCATCATGCACCGAACTTGAGGATAGTTGGTGCGCATGGCGCCTCCGGTGTGGAAATCAATTCCAACGTCAATATTAGGAATGATATCATGCGTAAGGTGATAGGCTACCCGGGAAGCGAGCGAGCCGGTTTTGCTTCCTGGGAAAGATCGGTTAACATCTTTTCCATCTGGCACCTCGCGCGAGTAGTTGAGGAAACCATACACGTTGATGATCGGCATGCAAACCGTGGTGCCACGCAACACTCGGTTATGGCCAGCATCAATAATCCTTCGCACAATTTCCATCCCATTGATCTCATCTCCATGCATGCCTGCTGTGAGCGCCAGAACAGGACCAGGCTCCACCGCACGAAATACGTAAATAGGAGTATCGATTTGCGTACGCGAGGGGAGGCGCGCAATGTTGATCACGATTTCCTTGAACTCGCCTGGGCGGATTTCGTTGTCTGCGATTGTGATTGAATTCATAGGCTTACGTAGTAGACTAGCTTTAAAAATGGAAACCAAGATTCACATAGCCGGTGAATACCTTTGTTTGGTCGCTATACATTAGCGCAATTTCAAGTGGCCCCGCTCCAGTATTATAGCCAATAGAAAGAGAGTAGCCGCTGAGTAGACCGATAGTGGGTTTAATGGCAGAAGAATCAGTACTTTCGATAAAATCGTACGCCCCGATATTTGCTCGTCCGATTACAAATAGGTCTTCTTGCAGTTTGTAACGAAGGCCAGATTGGTACATAGCGATAGAATAAGTGTTTAGTTGATTTTCTGATAGTCCAGCAAAGGTTATTTGGTTTCGGATAAAATCCACCAAACCACCTACTGAATAGAAATTGACTAGTGCATTTTCTGGCTTAATGGTAATGCCGGTTTGCAACTGGTTAGTCAATGTGAACTTTCCCAAGGGAGCGAAGTTCCGTATTTTCAAAATACAACGGCCGTAATTGTCAATATTAGAGTTGATGGAAGTAGGGGGTTGATTGTTTTCAAAGATATCAGCCGTCAGATATTGGCCATGGACATAACTCGCAAAGAGTTCAATTTCCCAACCTGAATTCGGGTAGACTTTTTGGTCGAGTGAATTGTGCTGTAAAAAAACAGATGATTCAAAGTAACGGTTGGTGCCGTCATAGGAAATGCCCGGTGAAATTGTTGGTTTTAGGGCTAAGAAATTGAGGGAGGTGCCCAATCCGATCATCGTATTTGTGCTAAGCAACTTGTGTAGGCTTAGATTAAAATGAGAATAAAAGCTTCTATATAACTGGCTCAATTCAAGATTAGAATTGTACAAGGGTAACTTAAAACGCTCGTGGTAAAGTGTAAACACAATATTGGTATTTTCCTTTCGTCCGATGTTTTGTTTATGTTCAGCCTGGGCGCGCAAATTCTCACCAATGTTAAGTTTCAAAAATGACCGCGACCGATCGAAAATAAAATTATGGGTGGTCAGGTTTACAATAGCCGCAACATTGCTATACGAATTGAAATGCAAGCCAGCTTTAAAGGCACTGCGGGCGTTTTCGCTAACAGTAAGTTGCATTGAGGCATGGCCTGCTGTAGTTGGCTGCAGCGAATAGTTTATTCGGTCGTAGGACCTCGAGCCAAAAGCTCTTCGAATG
>VYLJ01000286.1_pt1 | contig 42090 bp, 31 predicted proteins | sample 5114331 | NCBI WGS metagenome assembly VYLJ01 (sample SAMN12291791, study PRJNA351875) | freshwater metagenome | isolation source: freshwater lake | place: USA: Michigan, MSU2 Lake | collected 2011-08-16
GACAGCGATGTCTTTCCGTTTCTTTGAGTGGCTGACCGAGAATCGGGATGTGTTTGCCGCTTACAAAGCCAGTTTAGGCTTTGTTTGGGCTTGAAATTTGTTTAAGTCCCAATATGACAACGCCAGATTTTCTATCCGAATGCTTCGCCCGTACTTTTTGCCGCATACCCTATTTAGGAGAAAACTGCTCGATTCAATAATTTGAGCCAAAACCCAATATTTTTAAAGACATCGGTGCAGTTTCCCGCAAGTATCGCTCATTTTTGATAGACAAAAGTTATTGCTGTCACCCCCAACACAACTTTACTGTCCCACTCGCCAAATTTTGATAGTTTTGTCATGACTCTCACTAGCTAAATACCGGCCATCGGGACTATATACCACTGACAAAACCCCAATAGAATGACCAGTAAGAGTATGCAATTGTTTTCCCGTTGCCACCTCCCAAATTTTGATAGTTTGGATAGTTTTGTCACCACTCCCACTAGCTAAATAGCGGCCATCGGGACTATATACCACTGACCTAACCCAGAAAGAATTACCAGTAAGGGTACGCAGTTCTTTTCCGGTTGCTACCTCCCAAATTCTGATAGTTGTGTCATGACTCGCACTAGCTAAATAGCGGCCATCGGGACTAACCATTGATTCAACAAAGCTACCCTTAAGGTTATGGGTATGCAATTGTTTTCCCGTTGCTACTTCCCAAATTTTGATAGTTCTATTTCCGTACCAGTTCACACTACGACTAGCTAAATAGCGGCCATCGGGACTATATGCTACTGATTCAACTGAGTCAGAATGACCAGTAAGGGTTTTCTCGAGAAAACTACCACTAGGAAAATTAGAGATCAATAATTGAAGACCGGCGGGAAACTGCTTATATTTAAAATAACCGTAAACTTGCGTTACTCCTATTCCTAATAACAAAACGCCACCAAGAGCTATCATTCTGTTTCTCAGATTATTATTTTTAACCGGTTGTGCTGGTGTTTTTTTGGGTACAGGTACGGGTGAAACTGGCGGAGAAGAATTAATCTTAGGAATAACTGGCGATTGTTTTTGAGTTACAACAGGCTGCGGATTTGGTGGTGGAGATGTTATAGTAGGAGTTATAGGAGGTAACTTTAATTGCCGTTCAATCTCATCTAAACGTTGTAAAATAACCCTAGTATTAGCCGGTCTATTCTCGGGCAATTTTCCCATTAACTCGTCAATAAAATCCAACAATAACGGGTGAATATTTTCCGTTTCTTCTCGCCAAGCTAAAACATCATTAACCGCATCATAAATTTCTAAAGGATGTTTTCCGGTTAATAAATGCACAAAAGTTCGTCCTAAAGCATAAAAATCTGATTGAATCACCGCTTGGCTATGTTGTTGTTCATTGGGTGTATATCCGACCGAGGTAATACCTGTCACCTGTTGACCTTTTCCCTTTTGATGATAGGTTTGGGTTTCTTCCCTTGCTGTCCCTGCTGTCCCAAAATCAATTAACATCAACTCGCCACTATTCCGCAACATAATATTAGGGGGTTTAATATCTTGATGCAGCCAATTCTGTTGATGAATTTTATCGAGAATTAAAGTAATTTCTCTCAGCCATTTTAAGGCTCGTTTTTGACTTAAAATATCATACTGGTTTAGCCACTGTTCTAAATCAATACCCTCCACTTTTTCCATAACTAAACAGTGTAATATTTTCCCTTCCCTCGTGGAATATTGAAAATAGGCATCTGCTCGAGGAACACCGGTGACATTTTGACGACTCAACTCTAATAAAACGTCATATTCCTGTTTAAATAATTCCACTGCTTTCGGTTCATTATTCCATTTTTATTGTAATACCTTAAGGATTTTGGCTGTAAAACCTTCAAAAGCCTCATAAACAACCCCAAAACCAGTCGTATCACTCAATAACCGACTTACCCTATATTTACCATTTAACAACAATTGAGAGCCGCAACTTTGACAGTAACGAGTATTCGAGTTATTATTACTCGGATGCCCTGGTTGAGAACAATCGGGATTAATGCAGTAACAGGGTTTCATAGTAGTAACGCACCAAATTAAATTAATGATAGGTGTGGTGCGTTACGACGGATTGTTAGATTCAAGTTTAAGCAGAGATTGTCGCCGTCTAACGCACCCTACATTTTACTAAACTGGGATGAGCCACTCTTGAAAAAGGGGACAATTATTAATTATTATTAAAAGTATATTTACTAATTAACCAAAATACCAGTGAAACTAGCTCAAGCTCAGACGATATTAACAGACACTTTAACCGTATTTTGGGGAGAATGGCTAGATTTACGGGCGAGAGTCCTTCAGATCGCCGCCACAGGTTTAGTTTCTCCCCTAATCTATATTATCGGTTTCGGGTTGGGGTTGGGAAGCGCCCTCGATCGCTCGATGAAACCCTCACTCGGCGATTCCTATCTAGAATTTATTTTACCCGGAATGGTGGCCCTGTCCTCAATGGCGATCAGTTTCGGGGGAACCACCTTTTCCATCTGTGGCGATCGCTTATTTAGTAAAACCTTCGAGGAATTATTATTACTTCCCGTCCATCCCCTCTCATTATTTTTAGGCAAAGTTTTCGCGGGAATTTTGCGTGGTGTAATGACTTCTGCATCGGTGATTCTCATCGCTATCTTATTTACAGGAAAATTTGTCAGTTTTCTCAATCCCCTCTTTTTATTAGTTTTAATCTTAAATTGTGCCGTCTTTGCCGGTTTAGGGGCAATTGTCGGATTGCGAGTTAAATCCCTCGAAAGTGTCAGTCTGTATAATAACTTTTTAATCGTGCCGATGTCTTTTTTAGGAGCAACTTTTTTCGATCCCCAAACCTTACCCTGGCCATTAAAAATTATTGTTTATTCCTTACCCCTCACCTATGCTAGTCTGGGATTAAGAGCCGCAGCCTACGATATAAATCAATTTCCTTGGTTCGCTATCCCTATTTTATTAATCGTCGCTATTCTTCTCTCGATTGTCGGTGCTTATCAATTCTCCCATCAACGGGATTAAATCAGTAATCAGTTATCAGTAATCAGTTATCATATTTTAGTTTTCAGTGAATAGTATTAAGTGGCAAGTTCAGAGCTTTCTTTTCACGGATTACTGTTTGATTTTTACTGATAAAAGCAAAAAGCTCCTGACTCCTATCTCCTGACTCCTTTTTCCCTTGAATAAATATATCCTTTTTTATAAACCCTACGATGTATTATGTCAGTTTACTGATGAAAATGGTCGCTCGACTTTAAAAGATTATATTCCCATCCCGAATATCTATTCTGTCGGTCGTTTAGATAGGGACAGCGAGGGATTATTATTACTCACAGATAACGGTCAATTACAGCATCGTTTGGGTCATCGTCAATTTGCTCATCCGCGTACCTATTGGGTACAAGTCGAAAGAATTCCAGACCTAAACGCTTTAGAAAAATTGCGTCAAGGTCTTCCTATTCAGGATTATCGCACTCGACCAGCAATAGTTAATTTACTAGATTTTGAACCAGATTTACCCCCCAGAGAGCCACCGATTCGTTATCGAAAATCTGTCCCCACCGCTTGGTTAGAAATTACCTTAACTGAGGGAAGAAATCGTCAGGTAAGAAGGATGACGGCTGCCGTTGGTTATCCCACTTTAAGATTAATTAGAACAGCCATTACTATTGACAAAAACAATAAATTATGCTTAACAGGATTACAACCCGGTCAATGGCGAGAAGTGACTGAAAAAGAGAGAAAAGCCTTAGAAAGGTTATAATTTCTGTAAGCAACCTTGATAACCAAAGTTGAATGTATAGTTTGGGACTTGATCAAATTACCGACAATTATCTATCATCGTGAATATTAAACCTAAAGACAAATATGAAAGTTAAAATTAAAAATCTTGGCATTTTAAAACAGGCAGAATTAAGTCTAGGCAACCTCACAATTATCTGTGGTGGTAATAATACAGGTAAAACTTATGCTACATATTCTTTATTTGGTTTTTTAGACACTTGGCGACAACTATTAAAGGGACCAACATTTAGCCTCAAAGAAAAAGTTGATCAACTACTTTCTGATGGTGTAATTAGTCTCGATCTACAGGAGTATGTTCAACAGTGTGAGATTATTCTTACTACAGGTTGTCAAAGATATATTCAACAAATACCTGAAGTTTTTGCGGCCAACGAGGAGAGGTTTAAAAATGTTGATTTTCAGATAGAATTAAATTTTGACAATATTCAATTTCAAAATAAGTATGAAAAGAAAATTAGTACAGCAACATGGGAAATTATCTCGATTAGCAAACCTGAAAATGACCCTTATTTATCCATCATATTATTAACAGAAACAGAAAAAATAAATCTGCCAGTGCATTTTCTTGAGGAGATCATTTACGACAGCATCCAAGATATAATTTTCTCTCAGTTTTTTCCCAGGCCATTTATTGCCAGTGCAGAAAGGACAGGAGCGGCAATTTTTCGCAAAGAGTTAAATTTTGCTCGTAATCGTTTACTGGAAGAAATTAGCAAAAATAGCAATTTTAATCCTAGAGAACTGTTATTTAATGTTTCTCAGGATTATGCGCTACCGGTCAAAAAAAATGTAGATTTTACTAGACAAATAGAAACAATTGTCAAAAAAAATAGCTTTATCGCCGAAAATCATCCCAGTATTTTAGAAGATTTTGCCGATATTATTGGTGGTCAATATATGATTACTAGCAATGATGAACTTTATTACATTCCTAAAGGAAAAAAACTTAGACTATCGATGGATGAAAGTTCTAGTGCTGTACGTTCTCTTTTAGACATTGGCTTTTATTTAAGACACGAAGCTCGCATCGGAGATTTGTTGATAGTAGATGAACCTGAATTAAATCTCCATCCAGAAAATCAACGCCGTATCGCTAAACTTTTCGCTCGACTGATCAACATTGGTATTAAAGTTTTTATCACTACTCACAGTGATTATATTATCAAAGAAATCAATACATTAATTATGCTTAACCATAATAAACCACACCTGAAACAAATTGCCGCAGAAGAAGGCTATAGACAAGAGGAATTATTATCGGCCGATCAAGTTAAAGTCTATATTGCTGAAGAAGATTCAAAGATGTTGAAAGGACAGAAAAGAAAGACAAAATTTCACACTTTAAATCCCGCTAAAATTGATCCAGAAATGGGTATTGAAGCGCGCAGTTTTGATACTACTATCGAAAATATGAATCGTATTCAAACGGCTATTATTTGGGGTGAGGAGTAATGTCTGATATTGCTATCCTCAAAGAAATGATTAGCAAGTGTGCGATAGTAGAGTTAGAGTATAAAAAAGAATACAAACGAGATAGTTATTTACTGAAACTGACAGAAAATCAAGATAACTATTCGTTTGTGATTAGTGGAATGCCTGAACCCGATCGAGTTATTGTGATCAAGCTAGATGAGTTTTTTGATGTCCGCACAATTTTTACTGGTAGTAAAGGTGAGTGTAAGCGTGCAGATTTTATAATTATCGCTAATACCACTTCTGAAAAAGTTATCCTTTGTCTGGAAATGAAGAAAAGCAGAGATTCTAATTCATCGATAATTAAACAATTAAAAGGAGCCGAATGCTTTGTCTCCTATTGTCGTGAAATCGGACGCTTATTTTGGAATCAACCCGATTTTCTTCAGGACTATCAATATCGCTTTGTTAGTATTAAAAATATCAGTATTTCTAAAACAACCACCAGCAGCCGTAAATCCTCTCAAAAAAATGAGATTCATGATCAACCAGAAAAAATGTTAAAAATTTCCGCTCAAGCGAAGCACTTTCAAGAATTAATTTAGTCCTATAGCTTGACATTATGACCGATTTAATCTCGATCGAATAACGATCTTTTGCCGAGAGTGCCGAAAGAGCCTTATCGATGCTCATTTTTAAAAACTTCAAACACCTGACGGCTGAAATATTTTAACTTATCAGCCACCTTAGCAGAAGGTTGATAATTGCCGACTAATTGCCAATTTTCCACCGTAGATAGTCGCCAAGCGGTTCCTTGATGGTTAAAAGCCTGCATTTCTAAGCCAATCAAACGCTGATGCTGATCCTCGCTATCGAGATGAAAACGAATTTGTACCAGAATACTGCGCCCTTGAATTCTGGGACTCCAACCGGGAAAATGGAAAGCGATATCGATCGAGTCGGGATCCGTTAACTCCCTTGTGTGGGGATCGTTGCGCCAAGGTTTCAGATCTGCCTTTGCATCGGGGAATTCTTGTTTAAACAGGTTGACGAGTGTGGCGATCTTCGCCGTTAATTCTAATCCTTTTGCCTGTTCCGACGCATTCATGCTCACCTCTGATAATTGCTTATAAAGTAACTATTTATACAGTTTAGCCCTGCTTTTTGCGACTATTGGAACAATTATAACGATATTTTCTCGATCGAGTCCAAAATGCCGCACCTGTCAATCAAGATAGCCGCTGCCAAAAAGACAAAATCAAAACTAAACTAGAAAAGAGGATAATCGACAGGAACAGTATTTTCTATGAACCCCCAAGAGTCTCTATTACAATCGATCGAAAAATTAGGCTATCGGGTTACAGTGGGTGATGTGGCGGCAAAATCGGGTTTAGAGATTAACGCTGCACAACAGGGATTATTAGCTTTAGCGGCGGAAGCGGGGGGACATTTACAGGTAGCAGATACGGGGGAAATTATCTATCTTTTTCCCGAAAATTTTCGCTCAATTCTTCTGAATAAATATTGGCAATTGCAGTTAAAAGCTTTTGCGAGTAAAATCTGGCAAGTAGTTTTTTATGTTATTCGCATTTCCTTCGGCATTGTTTTAATTATTTCGATTTTAATCCTCTTGTTTGCTATTCTGGCGATCCTGATCGGCTTAATGTTCAAAGATAGTGACTCGGATAACAATTCTGGAGATAGCAAAATTAATATTAACTTCTTTCCCACGGACTTTTTCTGGATTTTTTATCCCGATTTTGGTAATAACTACTACGAAAGAAGAGATCGGGAAGTTAAGGCAGAAAAACCCCCTAGTAAGATGAATTTTCTCGAGGCAGTTTTTTCTTTTCTTTTTGGCGATGGCGATCCTAATTTTAATTTAGAGGAGAGACGCTGGCAAACTATCGGTAAAGTAATTCAAAATAATCGTGGCTCGATTGTCGCTCCACAAATTGCCCCCTATCTCGATAGTATTACCCCCAGTCAGGAGGAAACAGAAGACTATATACTCCCAGTTTTAACTCGCTTTAATGGATTGCCGCAAGTGTCCGATCGAGGCGATATTATCTATTATTTTCCCGATCTACAGGTGACAACCAAAGAGAGAAAATTACAAACAGTTTCGCCCTATCTAAAGGAAAAACGCTGGAAGTTTAGCGAAGCGGATAGCGGTCAAATTATCTTAGCTTTAGGTTTAGGGGCGGTTAACTTTATCCTCGCTTTAGTTTTAGGATATTTGCTCAACAGTGATAGTGTCGATTTGAGCGGTTCTCTGGGGTCGATAGTCACAGGTATCTACGGTTTTCTCCTCAGTTATGCCGCTGCTTTTTTGGGGATTCCCCTCGGTCGTTATTTCTTTTTACAGTGGAGAAATGAGCGGGTTAATCAACGCAATCAACAGCGAGAAAAAAGAGCAGATTTATTAGCACAAAGTAATCCTGAATTAGAGCAAAAACTGGCCTACTCTCGTCAATTCGCTGACCAAAAAGTGATTAGGGATGCTGATATTAGTTATTCTACGGATCAAGACTATCTCGAACAAGAGAGCGAGCGCTCCGATAAAATCGATCGAGAATGGCAAAAACGCTTAGAATCGCCCGATTCCTGACTCCTGACTTGAAAGAGGGTGTAGGGTGTGGGGTGTAGGGTGTAGGGTGTGGGGTGTGGGGTGTAGGGAGATGGGGAAGTGGGGAGCAGGGAGAGGGGGAGAAGGGGAGTGAGGAGAATAAATAAAAATAATCTCCTGAATACTGTCTCCTGTCTCCTGAATACTGCCTCCTGAATCCTGAATCCTGACGACCGACTCCTAACCCCACCAACAAACTTTTTGCCGCAAACCCTAACTTAAACGATCGAGAGTGCGATACTGAATTGCTTCGGCAACGTGGGAACTTTTCAGCATTTCACTATCTCCTAAATCGGCAATGGTGCGGGCAACTTTGAGAATGCGATCCATTGCTCGGGCCGATAAACCCAATTTTCGGATTGCCCCTTCTAAAATATGGCGACTGCTATGATCAAGAGCGCAAAAACCCCGCAAATGCTCGGAATTCATCTCCGCATTAGAGCGAATCCCCGTATTCTGAAAGCGATCGCTGGCCTTTTGCCGGGCCCCTTCTACCCGTTGCCGCACTTGCTCAGAAGCTTCTCCCCGACTCTCTTGGGTCATTTCTTCTGGTTTCAGGCGATTTACCGTCACTTGTAGGTCAATACGGTCTAAAAGCGGCCCCGATAATTTCGCCCAATATTGTTCCCGTTGTCGCGGTGAACAGCTGCAGGGTTGCACCGAATCGCCGTAATAACCACAGGGACAGGGATTGGTACTGGCCACCAAGGTAAAACGCGCCGGAAAAGCGACGGAAAGACGAGTGCGAGAAATGCTCACATAACCATCCTCTAGGGGTTGCCGGAGATATTCCAAGACACTGCGCTTAAATTCCGTTAATTCGTCCAAAAATAAAATACCACGGTGGGAAAGGGAGATTTCTCCCGGTCGGGGATAAGTGCCACCTCCCACCAGCGCTGCCCCGGAAGCGGAGTGATGGGGACTGCGAAAAGGACGCTCGCGCACCAGGGAACCTCGATCCTTCAGTAATCCGGCGACGGAATGAATCTGGGAGACTTCTAGGGATTCGGCAAAGGTAAGCTGGGGCAGAATACCTGGTAAACGTCGCGCTAACATGGTTTTACCGCTGCCCGGCGGCCCGACAAAAATTAGGTTATGACCTCCAGCTGCGGCAATTTCCAGGGCCCGACGACCAATGGCTTGGCCTTTGACATCCTTGAGATCGGGGAGATTTACCTGCGATCGCCCGAACTCCTCGGCAGCGTTAAAAGTCATCGGTGAATGGCGATCGGGTTCATTTAAGAAATTTACCACTTCCGATAGATGACGAAACCCATACACTTGTACGCCTTTAACCACGGCCGCTTCTTTGGCATTATCGGCGGGAACCACTAAACCCTTGATCCCCATTTTTTCGGCAGCGGCAGCAATGGGTAAAACCCCCGCCACGGGACGCAAACTACCATCGAGGGATAATTCACCTAAAAAGAGAAAATCCCCCAATAAATCGGCTTCTACCTGTTCGGAGGCTCCTAAAATGCCGATACTAATCGGTAAATCATAAATCGGCCCCTCTTTGCGGATATCGGCGGGACTTAAATTGATGACAATTTTGCGGATGGGAAAGGCAAATCCGGCATTTTTTAGGGAAGCTTTTACCCTTTCTTTCGACTCCTGCACGGCGGTATCGGGTAAACCCACCACGGCAATTCCGGGTAATCCCCCCGATACATCCACCTCTACCCCGATTTTAATGGCATCGATGCCGATAATTGCCGCACTCCAAACCCTTGCTAACATTTTGGCTCAAGTAAAAATAAAGTGAGTTCTTAGGAAAATGAAACAGGATGTTAGGCTAGTTTTCCGCATAAAAATGATTTTATCTGGGAATTTACCCTGAAAATCACCGTATTTATCGGGATAACCTCACCAGAAAAGCTGAGAGCTTAATGGTATAGTTAAAAAAAAAGCAATTTGTCTATGAGCGAGACTATTTTTAGCAAAATTATCCGTAAAGAAATTCCTGCCTCGATCGTCTATGAAGATGATCTGGTCCTCGCTTTTCGAGATGTTAATCCCCAAGCACCCACCCATATCCTCATTATCCCCAAAAAACCGATTCCGAAACTAGAGGAAGCCAGCGACAGCGATCGCGATTTATTGGGGCATTTGTTACTAACTGTTAAAAAAGTGGCCGCCGAAGCTAAATTAAGTCAAGGTTATCGCGTGGTGATCAATAATGGGGAACATGGGGGTCAAACCGTCGATCATCTTCATGTCCATCTCTTAGGCGATCGCTCAATGACCTGGCCCCCCGGTTAAACCCCCGTTATTGTCCCGAATTTTTGGGCAATTATAGGGCTAGAAGCGTTCTTTTCCGAGTCAGTCTTCTCGATGTTGAACCCATGAATAGGTCTCTTTCTGCGATCGCTTTGTCCAGCACCCTGCTGTTATTTCCCTTCACCGCTGCGACTCTCGCTCAATCGGAATGCTTTCTCCAAAGAGCAGATGGACAACAGATAGATCTTAGCCGTCTCTGTGGCGGTTCATCCAGAAATAGGAAAAATTCCCCGCAAGTTTATCAGTTACCGATTCAACGCCGGGTTAACGGCATTCCCACGGTGATGGTGGTTTTTAATCACCGTCACTATTATGAAATGCTTTTTGATACGGGAGCTAGTGGTATCGTCCTCACCGATGCCATGGCGAAAGCGATGAAAGTCAAACGGGAAAAGGAAGTACTCGCTCATACCGCCGGCGGTGTCGTTAGGGTTTATCTTGGTCGCATTAATTCTGTTAAAGTGGGCGAGGTGGTTTTATCTAATCAGATTGTTGGTATTTCTCCCCAAATGGAAGGGTTAGGACTCTTGGGACAAACTTTTTTTGGTTCCTATGATGTCACGATCAAAAAAGATGTGATCGAATTACGTTATCGTCCATAGTCTGATGGGAAAAATTATCGCTTTTCTGACTCTAATCTAAAGTTCCTCGCTGTATTTGTTCCCGTTCGATCGCTTCAAATAAGGCCCGGAAGTTGCCTTCTCCAAAACCTCTAGCGGCATGACGTCGCTCGATTAATTCAAAAAAGAAAGTCGGCTGGGAAAAAATTGGTTTAGTGAAAATTTGCAGTAAAGTCGGCTTTTCCGGGAGAGAATAACTATTTTGTTCAAAATCGATGAGAATTTCCTGCTTTTTAATTTCTGACCATTCCCAATCAGCAATATTAAAATCTTTTTTTTGATAGTTAATTTGTTGATAATAACTGTCGGGAACTGCTAAAAATTCTACCTTTTTTTCTCTTAACTTTTGAGTTAAGTTTACAATATTTTCTGTTTTTAAAGCAATGTGTTGAATGCCAGATTTTTGATTAATATCTAAAAATTCTTGAATTTGAGAACTGTTACTATCTGGCTCATTAATCGGTAATTTTAATTCAGTTTCGGGGTAAACAAGTACCTGAGAATAAAGACCAGAACGCTCCGTTTTAATAGTAAAAGTTTGCCTTTTTTTAAAGCCTAAATTTTCCTCATACCAATTGGCTGTTAACTCTAAATTCCCTTGAAAAACATTTAAAACTAAGTGATCAATTGCCAGAATATCCTGATTATATTGTTCCCTACCATCGTATTGAATCAGATGAGGATCGGCTAAAATTGGCGTGATTCCCTGCCTTTCAATTAACGTATGTTTGAGATTAGCAATGCTAGAGATTTGACAGCTTTTTATCTTACCCCTAGCCAAAACAGTTTCCTCAATAAAAATGTCCTGTTTAATTCTCCTAGCTAAACTGTCTAAATCCTCCACTTGAAAAGCTACATCCGCCACCCCTTCAGGATATTTACTTAAAAATTCCGCCACGGGACTAAGGGAATTTAAGGGAGAAGATAAGATAAAAATAATCTGTTTAGTTTTATCTTTTTGGATGCCATTGCCAACTATTTCCGTGTGCGTGTGGAGATTAACTAAACTTGCGATCGCCTGAAAATCCATCACCCGCACAAACCAATCTCGCCATTTTTTGGCCGATTCTACATAAAAATGAATATGATCAACAAACATAGATAAAGTCAAAAAAAGGGTTTTTTCAGTGAGCAGTAAACAGTGAAAATAAAACTCCGAACTTGCCACTTAATGCTATTCACTGATAACTGATAACTGATAACTGATAACTGAAAAAGCTGATGACTAAAAAAAGAGATGACTATCGGGTTGAATATTAATTTCCATGGGGACGGCTTGGGGTTCAGCATTCATGGCAAAATAGATAGCATCGGCGGCGGTTTGAGCGGTTAACATTTTATTGCGATCAACTTTTAAGCTCACCTGATCCCAAAAAGGAGTATCGACACCACCAAAATAGAATAAAGTCATTTTAATACCATAGCGTTTTAACTCATCGGCCAAACATTTACTAAAACCGACCACCCCGTATTTAGAAGCACAATAAGCGGCAGCCATAGCCATAGAATGCTTACCTAAAATTCCCACCACATTACAGATATGACCGGCTTTATTTTCCTTCATCACATTAGCGGCAGCCTGACAGGTATAAAAACTCCCCTTCAGATTGAGGTCGAGCATTTTATCTAAATCTTCCGGCGTGATTTTATTGTATTGTTTCATCACACCGGCTCCGGCCGCATTAACCAACACATCCAACCGGCCGTAATGGGAGACAATTTTTTCCATCAAAGTTTCTACCTGAGTCGGATTGGTGATATCCGTCGGCACAATTAAAGAGGGACAAGGCAACTCACTGGCTAAATTAGATAAATTATCGGCATTTCTGGCCACCAATACGAGTTTATGACCATTAACAGCTAGTTTACGGGCTAAAGTGGCACCGATACCCCCCGTAGCGCCGACAATCAGGACAACTTTTTCGCTCATAATTATTTATAATTCTTTACAAATCTTATTGTAGGCCTTTCGCCCCAGAAAAGCATCGACAGTCACGCCCCTTTGATGAAGCTTTAGCCAACTTCTGATAGGATAAACCGTGACAATGTAAAGAAATTTTTATGACTGTACTGACCGAAGGAATCGCGCCCCACGGTGGGCAATTAATTAATCGTATTGCTACCGCTGCCGAAAAAGCCGAATTTCTGGCCCTAGCTGAAAAACTACCGCAAGTTTCCTTAGATGAACGAGCGCTCTCGGATTTAGTTATGATTGCTATTGGTGGTTTCAGTCCCCTCAAAGGCTTTATGGAACAGGACGACTACGAAAAAGTCGTCGATGATATGCGTCTAATCAATGGTTTACCCTGGGCAATTCCCGTGACTCTTTCCGTTAGCGAAGAAGTGGCGGATCCCCTCAAAGAAGGCAACTGGATTCGTTTAGATGACAGCGAAGGTAACTTTGTCGGAGTCCTGGAACTAACCCAAAAATACCGTTACAATAAGGCCCACGAAGCAGTTAACGTCTATCGTACCGACGACCAGAAACATCCCGGGGTAAAAGTCCTCTACGAACAGGGAGAAATTAACCTCGCAGGTCCAATATGGTTACTTCAGCGCGATCCTCATCCCCAGTTTCCCAAATATCAGATCGATCCTCTGCAATCGCGCAAAATGTTCCACGAAAAAGCTTGGAAAACGATTGTCGGTTTCCAAACCCGTAATCCCATCCACCGGGCCCACGAATACATTCAAAAATGCGCCCTAGAAGTGGTAGATGGTTTATTCTTGCATCCCCTTGTCGGCGCTACCAAAAGCGATGATGTACCGGCCGATGTGCGGATGCGTTGCTATGAGATCATGATGGATAAATACTTTCCCCAAGATCGCGTTATTCTGGCTATCAACCCCTCAGCTATGCGTTACGCCGGCCCCCGGGAAGCAATTTTCCACGCTATTATCCGCAAAAACTACGGTTGTACCCATTTTATCGTCGGTCGTGACCATGCCGGAGTCGGGGACTACTACGGAACCTACGATGCTCAGTATATCTTTGATGAGTTCGAGCCAGGGGAATTGGGAATCGTGCCGATGAAGTTTGAACACGCTTTCTACTGTACCCGCACTTCGGGAATGGCAACCACCAAAACTAGCCCCAGTTTACCGGAAGAAAGAATCCACCTTTCGGGAACGAAAGTCCGGGAACTGCTGCGCAAAGGAGAATTACCACCTCCGGAATTCTCCCGTCCAGAAGTGGCTGCCGAATTAATCCGCGCCATGCAAGGATCTTGACATCCTCGCCGCCCTAAAAGTGCGGCGATTCCTAAACCTCACGATTTAAGTTTCTGCTTCCACCACCGTCGCATACCACAGTTAAAAAACCATGTACTGTCTTACACAGTTTTCAAGGTGCTGCGCCGTCCACTTGGTTTTCGAGACTGGCCTTTTAATTCTAACGTAAAGCCAACCTAGAACGGCGGGGTTTCAGACCCAAAATTTCCGATGAACATAACTAGGCGAGAATTGATCCAGCAGACAGGTTTGGGGTTGCTGACTTTGGCGATTAGTCAAGGGACCCTTAACCGTCATTTGGCTGCTCTCGCCGCCCCTAATCCCCGAAAATTGGCTCTTTTAGTCGGTATTGACCAGTATGGGGCGAATATTCCGCCGCTGCCCGGTTGTCTTACCGATGTGGAGTTACAAAAAGACCTTCTCCGTTATCGTTTTGGCTTTCAGGATGCTGATATAGTGACTTTAACGGGACAAAAAGCCAGTCGAGAAGCGATCGAATTGGCTTTTTTAGAACACCTGATCGCCCAAGCTAAAACGGGGGATGTGGTAATTTTTCACTTTAGCGGTTATGGCAGTCTTGGGGCCGGAAAAGAGGTTTTTATTACTGCTGATGGGGCAGAAAATGCTTTAATCAAGGAAAATATCCTGCTGATGGCTCGCTGTCTAGCTACGGATAAGTTTAGCTTGATTTTTGATAGTAGTCATCTCCCCCAACCTCAGCCCTATCTCGGTAATCTCCGCATTCGTTCCTATTCTAGAACCATTACTGATCCTAACCCCGCCGAATTAACTTTCGCTGCTGATATTAAAACCCGTTTTAACCTCAAAAATAAGCCTAGTAACGGCGTTATTCTCGCTGCCGCTAAACCAGAGCAAATCGCCCTGGAATTGAGCGGTAATAGCCCCAATGCTGGCTTATTCACCTATGATCTCACTCAGTATCTCTGGCAAGTTTCCCCCAGTCCGACAATTGCGATCGCTTTTCCCCATCTCCGTAATCTCGTCGCTAGTCACAGCAGTCAACAACAGCAACCGGCAATCCTGACCAATAATCAAAATAATTCTGTGCCGCTATATCATACAACGTCAGAAAAGTCAAGGGTTGGGGCAGCAATTGTTACAAATCTTATTGACGAGCGCACCCTAGAAGTCAATCTGGTCGGCCTGCCCTTAGAAATCCTAGAAAATTACGGAATTAACTCCTGTTTGAGCTTTATTGAGGCGACTGGGGAGGAAATCAGCCTACAAATTCTCTCCCGTCAGGGTTTAAAAGCCAAAGCCCAGTTATTATCGGCAACCGCCTCCCTAGAAATAGGACAGATTCTAGAGGAAAAATTGCGGGTTTTTCCGAGTCAAATCGGCTTAATCGTCGGTTTGGATAATAACTTAACCCGGATTGAACGGGTAGATGCCACCAGTACCTTTGCCAGTTTGCCCGATGTGGCCGCCGTGGTTAACATTGGCGAACAAGCGGTAGATTGTCTCTTAAGTCGAGTTGGTAGCGAAGAAACTGGCAATTATCAGTTATTATCTCCCAATGGCTCCCTAATTATCGGTAGTTTAGGGGCGGTCAACGAAGCAATTAAATCGGGAATCAAACGACTGCAATCGCAACTAGAAACCCTGCTGGCCTGCAAATTGTGGCACTTGTTGATCAATCAAGAATCCTCCGGTTTAGCCGTCATTGTCACCCTGGAAAGCATTGATAAAATCTATATCTCCCGTCTGCAAACGAAAAAAGCCGTCAATAATAGCAAGGCCAACGATAACGCTAACAATGACTTAATTCTGCCTTTGGGGACAGAAATTCGCTATCAAATTGAGAATCAAGAAGAACAACCCCTCTACGCACTGATCCTTGTCCTCAACAGCGATCGCCAACCGCTTTTATACTGTTCCTGTTCAGAAACCCCCGATAATTTCACCAATTCCAGTCCATTGGCCCCCTTTGTCGTGGCGGCCAAAACCAAGGCCACCATCCCCAATGACCGCCAAGGGCATTGGAAAATTAGTCAACCCAAGGGCATCAGAGAAAATCTACTGATCCTCAGTCGCCATCCTTTCCCAAAAACCTTTACAATCCTTAATGCTACTCAAAACGTCAAAGGAGAAGCCACCCAACTGCTCACCCTGACCAACCCCCTAGAAATAGCCAGAGCATTCGGTCGCGATCTAAAATTAGATTTAGGTCTAAAAATGGATAGTTCTGGCAGTGTAATTGATGAATACGCCTTTGATCTAGGAACTTGGTCAGGTTTCCGGTTTATTTATCAAGTTATGGACTAAATCGATAGAAAATTCTTATGGAATCCTTGAAAAGAAAAGGTTAAAATCCTAAAACAGCTACCCCTAAATTTCCCGATGAATCTTCTGCCCCGGACCACCCAAAGCCGCCTCAAAAAAATCCCACAAATTCCCAGTGTTTGGGAAGGAGATCGTCGTGCTTTATCCTTATCCGAGAGAATGCCCCGGGCCACCTTAGAACCAAATCAAGAAAGCGGTGGCGAGTGCGTGATCTGGGTGGATGGTAGCGAGGGCTGTGTACGCGCTATGGAAGTAGTTTCCCCTGAAACCGGGCCAGAGGCCATGGTGAGAACCTTAATCCGCGCCATCGAAACACCACAAAGTCCCGCCCGGCCAGCCAGACCGAAAAAAATTATCGTCCGCGATCGAGAAACACAGTTTTTTCTGCGCGGGGTACTGCAAGATCTGGATATCACCATCGATTATGTCCCCAGTTTGCCCCTGATCGATGATCTCTTTCGTGGATTCGACGAATTCCAAAATAACCGCCCCCCGGCAATTCCTCCCGCTTGGCAGTCCGCTTTAGTGAAAACCGCTCACGAAATTTGGAAAGCTGAACCCTGGTCCTGTTTAGCTGATTACGATATTTTGGAAATTAAGCTCGATCGACCTGATTTCCCGAATCTTTACGCCTGTGTCATGGGAATGCTCGGTCGGGAATACGGAGTCATTCTCTATCGTTCCCTAGAATCCCTCAAACAATTCCGGCAGTCCGCTTTGGCAGAAAAATCGATGGAAAGATTAGAAAAGGCCTTTCTTTCCCAAGATTGCTGGTTTTTAAGCTACGAATTGGCCGATGATGATGAGGACGATGATGAGGATGACTACGATCTAGCCTCGGCTGCCCCCTCCCAAATCCATCCAGTTTTCGGCAGCGTGCATCCCTACGAAGGTATTCGCCCCTATTTAGATGAAGAAGAAGCAATCACGGTATATTTAGCTTTAATGGCTCTGTTGCGCTTTTTTAAAGGCAATCAATCCGCTTTATCCGAAGAACCGATCGGAGAATTACAGCGTCGTTTTCGCATTCCCCTCGATCCCGAACAGGCAAAAGGGGAAACCTTGGCGGTGACGGTGGCCACGATGCCCGATCTATGTGCGGAATTTATGCAACTCTTGGAGGAGGACGACGACGAGGATGAGGATGATGAGGAAGAATCCGTACTCAAGGAGGATTTAGTTCCTGATAATGCACATCTCAGTCTGGGAATGGTTCCCTGGCAATTATTAGATAAAATTCGCAGTCGTCCAAAAATCCATTATCAACCCCAATCCGTACCGACAAAAGGAGAGGGTTTCCCCGTGGTGATGATCCAGACCTCCCGACCGAAAGCCAAGGAAATTATCGAAAAAATCGAACAAGCTGGCGGTTTGGCGGCTATTGGTTTTAACCCCGGCGAAGATCCCCTCGAAGATACCCGTTATGATCTGGGGATTCTGAAAATGGCTAATGGTGATCTCTATCTATTTGGGGAATTCGAGGAAGATGATCCCGACCACCGTAACGCGCGCCGCAATTGGCAAAAACGCATCAAAAATACCGAGGGTTATTGTGGTTTGATTATTGCCATGGGCGTAACCGGTTCCTCCTGCGGTAATCCCCAATTAAACGATATGTTGGCTCTCTATGAGGCAACATCGATCAATAGTAAAGATTTAGACTTGGGAGTTTTGACTCTTATGCCTCACTTCGGTTAATTTGAACGGGCAGCGGCGGCTTTTTTTTCAGTAATCAGTCATCAGTAATCAGTAATCAGTAATCAGTGATCAGTAAACAGTAATCAGTAGACCTCTTGTAAAAATCAAAAATTGTTGTTAGGGTTAGGAGTCAGTAGCCAGTAGTCAGTAGTCATACCAGATCATTACCCAAGTGCCTAAGACAAGCTGTATCCCTAGCAATCAAACTAGGAGCCGTGTGAGGTGAAAGTCTCATGCACGGTTCTGAGGGGGGGGATGGAGGCGACTCCATTCCCGACCCCTAACACGCCGGCTTGAGAATATTCTTGTCACCCCATCAGGAATCCACTAAACAAAGAAGTTGGAAACAGTGATATTACCGAGAGCGGGTAATGTGCCGGTAATGCCTGTAACGTTAACCAGTAAGTCATTGGCACTTTGGAAACCAGCAACATTATCATTGACAATAATATAGGTTCCGGCTATCCCAGCAGTGGTTACTTGGACCAGGGCCGCGCCATTAATACCAAGTGCTTGGTTTCCAGCTAAGGCACCATTGGCATCGGTAAAAACAGCATTCACGACATTGGTTAAAGTGGCAGCGGCAGAATTGGCAGCACGACTAAAGGCAGCGGGGGCAGGCAGCACACCTCCTGCGGCACTGAGCAAATCAATTTTGTCGGAGTTGATCGCAAAATCAGTGATCCGGTCAGGGTTAGCGACAGTAGACTGGGAAAATTGGAAGAGGAAGACATCGTTTCCTGCTCCCCCCGTCAAGGTATCGAGTCCGGCACCACCATTAAGGGTATCATTGCCCCCACCACCGTTGAGAAGGTTATTGGCCGTGTTGCCCGTGATCACGTTATTACCTGCGTTACCAGTACCGTTAATGGCGGCTGCTCCCGTCAGTGTCAAATTTTCCACATTTGCCGCTAAAGTCGTGGTGACAGCGGCTGTGAGAGTATCGGTTATAGTCGTGGTAGCTGCCGTCACCGCACCAAGAATAGCATTAGTAGGAGAAGACAAAGCTAAAGTAAAGATTTCATTCGCCTCATTAAGAGAATCATTGAGAATGGGAATATTGATGACTTGAGTAGTAACACCAGGGGCAAAGGTTAGAGTTCCAATGGTGGCGGTGTAATCCGATGCCGCAGTTGCTGTGCCGTTAGCAGTAGCATAGTTAACGCTGACGGTTTGGTTGCTTGCTTGGGAAAGAGTGACGGTGTAGGAGGCGTTTTGAGGCGTGGTCAAACCTTCAACAATCGTCTGACTGTTGGGACTAAGATTAATCGTGGGTAACTGAAAGTAGTTGCCAAAATTAATGCCAGTCAATTTTTCCCCTGCTTTCAAGTTTAGAGCATAGGGAGTGGTGGGGAAGGTTTGTATCCAGCCTGTTTGATTCACTTCCAGAATGGCATATTCTCCTGGTCCTAAGTTGCTGAAGGTATATTGACCATCAGCGTTAGTGACTGTGGAGAGTTCCCAAGGATCTAATTTTCCATTGGCAACGCTATCAATGTAAATTGTCCAACCGGCTAGGGCATTTTCACCTTTGTCCCAGATACCATTAGCATTAGCATCGTTCCATTTACTGCCTTGGATGCTTCCAAGTGGAATTTGAATGTCTCCATTTTTAAGTGCTAAGTCCGCTATTTGCTTTGCTCCTTTAAGAAAGCCTTCATCCCCCGTCACCACAAAATCGAAAACCCCACCATTTAAAAAAGCACCTTCAGGAATACCAAATTCCCGTCCCTTTGCGAAAGCGGTTGCTACCCCTTCGGGATTTTTTTGGGCTAAAGTTGCCAGGGAGATGAATTGAGGAGGATCGGGAATGACAGGTATTGGATTGGTTTTAAACAGATTTTCATCCACACCCACACGCCAACTATCAGCGAATTTTCCATGTATTTCATCCCAAGATGGGTTAGGGCTTAATTGAGTCCCGTCCCTTAGCTGAAAATCATTGTTAGGATTGCCGTCACTGTCACCCAAAAGTCCGTGAACACTACCGAAGCGCAAGACTTCAAGATTGATGTGATTACCATTATCCAAAGCCTTCACCTGAGCATCAGCAGAATCAACAATACCATCATCTCCTGCGTAGGTCAAAGTATAGAGGTTACTACTACGCTGGATGATACTGTTGCCAATGCTGAGAGATTGACCATCTGCTAAGGTGGCATTGATGCCATTAATTTGAATTCTATTAGCAAAATCAAGGTCAAAAACTACTCTGTTACCATCCACCAATGTGGCAAAGGCGGTATTAACTGCTACGGAAGTGTTATATATCCAAGGCTTTTGACGAGTCTGCACTACCCAATCATCGCCTTCTCGTTCCGATTCAACAAAAATAAATTCCCCAGAGGCTTGGAAGTCATAATATTTTTTGTCAAATGTCACCATGTGTACGTCACCCCAACCGATACCGCGTTGATTGACTCCGCTATGTAAATTGAGGCGACCCTTTGTGGCATTTTTCCCACTTAGACCAGGAATTACATCTACACCGTTGAGAACATACTGTCTCAATTGCACAGGAGTCAGATCGGGTAAACCTCTGTCCCGTCTGGTTGCTACCATTAAAGCTGCTGCCCCTGCGACATGGGGAGCAGCCATAGATGTCCCGCTGGAATAACCGTAGTTACTTCCCATCAAAGAACCACCTACTGGTAGGGTACTGTAGATATTTACCCCTGGTGCTGCTAAATCTACAGTAGTTGCACCATAGTTTGAGAACCCAGCCAGATTGTCGTTGTGGTCTGTTGCTTGTACAGAAATAATGTTATTGAGGTTATAGGTGGCGGGATAAAATGGGGAGATATCGTTATTCTGTGCATAATTACCCGCCGCCGCTACAAATAGTCGTCCGGCTTGAATGGCGGTGTAAATAGCCGTAGAAAATCCACCACCACCCCAACTATTATTAGTTAGATCTGCTCCATTAGCTGTTGCATATTGTATGGCTTGAGCGATCGCAAAGTTGGAAGCTGCCGCACCACTGGAACTGAATATCTGAATAGGCATGATTTTGACCTTCCAGTTTACCCCAGTTACCCCTATACCATTGTTCCCCTCAGCGCCAATAGTTCCAGCCACATGGGTCCCATGTCCGTAACCGTCCATAGGATTATTATCATTGTTGAAAAAGTCCCAGCCGCGAAAATCATCAATGTAGCCATTTCCATCATCATCAATGCCATTGGTTTCTTTACCGCCGCCTGTTTCCCCTGGGTTTTTCCAAATGTTATTGATTAAATCTGGATGGGTGTAGTCTACGCCTGTATCAATGACACCCACAACAGCATTACCAGTATTAGGAAACCAGCCCCAACCTTGTAAAGCGCCCCATGCTTCTGGTGCATCAATATCGGCATTGGGTGTACCCCCCGTTTGTCCTGTATTATTAAGTCCCCACAGAAGTGGAAAACTGGGATCGTTGGGGATTAAAGGTGTAGTCAGTTTATTATCGTTATAGTTGGGTTCGATAAATTGAACACGCCGATCTTGACTGTAACGTTTAACTGTTTCTTCGACGCTAAGAGTAGTGGCTATCTGCCACAATTGAATATCTAATTTGGGAATGGTTCCCGCGACTTTCGCTCCTAATTCTGTTTGTAAATTTTTAATATCTGCTGCTGAAATATCTCTTGATAGTTTGATGATGACTTGGTTGGGGACAAAGGTCGGGCTGGAGGTTGTTGGAGTTAGATTCTGTTCTATCTCAATACTCTGGCCATCTAATGTAATCGTCGCATGATCATTCTCACCTTTCAAAGCCTGTAATGTCCCAGCACTGAGACTATTACCACGCACTAAGTTAGAAAAAATGTCTCCCTCATCACCAGCGCTATCCGTCTGATTGATATGAGCATCAATAAAATGCCCGTATTCTTCTAACAAAACCGCAATAATGTCTGTCTCCGTAGCTGTATCGAGAAAATTAGCAGCGAGATAAATCTTATTCGTGCTAGTCCCATAAGCACCACTAGCGTTACCAAGAATGCTACTATCAAGAACTTCAATTTGCGGAAATGAACTAAAATCACCTACAAGCCATTGAGAACGGAGATTTGTGGCTACTGTATGGTCATATTGTGTACCAAATGCTATTTCGAACAAATTCCAGAAGTCATTTAAACCAGCAAAGTTTTTCAGTTGGTTATAGGTCTTGTTGAGAGTGGTCTGAAGAAGATTAGTCATAACATCCTTTCCATCAACTATTTGTTTGCATTTACATTTAATCGCTCAAGACTTATGAGACTGGCACTAGCGATCGCCGATATACATTAAAGTCATCGCTGTGTAGTAGTGTAGATAGTTTTTGCGGAAATAAATTTTTGAGGAAATAAATTTTAACATCGGATTTAAATATCGGACTATAGCGTTTCCTGTTCGCACGAGGTACATTATTAATGTTGAAAAGCTTAATTAGCAAAGGTTTAACTGTGCCACACAGGTGTGAGAACCTCTATATACCCACTTTCCGCACTTCTTAACATTCAATTGATAATTTTTACTAATATATTGCTGACCACCCCTTACCAGTAAGGATTATAGCTACAATGATGGATTTTTATCAAGGTGAAGAATTGTAAATTTTTTTGTCAGAAAAAATCAATTATTGAAAATGTTCTCAATAGTAGTTTCTACAATGAAGGTTTTTTGTCAAAACATCTTGGGGAATGTATAGCACTTTTCACTTTACTGAGGTATCGACAAGTTTTGCCAACAAAGGGCTTAAGCCCCTTGCCTATACCTCATTCTGATGAAAACTGCTATAAAAATACATAAAAGTATATGAAGATGTGCGGAATGTCGGATTTAGGCGTTGCTGATTTGAGATATGAATCTTCTTTTCTGGTATTTTTAAAACCTAGAGCCAAACTAACTTTTGCATCTGATGCACAGTTTGCATTCATACCTTGATTCAGCAACGCCTCAACTGGTACAAGTGTATGAACAACTGCCTGTAAGCATCCCACCGAAAAACTAATGCGCTCCGGGGTTGGGATTGAGTGATAAAATCAGAAATAACGCCCAGTTTTAGCCGAGAGTTTCCCTTTCAAAATCCCAACTCAGTAGATTGACAAAAATTGAGCTGCAGCCTCAGTTCTGATCACCGATCACTGAAATCGCCAAAATTAAGCGACAATGTAAAGTAAGGTAAAACTTTCTGGACAAATTCTTATTATGGTGTTATTCGGATTCGGAAAAAAATTAACTTTGCCCACAGTAAGGGAAGCACTACCCGGGCGATCGGAAAAAATGCCCGTACCTAGCACCCACTACGTTAACGGTCATCCTTTGCAGCCCCCCTTTCCTGCTGGTATGGAAAGCGCAATGTTCGGTTTAGGCTGTTTTTGGGGAGCAGAGCGCAAATTTTGGCAATTAGAAGGAGTTTACACTACGGCCGTAGGTTATGCGGCTGGTATTACCCCCAATCCCACCTATCAGGAAGTCTGTACCGGCATGACTGGGCATAATGAAGTGGTCTTAGTGGTCTATGATCCCAGTGTGATTTCCTACGAACAACTGTTAAAGGTTTTCTGGGAAAGTCATAATCCCACCCAAGGAATGCGTCAGGGTAATGATACGGGAACTCAGTATCGATCGGGTATCTATACCTATAGTCCCCTGCAAAAGCAATTAGCGGAAAAATCTCGATCGATCTATCAAGAAGCTCTCAATAAAGCGAACTACGGTCAGATTACCACGGAAATTATCGACGCACCTGAATTTTATTATGCTGAAGTTTATCATCAGCAGTATTTAGCGAAAAACCCCGGCGGTTACTGCGGTTTAGGGGGAACAAAAGTGGACTGTCCGATCGCTCTTGATCTGAAGTTAAATTAAGTAGGGTTAGGAGTCAGTTATCAGTGATCAGTTATCAGTGATCAGTTATCAGTTAAGTAGGTGGGTGGAATTAAATATAAGATGAACGTAGGTTGGGTTGAAGCATGAAACCCAACGCCCGTATAGTTTACGCTACCGCTAACCCATCCTACAAATAATTGTGCCTCCCTACTTAGGGTCTGCTGAATAAATCTAAAAACCTTGTTGGATAAGACTTTTGGACTTTTTTCCCCTCAAAAAGTGCCAGCCATTGCGGGGATCGGGGGAAAATTCAGGTACTTTTTCCACACCCTGCCACCACCGAAAAGCTTTTTGCCGCAAACCCTACTTATCAGTTATCATTCATCATTCAGATCATAAAATATCTTTTCTTTTTTGCCACCAATAGGTAAGGATAAAATAAATAAGGGAATGAAGAATTAATACTCCCCAATTCAATAACAAATTATTGATAGATAATTGATAAACTTGATTGGTATCCTCAAAGGGTAAAGGGAAATTAAAAGTATTTTGTTCTTTCGCTTCTGCAATCATAGCTTCCACCTCTACTAATACCCCATAGGCAGCAATCGACCAGCGACTAATCATCAACCATGATAGATATTTCCCCAAACTTTCTAAGCTAAATAATACCCCAGCAAAGATAATCTGAGGAATTAAAATTAAAGGTAAGGCACTATTTGCTTGAGTGATATTACTAACGCCAGCAGAAATTAATAAACCGAGATTAATCGCCGCAAATATAGTTAAAAATGTGGTAATAAAACAGCCAATTAACCAGGTCATTAATTCCGGTTGCGGGTCAGTAAATCCCCAAAATATCACGCAGGTAATTACAATTGTTTGCAGAAAAGCTAAGGCTGCTAAAACCAGAATTTTTGAGAATAAATAGGGTAATAATCCCAGATTAACTAATCTTTCTCGCTGATAAATGGCTGATTCTTTGACAATTTCCTGTAGGGAACAGGCAAAACCTACCCACAGTTGCGCGCAGGTAAAAACAAAGAGAGTTTTTAAGGCTAAAGGTGCGGATTCGATAGCCTGATCAAAACTGGGATTATCTCTCAAAAATAAAGGATCTTTGTCCCTTAAAATCATGGCCATTAAGAAAATTCCAATCGGGGCGGTTAATAGGTATAAAATTAAACTAAATTGATCGCGGATAATTAACTGGCTATACCGTTGACATAAGACCTGTAGTTGTTGCCAAAAAGATTGTTGAACCTGTTGCGGCCTACTATTATTTTGCTGAAATATTTTACCGATTCTTGCTTCAATATTATTTTTGTAGTAGTCGGATTGTTGGAAACGTTGACATTCTTGATCAACTTTTTCGCTAGTTTCTAGATGAATATAAATATCGGCAAAATCCCCCTGAGGTAAAGAGAAAAAATTTAAGGCCTCCCCCGGAGAACCAAAATAACATAAATTGCCTCCTTGACCGAGGAAAACTAATCGATCGCAGAGATTGATATTATTAGTAGCATGGGTGACTAGGAGAATTGTTCTGCCTTCTTTGGCCAATTTTGCCAGCAATTCCATCATCTTTTTATCTAAACCGGGGTCTAATCCCGAGGTGGGTTCATCTAAAAAGAATAATTTGGGATTAGCTAATAATTCTACCGCAATACTCACCCTTTTTAATTGACCACCGCTTAAGTCTTTGACTAAAGTATTTCTTCTTTCTAATAACTCCACCTGCTGCAGGGTTTTCTCGATCACTTCTTGGCAATTAAGATCTGGAGGTAGCCTTAATTTAGAGGCATAATACAACACTTCTCCCACGGTTAAATCCCTGTGAACGATATCGTATTGGGGAACATAACCGATTTGGGTGCGATAGATATTAAAATTCTGGCGGAGGTCTTCCCCATTCAGATAAACAGTTCCCGAGGTGGTGGGTTCAATTCCCAATAAAGTCTTTAATAAAGTCGATTTTCCCGCACCACTTCCCCCAACAATCGCCACTAATTGACTCGGTTCGATCGGTAAGGAGATATGATTGAGAATTATCAAGGGTTGTTTCTTTTTATCCCGCACCATCCTGACGATATTTTCGGCATCCAGACGGATATTATCCCCCGTATCTAATAAAACTAAGTCATCTCCCTGCAACCGAAAACTATAGGGTCCGATTCTCACCGTACAACCATTAGTTAAAATGGCACTACCCGATACTTTTTCTCCGTCGATAAAGACTCCATTGGTGCTTTTGTCGTAGAGAATATAACGATTCTGGTTATCGCTATCGATAATCGCGTGTTGTCGGGAAATTGTCGGCGCGTCTAAAACCACAGTCGCGGTATTATCTCGTCCTAAAACTACACTGCGATTGCCTAGGGAAACCGATTTAAAAGCTAAAGGTGGGCTTTTTACTGGTTGGTTAGGATGATAATAGGTGATCTTGACCGAATTTTTGACATCTTGACCGATATTAATCTCATCCCCATTTCGTAAAAGATAGCCCTCTTTGGGAGTAATCACGCGATTGTTGATAAAAAGTTGATTGGAACTAGGATTAGTCCCGTCTCCATCGTAGATATAGTAATCATCTCCCTGACGACGAAAACAAGCTTGTACTCGACTCACCACCGTCCAGTGTTGGGGAACAACTAAATCCACCTGTTGACCATCCCGACCCAATTTATAATTAGGACGACTCAGATTAATAGAAGGGAGAAATTCTCCCTGATTGTTAAGAATAATGTAGGGTTCTTGACTAATAACCGTTTTAATGTTGGGAGAATTGGTCATAAAAAGTTGATCGGTAGATGGCGTTCGCGGGGGACAGTAAGAAGCTAAGATAGAATTGATGTCTCGATCGCTACTGTTAACCTCAGAGTCTGGAACGAACTCTAGAGATCATGTTAGTAAAACTTCTTAGGATCGATCGAGCTTGTCTAAATTCCTATTCCTAAGACCTATCCACAGGTTATCGTGCTGTTAGACGATGGTTACAACTCCTATTTCTCCTACCGCCAAGGTTTCTAAAGTCGAAGGTATCAAAGAACGCAGTAATTATCTACGAGAACCTTTGGCCAGTGAACTCCTCGAAGATACAACCCATTTTACCGATGCGGCGGTGCAGATCCTCAAATTTCACGGTTCCTATCAACAGGATAATCGCGACAATAGAGCCAAAGGTCAAGAAAAAGACTATCAAATGATGTTGCGTACCCGCAGTCCGGGGGGTTTTATTCCCGCGCAACTATATCTTACCCTCGATAGTTTGTCCGATCGCTACGGTAACGGCACTTTACGGGTGACAACTCGCCAAGGCTTCCAATTGCACGGCATTTTAAAGAAAAATCTCAAAGCTACCCTCGGGGAAATTATCCGCAGTATGGGATCCACTTTAGCGGCCTGTGGTGATGTTAACCGCAATGTCACCGCACCGCCAGCCCCCTACAAAAATCGCCCCGAATACGGCTATGCTTGGGAATATGCCAATAATATCGCCGATTTGCTCACTCCCCAAACTGGCGCTTACTACGAAATTTGGCTCGATGGCGAAAAAGTTATCAGTGCAGAAGAAGCGCCGGAAGTCAAGACCGCGAGACAAAAAGATACAAATGGGATTAACAAAAACGATCCCATCGAACCGATCTACGGTCAACATTATATGCCCCGTAAGTTCAAGATCGGTGTCGCCGTGCCGGGAGACAACTCCATCGATATCTACACCAATGACCTCGGTTTGGTGGTGATTACCGACGCAAACGGGGAATTGCTAGGTTTTAACATCCTTGCGGGGGGTGGACTGGGAAGGACTCACAATAAGGAGGAAACTTTCCCCAGAATGGCCGATGCGATCGGTTATGTGGACAAAGAAAATGTGTACGATCTGGTAAAAGCGATCGTGGCAACCCAAAGAGATTACGGAGATCGCGGCGATCGTCGTCATGCGAGAATGAAATATATCCTCGAAGAATGGGGAGTAGAGAAATTCCGCAGCACTGTTGAGGGTTATTTCGGCCAAAAAATTGCCCCCTACCAACCCCTCCCCGATTGGAAATATCAAGACTTTTTGGGATGGAATGAACAGGGAGACGGAAAATTATTTTTTGGTCTTTCTGTGGAGAATGGCCGGGTCAAAAATGAAGGCAGTTTTCAGCTAAAAACCGCCTTAAAAGTGATTATCGAGCGTTTTCAGTTGCCCATGCGCTTGACGGCTAACCATAATATCATTCTCTACGAAATTGAACCCAAGGATCAGCAAGCGATCGAGGCGATCCTGAAAGAACACGGAATTATCACCAATCCCGCCGAAATTGACCCTTTAACCCGTTATGCCATGGCCTGTCCCGCTTGGCCCACCTGTGGATTAGCGATTACTGAGTCGGAAAGAATCTTACCCCAGGTGATTGAACGCATTCGCACCCTGCTTAATCGTTTAGGATTAAGCAAAGAGGAATTTGTCATCCGCATGACAGGATGTCCCAATGGCTGTGCGCGTCCCTATATGGCAGAATTAGGATTTGTGGGTAGCGCTCCCAATTCCTACCAACTCTGGTTAGGGGGAACGGCCGATCAAACTCGACTAGCGCGCCCCTATTTGGATAAAATGGCGATCGATGATCTAGAAAAGGTCTTAGAACCGATTTTCGTTTACTTCCAACAGGATCAACAAAATAACGAGACCTTCGGAGAATTCTGTCACCGAGTCAATTTCCCTGCTTTACAAGCATTTTCAGCCACCTACACACCTAAAATGACCGAAACTACTACCACTGAATCAAAACCCAAACGCGTGCGTAAAAATCAAAACCGTGTCAGCGTCCCCGATGATATGTTTGTCCGTCTCAAGGAAGCTTCGGAAACGGAAAAACGGCCGATGAATCAAATCATCAATGAGGCGCTAGAGGCCTATTTCAGCCAAAAATCCTAATTAGTTACCAGTTACCAGTTATCAGTGACCAGTTACCAATTTAAGAGAATTAACTTTTGAGAGTTATCTGGGAAGATTACCAATAACTCTTGATTCTCCTATATATCCTCAGTCTATGCTTAAAAATGAATGAGGTAAGTCCGGTCATATCAATTTGTACCCCTCTGGTGGGAAATTATGACAATCTCACAAACTAAAACAAATCCTTGGCAAAAGCGTTCCGGAGAGGATGTTAAAAAATTATCAGATAATGAAATTAATGAAAAATATGAACAAGGTGAACGAAGAATATTATTAGAAATGAATCGAGAAAAATTGCCTAGTTTTGCTGATTCTTTAAATAAACCTAACTATATGGAAAAGCGTCCTTTCTATCAGAGACGGGATCGCTGGGACGCACAAAAACAATCGAGACTAATTGAATCTTTTTTGATCAATATTCCCGTACCTCCTCTGATTCTCTGTGAAAATTCCTATAACTCCTATGAAGTAATGGATGGTCAACAAAGAATCACAGCAATTGAGAATTTTTATAATAACAAATTAAAATTAACAGGGTTAGATATCTGGCCTGAATTAGAAGGAAGAACCTATGAAAGTCTTCCTGCAAAAATCAAAGATGGTATCAATCGACGAGCCATTTCAACTATAGTTGTTATTACCGAGTCTCTATCGGACCCAGAGGAATCTTTATCTTTAAAACAACTGGTTTTTGAACGCCTCAATACAGGAGGTGTATCTTTGAGTCGCCAAGAAATAAGAAACTGTATTTACTCTGGGAAATTCAATGAACTTTTATTAAAGCTTTCTGAGAATACTATTTTTGCTAAAGCTTGGGATATTCCTATTGATGATAAAGAAGAACTTAAAGAAAATGGATTTTATAAAAAGATGGAAGATGTAGAATTAATCCTACGTTTTTTTGCCCTGAGGGATATTGATCAATATACTGGTAATTTATCTAAATATCTGGATAATTATATGATGAAAAAAAGTCTTAATTTTTCCGACGAGAATATCCAAGAGTTCGAGCAAGTATTTAACCAAACTATAGAGTTAGTATCTAACATTTATCAGGATCAGTTATTTAAGCCTTTCGATAGTAAAACCAAAACACATAAATCGAAAGCTTATAAAGTTTACTATGATGCAGTGATGATCAGTTTCAGCAACCATTTATCTGATTATCAAGAATTAATTACTAGAAAATCAGCGATAATTGATGAAACTATCAGCTTATTTACTCAAGATTCCCAGGGAATTACTCATCGAGATAAAGAATTTAAAAAAGGACTTTTCACCGGAGAAGGGGACAGTAAAGATGATTTTAAAGCTCGTATTCAAATTTTTGATTCTCTGATTCAACGAGTTCTTAAGCAGAGTATTTGAGAATGTTTGAAGGACTTTTAAATAACCTAAAGGATGAGATAAAGACCATTCGATCAATAATTAATATCAGTGAAAAACTTAGAGAAATTATTGCGGATAATCCTTCACAACTCAACACAGAAGACTTAAAATATCTTCAAGCAAATGCTCCTTTAGGAGACAAGTGGCTAGTTAACGATCATTGTTCATCTATCACAAGGTTATATGCTCTTTACGAAAATTTTGTCGAAAATCTAGTGGGAGATTGGATTATTTTGCTGCCTCAATTATATAGTTGCTATCAAGATTTACCTGAATCTATAAGAAAGAAGCATCAGACTGGTTGTGCTACATTACTGGGCAATGAAAATAAAAGAAATCGCTTCGATTCTCTTTCAGAGAGGGACATTATCAAAAATTTATTTGATACTGAATACAAAAATACAACTAAATATAATCTCACATCAGCTGCTTTTTTGTTACATGAAGCTAATCTGAGAAAAGATCAATTAACCAGACTTTTAGTCGATGCTGGCATATCTGCAACTGATTCTTGGCAATGGATAGAAAATCATAAAAAAGTTAAGAATTTTATTGACAATAATAGTAGGGGTAGTGTGGAAAATGAATTAAAGAATTTTATAGAACTTCGTAATAATTCTGCTCATGGTAAAGAAATAGATACCGTTCTTAATGCCAATGAGTTACTACAATTATGTGATTTTGTCGAAGCTATATGTCAAGCTATGAGTGAATTAGTTCTTTATTGCTTTGTTGATAGGAAGAAAAAGATAGGAAAGCTTCAAAAGATCGGTAAAGTTGTCAATTGGTATCAACAGCAACAAGCTTGCGCTATCAAAATATCAGATGAGCCACAGGAACCCAATAAAAGACTAGAAGTTGGTAAAAAAGTTTTTTTATTCAGTGAAAATAAAAAAATATGTCAAAATGCTATTATTGAAAGTATTCAAATTAATAAAAATGGCAAAAATACCCCTCGCCGAAGAATTCCAATAAGAGAGATAAAAGATTCTGAAATAGGCTTAAAATTTGACAAAGAAAGTCAAAAAGGATTAGAAGTTTATTTAGTTATTTCGGAATGATTGAAATGAATATAGCGTTTCTGGTAAATGTGAATTATAACCAGATTTGGCATCGTCTCCCCACCCCCCAACCCAAGGTGAGCGCATCTCAAACGCTATTAACAATTGAGATGGCAAATTCTCCTCAAATATGCCTGAATCGCTCTCTGGGTAAGCAACTCACATAAAGTTCATTTTGTCAAGGCTCCTTAAGATCTGCTACCCTGAAGTAGCTATGAGCTCACAGCCATTTTTTATTTAGGGTTGGCTGAATAAATGTGAAATATAGACGAGGGAAGGGGTTTGGGGGACTGTTTGGCCAAGCAGCTGCAAGATTTTCCAGCTAGTGGCTCAAAAACCTGGCATCTTGAGCGGCGATCGCGTCCTGTCGGGGCGAAGCATTTGGCATAACCTATCGCTGAAACCGTAGATTTTCTATCCGAATGCTTCGCCCTTACTTTTTCAGCAAACCCTATCTATCGGCCAACGGAATCAAGTGGCGAGCGATGGCCCATGACTTGCCAAGATGACAGAGCGTCTATAGCTATTTTTCGGGGTTGGAAAGGGGACGATACTGATAGCATTTTTCAAAAGTAATGGCAGATATGGTTAATTGCCCTCACCCCCAACCCCCCCTGCCACCCCGATGTGGGGGGTGGAGGGGCGCAAGAGGGGAGTAGGATACCTGCCATGAATAAAGAAAAATGGGATAACCTCATCCCTAAACCTTATTCCCGATTCCATCCAGAAATACTGTTAGGAAGTGAAAATTTATGTCACAATGACTCTATAAGGGCGATTTTTTAGTGATCGCCGAGGCCGTCTATTAATCGAATCGATGTCTTTGAAGAACGTAGCCCCAAACCGGAAACCTGACTTTCCTTTCCCATTCTTGCCACTGCTAGCGGAATTTTTCTCCCTTTTGTGTTATCCGCGGGAATTTTTGAGCTATTGCTGAGATTGGCATTTTGTCACTTCCCGTTAGTTGAATTCAACAAAAGAAGCTGTTTAGGAGCAATTTATGTTACACCGCAAGATTTATCAATTCTGTATGGATGGTCAGGAAGTCTGCATTTTCTTGCGCGATCAGCAAAGATGGATTGATAATGCTCGTATTGTCGATCTAGAAAGCGATCTCGTCACCATTCGCTACGAAACAGAAGAAGAAGACGAAATTAGTTCTTGGGAAGAAATGGTGCGTTTAGAAAGTATCGGTGCGGTGAGCAGAAAACTGGCATCGGTGTCGCGGACGAATCCTGATATTAATGTCTCGGAAGATTGTCCGGAAGCAGAACAACTTTATCCCCATTCTCCCGATAGCTTAGATTAATTTTGTCGATTTAACTGACAGTGGCTAGAAGTCCCGCGGTTTTAACCATGGCCAAGGGACTTTTAGGGAATGGAAGGGAAGAGAGCCAGTAATAATCACCACTTGTTCTAAAATTATCCTAAGTAGTTGTGCAAAATTAATTTCTTGGTTAGGATAGGCAAAAGGCAAGAAGTAGTTAGATATGTGTAATTGATTGTGTCTAGCTACTTAAAAGCCGCCAGATTTTCTCTATTATAAGCTGGAGGATCAAAATGAATTCTAATCCCTACTTCGCTGCCCAGGATATCTATCAAAAATTTGTGGCAGTAGTAATAGTTTTAATTAGTTGTTGGTTAGTGACTTTTCCGGCCTGCGCCGGAGCCGCCCCTCTAGAAGTTAAAATTAGTCTAGGCTCCGGCCAAGGAGAATTAAAATTCTTTCCTAGTCAATTAGACTTTATTGCTGGACAAAAATACAAATTAATTCTCGATAATCCCAGTCCCACTAAACATTATTTTACCGCTAAAGACTTCGCCGATGCTAGTTGGACGCAGAAAGTTGAAGCGGGAAAAGTGGAGATTAAAGGGGCGATTCACGAACTAGAATTAAAACCTAATGCACAGGCAGAATGGGTAATAGTTCCTCTCAAAACCGGTAAGTATAAATTAATCTGTACTATTCCGGGTCATGCTGAAGCGGGAATGGTGGGGGAAATCGCCATTAATAACCCATGAATTTAAGAAAAATTGTCTCCTTTGCTTTCCTATTATTTATTCCCCTATCGGTGGTCGCTAGTCGTCTTAATTGGGGAGATCAAGCTATTTTTATCACTGCCGCTTTATCGATCATTCCCCTGTCAATTTGGTTAAGTACGGCCGTGGAAAGAGTTGCCGTAGTCACCGGGCCAACTTTGGGAGGATTAGTTAATGCTATCTTCGGCAATACTACCACTTTAGTTATTGCCTTAATTGCCCTAAAAAAAGGCTTGGTGGACATCGTACAAGCCAGTATTACCGGTAGTATTCTCAGCGACTTATTATTATTTATGGGCATGGGAATGCTCACGGGAGGAATTCGCTACAAAGAGCAGGAATTTAAACCGATTTTAGCGCGGGTAAATGGTTCTTCCATGACTTTAGCAGTAATAGCGATCGCTTTACCAACTTTGGTAATATATACTTCTAACGTGGTGGAAGTTGCCGATATTCTCAGTCTTTCCCTAGTCACCGCCACGGTTTTATTAATAGTTTACGGGTTAACTTTATTATTTTCCCTCAAAACCCATAGCTATCTCTACGAAGTGGGATTAAGTAATGAAAATACCCCCGACAATCAGGTTAGTGAGGAAGAAAAAGCTCAAGTCTGGATTTGGTTACTTGTGCTGCTTACTTCCACCGTAGCTGTAGCTTATGAGTCGGATTTATTTGTTGATGTAGTGGAATCGGTGATGGAAGGATTTAATCTCACTCCTCTCTTTATCGGGGTGATTTTCATTCCTTTAATTAGCGATGTTTCTGGAATAGTTACCGTCACTCAATTAGCCCTAAAAAATCAGATGGATTTAACGGTTTCCGTGGCTATGGGTGATAGTTTATTGGTGGCTTTATTCGTGGCACCTTTATTAGTTTTTATCGGTCAATTTTGGCAGCAGCCGATGGATTTAAATTTTAATCCCTTTAACGTGGTGGCTTTGATTGTAGCGGTGGTTGTCACTAATTTAATCAGCTTTACCGGTCGTTCCAATTGGTTAGATGGAACCCTATTACTAGCCACCTATTTAATCTTGGCAGTGGCTTTTTATTACCATCCCGCCTAGCAAAAAAAGAGATTTGGGTATTTTCTAAGATTGGGTGCATCTCATTTTTGTAAATCTACTAAGTTGGGATTTTTAAAGGGAAACTCTCTGCTAAAGTCGCGCATTACTTTCGATTTTTTCCCTCAATCCAAGCTTTTGGGGGGTTCTACCCCCCAAACCCCCCGTTGGGGGCGTGGCGCCGCCCCCAAACCCCCCGCGCATTAGTTTTTCGGTGGGATAATTGCTGATTGTCGGTATTTCTGCAAATCTGAGATTCACTCCTGAGATTTCTGTCTTAGAATGGATCGGTATCACCTTACCGCCGCAGGATTGCTGATGATGAAAAGAGGGTTTTGGTTTGTCGTCGGGTTAGTAGTAACGATAATTCTGCTTCCTTCCCTAGTTCTTTCTAATTCCATCGGTGAACAGGGAATTTATGCCGATCGCCTGCGGGCGGAACCCTATAATTTATTAGGACGAAAAATTGCCATCGGTCAAGTGGAAATTGGCCGACCGGCTCAGTTCGGTTATGATAAAGTGGCAGCTTGGCAACCTCCCTATAAATTAGCCGGTGTTTTTTTTCGCGATCAAATTGCCAAACCCAACACCTATCTAGATAATCACGCCGCTATGGTGGCAACGGTGATGGTCAGTGATGATAAAAAAATCCCCGGAGTTGCCCCAAAAGCGAGATTATATTCGGGTGCGGTGGGTTCTTTGCGACGCGGCGGACAACCGGAAGAATGTCTTGCTAGTCAAAATATTGCCCGACAAAATAGCGGTGATGTGCGCGCGATTAACTTTAGTTTTGGGGAATCTTTGCAAAGAGATCAAAGACAGGAAGCAAAATTAGATGGTCAAGCTTTATTAACTCAATGTGTTGATTGGTCATCGCGAGTTGATGATGTTCTTTATGTAATTGCTGGCAATCAAGGTAAGGGAGGAATTCCCATTCCCACCGATCATTTTAACGGCATTACCACCGCTTATACAGCCAAAAGAGAAGGAAAATTCACTAAAGTTGATTTTGCTAATATTAGTGCTTTGCCGGTGGGTATTGGCCGCAGTTTAATTAAACGGGAAATTAATGATGGTTCGCGACGGTCAATTAATTTAGTTGCCCCCGGCAATAAAATAGAGCTTTATGACCTCAAAGGTAAATTAAATACTGTTAGTGGCACCAGTTTCGCCGCTCCTCATATTACGGCATCGGTGGCGCTTTTACAAGAATACGGCGATCAACAAATTAATCAAAAAAATCCCCATTGGAGTCTCGATTCTCGTCGTCATCAGGTGATGAAAGCAGTGATGCTTAATGCTGCCGATAAAATTAAAGATACGGGCGATGGTTTATTATTAGGTATGAGACGGACGGTCTTAACTAAGGACCAAAAAACTTGGTTAGAGTCCGATGCTTATAAAGACCCGAAAATTCCTTTAGATATGCAGATGGGGACGGGACATCTTAACACTTTTCGCGCCTACACACAGTTTAGTAATGGTCAATGGTCAGCCACAGAATCTATTCCTGCTATTGGTTGGGATTACGGTACAGTTATGGCTAATGATTATCAAGATTATGCCCTAGAGAAGCCATTAAAAGCTAATAGTTTTGTCTCGATAACTTTAGCATGGGATCGTTTGGTAGAATTAATCGATACTAATCGCAATAATCTCTATGATATCGATGAAAGTTTCCGAGATCGCGGACTGAATAATTTAGATGTTTATCTTTTACCTGCCCAGGAGGATAATAATACTAAATACACCTGTGCTTCCCTGAGTGATAGTGATAGTTTAGAGCATATTTTTTGTCCTATTCCTACCTCTGGAAAGTATAAAATTCGGGTTCAATATCGTCAACAAGTTAACGAGAAAGAACAGGCTTTTGCTCTCGCTTGGTGGACAGTAACCGAATAATAAAAAGGCAGTTAATCGTACTATTAAAAACGGATTTGGTATAATTTAAATACTGACCAGTATTTGAGAGACACATCGTTTTCTTTTCGGGATAACATCATCAGAGATTCCCCAATAGTTTGATGCCTGAGACATATTATATAGCAATAATTCGACCGGCATTTTTTCTAAAATAACTCGGTTGAGATTGGCAGTATTGACGTTCATTGCTCTCATCACAGCATCACCAAGTTCTTTCGATAATAGCGGAATAACCGCATTACCAATCTCACGAAAACCATGCCATATTGTGCGGTGAAACTGAAACCAATCGGGGAATGTATGTAATCTGGCGGCTTCTCGTACAGTAATACAACGGGGAATAGAATAGTGAATAGGTCTAGGAGCAGTATAAGCCCCTTTGTCACTATTTGTTCCGGCGCGGAGAGTATTGCATAAACCGGTGGGGGAAAGCTTTAAAAAGCGACTTTTTCGCTCCACTGTACCCGGTTCGGTTAAGATAAATCTATCAATTGATCTTTGGGTATGAACTGAGCCTATATGTCCATATATTTTTGTATCTACTGTTCTTTGATGGCAAAGTTTAAAAATATCCCTTGGCTGCACTGAATATTTTTTCCTCTTGCCACTATAATCTAATTTTGATGCGGGTATGCCTAAATCAGTACCGATAAAAGCTGGTATTAATTCTAAATCTGAGATGGCATCATAGACGCTGGTAAAAGCTGATTTTTCTCCTGACAAAACAGCAGGATATGTGGCCATTGTCACATCCTTGCGACTACCAATTAAGATTAATCTTCTGCGCTTTTGCGGTGCGCCGTATTCACTAGCATCTAGGATTTTAATTGGCTGATTAATTGTATAGCCAATAGCTTCAAATTCAGAGATTAACTCCTCTAAAAATTGTTTATGTTTACCCGTCGCCATGCCGGGGACATTTTCAAAGATAAAATACTTGGGTTTAATTTCCTTGACAATTCGCAGATATTGAAATACTAGGGAATTTCTAGGATCATCTATTTGTCGTTTGCCAATAAGTGAAAAACCTTGACACGGCGGACCACCAGCAATTAAACTAACATCGGTGGCATAGCCTTTGAGTTTTAATAATTCTAATATTTCTCTACTGGTTACTTTGGCTATATCCCGGCAAATAGTTTGACAATAGGGAAAGTTAAAATGATGAACCAAGGAATGGACTGCATCAAACTCCACCGCTACAGCAATATCAAATCCCGCCGCTTCTAGACCAAGGGACATCCCACCGCAGCCAGCAAATAAATCGATCGCAATTGGTCTATGTTTCACTTTGATGATTAGCTCTCTATTGTCTGCCTTTTATTATACTGTAAGTAGGGAGGCACAATTATTGGTAGGATGGATTAGCGGTAGCGTAAACTATGCGGGTGTTGGGTTTCATGCTTCAACCCAACCTACGTTATTGGAGATTTCGGCATAGTAAAAAAACTAACTATCTTAACCCCTTAAAAATAATACGGTTATCTTCCATCTGAGGAATATTGAAGTTAATATCTAATACTTTTGATAAAGCTTGACCCCATAAATGAAAACGATTGTAAGTTGCTCTAATACTTTTAGTAGTTTTTTCTACCGAGTTCCTAAATTCATTGTCAGGGTTAGATAATAATTCTTTAAAAGCATTTTCTATCTGTTCTTTGTTTTTCTCGGCAGCTGCTCTAATTAGATCATCGCAAAAGTAAAAAACCATGACATCTAAAATTGCTCGATTGAACTGACTTCGATACTTTCCTTCTTTATATAACCAGAGACGAGAAAAGTTTTTCTCTTCAAAAATATTAATTGTTGTTTGGACAGCTTTTTCAAATTGATCAACAACATTGATAATTTCATCTGAGCGTTTTTCCCATTCTTGATTGAAATTTTGACAGGTTTTATCTAGAAGCATCTGAACATCACCGCGATAATCAGATAAATAATAATGAAAAGCTACATAACGCAATAATATATCAGTGTCGCGCATCCGGAAATCGGGATAGGAAGATTTAAATATTTTCTTTAATGCTTGACTTTCGATCGCTCGATCATCTAAAAAATTAATAAAGTCTCCGGGGTGTAATGCTTGTCTTAATTCCTGTGGAGACAAAGGGGTATTTTCCTGATTGAGACGCAGAAAAATTTTATGGAGGAAACTCTCCGTTTTCCAATTACGGATAACAATCGTGCGGATAGTTTGATTATCCAGTTGGTCTAAGATATCATTCAAATTGAAGTCATTTTTTAGATCCTGATATTGGCAGCCATTGAGATTATCTAGAAATTCTAAATCTTTTAAAGTAAAACTATTATTAGGTGTGGCACTGTCACCATAAAACTGTAAAATTGTTAGTAGGCGTTGTTTGCCATCAAGAACGATAAATTTCCCTTTTTCCTTATTATTAGTAGCTAAGACAATCTGTGGGACTGGAAACCCTAGAATTAGGGATTCAATAAATCGACTTTTACGAGTAATATTCCAAGCATCTCGTCTTTGAAAGCGCGGATTAAGTTGAATATTTTCTCGAATTAATTGATCGCGGATCGTTGCGGTAGTCCAATCACTTCCAGCAACAACAGTCTCGGAGATTTCTTTGAGTTGTAGCTTTTTTTGGTTTGCTGATTCTCCTTCAATATCTTCTTCTTCTTCCGCAAAATCCACCGCTTCTATTTCTTCCAACATCTCTAACTGTGCCATGGTAGTAATTAATCTCCTCAATTGTCTATTCTGCAAAAATCCCGCCCCAATATTTGGACGGGACTAACAATCAATCAATAATTCAATACTACTCCCATTCTATAGTTCCGGGGGGCTTAGAAGTAATATCATAAACCACGCGGTTAACTCCCTTAACTTCATTGACAATGCGATTAGAAATTGTCTCCAATAAATCATAGGGAACCCGCGACCAATCGGCAGTCATTCCGTCTTCACTGCTGACTAAACGTAGGACAATAGGATAAGCGTAGGTGCGTTGATCTCCCATCACTCCCACACTGCGGACAGGCAATAAAACCGCGAAAGCTTGCCAGAAATCGTGATACATTCCCTGCTTATTAATCTCGTCGCGCACTACCCAATCTGCATCGCGCAAAATATTTAATTTATCTGCGGTCACTTCCCCTAAAATGCGAATTGCTAAACCGGGGCCGGGGAAAGGTTGACGACGAACAATTTCTTCCGGAAGACCGATCGATCGACCTAATTTTCTCACCTCATCCTTAAATAATTTTCGCAGGGGTTCGACCAATTTAAACCGGAGATTTTTCGGCAGTCCACCAACGTTATGATGACTTTTAATTTTAACCGCGACTCTTTCCCCGGTTTTGGGATCCACATTACTATCGGCCGATTCAATCACATCGGGATATAAAGTTCCTTGGGCCAGATAATCAAAGGGTCCCAAACGATTCGATTCTTCTTCAAACACCTGAATAAATTCATGGCCGATACGACGGCGCTTTTCTTCGGGATCCGTGACACCGGCCACTTGCGCTAAAAATCGCTTTCTAGCGTTGACATACTCGACTCTAATATGGAATTGCTCGTTAAATATCTGCATTAATCGTTCTGGTTCACCCTTACGCATGAATCCCTGATCGATAAACATACAGGTTAGTTGATCACCGATCGCTCGATGCAAGAGGAATGCTAAGGTAGAGGAGTCCACACCGCCGGATAAAGCCAATAAAACTCGCTTATCGCCCACTTTTGCCCTAATTTCTCGGATCGATTCCTCGACAAAAGCTTCCGTGGTCCAAGTGGGTTCGCATTTGCAGATATGATAGACGAAATTGCGAATTAAGGCGATTCCTCCCACAGAATGGACAACTTCCGGGTGAAACTGCACTCCAAAGAGTTTTTTCTGGTGATCGGCAATGGCCGCACAATCGGTATTATCGGTATGAGCGAGAATTTCAAAACCCGCGGGCAATTCCACGCAGGAATCCCCGTGACTCATCCAAGCGGTGGAACCGTCCTCGACATTGGTTAATAAATCGGTAGGATCGTTGATAAATAGGGATGCTTTGCCGTATTCAGCCCGTTTTGCCCGTTCTACCCTGCCCCCTAACTGCTGTACCATCAATTGCATCCCGTAGCAAACTCCGAGGACGGGTACACCTAAATTCCAAATTTCGGGATCACAGTGGGGCGCTCCAGGATCATAGACGGAATTGGGACCGCCCGAAAGAATTATTCCTTTCGGGTTGATTTGGGCCAATTGTTCGGCACTGGTACGATAGGAGAGAACTTCGGAGTAAACGTTCGTTTCCCGGATTCTGCGGGCGATTAATTCAGAATACTGGGAGCCAAAGTCAAGAATGATGATTATTTGACGATTAAGGCTATTAGTGAAGGACTCTGAGGGCAAAGTCTCTTGGGGGGTGGGAAGGGGGGTTTGAGTTGTCACTGCGATCAAAAAAAGAAACTGGCAGGAAAAGGTTAAAGATTTGTAAACTAAATCGGCTATTGTTCTGGAAATAAGCTACAATTGTATGGCCTTATTAGTTTCATTTTTTAAGACTAAATATTCCCACGATCATAGCACGGTCACTGGGGAGTAACTTGTAGATTCTGCAAAAATTTAAGGCCATTTTCGCTTTTGCTGATCAAAGAACGAGATCGATCGAATAAAATACAACCGACCCTAAGATGACCGTTACTGTGGTTATAAACGTATTCTTGGCAACGGCGATCAATCGTATTAGCCATTTCTCCATAGATGCGTTCCACCCAATTATCTCCCGTTTGCCGGTCTAATTGACGCAGATATTCCAGACCGTTTTCGCTGGTGCTACTGTCAAAAATTTGCTGGAGATGGGGGGTAGCTAAACCCATTTTAGCGGCGTAGGCGGTAAGAATTTCCCGACGACCATCGGCGAGATGATGGTGAGTCTGAAAGATTCCCCCGGCAAGTTTAATTAATTTACCGTGATAACCAAACAAAAGAATTTCAGAGATTCCCTGTAATTGTGCCTCTAATAACATCGGCCCGATCCAATTGGCTGTTTTTACCAAAATATCAGGATTAATGCCCATTTGAGGGGCTAAATCTAAGCCATTTTCCCCGATACAAAACACCAAGCGATCGAAACGACGGGATAAAATTTTTAATTGCTCACGAAAGATTTCTAACTGTCCGGGGGCGCTGAGGGGTTGGGAAATGCCGGTGGTACCCAACAAAGATAATCCCTCTACTACCCCAAAAGCGGCGTTAGAAGTCCTTGTGGCCAGTTTTTTGCCTTCTGGCAGGATAATCGTCACTTTGATGCTTTCTTGGGGCAGTAACAGGGGTCTGAGGTTTTCTTGCAGCAGACGCTGGGCATAACTATAGATAGCTGATTTTCCGCCATTATAAACCTGTAGGCCGATTCCTTCGCCGCCTTGAATCTCTATCTCTTGATTACCCGTCTTTCTTTCGACTAACGCCCATATAGGGGTATTTCTAGTTAAATCCAAATTGTCCCCCGGATCGCTGCGGGTGATGGCTAGGGCAGCATCGGGGTTCAGTCGGGCAACTTGTTCGATGGCAATAGTAACGGCTTCTGGCGGTTCTAAAAGATTAAAAGTAACGGAATTTAGCTCATTTTCGCCGTGGAGATGCTGGAGAGATGCGATCGCACTGGCACAGGCAAAAACCGGTAAAGTGTAACCTGAACGGGGTGGAGAGATAGACATGAATAGGGTCCATAGCCAATCAAATTAGCGTGATCTGATTTTGACTCTCCCCCGCTAACCGCTCGCGCGGTGTAGCGGGGGATTCTCGGTTCATAGGCTCTTGACTAGATCAAACAGGTTTAACTGAACGACCCCCGTCAAATCGCCTCCGCAAGCGTTTTCTAACACGGTCAGTCCGACCGCATTTTTTCCTCGGTTCTCGATTAC
>VYLJ01000047.1_pt1 | contig 40346 bp, 45 predicted proteins | sample 5114331 | NCBI WGS metagenome assembly VYLJ01 (sample SAMN12291791, study PRJNA351875) | freshwater metagenome | isolation source: freshwater lake | place: USA: Michigan, MSU2 Lake | collected 2011-08-16
AAGAATAGGCTTTTTCCATATCTCGCATTCTAGCATATATCGTGTAAATGCGCTAATATTTAACGGTAAAGCCGTCGTAGAACGACGGGGTTTCAGACCCAAATTTTCGATGACACAAGCTACTCAGATTCAAGGAAAAGGAATTTTACTCAGTGAGGCTGCCCTCAAACACCTTACCATGCTCAAAGAGCAACAGGGCAAGGATTTATGTCTGCGCGTGGGTGTGCGTCAAGGTGGTTGTTCGGGAATGTCCTATATGATGGATTTTGAGCATCCTAGCAATATTGGCCCCCAAGATGAGGTTTTCGATTACGATGGCTTCAAAATTGTCTCTGATAAAAAAAGTCTGCTCTATCTCTACGGTCTCATGTTAGATTACAGCAACGCGATGATCGGCGGTGGGTTCCAATTCACTAATCCCAACGCCAGTCAAACCTGTGGCTGTGGTAAGTCTTTTGGCGTTTAATTATTTCTCTGGGGTGATAAGCTAAACGGCGCTTAACCTGCATGATCCAACAGCTATAACCCTTTTGGAGTCTATATCGGTGATCCGAAGTAAAAGCCGTTTAGCTTACCTTTCACCTCCGCCTCCCAGAGGCGATTTTTTTTGGCCAAAACCCTTGACAAAATCGGAGACTTGACATATACTTTTTGTATAATGGGAATCCGTGCCTGCCTGCGAACCCTTCATTTTTAGGCTAGATACCCTGCTCTGAATCAGAGACGATAATAATCTGAGGAAAACTTTTTAGACATCAAGAGGGGTTTTTGCTGAGATTCCGCAAGGTACGATTGACAAAGCTGAGGTAGTCGTCAATTTCTTCGTAGGCATCGAGTTCTTGCTTTTGTGCGGGGGTAATTGCTGATTCTTTCTCTAGTTGGAGTAATTCTTCAATCCGAGTCTGAACGGCAGTGGAGGCTCGAAATATAGCAACTCCATCTTCTAATTCTAGGCAGACGGCTCCCTCTCTGGCTAGGGCAGAGGGCAAGTGATTGAGTTTAGGGATTGCTTGGGGGGTCATTTCAGTTACCAGTTATCAGTCATCGGTGACTACCAAGGATTTTAATTTTTATCCCCATTATTATACCTACGGCTGTGGTAAGTCTTGGCGATTTTTTTTTGCCAAAACTCTTGACAAAATCGGAGACTTGACATATACTTTTTGTATAATGGGAATCCGTGCCTGCCTGCGAACCCTTCATTTTTAGGCTAGATACCCTCAATGCTAGGATAATCGGCCATGTCAGGACAAACGGGCAATAAACCACTTTTTTCTCAACACTATCTTGAGCATCGGCTGCCGGATTCTCCGGAATGGCAAGAGGATGTATCGGTGGCATTTTCCCGCTTAGAGAGTCTTTATCAACAAAAAAAGGCGATTTTGCCGACTCTTAACGAAGCGCAAACGGAAGCAGAATTAATACAACCGATTCTAGAAATTCTCGGTTTTAGTTATATACCGCAGGTAAGCAGTAGGGGAAAAGGAAGGTCAGAAAGGCCAGATTATGCCCTATTTGCCACAGAAAATGACCGTTATCAAGCCTATGCTCTCCAGAATAATGAAAGAGCCTTTTATAGTCAAGTTTTAGCGATCGCTGAGGCCAAATACTGGCAACGTTCTCTTAGTGACGTTTCTAAGAATGATCAGCGAGATATCTGGAAAAATAGTAATCCTTCCTTTCAGATCACCAATTATCTCACGGGGACGGGAGTAGATTGGGGTATTCTCACCAATGGTCGAGAATGGCGCTTATATTATCGTCAAGCGTCCTCCACAGCCACGGAATTTTATCTGGTAGATTTGATGGAACTATTAGAAGGGGGAGACTGGCAAAAATTTCGGTATTTCTGGTTATTTTTCCGTCAAGAGGCTTTTATTAAGGATATTCACGGTCAGAATTTCCTTGAACGCGTCCGGGAGGGAAGTACCACCTATGCCACCAGAGTGGGTAACGAGTTAAAAGAGTTAGTCTTCGATCGCATTTTTCCCGATATTTCTCAAGGTTTTGTATCATTAAATACAGACATACAGCCAGATTTATTGTATGAGGCGAGTTTATCCCTGCTGTATAAATTATTATTTCTTCTCTACGCAGAAGCGCGGGATTTGCTGCCGGTGAGGGGAGACTATCGCGATTACAGCTTATTGCAAAAGACGCGAGAAATTGCCGTTAAAATCGATCGTCAGCAGGCCTTTAGTGGCACCTCGACGGGAATATACGATGCTCTCCTCAGTTTATTTCGCATTGTCGATCGAGGGGATGCTAATTTAGCTGTACCTCGTTACAACGGGGGTTTATTTGACATGGAAGAAGGCCGGGTGAATTGTTTTCTCGGTCAATATAAGTTATCCGATGCGGTTTTAGCGCCCATCCTAGACAAGTTAGCACGTTTTGAGGGACAGCCGATCGACTATAGTTTTTTAGGTGTGCGACAGTTAGGATCAATTTACGAAGGATTACTGGAATATCGCATCGTGATTGAGGGGGAATCGGTGCATCTGGAAAATGATCGGGGAGAAAGAAAAGCCACCGGTTCCTATTACACTCCCGATTACATTGTTAAATATATTGTCAGTCATACCCTCAAACCAATTTTAGAGCAAAGAGCGCGACAGTTCGGGGATGTGATGACAGAAATCGCCACCCGAAGACAAGAAAGCAGCGATAGACGTTTAGGAAATCTCAGTCAGCAGGGATTAGAAAAAGAGCTACAACGCTTAGAAAAAAAAGCGATCACCACCTTACTTGATCTTAAACTCTGTGACCCCGCCATGGGAAGCGGACATTTTTTAGTAGAAGCAGTGGACTATCTCACCGATGAGTTAATCCAGATTCTCAATCTTTATCCCGAAGATAATCCCGTTTTAACCATGTTGGAAACCACCCGACAAAATATTATCGACAATCTCCGACAACAGGGAATTATTCTCGATTCTCCCACCCTTGAACCAACGCAGTTATTACAAAGAGTGGTGATGAAGCGCTGTATTTATGGGGTAGATATCAATCCGATGGCCGTAGAATTGGCCAAGGTTAGTCTCTGGTTACATTCTTTCACAGTGGGCGCGCCTTTGAGTTTTTTGGATCATCATTTACGTTGTGGTAACTCTCTGATCGGAACTACCGCCAAGGACGCAGAAGCCGCTATGATTGAGGAAGAAGGTGGTCAATTAACTCTTTTAACTGGCCCTTTTGTTGGGTTACTTCGGGCAGCAGAAATTATGCGGGGAATTAGTACCCTCAGCGATGCGACTTTTGCTGAAGTGGAAGCAAGTGAACAGTTATTCCGTGATTTTGATAGTCAAGCTAAACCCTACAAGCGTTTATTAGATGTTTTCCTTTCTCGCTTTTTTGGGGTTAAAACTGCTATCGAGTTTCTGCAGCGCTACGGTGGTAATATATCGGCAATTAATTGGGATAAGTTACCCCGTTCAGATCAAGGAATTTTAGACCAAGCAGCTAGTTTATATAAAAGTAAGCGTTTTTTTCATTGGGATCTGGAATTTCCTGAAGTTTTTATCGATCTTGATTCCGCTTCTTGGAAGGATAACCCCGGTTTTGATGCAGTAATCGGTAATCCTCCTTATGGTTCACCTTTTAATAACAATGAGATAACTTATTTCAAAGAATCCTACCACTGCATTAGTTATCGAGTTGAGAGTTACGTTGCTTTTATGGAGAAAACTTTTAATTTTTTAATAGAATTAGGAGGTGTAGTTTCCCTAATAGTTCCCGACAACTGGATGTATCTTGATTTTACGGAAAATTTAAGAATTCATTTCTTAAAAAATGGAATTATAAAAAATATTGTTGCACTGCCGAGAACTGTTTTTAAGAGTGCCACAGTTGATACAACAATTTATGTTATACAAAAAACCCCTAACTCTCAATCTCACGAAACGTTAGTCACAACTTTTCTAAAAAAAGACGTTATTAATGAAATATCAAATAGTAACACTAAACAACTTTTGAGAAATCAAGATTACTGGTTGAGTTTTCATGAACATATTATCAATCCTTACCTTTCGTCATCAGAATTGGTGATTTTAGATAAAATAAACGATTGTAGTAATGATCTAAAACAAATAACTGCCATAAATTATGGTCTTAAAGCATACCAAAAAGGGAAAGGTCATCCTCCTCAAACGACAGAAGTAATGGAGATTAAACCCTTTACAAATAACAATAAAGTAGATGAAAGCTATGCCCCATTTTTTGAAGGTCAATCAATTCAAAGGTATTCGATTGATTGGTATCATAATAATTGGATCAAGTGGGGTAAATGGTTAGCAGAACCAAGAAATAAAGAACTATTCTGTCAGGATAGATTGTTATTTAGAAAAGTTGTTGACTCTAGACTGTTAGGATGTTTTTATCAAGAAGAAGCTTATAGTAATACTCTATTATATGTAGTAAAGTTGAAAGATAGTGTTAATTATAACTTGAAATCACTATTGGCTATTTTAAATAGTAAATTAACGGGATTTGTTTTTAGAAAAAAGTTTGCAATTCAAGAAGAAGATACATTTCCTCAAATTTTATTAGATGATTTTGCCTCAATACCCATCCGAAAAATATCTTTTAACACCAATAGCGATCGCCGTCAACATTGTTTAGAGAAACTTATCAAAAGTTATCAAGAAAAGCAAGAAATATTAAAAGAAATCGAGGAGCATATTAGGAGAGAGGAAACCGATATAGTCCATGATATTCTGGCCTACTTAGCAGAACAGATGATCGAGATAAATCGGGAAAAACAAAAAGAAATCAAAAGCTTTTTGAGATATTTAGAGAGAATAATCGGCAGTGCGATCGATAATTTAACCAACAAATCAAAAATCCAAAACTATCTCGGTGACTACCAAAAAAGCGAACCTCATCTTAGCTTCGAGCAACTTGGGGAGATACTGAAAAAGAACAAAAAGAAAATTACCGTTAACTTACTCGATCGTCAAATACAGGAAACCCTAGAAAAAGAATATCAAACCAGTCTCGATAAACTTTTGCCCCTAAAACAACAATTAAGCGCCACCGATGAATTAATCGATCTAATTGTTTATAAACTCTATGGATTAAGCGAGGAAGAAATTAAAATTATTGAGGGGAGAGAGTAAAAAAAAGAATCAGCTGCCCGCGTATTTAAATTACTTGTTGAGATACAGACACCCGTTGAGGCGGTATAACCGTTAAATTTACGGCCAATCCTGACTCGTATCGCAGAGGAAATGGTCGGCCTTGACATCCTCGCCGCACTTTTAGGGCGGCGATTCCTAAACCTCACGATTTAAGTTTCTGCTTCCACCACCGTCGCATACCACAGTTAAAAAACCATGTACTGTCTTACACAGAGTCCACAGACTTTCGCCCCATTTCATTCTAACGTAAAGCCAACCTAGAACGGCGGGGTTTCAGACCCAAAATTTCCGATGATGTCCTCGAAGGTGAAGGGACAGTGAGAGGGAAAAGTCCGTATCGGTAAATCCGTGTCTCGCAAAGCCAAATCCACTCCGGCCTCGAAAGCATCGGATAAAGCCGTCGGTATCCGGGATTTTAAACTAGGATTGCCCTCTAGATGCCGTCTGATCCCTCGTCTCTGTTCTCTAATTGTCAAAAACCAGCTGCGAGAACGTTTATCTGGCTGATATTCCCATTTGAGAAGATGTCCTACCAAAACGGTTAGACTGCTCACCAGTTCTCGATATTCTTGTTTACCCAAGGAAATGATTTCCTCCCGTAAGTTTTGCCAGTCCAGAGCTTCTACCTGTCGGTTGGCTAGAGCTTTCGCTTGTAGCTCTGTCCACCCGTAGAAGTCGGATTCATACAGGGAATTCGCTTGATCTTTCATATTGGAACTTTATATCATTTTTCAAAAGTAATGACAGACTTAGTTGATCATTTCAAAGCGCAATCCCTCTCGGAGAAAGGAATTGCACTTTCAGATGTTAGTCACGACTATTGAAAATTGGTATTACCTAAAATGTCGGCTGGAAGGAACCCTGGAGATGAAAGGTTCCGCCAGTATAGAACAGCGAAGCACGATCAAAACGACAGCAGTTTGGCGATATTTGAATAGGCGTACTGACTCCGCACCGGATAGTGAACATTTACCGTAGCCGTGATGTTGACGTTGGACTGACGCTCGAATACCATCACGATGTCGGAGCCGCCGAAGAGGAAAGTCGAGATCATCTCGCCCTTCGACACCGTTTTTCCCACCACCTCCTGGCGCACCTTCTCGTTGATCAGTGCCACCTGCTCATCATAAGATCGCCCCTTCTTTTCCTGTTGGGTAAGACGGATAAGTTCCTGCGTCCCTGGTTTGACGAAGACAACGGAGGATACTTGTGCCATTCCAATGGGCAGCACGGCGATCTTGCCGATAGCGGTTTCCAGGACAAAAAGCCCACGGCACTGCACAAACTGATAGTCTGTGGCATCCTGTGCATCCAGATAACGGTGCGGCATGGCCACGTTGGCCAAGGATGAGTTTTCATCGGCACGTCCCTCAGCATCGAGTAGGTCAAGTTGGACATCCAGGTAAACCTGTCCTGGGATAAATTTAGCCTCAATTATCCTGCCCGCTGCCGGGGCGTGCTGCCGGTGATAGTCGAAGACATTGAGAAAGCTGTGAACGAAAATGCCCCCCTCGAAATCGTGGGCATACTCGGAACCCTTTAAGAGTTCTGGGATAGGCCATTCGACGTGCTTGACCACGATTGAGGACTCTGCGGGCATCGGCTCGCCCGCCGGAGTGGTGATAGTCCATTGGCCGACGAAAGTGGACTCGGCTGGGAAGACAATAATCCGAGGATCGTCTGGCTGGGCGACCGGGCGCTGTCGATCAATATCCTTGAAAGTTCTGGAAAACCACTCGTTGAATGTCTTGTAGTTCTCGATCCCGTTTTCGCCCCCATTGTAGTCCTGGTAGGTATATTCCGGCCCGAACTTATAGGTTACGAGATGGTTGGCCGATTCGGGTGTGTCGAGAAATTCGCCCCATTCGACCGCAAATTCCCGAAGCCAGAGGGATAGCGGTGTTAGATCCTCGCCGGTAAAGGGAGCGATGGGGCTTTGCAGGGAGACGAGTTCGGGTTGGTTGAAGTAGTAATAGAACTGCGTCAGGTGCAGATAATCTGTGCGTTCATGGTAAATGTCGCCCTGCCATTCCCAGACCCGCAACCCGGGGATCCACGTTACCAGGGCATCGATGTAATAGTAAAATTGGTAGAGGTTGTGTATCCGATCGAGTTCGGGGATGCGCTGTTGACTTACCTTCAAGATCGCGCTCTGGAAGGCTCCCCCATAGGCGTAATCGTCGATGAGCTTTTTAAGTTTCTTTGTGATCGGCTGCTTCGGCTCGTACACTGCGCTATCGGGGGGTAGCTCTTTAAGGAATTTCGGCCCCTGGGGGATTGACGATGAAACTCCCTGCTCGTTCAGGTGCTGGGCCTCCCGCGCCGACACCGCTTTCCATTTCAACCGGCCATAACTCTTGTTGTGATTTGTGTTCACGCCATTTTCCTCTTGTTGAACATCAAACTATCTATCTAGAATCTCCACAGACAGGAGAAACTTAGTTGTTTTTTCCTATCGGTGGAAACGTTATTAATTATAGCTTCTGGCTCATAGGCGAACCCCAATTGCCTGAGATAATATTAGGTCGAGATCTATACCTAATCTCTCTTTTTTGCCAAAGATAATTTCCCTTGCATAGCTTTATGAACGGTTAGGAGGAAGGTTTTTGAACGAAGCGAACGCAATTCGCTGCTATCGCTCAAAATCTCGCACCTGTTCCGCGACGAAACAGGACACCAAAACCATTCTCTCGTTTATATTTCACTTTCATTCAGCCAACTATAATTAATAAGCGACGGGAAAAAATCTGGTCTATTTTACGCTCTATGAGGTATTCTACTCGGTGTCCTTCAAAATTAGATTGATTGCTCGAATACTTTAGCCATGAAAAAACTTCTGGTTCTTCGTTACTTAGTATGGTTCGATAGGGTGGCATAAATGGACTAAATCCTTATCTGGCAAGAGATTTAATTGATTAGTTCGCTCTAGATCGAAAACAATTAACAAAAATCGCCAAATGTCTTTACCTATAAGAGTTTCATTCCTTATAACCCTGTACGTTGCATAAGACAAACCGAAGAACCAAACTTCTTTCTCTCGCCACCCTAACTGTGCTCTTTTCTGTTTCTTTTGGGTTAACCTGGATGAAGCCTGGAAGCGCCAACGACGATGCCAAAATTGAGGCTCGTATTGCTGCTTGGGGTCGCAATTGCAAAAATGCCGTTGTTTCCCATATGGGAAGCAACGTTTCGATGTCCGATATTAATGTGACTCTCGGCGCAACACTTCAGTCTTCTATTGATGCGGGAGAAACAACACTCCAAGATATCAACCGAGGTGGATTAAGCTACAATTGGTCTGTGCCGAAGAAAAACGTCTCTGGTTACTGTAATACTGACGGGAAAGGCAATGTTACAGAGTTTAAATTAGACTAAACGAACCAAGAGATTTCGTAGGGTGCGTTCCCCACTGCAACTCCGACTATGCAACTAATCGACGAGGGGGAACGCACCTTACTGATTACTGATGACATACTACTTCTTGGAAGAACTTCCCCGGAATCGTTTGCCTACTAGGAAAATCAGTCCTAAAACCCCCAAACTTAACGGGTTCATCGTCGAGGATTCGGGAACTGGAACCGCCCCACCGTCGGCGGTGAGTTCCAGATCGACCTCCTTACCGAAATCTCCTAGATCGTAGTCAAAGGTAAGATCGGGCTTGAAATTGGAGCCGGAGACCGAGAAAGTACCGGAACTTCCAATTTGAGGCAAATAACCATCAAAAATTCCCGAATCCTGGGAATCGGTGATGATGCCTCCCTGAACTTTGAGCAACAAAGTGCCTCGTTGGTTATCAGGAATAAAAGGACTATTAAGGTCGATGCTGAAGGTTCCGTCGCTAATAGCAAAATCGAGGGAATCATCATCCCAGTTGACAGTACCATCACCCGTATTGGTGATATCCAAAAACTGTCCTGAGTTCAGAATCTCCCCCGTATCGGGATCGGTGACGGTGAATTTAATCGGGTCTTTGCGTACCGCGCACCCTCCTCCACTGACAAAATCCCATGCGAATCGGGGACCCCAGATCACGCCTCCGAAAGGTAATCGGATTCTTTGTCGGGCTGTCACTCCGGCGTAACTACCAGCACAAGCTACTTCCCCGCGTTCCAAAGCGCTCGCTGTCCCAGAAGCATTAATGAATCCCGATACTGTTCCGATCCCGATACTGTTTATTTGTACTTTTGAACTAGCAGTAGCCGAGGCGCCCCCGATCGCAGCGCTGGTCGAGTGATTGTGTACAAAGGGAAGGGATGGAACCGGGGGGGAGATAGTATAGCTATGTCCGTAGCTGCTCGACGACCAAAAAGGGAAAGTGTAAGGAGAGAAAGCAAAAGCGCTTCCCCCGTCGAATCCCCGGACGAGAGGAGTCGTGTTTCCCCCGACACTAAAGGTAAAACCGTGGGTAATGCTGTAAGAGGTAAGCTAAACGGCTTTTACTTCGGATCACCGATATAGACTCCAAAAGGGTTATAGCTATTGGATCATGCAGGTTAAGCGCCGTTTAGCTTAGTGGTTTGTGCAAGAACTGGCGTACCGAAGCCAATAGCGATACCTGCTCCAAGAAGGACTGGCAGAACGCTTCGAAAAGATGATCGTGTCATAAGCAACAAAATTCTGGTATTATGGGTTTGCACTAACGGTATTTCTTGATCGCCAAATTTGTCAAGAAAGTTTTGTCAACTTTTGTCAATTTTTGTAACGGCTAAGACAAAGTTATATAAAACGGTTCTTCGTTACTTGGCATGGTTCGATCAGGGGGCATAAATCGACTAAATCCTTATCTGGCAAGAGATTTAATTGATTAGTTCGCTCTAGATCGAAAACAATTAACAAAAATCGCCAAATGTCTTTCTCTATAACAGTTTCATTCCTTATAACCCTGTACGTTGGATAAGACAAACCGAAGAACCTATAAAACTACTCAAGGTTTACCAAAAATCAATTTTATTCAGCCAACCCTAAGTAATACTAAATCCGTTGAGTATAGGCTAGTTATGAGGAGAGGCACTCATGCAAGAGGCAAAACGGAGAATAAATAATCAGTTTTTAATAAGCGGATTTAGTATCAGATTACAACATCTGCTCGAAAACTTGACAGACGCGGGGTTGAAAGCGCTGACGGTGTTTTATTTTTAAAAAAGGGCGCGTAAATTCGAGATAACGAGGGTATAAACCGGAAGTATCGATGACTCGAATCGATCGCAATGTGCCTAATTCTAATTCCTTTTGAACCATCAATTCGGAAATCCCGGCAGCTGCCGAACTATTCTCGATGATTGCTTTCACCATTTCTCCCGTATTTAACAGCAAAGTTACCTTTAATGTCCGTAAATCGATGCCCCAATTCTGTAACGCTTCCTCGAATCTTTGTTGAGTTCCCGATCCCGATTCTCGCATTACCCAAGGGGTTTCCACTAATTCGGGTAATTCGATCGCTTCTCTTTTATACCAAGGATGAGAACGTCCGACAATAATTAATAGGCGATCGCTGCCGACGATCTCCTGTTCTAAACAATGTGTTAAATCACTCTTGACTTCTCCCTCGATTAATGCTAGGTCAAAACGTCCGTTAGCCGTACCCAGACAGATTTCTTCCGTATTAGCTAGGGTGCAATTGATCTTAATTGCCGGATAGCGCTCCTGAAAATCGCTAATTTTTGCCGGGAGCCAATAGTTACCAATAGTCAAACTCGATCCTAATTGCAGTTCTCCCCGTTGCAAGTCGTTAAGTTCCCGCAATCCCCTTTCTGTCAAAGCTACCTGGGTAAAAATGCGTTGCGCTTCTAATTGCAATAAACGTCCTGTTTCCGTGATCTCGATGTGACGACCGACGCGATGGAATAATTTTACCCCGTATTCACTTTCTAGGGATGCAATCGCTGCACTGACGGCCGGTTGGGTGATATATAAAGCTTCTGCTGCTTTGGTGAAGTGGAGATGTTCCGCAGTCGCTAGAAAGATTTCTAGTTGATCTAGGGTCATTCTGGCCATGGCAATGGGTTTTTTGTCTCTATTGGTCTTTCCATCATTTTAATTTATTAAATCAACAAGAAAGAATATTTGATTTTATTAATGGCTCTTTCTAGAGTGGAAGTAGGGCGATCGAGATCAGAAGACCCGATTAAGGAAAAAAATCCCATGACTACCATGATTACTGCCATATCCACAGCAATAGCGGCCTTTATTGCCACTAATCTCGATGACATCCTGATTTTGACGATTCTTTTCGCCCAGGTCAATAAACTTTTTCGCCGTCGTCATATCGTTATCGGTCAGTATTTAGGCTTTATCCTGCTAATTTTGGCGAGTTTAACTGGCTTTTTCGGGAGTTTCTTGATTCCGGCTCAGTGGATTCGTTTTCTCGGCCTGTTGCCGGTGATTTTCGGGATTCGGAGTCTCTGGCAGCGAGAAGAAACCGAGACGGATAATCATCTGGAGATGGCTGTAGAATCAGCACCGTCTTCTCCTTTGCTGGCCTGGTTTTCCCCTCAAACCTGCTCTGTGGCGGCAATTACCATCGCCAATGGCAGTGATAATATCGGCATTTATCTGCCGCTGTTCGCTAGTAATACCTGGCCAAATTTAGTCACTATCGTCAGCGTTTTTCTGATCTTGGTGGGTGTTTGGTGTTTTACTGCTCATCAGTTAACTCAATTACCGGCGATCGCTAATTTAATTACCAGTCACGGCAGCCACTTTGTCCCCTGTGTGCTGATCGGTTTGGGTGTATTTATAATCAAGGAAAGTCTTCCCCTGGCTTTCTTGGCCCTATCCTTAAGCTATGGATGGACGCTTTTCCAGCAGCAAGCTGAATCTATTTAGGGTTTGTGGCAAAAAGTTTTTCCTGGGGGCAGGGTGTAGGGTGTAGGGTGTAGGGTTTTACCCATTTTCAGGGAAAAAGTCCAGGGATTTTCCCCCCGATCACTCCAATGGCCGGTACTTTTGGATTTCAAAAAGGTCTAAAAGTCTTATCGAACAATGTTTTTAGATTTATTCAGCAAACCCTATTTAATTTTTGATTCAATACAAATACATCTAAAAAGAGATTTTAGATTTTTTCCATACCATCTATAACTCAAGTGTCATAGAATAACATCATCTTTTCAAGCGATCAACTTGAAACCGACCCCTAGTCATCTCGATCATGTTATTTTTTCTCAAATCACCAGTGACGGAAAGCAAGACCAGCATTAAACCGAAAAAAGTCAATCCCAATCGAGTCCGCGATCATCTGGCCAATGAACGCACCTATCTGTCTTGGATGCGAACGGCGATCGCATTAATGGGTTTTGGTATGGTTATCCTGCGCTTACGGGCCTTTCATCCTCCTCTGGTTCCCCGGCCCGGTTATGGCTGGAAATTAGGCTTAATGTTTGCTTTAGTGGGTTTATTGACCGTATTTTTGACCACGGCCCATTATTTTACAGTCAGACGAGATATAGATGAAGATACCTATGAACCAGCCGATCGATGGGTGGTACTATTTAGTTTAGCGATCGTTATTCTCGGTGCAGGAATTATCTATTTTGTCGCCACCAGTCCCGATCTGTTGATGGGTAGTATGATGACTTTCGAGTGAACTCTGGGGGTTAGGTGGGTTGCAGTAAGCGCCAACTGACCGTGACTAGAACCGTATAAAGCAGTATTTTTAGGGCATTTTTGGGGAAATATTCCGATAATCTTGCTCCCACTACCACCCCCGGTATCCCACCCAACCAGATAGGAAGTACCAGATTCCAATCTACTGTTCCTAATCCCAGATGACCGATGGAAGTACAGGTTAAGAGGATGGAAGCTTGCGATAGATCTGTACCGACTAATTTGCGAGAATCAAGCTGAAAAAAGGTCATCAAGACCAATGCAAATAAGGAACCACTGGAAATACTGGTTAAACCGACCAAATAGCCTAAAACTGCCCCTAATATCGTTGTTTTTATCTGACCCGATCGAGTGGTTAAATCTAATTTTGGCCAGGACCAAGGGGACAAATCGGGAAAAAATAAGGAGATTAGTAGTTCTAGGGCCGCTAGGACAGTCACGATCATCAAGACAAGACCGATGATATGAGGCAACCATTGATCGAGATTGAGGGAGCTATTCTGCTGAAAATAGCGAAAACCGACTAATCCTAACAGAGAACCGGGTACACTGCCAATTACTAGCCATTTTACCACTTCTAACTCGATCGTTTGCTGTTGCCAGTGACGAACAGTGCCGACCACTTTCATCAACCCGGCCGCTACCACATCGGAACCCACTGCGGTGGTAGCGGGAACCTGAAATACAAAGATTAATAGGGGTGTAATCAAGGATGAACCGCCAATTCCCGTTAATCCCACGACAATTCCGATAAAAAAGCTAAATATTGTCAATAAAGAATAGTCCATTTTTGCCTCAGTTGTCTCTTTTCTCCGGTGTGTTTCTGGTGGTTAAGGGACAAAATTAGTTAATTAAGCCTTTAGAACCGACTAAAAGAGCAAAAAAGAGTATTAGTAAGCTTTTATCGCTGTTTAATCTTTTAGTCTCTGTTTACAACCAGTAATCTCCGAATCGAAACTTAATTTTCTTGCTATCTTGTAAAATGTAAGTGTATTTTAATACGATTGCGATTAAATCATGGTTAAAATACGGTCAAACCCTATACATTTTTTTGCCAGAGGATTACCGTGAGCATCATCATCGAGCGAGTATCGAAAAAATTCGGCACCTTTACTGCTTTAGACAACATCAACCTAGAGATCAAATCGAATCGTCTGGTGGCACTGCTGGGGCCGTCCGGTTCAGGAAAAACCACTCTCCTGAGAGCGATCGCAGGATTAGAACCTCCCGACACAGGCAAAATTATCATCAACGGCAAAGACACAACCCATTTAAATGTCAGAAAAAGGAATATTGGCTTTGTTTTTCAGCATTATGCGCTTTTTAAACACCTGACGGTGCGTCAGAATATCGCTTTCGGTTTAAAGATTCGCAAAGCTGCCCCGGACTACATTCAAAAACGAGTGGACAATCTCTTGAGTTTAATTCAATTGCAGGGATTAGGCGATCGCTATCCGGCCCAACTATCCGGGGGTCAACGTCAACGGGTTGCCCTGGCCCGGGCCTTAGCGGTGGAACCGGAAGTATTATTATTAGATGAGCCTTTTGGGGCCTTGGATGCCAAAGTTAGAAAAGAGCTACGAGTTTGGTTGCGACAGTTACACGAGGAGGTCCATGTCACCAGTGTTTTTGTCACCCACGACCAGGAGGAAGCCATGGAAGTGGCCGACGAGATCGTAATTTTCAATGAGGGTAAAATCGAACAGGTGGGAACTCCCGATCAGGTGTACGATCATCCTGCCTCTGCTTTTGTGATGAGTTTTATCGGCCGGGTGAATGTTGTACCACCGACCTCGGCTGCACTGTTCGAGCAGCTTGGGGGGGGTACTAACGGAGTCAAGATTTTTATTCGTCCCCACGACCTAGAAATTCTCTCTTCCCCCAATGGGTCTAGCATTGCGGCAAAAGTCGAGCGTATTATCCATCTGGGTTGGGCCATCGATGTGGAATTAATTCTACCCGATCGCTCTCTCCTGATTGCCCATCTGAATCGAGAACAACTGGATCAACTGCACCTCCAAGTCGGGGAGCAAGTTTATGTTCGTCCTCGGGATGCTCGCGTTTTTGCTTAAAAGTAAGGACGTTGCTGATTTGAGATCTGAATCTTCTTTTGTGGGATTTTTCAAACCTAGACCCAAACTAACTTTTGCACGGGAACCTGCACGGTTGGCATTCATACCTTATTCAGCAACGCCAACTTTTTTAGAATAGATTGGGATCGACACCGATCGCCCCTTCACCGTCCGCATCTTGCAGGTTAGCACCGTCTAACCGAGCATTAGTGAGATTGGCCTTCTCTAAGTCAGCTTTTTGCAGATTGGCGTTGGTTAAGTTTGCTCCTTGCAGGTTAGCTTTTTCTAAATCTGCACCTAAGAGATTGGCCTTGCTTAAATCGGCTCCCGCTAGGAGAGTTTTGCCGAGGTCGGCTCCCTGGAGATTAGTCCCTTTGAGGTTAGCACCTTGTAAGTTTGTTCTTTCTAGATCCGCTTGACTGAGGTTTGCTCCTTCTAGATTGGCCGAGGACAAGTTTAAATCTTTGAGGCTAATTCCGTTAAAGTCACAACCGACACAGGCGTTAGTTTCCTGTAGTTTTTGCAGATTATCGGCGGCAGCCGGCTCGACCAGAGTAATTTTTGCCGGTACGCCGCCAGTGGGGGTAACGGCCCTAGCGATGGCAGGGTGGAAGCAAGAAAAAACTGTGATTAGCAATAGACAGAAGGCTGTCAGTAGCTTCGGTTTCATCGTTTTTGATCTCCTTGAGTGATCTTTTTGAGTCTCTGTTTTCACTCTAGGCAATGGCTTTAATAAAAACAAATATTCTTTGTTTTCAAATCCATAAATTCCCTTTATGCAAAGCTGGGAAACCCCCTCGCCCTTTCATCACTTTTATTTATTAAAACGACAATTAAGAATATTTGCTTTTATGCTTGTCCCGTACCTAAGATGATAGTGTCCGGCCAAAATCCTGATCAAGGAGAGTGTGGTCAGCAATCTCGCCATCGATCGCAAGCTCAAGAACTTGACCTTAGATTTATACCGACAAAAAAATAGTCAAGAATCCTAGCAGGAAATACCAAGACGCATCTACAACGTCATAGGAGTAAAAATATAATTATATGTCCCCTCAAATTCTCGATATAGCTGAAAATCTCTCTCTAACCACTTGCGGCACTATTCTCACCCTGGCAGTCTTAGAAACCATTCTATCGGCCGATAATGCCGTCGCCCTGGCCGCTTTGGTGCGAGAACTTCCCGACCCCAGACAACAACGCCAGGCTTTAAACTGGGGATTGGCCGGGGCATTTGTGTTAAGAGTTGCCCTGTTACTCAGTGCCAGTTGGACAGTTAAATTCTGGCAGGTGGAGGTACTGGGTGCTATTTACCTGATCTGGTTAGCGGGTAAGCATTTTTGCCAGAAATTTTTAAATATAGAAATAGAAGACGAAAATTTTGCCACTAATCTCGCCATAGAATCTTTTGGCCGTGTTATTGTTCTGATTGCTTTTACGGATCTGGCTTTTTCCCTCGATAGTGTGACAACAGCGATCGCCCTAGCCGATCGATTCTGGATTCTCCTGACTGGTGGTATTTTGGGAATGTTAGCCCTACGATTTTTGACCGGTTTATTTGTCAGGTGGTTAGCTGAGTTTGTTTACCTACAAGATGCGGCCTATCTGACGGTTTTAGCGGTAGGGGGAAGATTGTTATTAAAAGCTTGTCAACCAACCTATTTGCCGCCAGAGTGGATGGTATTAATGATGGTGGCGGCCTCCTTAAGTTGGGGCTTTTCTAGGCGTGTTGTGGTGGAATAGTTCTGGCAGCAAGGGATTTTCTCAATTTTTTAGGAGCGTGTCAACCGTTATACTCCGGGAGGATGGGCGACTGTGACATAATTTGGGACTAGGTACGGTAAGAGTCGCTAGTGAACCCCGTTAGCCTTGGAGACTTCCTTGCTAGACACCATTTCCACCCTATCCCCAAAACTAACAGCGATCGAAACCAAGGGAAATCCTCTCCCCAAAGTTGTCAGTTGTTCCTCCACCTGTCGTTATTGTCGGTTTTATAAGTTTCAGGGGAGAGGAAACGGCTATTGTCAACGCTTGGGAGTCGCTGTCCACAGTCATTGGCGCGCCTGTCCTTTGATTTGTCCACCTTTCGCCCCTTCCTGGGAAAGGTCGGAAAATGGGTAATTCTAAGTAGTTATCTGGATTTTACCGCCTGTATCGAGCAATTTTCTCCCCATCCCGCTCCGTCCGAGGATGGGGTTTTAATCGAAACCGATGCTTTCTACTCCACCGCTATCGGGACTGGTGGCGACAAAATAGAGAATTCCCGACCCTAGACAAGCGATCGCTATACTAAAGCAAATAATCCAGACTTGAGCAGGTTCGTAGCTATTACTATCGATCGCTCGCCGGATGAGAAAATATCGGCGCGTGGCGATGACAACGGTTAATAATCCCACCATAGCGAAGACAAAACCCAACAACCAACCCAGTCCTAGAGATGACGAAGATACTGTTCGTAAACGCAAAATGACCAGACCAAAACCCATCAAAGCGATCGAGGCACGCATCCAAGACAGATAGGTGCGTTCGTTGGCCGAATGATCTCGCCAGTAATCGGGGTTAAATTTCTGCTTTGTCTTTCGGGATTTAAATAGCATAGAGGAGTTCCTCGCAGTGAAATTCAATAAAATCAAGTATTCTTTCTTATGGTTTTAATAAATTGTTTTTATCATCTAGTTTTTCGCTTATCTTTAAGCAATTCAAGGGACTTAAGCAGATTATCATCCATAAATAGGGGGAGTTTACCGTCCCATCTTTCGATCGCTTTGTTCTGTAAAACTTCTGGACTTAAGGAATCTTGGAGAATGCGATGAGCTGCCGCCTCTCCCTTAGCCAGATTGATTTTTACTTCCGATTCTTTCAAGGCTTTCAGCACCATAAAACCGGCTTTTTTGGCTTCCTGTTCGGCAATTTGTTTGGCTTCCACCGCCTCGGTAAAGCGATCGGAAAAGTTGACATGAACCAAAGAAATATCATCGACACCGATATGATAATTTTTCAGTCTTTCGCTCAAACGAATATCTACTTCCCCTTTCACCTCCTCCCGTTTAGTAATTAATTCTTCGGCGGTATATTTAGCCATAACTTCCTTGAGAATTTCCTCCACTGCTGGATCGATCACTCGTTCAATGACAGCCGCTTCATCGCCAATTTGTTGAAAAATAGTATTAACTTCTGATGCTAAAATATGCCAATTCAGGGCCACATCTGTAAATACTTCCTGTAGGTCTTTGGAGGAAGCTTCGGCCGCTATCTGTTGTTTTTGGATTCTCACACTTAGTTTTTTTACCGTGTTAACAACGGGAATAATCCCGTGAATGCCCTCATTAAGTATGTGATCTTGCACCTGTCCAAAAACCATTAAAACCCCTCTTTCTCCAGCATTGACAATCACGAAAGGATTAAAAATAATCGCCAAAATTAATAACAAAAAAAAGAGATTACTTGGTCTAGCTAAAAGGCGAATTTTGAGCATCTTAATTGAGAATAGAGATGGTTAATAGGATAGGTTTAAAAATAAATAAAAGGGCTGATTTTATCTTCATAATTAGTGATATTTTTATCTAGAAGAATTTCAGCAACTAGAAAATGAAGATTTAGTCTCGTTATTTCTTTCCCTTCTGGCTGGCAAAATATAGATAATACTGTCTATAGCAATTCCCATAGTTGTGAGGTACAGAGTCTTAGGTTTTGAGTAGTCAGGAGTCAGGAGTTAAGATTTTGGTGTACCTCATGAGATTGGGAAACGCTATATTTATAGTTATCCTAGTCGCCGATTAAATGTTTTAGCAATCATAAATTTAAACGAGCATCTCGTTAGGTTTAGTCAGAAATTTGGTCAAAAAGGCATTTATTTATCCAAGAAAGGAATCAGGGTTATCCAGAAGCAATTATAACAAAATTTCCCTTGTCTTAAATGGTACATTCTCATTTCACCAGTCTAGCCGGTACTTTCTTTTGTAAGTAGGTAGGTGTTAAAAATTGTCAGATGCCCCCCTTATTAAGGGGGGATTAAGGGGGGATCGGCACCCCCTGATCAAGGGGGGATTAAGGGGATTAGAACTACTTACTTAGCAATTACCCTAACACAATCCAGTTTCGGTATAAAAGATATTTTGTATAAAGGATATCTCAATAAATTGACTCGCAGAAGATGGCTATGATAGAAAAATACAGTAAGCAGATAAGCCCACTGTACCCATTCCATCCCCTAAGGAGGTAATTTAATCACCCTTTTTCCTTGATCGCACAGATCGAGGAATTTGCCCTTTATTTTCGTCCGTGAGCGCCTATGTCTGACCGTTATCGTTTCGAGACGCTGCAAGTACACGCCGGCCAGGAACCTGCCCCCGGAACCAACGCCCGTGCCGTTCCCATCTATCAAACCACCTCCTACGTTTTCAACGATGCCGACCACGGGGCGCGACTGTTTGCCCTAGAAGAGTTCGGCAACATCTACACCAGGATCATGAATCCGACCACCGATGTCTTCGAGAAGCGGATCGCCGCTTTAGAAGGGGGTGCGGCGGCCTTGGCCACCTCTAGCGGTCAGGCGGCGCAATTTCTAGCGATCGCTAATATTGCCGGTGCGGGGGATAATATCGTTTCCACTAGCTACCTCTACGGCGGAACCTATAATCAGTTCAAAGTCTCCCTACCACGTTTAGGAATAAATGTCAAGTTCGTCCCCGGCGATGAGGCCGAGGCTTTTCGAGCGGCGATCGACGATCGCACTAAAGCCTTATACGTCGAGACGATCGGCAATCCCCGATTTAATATTCCCGATTTTGCCGCCCTGGCCCATATCGCCCACGAGAACGGCATTCCCCTGATCGTCGATAATACCTTCGGCTGCGGCGGCTATCTCTGTCGCCCGATCGAACAGGGGGCCGATATCGTGGTGCAATCGGCCACCAAATGGATCGGCGGTCACGGCACTTCCATCGGCGGAGTAATCGTCGATTCGGGGAAATTCGACTGGGGAAACGGCAAATTTCCCCAGTTTACCGAACCCGCGCCGGGTTATCACGGGTTGAATTTCTACGAGGTGTTCGGACCGTCCGGCCCTTTGGGCAATATCGCCTTTATTATCCGGGCCCGGGTGGAGGGATTGCGGGACTTCGGACCCGCCTTGAGTCCGTTTAACGCATTTTTACTGCTACAGGGATTGGAAACCCTCTCCCTACGGGTCGATCGTCATGTATCCAATGCGTTGGCCCTGGCGAACTGGCTCAAAGAACAGCCACAGGTGCAATGGGTGGACTATCCCGGATTACCCGAACATCCTTACCACGAACGGGCGAAGAAGTACCTAAAACACGGCTTTGGCGGGGTTTTAGCCTTCGGGATTCGGGGCGGTTTCGAGGCCGGGCGGAATTTTATCAACCGGGTGAAACTGGCCAGCCATCTTGCCAACGTGGGCGACGCGAAAACCCTGGTTATCCATCCCGCCTCCACGACTCACCAGCAGTTAAGGGAAGAAGAACAGCGATCGGCGGGAGTAACGCCCGAATTAATCCGCGTTTCCGTGGGTTTGGAACATATTGACGATATTATCGAGGATTTCCAGCAAACTTTCCAGAGTTTATAACCCACCACCCCGCCCATGGATCGCCTAGACTTGATCTCCCCGGAAACCCGTTTCTATTCCCCGCCGCATCCTTTTGTTCTCGAATCGGGGGCGGTTCTCGAAAGGGTGCGGATCGCCTATCGAACCTGGGGAATTTTGAATAACAAGCGGGATAACGGGGTTATTGTCTGTCATGCCTTCACGGGATGGGCCGACGTGGAAGCTTGGTGGGAACCTTTGTTAGGAACCGGACGCGTTCTCGATCCGACCCGCGATTTTATTGTCTGTAGCAATATTCTCGGTAGTTGCTACGGGACAACCGGCCCCACTTCGATCGATCCCCGTACCGGTAAACCCTACGGCCCGACTTTCCCAGAGATCACCATTCGGGATCTGGTTCACCTACAACGGCTGTTGATGGACGCATTGGGGATCGAGTCTTTGCGGTTGGTGATCGGGGGCTCCTTGGGAGGGATGCAGGTTTTGGAGTGGGCGCTACTGTACCCGGAGAGGACGCACTCGATCGCTGTCATCGCCGCTTCGGGACGACATTCGGCCTGGTGTATCGCGCTGGGAGAGGCCCAAAGGGGGGCGATCTACGCCGATCCCCATTGGCAAGGGGGAAATTATTCGATTGAGCGTCCTCCGGCGCGGGGTTTATCGGCAGCCCGGATGATGGCGATGACTACCTATCGATCGCACGCCAGTTTTGAGGAACGTTTCGGCCGTGAGTACGGGGAGGGGGGAGAGTTTACGATCGCCCGCTATTTAGAATATCAGGGGAAAAAGTTAGTCGAACGTTTTGATGCCAATGCTTATAAGCTAAACGGCGCTTAACCTGCATGATCCAATAGCTATAACCCTTTTGGAGTCTATATCGGTGATCCGAAGTAAAAGCCGTTTAGCTTATCACCCTAAGTAGGGCGATGGATCGTCACGATGTCACCCGGACGGGAAAAAGTTACGAATCGGCCCTACAGTCGATTCAACAACCGACGGCGATCGTGGCGATCGATTCGGATCTTCTTTATCCTCCCGTGGAACAAGAGGAGTTGGCGAAATATATCCCCAATTCTGAATTATTCTGGTTGCGATCGCCGCACGGTCACGACGCATTTTTAATGGATGGCGATATGGATGCGTTGAATGATCTTCTCGTCACTTTCGGGAATGGGTGAACAACGGGCAATGGTCGCGGGTTGGGGATGGTCGGGTAGAAGGTGCTTGCGGTACTATGGTCTATAGCCGGATAGAGAGCGCACGCATCTATGCAAAAAATTATCATTAAAAATTTCGGAGCGATCGAGTACGCTGAAATCGAGATTAAAAAGGTTCTAGTTTTAATCGGTGAACAGGCAAGCGGCAAGAGTACGATCGCTAAATTGATTTATTTTTTTAAATCATTAAAAGAAAATCTAAAATCTGAAAGTTTTTTATTCGCCCAAGAAAAAATACCGAAATATACAGATATTGATACTTATTTTAGAGAATTTATAAAAATAAAGTTTTATGATTTTTTTGGTTCTACGCTCAATTTTTTGAATTTTGAGGTTAGATTTTATTATAGTTTTCAAAAAAATAGATATATACAATTGAATCTTGATTTAAATAAAAATTTATGCTTAATATTTAGCGAAAATTTTTTAGATGAACAGTTCAAAAACGGTTTTGCAGATTATATTAATTTGTCCAAAAAAAATATTGATAACTCCGAAAAACCATATATCAAAATAGATAATTTGACCCAGTATAGTTTATCCTATCAATATCTATCAAAGTTATTGAATAATTTATTTGAAAACGAGCAAGAAGATTTACTATTTATAATTGCTGGAAGAAATGCAACGGTAACTTATTCTGACTTATTTGAGAAATATTTATTTGCAAGTATTGAAATTGATTTAAAAGAAAATAGTAAAAAATATTTTGCTAACAAACTGCAAATGATAGATGAATTTTTAATGCTACAATTTATAGAAAAAGTGGAACTTATTAAACAAATTTTTAGAAAATTTTCTGGCTTTGATGGATTAATTAACTATCAGGCAAATAAAAAAGGAATTGAGTATTTAAGAGTGATAAAAAATAAAATAGATTTAATATTAAAAGGTGAATACTTAATTGGCAATTCTGAAGAAAAGATTATATTTAACAAAAACGAGCGATATTCTATTGATCTTCGTAATGCTTCATCTGGTCAGCAGGAATGTATTAGAATTTTACAGGACATCTTTTTAAATATTATTTATGGTTCGATAATTTTGAGAATTATAGAGGAACCAGAAGCGCATTTATTTCCAGTTGCCCAAAAACATTTAATTGAATTATTAGCGATAATGGTTAATCGGAATGAAGATAATCAATTAATTATCACTACCCACAGTCCTTATATTTTATCGGTTTTTAATAATTTACTATTCGCCAAAAGAGTTGTTGAAAAAAATCCATCGGCACAGTCTGAAGTGTCGGAAATAATACCAGAAGATTACTGGTTGAATGCGGCTGAATTTTCGGCGTACTCTCTAGGAAATCAATCTTTAGACGAAGAGGCTAATTATTGTGAATCTATTTTTGATAGTAACACGGGATTGATCGCTCAGAATTATCTAGATACCGTATCCGAAATGATGGGAGGGGAATTTAATAAGCTATATAATATTCACGCTAGAACGTTTAAACGCAAATGACAGAGTTTAACGAAATCAAAGGCCATCTATCCCAAAAAATAGACAAACTCGATCAATTTATACAAATCGAGGAGAGAGAGGAGTTTCTAATTATAGACTACAATGGTCAGTCTTTTATCATTATCGATATTCTCGTGAATTCGACTTGTACTATTCACTTGAACGATGAGGACATTTTAATTAACGATTTCGACGACACTAAAACATTCAAGGTTAGCGATAATACAATAATTGGTTTTATCCCGATCGATGGTAAGAAAGGTTTTTTAGGCTATGGAACTTCCCATTGTGATTGTGTATTTTTCGATAAAAGTGATTTCTGCTTTGTCGAATTTAAATTCAATGCAACCAGCGCCAAAAAAGTTACTGAAAATCGTTGTAAAGCGATCAATCAATTAAGCAACACGATCAGTTATTTCGACGCAAGGCTGGACAAAAACTATCTAGACTTGAATCTAGAGGCGTATGTCTGTACACCCGAATTTTATCCTAGAGATGATGCGACTTGGAAATCTCTAGCGATCGAGTTTCTAGAAAACTATGGAATCGAACTTTTCGAGAGTAATCATAAAATCTGTAAATAATAGCGCATCGGCTTTATATTTTCTGTTGTTTATCGCGGCGATTTTTCGCTACCAGTTCGGGAAAATGACTTAAATCCTCGATCGAACGCGGTGCGGGATAAATTTCTCCCGGTTCGGCCGTCACCCGATCGAGATAAATTTGAAAAGCGCTTTCGTCCTCTCTATGTTCGAGAATATAACTCCGTAGTTCCTCGCGACTCATCGATTCAAACTCGCGTTTTATCATACATACCTCCAATCGCCATTTTTTAAAATAATAATTTCTTGCTCTTCCCCAGCGAGAAAAAAGATATTTCCCGTTCTTTCGTCAATCGGAACAATATTAACGGGCAAATACATCTTCGTTGCCCAATAACTTAAAATAAAACAGGTTAGCTGTTGCGCGGCAGTAGGAATGGGCTTTTACTCCTCTGGTGTTTCGTTATCCAGTGTAGCGCAGGACCGACGGGGCGATCAATCGCTTGCCCGTTTATATCTGATAATCCATGACGAAAACCACCTTACCACCCCGTGCGTTGGCACTTAAGGCCGCAGTCATCTTCTTGGGATAGGGGAGATTGAGATTATTCATCAACTCCACAAAATCCTGACGATTGCGGCCGGCGAAACGGGGATTCCAGCGCTTTTCCTCACCGATCGAGGAGACCGTTCTTCCCAGATAATCGTGACAGGGATAAACAAGCGTATCATCGGGGAGAGTGAATAACTTCTCCGTCACCGTCTTGTATAGTACTTCCGGCGAACCGTTCTGAAAATCGGTACGACCGCAACCGCGAATTAAGAGTGCATCCCCCGTTAATAGGCGTTTTTCATCGATGAGATAGGCTATATGACTATCGGTGTGGCCCGGAGTGGCGATCGCTTTTAGCTGCTGACCTGCCACGGTCCAGAGGTCGCCATCGCGTACATAACCATCGATATCGCTCACTTCGGCGTTTTCGGGAACGAGGATCGAACAGTTGGTTAACTCCCGTAAGCGGTGCGCTCCGGTGATATGGTCGGCGTGGACATGGGTTTCCATCGTGTAGCCTAGAGTTAACCCCAACTGCCAAAGAATCTGCCGATCGCGATCAACCTGTTCGAGGACCGGATCGATTAAAATCGCCTCCCCCGTACCCGAATCAGCGATCAGATAGGTGTAGGTACTCGATTCCCTATCAAAAAGCTGGCGAAAAATCGGCGCTGCCGGCCGGAATGCGATCGAGTAGGCCGCGGGGAGAGAAATTCTCTCTTTCAGCGATCGCAACAAATCCCGGGCCAGTTCGGCCGCCTGTAAACGCAGTTCGGGAATGGCGGTGGTTTCCCAGAGATCGCCTTTGCGGGGATTTCCCAAGCTGTACAGCGTGTCCGATGCCGTACCGTCTGGCCGGAGAATCGCCCCGTTGTCCGCGGTTTCGATGCCACAACCTAGGGGATGGGGACGGATTAACCCCCGTTGGCGAAGATGAACGACGAGGGGATCGGTGATCGTCCGGTAATCGTTACCCGCGCCGGTACAGTTAATAATTCGATCGATCGTTAGGTTTAACAGGTTTCCCGTCCCCCGTTGACGGATAGTAACCTCTACACAGCCGTTTTTAACCTCAGCAGTTTCAATTCTTCCCCCATGATAGGTTAATTGTCCCGATTCTACGGCCTCGTCGAGGATACCGGCGATCTCGTCGGCGACGCGATGGCGAAGAACCTCCCAATAGGCTTTCAGGTGGCGTAGAAATCTGGCGCGTTCCGCTATCGGCAGACAATGCCATAGACCTTGAGATATCGGGCGTAAGGCGTTTAAAACGGCCCGCCAGTCGTGACCTCGACTCTCGGCGGTTTTTACCTCCGCGCGAATTCGCCGTAGGAGTCCCCGCGTGGTCTGGGGTGCGGTTTCGAGGGTGAGGAACGGGGGATAGGGATCGGTGGGTCGGTGCGATCGAGGGATCAGGCCATGACGGGAAACTGCGTGGATTTTGCCCGTGAATCCCCTTTGTGCCAGGGAAACCACCATATCCACCATCGTTAACCCCGTACCGACGAGCAGAATCGTCCCGTCGGGTTTTAGCTCGGCGAGTGTGTCCGTCTCCCAAGCGTCGCGGAGATAGAGGGAATTGAGAGACGCGAGGGGTTGGGGAACCGTTGCGGGAAAATTGCCCAGCGCCAGAACTACTTTAGCGGCGCTGATTTTCTTGCCTCCTTTGAGGGTAATTGTCGCCTTTTCCCCGTCGAGTACCAGATCGATCGCCGCATCGGTAAATGTTTCCAGACGGTGATCGGCAATGGCGTTGTCCCGCGCTTCTTCTAGGATCGATCGGATGTATTTGCCGTACACTAGACGCGGTACGAAGCTGGCCGGATCGATCGATCGATAGCCGTTATCCGCTAACCAGTGGAGGAAATGTTCGGGATCGTCCTCGAAGGCGCTCATTTTGCCCGCAGGAATATTGAGCAGGTGGCCGCTGTCTCGCGTTCCGTAGGCGATCCCCGTACCGAGGGGTTTTCGGCGCTCGATCAGGGCGATCGATAATGGAGTCCCCGTGTCGCGTAACAGGTTCGCTGTCACGAGGGAACCACTAAATCCTCCCCCGATAATGGCGATGTCGAAAGTTGCAGAAAATTGATTCCGGTCAATGTAGCTCATAGATAAGGGGTATGGTAGGTAAGGGTGTCCTTGGGGAGATAAGATGCGTTTAGTTGAGCATTTAGGTCATCGATAGGCGATGCCCATTTGTTGAAAAATAGTATTAATTCGCCGATGTCGGTTTTTGCAGGAAGCTTCGGCCGCTATCTGTTGTTTTTTAATTCTCATAACAAATCCTTTTATAACTTTTAAAGATGATTTAGTATTAGTTAGTCTAGCTAAGTGGGTGGGTGGAATTAAATATAAGATGAACGTAGGTTGGGTTGAAGCATGAAACCCAACGCCTGCATGGGTTACGCTACCGCTAACCCATCCTACAAATAATTTTGCCTCCCTACTTAAAAGACGATTTTTAGGCATTCTTGGTTAAGACATTAAAAATAAACGATAGGATTTGCTGTCAATTAAGATATAAATCCCTAGAACAATATAGATAAAAGGACTAATTTTATGTCCGTAGTTTGTAACCACTTTAGCTATCCTGGGATGGGTAATCAAAAAATAGGCTAGGGCGCACCAAATCCCCATCATGAGATAAAAAATTATCATGATAATTAAGACGTGCATCGGGGAATTATTGGCAAAAAGAGAGGTATAGATACCAATATTATCACCACCATTAGCCACAGTCACGGCAGCAACGTAATAGGTTTGGGAGGGAAAACGAGGAACAAAGGAGCGATTTCTAGAAGAATTAACATCTTCTCTTACTTCTTGAATGTAATCCTCATTTTCCCTTGACAAAAGTTGTTTAATGCCGATAATCAAAGGAATAAATCCTAATAGACCAATCCATTCTTTAGAAACCAGTAACCCAAATAGTAACCCGAGGGAACTAGCTAGGAGAATGAGGGTAAAACCGAGGTATTGACCAACAATCAGGTGTCGAGGTCTAAAATTAGCATTAAGTCGCGAGAAAAACAACATTAGCACCATCAGATCATCGAGATTTGTGGCTACAAAACTCGTCACGCTAGTAATTAAAAGGGTTACTAACCAATTCATAGATTGAAAAAAGAGATAATCCTTCCCATTCTAAATCTCATAGTGCCAGATTTCCTCCTCTCGTAAAAGAAGACGATGGACAGGAAGACGTTCCACGGACCCCTGTTGTTCAAGATGATTAAGTGCGCGGGTAATAGTGACTCTAGTAGTTCCTAATAAGTCAGCGATATCCTGATGAGTTAGACGCACATCAATTAATTGTCCGGTACCGGTTTGTTTGCCAAATTGATTGCCTAACCATGACAGTAATTTCAAGACCATAATATCAGTACGTTTGTAGCTACGAATAATACTTAGTTCTTGTGCTTGCTGAAGATGAGACAGCAGAATTTCTGCCATTTGATAACTCTCAACTGTGGAAAAGGAAACTGCTTGTACAGGAGTGATGCACTCAACTTGATAGGGATTGACTCTCTCTAGGGTTTTACCGACAAAACTGCCAGGTCCCCACAATCCCAAGACGATCAGGGTTCCATCTTCTAACCAAGTGGAGGTTTTCACGACTCCACTCTCGATTTTCCAGAAATTAGGATTTCTGAGGGGCAAAATTGCCCGATTATCAAAGTGCCAGCGATGGGGGGTTGGTGGTTGATAGGTAAGCGTCATGATTGGTAAGTAGTCGTGCAAAATTAATTTCTTAGTCGAGACAGGAGACAGGGGACAGGAGACGGGATACAGCTATTAGGGATCGGATTTGATAATTTTGGGGTAAAAACGATAATTACCCCAAAAAAGACTGATTTTATGCCCTTGCAAGCCCTATTTATTTCGGGGTGCTAGTCTTCTCCAGTTCCGTCGTGGCCGAGGAGATCAGTTCTTGCCAAGCTCGATCGCTTTCCTGTAGAGTTTGTTTAACCGCGTCGATGGTCTTTTCCACGCGAGTTTTTAGGAAAGGGGAAGCATTGTCTTTGAGTCGTTCGGTGTCGTCGGCTAAGATATCGATCGTCTCGGAGGTATTAACGAGGCTCTTTTCTAGGGTGATAAGGTTGTTTTGCAGGGTTTCACTGAGTTTAGCCCCAGATTTGGTCAATTTTTTCGTAAATTTACTCACTTTTTCCCCTAGATCGTCAATATTGTCCGCTAAGTCCTCTAGGTTGTCCTGTTGAGCTTCGATAATCTTCTTGTCGAGAGAAGGAGCGGCTAGTTGAGCCTTTAGGTCATCGATAGCCGATTTTGTCGCTTGGATGGCTTTTTCATAGGCAATTTGGGCATCTTCCAGAATTTTTGGGCTAGAAACCTCATTTTTTTTCTTAACTGGTTCCACCACGGTGCCACCCGTTGCCGTTGCACGGTCGATGACGGCCAACTGTTCGGGGAGTAGGGGCAAGGCGATCGCATTTCCTCTTCCCCCTAGGAGCAAAGTGACAGTTAAGAGGAAAATCAGCAGCTGGAAAACTTGATTTTTGAGGCTTTTAAAGCTCTTATTTCGGTTGATCATGATTTGATTTTCTCCTGTTTAGAAAAATTTTTACTCTATCTAGATTTTATCATATCAAATTTTTATTTGATTAGAAATTTTATAAATAACTTATTATGTTTTTTAACCAATAAATTGCAGATAAAACATAAGATTTTTGAGCCAAAAGCCATTACAGAAAAGCTTTTGCTCTCTTGATAAAAATTAATTTTTATCGCTTTTTTTTATTAATGAGACGCTGAACTATCCGATGAGTCTATTTCTTGATTAATCGTAGATATTTTCTTACGACCTTTAATATATTTGCCTAAAGATTTATTTTTCTTAAGTCGTTTAATGCCACTTAAAGTGCACAGAGAGAATAGAGTTCCCACCAGAACCATCTGCCATAAACCGCAACCAGAAGCGGCGCCTAATCCTGCCGCTAACCAGATAGTCGCCGCCGAAGTCAAACCTTTTACTTGTACCTTATTTAGTTCCCGATGGGATTGTTGTAGGATGATTCCCGCCCCTAAAAAACCGACACCAGAAGCGACCCCTTGAATAGTGCGACTGAGGGCATTAGAAGACGCATAACCCACATCTCCTTCCGCTTGTAGGGGAATCATGACAAACATGGCAGCCCCGAGACTAACGATGATAAAAGTTCTCAATCCAGCCGGACGACCGCCTCGCTGTCGGTTATAACCAATCAGACAGCCGACGGCCATAGCCATACTGAGCCGAAAAATAATCGTTTGCCAATCTTCCGAGTCAAAAAACATTGTTTAACCCATCAAATGAGATAAAAACTTCGCCTAACCAATCAAAGCCCTTTCCAGATCCCGCTTTAAATCGTTTCTATTCTCGATCCCGATCGATAATCGTAGTAAAGCCGGTGTTATAGGTGGAAGTGAGATAAATGGGAATCGTTACCGCACCATGGCTAGAGTCTGGTTCTTGCCCCCCATGAATCGCCCTCGTTGCAAATTCCATCAATTTATTTTCCTATTAGTCGATATCTTCGAGGTCTTTAAACAGGGCCGTGCTGAGGTAACGTTCCCCGAAACTAGGCTGAATCATGACGATTAATTTATCTTCGTTTTCGGGTCTTTTGCCCACCTGAATCGCCGCCCATAAAGCCGCCCCGGCCGAGATGCCCGATAGTAGTCCCTCCTGACGAGCTAACCGTCGCGCGTAGGCGAAAGCCTCTGTATCATCGACGATAATCACCTCATCGATTAATTCCGGTCGGAAAATTGCCGGGATAAAACCGGCGCCGATGCCTTGGATTTTGTGCGGCCCCGGTGGTCCTCCCGATAAGACGGGACTATTAGAGGGTTCAACTGCGATCGCTTGAAATTGGGGACGACGGGGTTTAATGGTTTCGGCAATACCGGTAATGGTTCCCCCGGTTCCCACGCCACCGATAACGATATCTACCAGACCATCGGTATCGGCCCAGATTTCCTCGGCGGTGGTTTCCCGGTGAATTTTCGGGTTAGCCGGGTTGCGGAACTGTTGCAAACTATAGGCGTTGGGGATGTTTTCGACTATTTCCTCGGCCCGGGCGATCGCTCCTTTCATGCCTTGGCTACCCGGGGTTAATTCTAATTGCGCCCCGTAGGCTTTTAACATCGCCCGTCGTTCTAAACTCATGGTTTCGGGCATAGTCAGCACTAAGCGATAGCCTTTGGCCGCCGCCACCATGGCCAGGGCGATGCCGGTATTGCCGGAAGTGGGTTCCACCAGAATTGTTTTATCGGGGTGAATTAGTCCGGCAGCTTCCGCGTCCTCCACCATACTGACACCGATGCGATCTTTAACCGAGGCGGCGGGGTTCATACTTTCCAGTTTGACGACGATGCGGGCTTTTACTCCCTCTGCTACTGGGATTCGATTCAGTTGAACTAGGGGGGTTCGTCCTACCAATTGGGTGATGTCTCTTGCGATCGGCATAATCCCACTTGCTTTATACTTGTTGGCTATTTTTGATTATATATGTATTTAAGATGTTTTACAATACTTTTTAAGTCGGAGTACACTGCAAAATGCTGGTGTTGGCACCTCTGATCACAACGTCGGCGGGGATTATCCCTGTCGATTTTTTTGCCTTGCCACTTTTTTTGTATATCGAAGCACAATCGGCAAAGTTGTCTTGGGAAATTTCTCTTAATTTAGTTAATTATTATTAGTATATAAAAGCACATTTGTTTAAACAACTTAAAGGAATTATTAGAGAGATGAAAAGAGCGATACTTTTTCTTAGTATAGGGTTACACATTTAAGAAAGTTTTCTGAGATTTATCCTAAAAAATTATTTTTTTGCTGCTTTTTTAGGAAATAATTTTTAATAAATAAAGGTGTAAATATGGTCTATAAAATAATTCATGGCAAAAACGAAGTATGTCTGGAAGTGCCTATCAAGGCTAAATTCAATTAACAAGAATTGTTCCTCGATATACAAAAAAATCTGGCCAAGGGAGAGTAAATTTTTTTCAAGGACGATAGTATAGTCCCAAGAAAAAAACTCCTAGATACTTTATCGGAAAAAATAAAGAAAAGCCAGAGAAATCAACCTCGATATTTTGCCGAAACCAATCATCATTATAGGAGATGAAAACTATGGTGTTAGATGCCTTTGCCAAAGTCGTTTCTCAGGCCGATACCCGGGGGGAATACCTGAGCGAGAATCAAGTCAATGCCCTAATTGCCTTCGTCAAAGATGGTAATAAACGCGTGGATGTGGTCAATCGTCTTTCCAGTAATTCTTCTGCGATCGTTACCGATGCGGCGCGTAGTTTGTTTTCAGAACAGCCCGTTTTAGTTGCCCCCGGTGGCAACGCCTATACAAACCGTCGTGCGGCCGCCTGCCTGCGGGATTTGGAAATTATCCTGCGCTACGTTACCTATGCCACCTTCACCGGCGATGCCAGCATCCTCGATGATCGCGCCTTGAACGGTCTCCGGGAAACCTACGTCGCCCTGGGAGTTCCGGGAGCTTCTGTTGCGGCCGGAATTCTCAAGCTCAAAGACGCTTCCCTTGCCCTAGCGGCCGATCCCAACGGGATCACTCGCGGGGATTGCAGTTCTTTACTAGCAGAAGTCGCTTCTTACTTCGATCGAGCGGCGGCGGCAGTTTCCTGATGCTGTGACTTTCTTATCTAAATCCGATTAAACTTTTGTAGGAGCAATTCCATCGATGACCAAGACACCTTTAACCGAAGCGGTGGCTACTGCCGATTCCCAAGGCCGTTTTCTCAGCAGTGCTGAATTACAAGTAGCCTTCGGTCGTTTCCGTCAGGCCGCCATCACCCTAGAAGCGGTAAAAATCCTCGCCCAAAAAGCCCCCAGTTTAGCCCAAGAAGCAGCCAACGCTGTCTATCAAAAATTTCCCTACACCACCCAACTCCAGGGGCCGAACTATGCCTACGATGAGCGGGGGAAATCCAAGTGCGTTCGTGATATCGGCTACTATATCCGAATTATCACCTATGCCCTCGTGGTAGGGGGTACAGGCCCGATCGATGAATATCTAGTCGCCGGTTTGAGTGAAATTAATAGTGCCTTTGAGCTATCTCCTAGCTGGTATATCGAAGCCTTAAAATACATCAAAACCAATCACGGATTAAGTGGGGATGCTGCTGTAGAAGCTAATTCCTACATTGATTATGTGATCAACGCCCTTAGCTAATTTACGTCAACTTCACATCAAAATAAGCTCAAATCTCCTAAATTCACCTCGGGATGAGCGCCGAGGTTTTTTTGCGTCCGTCTAACTTAGGGCTTGCTGAAAAAGTTTTTCGGTGGTGGCAGGGTGTGGGGTGTGGGGTGTGGGGTGTGGGGTTTTATCGATTTTCAGGTGGTCAACTACCTAATTTTCAGGGAAAAAGTACCTGAATTTTCCCCCCAATCACTCCAATGGTTTTGAGAGAAAAAAAGTCTAAAAACCTTATCCAACAAGATTTTTAGATTTATTCAGCAAACCCTCACTTAGTCGTCGTCGGGAACCTACCCTAACAAAAAAACCATCTTGGGCAAGATGGTTAAACACAACGAGTATAAACCGAGAAACTTGACTTTAGACCGCTTTTTCTGGCCCGGTAGCGACGGGCAGATCCGTGGTACTGTACTCTGTCCAAGAACCCTCATAAATTCGCACCTTGGGATAACCGAGCAGATGTTTGAGGACAACATACTGTAAAGTCGCTTCCCGTCCCGTACTGCAACTGACAATAATATTATCGGAGGGCTTGATGTTGCGTTGGGCAAGAATCTTCCTGATTTCGTCTAAAGATTTCAATTTATGGGGATTTTTTAGAGATTCATCGGGATTATTCGCTTCCGTAAAAGTCGGCCAGGGTATATTTTTCGCCCCCGGAATATGACCATTTCTCAGCCAGATATCCTGTTTCCCCTGAAAAAGTTCTTCCGGTCTAGGATCGATAAAAACCACATCGGGTTTGCCGATCAATTTCTCTACTTCTGCTAAATTTACCCGAATCGAGGGATTATCACGGACAGTAAAGCTCCCTGGTTGATATTTAGGGAATTCTTTAGTTACCTTTTGTTCAGAACCCTTATAACCCTTAAAACCACCATCTAAGACCGCCACATTTCGGAAACCCGATCGCTCTAATAAATAAGCGACCATGGTTGCCCCCAAGACATCGCGACCATCGGAATATACTACCACTCGATCGCCATTAGTGATTCCCGCGGCGGCAAAGAGACTGCCAATTTTATCCTCTTGCCAATATTGAACCGGTAAAAATCCGTTTGGACCGCGAAAATTATTGTCGGCTATATTCACCGCTTTTGGTAAATGACCGGTGATATATTCCAAAGGATTAATCCGCACATCGAGAATTTTTAACTTCGGATCGTTGAGATTTTGTGCTACCCAAACCGGCGATACAAAGTCTATCTTAGTCTCAGATTTAGACGTGGCCATCAGGGGCGATGACGGTGCTAAGGTAAAGGTTAAAATGCAGAGAAGAACTAAAGTGAGAAAAGCAAGGGGACGGCTTTGAAACCGTCCCAGGGATAGACCCTTCCCTTTAGGCATTTTTGGTTTCATGATTCAGTGTCAGCGACGAATATCAAACGATAATTACTATAGGGCTTTGATTAGCTTTCTCCAAAAATTTAGGTATAACGTGATATTTTTTTGGGGCAGCAAGTCGATCAACTAATTATTAGTTTCCTCTTGGGTGTTGATCGCCTTGGGTGTCTCTAATAACTGTTGCCACCAGAGATGAACTAGGAGGGACCAAGCGATCGCTAAAAGCCAAGCGGCAAGGATATCGCTAGGAAAGTGAACTCCTAAATAAAGACGAGTCCAAGCAATAACTAAGAGGAAGGGAATCCCCAGTAAAACTACCCCTAAAAACCACCGCTTTCTCCAAGATAGGATCAGTAAAGAAATGACTAACAGGGAACTAAATAAAGCATGACCGCTAGGGAAGGCAAAATCATCGGGTAAGGGATAAAATAACTGCCAAAATTGCGGGCGGTTTCGATGAAAAAGAATCTTGAGATTATAACTAATTGCCCAACCTCCCGCCATGGTCACAAGGAGATAAGCGAACCCATACCAGTATTTTTTTAGGGCAAAAATCAGCAGTAAAATTGTTAGTATCGGGGCCACTCCCCAATAAGTGCCTAATCCCGTTAGTTTTATGGCCAAAAAGTTTAGGTTTAAATTAGCAGTTTGATGAATAGATAGCATCAGGGATTTTTCCCAAGCAAATCCTTGGGGATGCTGGTCAATAGCGATCGCTAAATCCGTAAAACTTAGCGATGTTAACAAGATGGCTAAGAAAAATAAGCTATTGTTTAAGTAGGTTTTGGGAATCACGGGGAAAAAGTGGCGATCGAGGATAACAGGGGCATTTCTAATACCTGAAAATGAATTAGGCCCAGAATAACTAAAGTGTAAACTGTCGAGGAAAGTAATCCATTTCTTAATTCTTTTTGCCAATTGCGTTCTTCTTTCTCTCCACCGATTAATTCTTTCGTCCCGAATTGCATTAGCAGAATTCCCACAAGATTAGATAACCAATAACCAACCATGGCCGCTGGTAGAAAAAAATCGGCGTGCAAGCAAGCAATTAAACGACCGAAACCGTAGGCGATCGGCAGATTAAAAATTAGATCGTTCCACCAACACAGGGGCGATAATAAGTAACCGATCAATACCAAGGTTCCGTTTTTGATTTTGTCAAGTAGATACATCTTTTTTTTAGTTACTAACTATTAGTTTTGTTTTTTTGCCATCAGCTATCTAGGGTTTGCTGAAAAAGTTTGTTGGTGGGGGCAGGGTGTGGGGTGTGGGGTGTGGGGTTTTATCGATTTTCAGGTGGTCAACTACCTAGGGTCTGCTGAAAAAGTTTTTCCTGGGGGCAGGGTGTGGGGTGTGGGGTGTGGGGTTTTATCGGTTTTGAGGAGGCCAATTACCTAATTTTCAGGGAAAAAGTCCAGGAATTTTCCCCCCGATCCCCCCAATGGCCGGCACTTTTTGAGGGTAAAAAAGTCCAAAAGTCTTATCCAACAAGGTTTTTAGATTTATTCAGCAGACCCTAAGTAAGTAGGTGTTGAAAATTGTCAGATACCCCCCTTATTAAGGGGAGCAGGGGGGATCAAAAGCAAAATCTATCTTCTATTTAATCAGAACCACTTACTTAGCTGACGGCTGACGGCCTACTACTAATTAACGCTGAATTTGGTCAAAAATCGCCCCATCAGCGAAGAATTTTTTCTGGATCGCATCCCAGCTACCGACCGCCGTATAGGGGAACAGATTCGACACTTTTGGGTATTGTTTACTAAACTCTTTAGCCACATTAGCATTAACGGGACGGAAACCCACCTTGGCGAATTCCCGCTGCGCTTCGGGAGTAAAGAGAAATTGGGCAAAAGCTGTCGCTACTTCCCGGGTTTTGCGTTTATCAACTATTTTATCCACTACAGCCACGGGCGGATCGATCGAAACATTGACCGCAGGAATAGTATAGGAAAAACCGGTTTCTCCTTTTTGACGGGCCAAAATTACCTCGTTTTCGTAGTTGAGCAGCACATCCCCCTGATCCTGTTTAAAGAATACATCGCTGGCCTCCCGGGCATCTTTGGGTAGTACAGGAACGTTTTTATAGACATTGCGGACGAAATTGGTCGCTTGTGCTTCATTGCCGCCGGTCCGAGTTACCGATCCCCACAGGGCCAGAAAATTCCACCGGGCCACCCCAGAGGTTTTCGGGTTGGCAGTGATGACTTTAATCCCCGATTTGGCTAGATCCGGCCAGTTGCGGATTGCTTTCGGATTGCCCTGACGAGTAACTAAAGCTACCACGGAACGAGTGGCGATGGCGTTATTGGGGAGTTCTTTCTGCCAACCGGGGTTAACTAAACCCGCTTTTTGCAAGCGTTCCACATCGGAACCGATAGCCAAATTTACCACATCTGCATCTAATCCGTCGATAACAGCGCGGGTTTGGGACCCAGAGCCGCCATAACTCTGTTTAATCACCACATCCTGTTTTTTCTCTCTTTTCCATTTGTTGACGAATAGAGGAATAATTTTTGAGTAGGCCGATTGAGTCACCGCGTAGGAAACCAGGGTGATTTCCACGGTTTGTTGTTTAGCTTGCTCTTTATCCGCAGCTGCCAGCAGATTACTCGATGCCGATAGGGGACTAAAAGCTAGTCCGATTCCCGTTGTGACGACGGCAGCCGTAGCTAGAGAAATAAAAGGTAAGAGGGTTTTCGGTTTTGGGGATCTAGGATCAGGGATCACGATGTCATCGGCTCCTTTGTTTATTTATGGGAGATTGCTAGGTATTTTTTCTAGAATTGTATTCTATACGAAATAAAAAACAATTTCAATACATTGAAGAAAAAATTATACTGTCTCAGTTGGGTTATATGCAAATAAATCAAGCCATTAATGGCTTGATTAGCTGAAAAAAGTGTAAATATTCGATTTATACGGCTTAAATGCGCCTTTAAATCTGCCTGAAGCCTCTTTATGCTTCCAGAATAGAGATTTTATCGTCTTTATGGAGAGGAAATAATTTTTTAGCACTCAAAAACCTCTCCCTAGGTGGGTTCACCGGTGAAGTTAGCAGACCTTAGCAACTATTACCCTAAAATTGAAGCGGTCTAACGAATTCAATCAATGTGCATGGTGCGTTCCCCAAAAATCCTGCATTAGGGAACGCACCCTACAGCTTTTGAAGATCACATTTGAGAAGTCGGCTCCAACGCATTGTTAGACTTGTGCCTTTGGGCGATTTGCATGAGTAGTCGAAGTGCCTCATTAACCGAGTCACTGGTTGGAAATGCTTGAGCAACATCTGGATCTAGTAATACTATATTTGTTCCTGCTCTGTAGCGTTCGACATATTTTCCTCTAACACCACCCTGCATCTTGCTAAAGTCATACTCAGGTCTTGAGTCGTCTTCTAGCTCGTGATTACTCTCCATCTTGATAAAATCTCCGCTCATTTCGGGTTGCCTCTCGTGCGCTGATAATCCGAACTCGATCTGCTCGATCTGTATGAGGGACTATCAGGATGCGATTAGCATTTGATAATCCAATGATAACGTAACGCTCCTCACCATAGGAATGATCTGGATCAGGGAATGTTATAGATAAAGGATCGTTGAAAACAGTAGATGCCTCGTTGAATGAAACACCATGCTTTTTCCAGTTTGAGTTTGCTTTGTCCGGATTCCATTCAAATTGCATCTAAACAACACTTACTACTCCACTTCAAAACTTAAGTTTAGTATCAAAAGATGCTTTACATTTCATTAATTAACGATCAGAATGATCGCACTGTGTTATACCCGATCGCTTTGGCAATCACTTAATCTTGGCGATCGATATGATATAGCCTGTGTTAGCGTCAGCGTAACGCACGAATTTTGAACATTAGATAAGGTGTGTTACATTTCATAAACGCACCCTACAAGATTGGCGATCACTACAATCGGAACGATCGCACTTGACTCGCTGGTCGGCATAACGGCTAAGTTGAGCCGCCAAGATTAGATTTGAGATTCTTGTGGTTCATCCTGTTTTGGTCGGCTCCAACGACTTGTTAGACCTTGCTTTGGTGGTAAGCTGACTACCTGCCTGCCACTTTCTGCTTGTCTTTTTTGCCAATCTACAAACATTGCATCCAAATCGTAGTTAAAGGATTTAGCGTGTTCTTCTCGAAATTTATGAATTTCATCTAAAATTTCATCTTGCCACATCGTTATAATCTCCTAAAAGTTCGTAAGGAGTACAAATTATGGGTAACTCGTATCCCAAATCAAGACTGAGCTCTGCCAACTTCCTCTGAATTTGAGCGTTGGCAATATGTTTACAGTTCCATGTTAACAAGTAATCTAGCCCGTGGACAGTCGCCGCAGCAATGTGAACCGCATCATCAGAAGCTTTGGCAGGAAGGTTGCTTCGTATAAGAAACAGTGAGGATAAGTTGCGTACAGCTTGATTGAGTTCAACCAAAGGCATTTCATTGACAATTTCTAACCTTTTCAAAGCAATCTCTGTATCTCCCTTAGCGACTTCATCTAAAACAACCTGTGAAATATAGAGAACAAAATCATTACGGCGATTTTGCCACCAGTCCCTTGTCGTTTCGATATTCCCAGCAATAACCAAATTTCGGGTCGATCTGGCTGTCAGATAGCCAATAATGCTGGTTTCAATATAGACGGTTTCCCTCACAGCACTTTCTGAATTTTATTTGTCCCTCATTCTATCGCATTTGAGCTTTATTTTGAGGGTTTGCGAGGGAATTAGTGCGTTCACTTCGTTAACGCACCCTACCAGATCGGCGATCGCACTAACGCACCCTACGATCGGAACGATCGCACTTGACTCGCTGGTCGGCATAACGGCCAAGTTATACGGCTTTTTTTGTGCAATGTGATCTAAAATAAAGGCATCTTACGACTAGGTGACAACAATGTATAAAATTTCTGTTAACCCTCAAATTCATTTTGGGAAGCCCTGCATAGAAGGGACGCGCATCACTGTGCAGAGTGTTCTTGAGTTGCTAAATGAGGGACTCTCTTTCAGTATAATTATTCAGGATTATTACCCTGATTTACAAATTGAAGACATTCGTGCTTGTCTGCAATATGCTATCGCTTTAGTAGCGGCTGAAGACATTAAACTCGTGTCGGCTTAATAATGAAATTTCTTCTCGATCAAGACGTTTACGCAATCACTGCGAGATTTCTAATTGATGCTGGACATGATGTGGTTCTTGTTACTCAGCACCGACCAACCTGATACGGTCGGTGTGCAACGGGATTGTTAGACCGTACCTCACAGATCGCTTATGATCAATTTATTCTCGCATATCTAGAAGTTTAAGCCATGTCACTCACTGAGTTAATTCTTCTGGTCAACAATCTGAGCCAGACAGACAAATTATCACTCTTCAAACTCCTAGCTGCACAAATCCCGGATGCTGAACTACAGGTTATCTTTTCCGCATCAGAGTATCCGATTTGGTCGCCCTACGATGCCACGGAAGCCGCCAATATTCTGATGCATATGATTCAGGATGACCGAGAGGCATCTACCCATGCCTAGTACAGTCGAATTTCCCCTTTCCGACGATGAAGCATTACCCACGATTCCCATCACTCTGAGTCATGCAGGCCTTTCTGTTTCTGCGAATGCCCTGCTGGATACCGGATCTACGGTCAATCTATTACCTTACGACATCGGGCCGCAATTGGGTGCAATTTGGGAGGAACAAACTGTCCGCTTGCCATTGGCCGGAAATCTTGCAAGGGTTGAAGCACGAGGGTTATTTTTGTATGTTCAAATTGGGAATTTGGAACCTGTTCGTCTAGCCTTTGCTTGGGCAAAAACCTCTCAGATACCCTTAATTCTTGGGCAAACGAACTTTTTTCGAGAATTTGATGTCTGTTTTCAACGATCGCGATGCACGATCGAAATTATCCGCTTCTAATAAGGGTCGATGTGTTTTGGGTGGGATCGTGCTTTTGGTTAGTGTTGATAGAGAAAAGCAATGCTGGGTTTCCTGCCGTCAACCCAGCCTACGGCGATCAGCGATCGCACTTAAGACTTTTGCAAGAGGTCTAATAGAGTTTTGCCATTTGTTTAACCCGATCGCCCTTCAAATCACAAATAATAGGACAGCGTTTATATTTTCCATTGCTCTAACCTGAGCATAAAAGCATCAAAATCCCTACGAAGTACTCCTCTAACTTGCCATCCATTAAAAGGTAGATGCCCCAAGGGAGCCTGGGCTGGTGAATCTGGAGTAGTATCAAGAATTGGATCGTGTATATTAACGGCGTAGCGGTAATCACGTTTCCAACCTACAAACTGCTAGGCAGTGCTTTCGTCATCCCACTTAGACTGACAGCTTCAATCAATGTGCATGGTGCGTTCCCCAAAATCTATTGGTACAACAGTAGGACTTGCATTAGGGAACGCACCCTACAGCGATAGCGTATTGCTATGCAGTGCCTTCGGCATCGCACTGTCAGGAATTTAGAAATTTGGTATATAGCAATTCTTGGAGCTATGAGGTACAATAGAAAGCAAATAGACAAATAATAGAACTTACCGGCTTCCTATGAGACCCTATTCCGTAGATTTTCGCCAAAAAATTATCGATG
>VYLJ01000059.1_pt1 | contig 38483 bp, 36 predicted proteins | sample 5114331 | NCBI WGS metagenome assembly VYLJ01 (sample SAMN12291791, study PRJNA351875) | freshwater metagenome | isolation source: freshwater lake | place: USA: Michigan, MSU2 Lake | collected 2011-08-16
CGTGAATTCTAGGTTAATCATGTTTTTAATGAGTGCTTTGCTTCTAATTATGACTCTTAAACTATATTATTGTCCTTGAGTAAAAAATGCAAGTTGTAGCCGTGCAAAGTATATCTAACAATTAATTAAGTGCCATTTACTAGCAAGGAGTTGTATCATGGAACCTTTAACGCTATTGGCTACAGCAGTCACGATTATTTTGGGGGGAGCGTTGGCCCGTGTGGGGGAGCTTGTCTTAGATGGTTCCCGTGAAAAACTGACAAATTTAATCGCAGTCAAGTCTCCTGATACTTTAAAAAAGTTGCAATCCGCTAACCAAGATCCTGCTTTGTTACCTGAAACGATTGAGGTAATGGCGACTCTATTGAAAGACCCAGAAAGACAAAAAGTTGCAGAACAAGTGTTTAAGGAAAATCAATCTAATCCTTACGTTATTAATATGATGAAAAATGTTGGAATTGTTAATCAAGAAACAAGTCATAATCCGACTTTTAACTTCAACTGACCACAGCCGCCTGTAGGGGAGCAGGTTAAACAAAACCCTGCTAACTTAGATACAACCAGTGAGAGTTCCAAGTCTATTTCGACTTCTCTTTCTAATCTTGATTACGGCATTGAAAGTCTATGTAAATTGAAAGCAATTTTCTACAAACTTAAGGGAAATGCTCGTCAACAGGAGGGCAAAGTTAATATAACAGTTAAAGAATTATCAGAATGGATTCAGGCAATTCAATCCGCAGAATCAGAATTTGAGCAATTTTTAAATTTATTGGAGGCTAATGATGATTCAGATTCATAAAAATCAAACTAATTCGGCTCAGGCTAGTAATTATGAAACAGAGTTAAATCTTGAGAACTTTGATCAGATTACGCCCAAAAAACATAATCCTAAAATCTATCAAAAGCTCTTAAAAAAAGCTCAGGATATTGGTGATAAACAATCTGAGGTTTTTGCTCTTGGCCGGTTAGCAATGATTTATCAATCTTGGGGTCAATATAGAGAAGCAGTACAATATCTTCAGCAACAATTAGTAATTATTAGAGAAACTAATGATCGGTATTCGCTGGCGAATACTTTAGGTAATTTGGGAGCGGCTTATCAGTCTTTAGGGCAGTATCAAGAAGCAATTTCACATCTTCAAGAACAATTAGCAATTGCTCAGGAGATCGGCGATATTCTTGCCCTAGCAAATGCTTTCGGAAATCTGGGGATTACTTATCAATCCTTAGGAAAATATCAGCAAGCAATTGAATATTTTCAAAAACAATTAGAAATTGCCCAGCAAATTGGTGATAAAACATCAGAAGCAAATGCTTCGAGCAATTTAGGTATTTCTTATCAATATCAAGGCGATTTTGCTCAAGCAGAATCTCTATTTTTACAAGGATTAAAAATCCATGAAGAGTTATTTGGTTGCAATAATCCCAGTGTTGCTTCTAATCTCAACAATCTGGCGAGTCTTTATCAAGATCAAGGGAGATACACAGAAGCAGAACCTCTCTTTTTACGCTCGCTGGCGATTCGGGAAAAGCTATTAGGAAAAGAGCATCCTTATGTGGCGACCAGTCTCAACAATCTGGCGAGTCTTTATTGCGCTCAAGGGAAATACGCAGAAGCAGAACCTCTCTTTTTGCACTCGCTGGAGATTACGGAAAAGCAATTAGGCTCCGACCATCCTGATGTGGCGACCAGTCTCAACAATTTGGCGTTACTTTATGATTCTCAAGGGAAATACGCAGAAGCAGAACCTCTCTTTTTGCGAGCGCTGGCGATTACAGAAAAGCAATTAGGAGAAGAGCATCCTGATGTGGCCAACAGTTTCAACAATCTGGCTGGTCTTTATTATGATCAAGGGAAATACGCAGAAGCAGAACCTCTCTTTTTGCGCTCGCTGGCGATTACAGAAAAGCAATTAGGAGAAGAGCATCCTGATGTGGCGACCAGTCTCAACAATCTGGCGGATCTTTATCGCGCTCAAGGGAAATACGCAGAAGCAGAACCCCTCTATTTGCGAGCACTGGCGATTCGGGAAAAGCAATTAGGAGCAGAGCATCCTCATGTGGCCAACAGTCTCAACAGTCTGGCGATTCTTTATCAGTCTCAAGGGAAATACACAGAAGCAGAACCGCTTTATCAAAAAGCGATTGCTATTTGTTCGGAAAAATTAGGAGAAAATCACCCCGACACTCAAACAGTAAAAAATAATTATAATCTGATGCTTTCTCAACTTCCCGATGAGGAATTAAGCCAACGCTTTCCCCCCGAAATGGTCGAAGATATCCAATCACTCCGTCATTCCTAGATTCTTTGTAATACCTTAATAATGCTCAAACTGCAATAAAATTACTCCAGCAGATAGTAAATGCCTAAAAAAATACGAGAACTCAAGTCTATACTTCTGAAAGCAGGGTTTACCTATCGCCCCGGTAAAGGTAGTCATACCGTTTGGAGCCATCCCCGTTTAGAATATAGCTTGACCCTGTCAGGCAAAGATAGTAGTGATGCTGATCGCTACCAGGAAAAAGATGTAAGAAACGCACTTCGGAAACTAGCAAACTTAAATCAAGGAGACAACCCATGAATTATCACTATAGTATTTTTATTCAATGGTCAGAAGAAGACAACAAATTTATCGCCCATCTACCTGAATTTGGACCCTATGCTCATACCCATGGTGAAACCTACCATGCAGCTCTACAAAATGCCCTTGAAGTTCTAGATCTCCTTATCGAAGACTACACTGCACGAGGCAAATCTCTCCCACCTCTCCGGGCTATTTCCGCATAGCCCAAATATTCTCAGTTCAGTAATATCTCCTAGTATTTAACCGTTCATAGAACATTTTACACCATGATCTCGGAAAAGCCAAAATAAACTTCAAAAGAACCCAATGGAGTGGCAATAATTTGGGAAAATCACAGTTATATTCTCATCACTTAAGAAGAATGGGAATCCTTAGATGAAACTGCCGAACTCATGCAGCAATAAAGGAGATTGAACTTTACGTTATCCTGATATCGGGGGTTTCTTGGTTTAGACCTAGAAGCTATATTAGAGACAGTAGGCGATAGTCACTGATAACTGTTAACTGTTAACTGAAATAACAGCAGTACCTTCTAGTTTCAATCAATAAAAGTTTAGAGTAATAAAAATGAGTAAGTTTAAATTATTTGATGATATTCAACTAACGGAAGATATTCCCTTAACCGATGGCGGAATTGCGCCTATCGGTACAGTTGGAGCAATTGTAGAAGTTCTGAAAAATGGGGAGGCTTATCTAGTAGAATTATTTGGGAATTGGGTTAAATATGATGAACAAGGAAATTTTGTCTCAACCACTCAAGCAGAAAAAGAAGCATTTATGGAGACAATTGGCGTAGAAATTGTTTATCCTAATCAATTAGTGTTAGCTGTTCCCGCTAAAGAGATTATGCAAGTTACGGCTTAGATCATTACTAAAGTTGTCATATCGCCTTCTTCTCGATCAGAACTGAAAAGCCCAAAATAAATAATGAAAACGTCAGCCAACAAGCAATTTTTGCTTTATTATGAGAGTAATTCCCAAAAACCTTAAGCGATTTATGTATCAAGTTACCGTTGATTACGCCAAAGCCAACCTAGAAAAACTCTGCGATCGCACTGAAAAAGAACCCGATGGAGTAGTGATCGTTCGTGAAAATCGCAGTTATATTCTCATCACTAAAGAAGAATGGGAATCCTTAGCTGAAACCAGCGAACTCATGCAAGATCCCAAACTATTACAACACATTGCATCAGCACGACGAGAATATGCCGCAGGAGAAACCCTAACAATGGAACAAGTATTTGGATGACAACCTACACAATTGTCTTTTCTAAACAAGCGCGAAAAGATCCCGACGAACTCACCCAAAAACAGAAAGTCAAACTTCAAGAAATTTTAACTAACATAATTGCAATTAATCCCTATATTGGCAAATCCTTAAAAGGCGATTTAGAAGGCTTGTATTCCTATCGCCTAAATAGAAAAGATCGTCTGCTTTATGAAATTTATGAAGACGATCAAACTATTCTGATTATTCGTACCAAAACACACTATGGAGATTAGGTAAGAGCGGTCATAACGCCTGAAGTCATCCCCGTTTAGAATATAGCTTGACCCTGTCAGGCAAAAATAGTAGTGATGCCGATCACTACCAGGAAAAAGACGGAAGAAATGCACTTCAGGAACTAGCCAAATTAAATCAAGGAGACAACCCATGAATTATCACTATAGTATTTATATTCAATGGTCACAAGAAGACAACAAATTTATCGCCCATCTCCCTGAATTTGTCTCCTATGCTCATACTCACGGCGAAACCTACAATGAAGCGCTACAAAATGCCCTTGAAGTTCTAGATTTCCTTATCGAAGACTACACTGCACGAGACAAATCTCTCCCAATTTTTCAGGCTATTTCCCCATAGCTAAAATATACTCTATTACAATCAAAACGTATTTTATCTGAGCAATTATGGCTGAATTAAGTTCAAAAATTACGGCAATTATTTATTCTGGTGAACAACAAGGATATGTAGGCGAATGCGTGGAAATTTCGGTTGTGACCCAAGGAAATACCTTGGATGAGGTGGTTAATAATCTCAAAGAAGCTGTCTTATTACATTTAGAAGGGGAAGATCCTAGTGAGTTTGGTCTAGTTGCCAAACCTTCTCTACAGATTACGGTTGAGTTACAGCCTGAATATGCCTAAACTGAAACAACTATCAGGCAAAGACGTGATCAAGATTCTCGCTCGATTTGGCTTTACTATTCACAGTCAACGAGGAAGTCACATTAAATTGCGTCGTGTTATCTCCCAGAGAAGAGAGACTTTAACTATTCCCAATCATCGAAAACTTGATCCTGGAACCTGTTAGGCAATTTTCAAACAAGCAAGTCAATATATTCTAGAATCAGAGCTTTATCCTTATTTCTATGATTTATAGAAAAAGTTAAGTGAAGCGGGGTTAAAATGATCGACAAATATCTAATTGTTCTCGAAAAAAGTGAAACGGGATTTTCCGCTTATTCACCCGATGTAGTAGGGTGTGTACCAACAGGGGCGACTTTAGAAGAAACAACGGAGCAAATGCGATCGGCTTTGGCTTTGCATTTAGCAGATGTTGAAAATTGTCCCCAACCGCGAGGAATTGATGCCTATCTAGAAGCTTTGCGAGATTCGGAAGGAGAAACATTTTTTCTGACTCATATTCCACTGGAGCAAGTCTTAATTAGGGTTTGCTGAAAAAGTTTGTTGGTGGGGTTAGGAGCCGGTCGTCAGGAGTCGGTCGTCAGTACTATATGCTTGAGAAAATACAGCAAAAAATCGCCATCATTAAGGAGATTGAATTTGTTGATTGAGACCTAATTTGAGAGAAATCGACAGGAAGATAATATAGTAATCTCAAAAGCTCCTTTTTTAGAAGAAGTTTTTCAAGAAATTAAGCAAATTATTAGCTGCTTTAGAGAAAAATCCCCCAACACTCAAACAGTAATGCTGAAAAAGTCTTTGAGTGGCAACAGGGAACAGTTTTTGATGCCTTAAACCAGCCATCCTCGATCATCAAAACCATAAACAGGCAAAATTATCTGTATATTTGGTTCTTCGGTTTGTGCTATGCAATGGACGGAGTTATAAGGGATGAAACCCTTATAGAGAAGGACATTGATGCGATTTTTGTCAATTGTTTTCGAGCTAGAACAAACTAATCACATACCAAGTAACGAAGAGCCGTATATTTAATCACTTAATCAGAAGCATTTACCTTTGAAATAGCAGTTTTTAAATAGGAAACCACCTCATTAATTGCTACTTCTGACGCTTTTTTACTGGCTCTTTCAACTAATTCCACCTTACCCGATTTGAGAGATTTACCCGTGACAATGCGATAGGGAATCCCAATTAAATCCGCATCTTTGAACTTAACTCCTGCTCGTTCATCCCGGTCATCTAAAAGGGTTTCAATGCCCGCTTGATTTAACTCATTGTATAAACTTTCGGCGGTTTTTACCTGCTCGGCATCAGCTAAATTGGGAATAACCACAATCGCTTGATAAGGGGCAATAGCTACCGGCCAAATAATGCCATCTTTATCGTAGGATTGTTCTACGGCTGCCTGGGCTAAACGCGATACTCCAATCCCATAACAACCCATACAAATGGGGGTAGATTCTCCCGCTTCATTAGTATAAAAAGCATTCATAGCTTGAGAATATTTATAGCCCAATTGGAAGATATGACCGACTTCAATTCCTCTAGCACTTTGCAAGGTTTGATTAGGATCATGAATAGCTCGATCGCCTACCTGGGCTTTGCGTAGATCGACGATTAATTCCGGTAAGATAAAATCTTTACCCCAATTCGCCCCCACTAAATGAAACCCCGTTTCATTTGCACCGGTGATCAAGTTTTCTAAGTCTGTCACCGTGTTGTCTGCTATGCGTAAAAACTTAGGAGCTATATCGCTGGCTTTTTTGAGCAAATTATCTTCTAAGTCGGGACCAATATAACCTAAAGGTAAAGGTTTAGTTGCCCATTTCTGTTGAGCGGCAGCATCGGGTATTTTTAAAGCCAAAATTGTTTTAGCATTGTAACGGCTCGCCTGTCTAACTAATTCATTTTGTAGTTTAACTTCGTTAACCTCTTGATCTCCCCGAATGCTCACCAAAACTAAAACAGTTATGCCGCTATCATAAACCACTTCGTAGAGAACATTTTTGACGATAGCGGTGGCAGCACAATCGAGAAATTTAGCTAAACTTTCGATCGTGTTGGTGTTAGGAGTCTCTTTTTTAGCAAACTTTTTAAAGGGAGAAGCCACTTTATCTGCCGGCAAAGAAACGGCTTTTTCCACATTAGCCGCATACTTTTCATCGGCGGTAAATAAAACCTCATCTTCGCCAGCATCAGCTAAGACCATAAATTCTTGGGATGCGGAACCGCCAATCGCTCCAGAATCGGCTTCTACTGCCCGAAAAGCTAACCCACAACGGCGGAAAATATTGCGGTAAGCTATATCCATCGCTTGATAGGTTTTCTTTAAACATTCCTCGTCGAGATTGAAAGAATAGGCATCTTTCATAATAAATTCTCGTCCCCGCATTAAACCAAAACGAGGGCGAATTTCATCGCGAAATTTAGTTTGAATCTGATATAAATTAACCGGTAATTGTCGATAGGAACGAATTAAATCACGAGCGACGGCAGTAATTACTTCTTCGTGAGTCGGTCCTAATCCTAACTCCCGGTTTTGCCGGTCCGTCAGGGCAAACATAATCCCTTCTGCTTTTGTGTAGGTGTCCCAACGGCCTGATTCTTGCCAGAGTTCCGCCGGTTGCAGTTGGGGAAGTAAACATTCTTGGGCGCCAGCTTTATTCATTTCTTCCCGGACTATCTGGGAGACTTTCTGCAAAACCCGCCACATCAGGGGTAAATAGGCGTAAATACCGCTGCCAATGCGACGAATGTAACCGGCACGCACCAAGCATTTATGACTGGGGATTTCCGCCTCGGCTGGGTCTTCCCGGAGAGTGACAAAAAGCTGTTGAGAGAGTCGCATCCTATCGATATCCTTTTGAACAGAAGACTTTCTATTATCTCATCAAAGGAGAGCGACTGCAATGATCAATTACTTGTGTTGACAAACAATAACAGCGATCAGTTTACCGATTCTCAGGTATTTCCCCTCACAACTTGAGACTGGTTGGAGACGCATTGGACTCTAGTTCCAATTGCCTAACTCCCTTGTTCTCTACTCTAGGAAATATGAGCGTTCAGGTTGATCGCTGTTATCGTCGTTATCGAGACAGAATGTAACTTTAACAGGGTTTACTCCTTTGTGAACTTGACCTTATAACCTTGCCAGTTGATCTGTCAGGGAAGCTTTTTTCTTTAGCTTCAATTATTAATATAACATCGGATCGGAGCTAGAAGTCTTTCTCTTAATCAAAGTTTACATTGCCAGCATCAAGGAAAAGCCTAGTGTTCTGTCAAAGCAATTATGTCGGATAATAGGAATGTAAATAAGCTAACCCCGAAAAACAATGCCAGCCAAACAATACATTGTCGGCTTAACTGAAGATGAACGCAAGAGTCTCAACAAACTAACCACAACAGGTAAAGCTTCCGCTAGAAAAATTAATCATGCTCGAATTTTACTGAAAGCAGATATCAATCAACCCGATGGAGGTTGTAGAGATCAACAAATCAGTGAAGCCTTGAATATCAGTACCAGAAGCATTGAGAGAGTCAGACAAAGATTTGTGGAAGAAAGCCTAGAAAATGCACTTAACCCTCGTCCGAAAAAGTCATTAAAGCTCAAAAAGATAGACGGAGAAGCAGCAGCCCATTTAATCGCACTGGCTTGCTCACAAGTGCCTCAAGGTTATAACCGTTGGACATTACGACTACTGGCAGAGGAAATGGTAACTTGAGAATACATAGAAAGCATTTCTTCTGAAACAGTGCGACAGGTCTTAAAAAAAACGAGCTAAAACCTTGGTTAAAAGAATCTTGGGTAATTCCACCTCAAGCCAATGCCGAATTTGTCTGTCAAAGGTCAGAAGTGTTACAACTTTACACCAGCAACTATGACCCAGATTATCCCTTAGTTTGTTTTGATGAGACCTCAAAACAACTGATTTCAGAAATCAATTCGCCAATTGCTGCCGAACCGGGTAAGTCCGAACGTTTTGATTATGAATATCAGCGAGAAGGAGTTTCTAATTTATTCATGTTTTTTGAGCCGTTTACGGGTTGGAGACATGTGGAAGTCACTGACCAACGTAGGAGTGTTGACTATGCCCAACAAATGAAGTATTTAGGGCTTGCTGAATAAATCTAAAAAGTTTGTTGGATAAGGTTTTTAGGCTTTTTTGACCTCAAAAAGTGCCTAGCCTTGGAGTGATCGGGGGTAAAATTCCTGGACTTTTTCCCTGAAAATTAGGTAATTGACCACCTGAAAATGAGTAAACCTGCCACCACCGAAAAACTTTTTCAGCAGACCCTATTTAGTTGATCAACGTCATCCTCAAGCCAAGAAAATTAAAGTAGTTCAAGATAATCTGAATACTCATGTCAAAGCATCTCTTTATAAAGCTTTTACCCCAGTCGAAGCAAGAGGCATTCTGGATAAATTGGAGTTTCATTATACTCCTAAACATGGAAGTTGGTTAAATAGGGCTGAAATTGAGTTGAGTGTTTTAAGCCGACAGTGCCTTGAGCGGCCTATTGAAGACAAGGAAATCTTAACAGAAGAAGTAGCAGCTTGGGAAAAACGCAGAAATGAAAATTCTGCTCCTGTAGATTGGCGATTTACCACTGAAGATGCCCGAATTAAATTAAAAAGCTTGTATCCGTCAATAAAATCTTGACAGACCACTAGCTTGATATGCACCTTCTGTATCATTCCAAAAATTAGTAATTCTTGAAACTGGATAATCATCATGATATAAAACATAAGTCAAGGCTTTACTTGTTTCATAAAGACGATTATATTTAGCTAAATTATCCATTCCCTCTTTATTAGTGCGCCAGCTTTTTCCTGTACCAGGTGAATATTTAGTTCCGTTAAATTCAAAAACAAAATCACCAGTAGTAAAATAACCACTTGGCCTTAAATCTAAAGGGATAAAAACTTTACTACCTTCAGGTATTGTATCAGGATTATTTCTTTCTTCTGTTGTCATTGTGCGTCTTTCTCCATTAGGTAACTCGATATATCTCCAATGATGATCTTCTCTCCAGTCTTTAAAAGTAAATAAAGAATGACATTTTAAATTTCTAATACATTTTGCATAGAAAATAATATGATCCCCTATTGTTTCAATAGTAGATGTATTACCCATTGTCATTTTTTTTGTTTTATAAGTAATATTTGCTACAAAATTCTCCCCGCCAAAAACCTCATCCATCAATTCCCGAACATGATGAACATTCTCATCGGAAATCTGCACAAAAACACTACCGCTATCAGTCAAAAACTCCCGGGACAATAACAAACGATTGCGTAAATAACTCAGATAGGAATGTAACCCTAATTCCCAAGTATCTCGATAAGCTTGCACCATCTCCGGTTCGCAGGTGAAATCATCGTCATCGTTGTGTTTAACGTCGCGTTTTCTGACAAAAGGTTGAAAATTAGAACCAAATTTTACCCCGTAGGGAGGGTCAATATAAATCATCTTCACCTTACCCCCCATCCCCTCGTATTGCAGTAGGGAGTTCATCGTCACCAACGAGTCACCGAGAATCATCCGGTTTACCCATTTATCGTGGTACTCGTAAGCTCGGAGAATCTGGTCAGTAATTGACCATTTAGGGTCATTAAATAGTTCAAATAGATTCAATTGTTCTCCTTTTTCCACCTTGTGGGATTTCAGGGTTTCAATAATTGCCCTAGTGGATAAACGTTCATGGACAAATAGAGGTAAAGTTGGCACTTGAAAAGATAATCTTTCGGCCTTTCCTGTCCAATTTAAAAACGGTTCACCCATCGCTTTGAGTTTACGCACTGCTATTTTGGCGGTTTCTAAATCTTCTGCCGCGAGAATTTGCTCAATTAAAGCCTCAGCTTGTTCTCGTGCGGGGTTTTCATCCCAGTTTAACTCCGGGGACAAGGAGGAATCATAACGATAGGTGACAGGGGGTTTCTTTTTCTTGAAGTGGGGTTCCGTGCCAATATCGGGGCGCTGGGGATGTTCCTCGCCATGGTTGTAACTTTTGGCTTCCGTTTTCTTGTTCGTCTTCTTGGGCATTAGCAACTCTTCCTCCATGGCGAGGTCAATCTTTATTTTAACCCTTGAATAACCCCAAGAGGGCTGAAAAAAAGCGAACTTCTCTAGGGAGAAATTCGCCTTAATTTCCAGAAATTCTGAATTTATTAATTAGGCACGAGCTTCGAGACGACCATAGAAAATGCCGCGAATTTTCACTTCTTCAGCATCTTTTGCCCCTAAATCGGTGTCGGAAGGCTGTTCACTTTCAAAAACACCAGCAAACTCGCCGGTAGAAGCGTCAACTTTAGTTACCTGTAAAGACATAGTACCTTTACCCAGTTCCGTCGCTTTGACGTTAGCACGCTGGAAATCTTGACTATCAGCACTAGCGGGTAAAGCGACAGCGTTATCATAACCCGTCACCACACCCCGACCTTTGGGATCTAAGAAACCAGCGCCACGATAGGAGGGAACTTTAAAGTCGCCTTCAAAATCGGTGGAACTGTTAATCGAGTTAAATCCGGCTTCGGTTTTGCCGGTGAAACCTTTAATGGTAAAGAAGAGGGGAACTCTTTCACCTCCGGGTAATTGTACGGTAATGGGTTGGAAATCAATACCGTCTTCTTCCTTGAGGGTTAAAACACCGTCTTCGCCTACGGTTAAGGTCGCTGTCATCTGTTCTAAACTGGTGGTATCTCTGGTTAAGAGTTTACCCGGGATAAAGGTGGCTGCTTCCCGCTTATTAATGGGTTCACCCTTGACAAAATATTCCTGGGGTTCCAAGCATAAATCTGTCACCACATAACTTTCGCCGCTTTCTAAGGGGAGAGTACCCCGGGTGAACTCGGAAATCTGCGGACATTTGTTAGCTAATCCCGTGTTTAAAATTTCATCATAGGTTAGCTCGTTTCTATTCAGGACGGCACTAGGCGCGTCGCTACAAGCTGTCAACACCCCTAAGCACAAGGCTAAAAAGGCAACTAACAAGGCACGAAATCTCATCTATGTCAACCTCTCTTTGTCAATCTTTACAATTACTACCCTTGATCCATAGCCTGATGAATTATCGAATCGGTCGGGCCAATTCACCGAAACTCAGTTTATCAAAGATCAGTGACCATTGAGAAGATGGGAGACAGGGGACGGCAGGCAGGGGATAGGAGTCAGGAGATAGGAGTCAGGAGATAGGAGTCAGGAGACGGGAGGCAGCCGGCAAGAGGCAACAGTAAAGAGATTGGAGGAGATTCGGCTAATCGAAGAATAAGCAGTTTAAATACGTCTTAGCTTAGGAGTCAGTCCCGATGAAAAAATTTTCACCACCACAGATGAAAGAGGTTTCCTTCCCCACACCCCACACCCCACACCCCACACCCTACACCCCACTTCCCCACTTCCCCACTTCCCCACTTCCCCACTTCCCCACACCCCACACCCCACACCCTCTTTCAACTCAGGAGGCTCTAAGTAACTGATAGCTGATGACTGATATGATTGGTGTGACTGTTTTCAAATAGGAACATGAATAGCCGATTGCCGGGAGATAACAGCCAATTAGATAGCCAACTAGATTCCCTTGTAACGACGGTGACAGCGATCGCCCAAGAACAGCAGGGAGATTGTAACGGTTTGTTAATGTTGCTGCGAACTTTAGAAAATTTACATCGGCAAATTCGCGAGCAGATGTTCGAGCCATCTTTACCCAATACCCGTAAGGACTTATACGGATTACTCCGGGATATCGAGGAAACCGGGGGATGGCCCTATATAGAACGGATGAAGTTACAAATGTTAATGGAAAAATTATTAGCCAGTGAAGTCGGCGCGCTCGATTCGGCGGCAAAAACCGATGATCGAGAAACCTGAAAAGGTATTGGGTTTTTAGGGTGTTAGGGTGTTGGGGTTTTGGGGTTTTAGGGTTTTAGCTGAAATTCCCCATTTCCCCATTTCCCCATTTCCCCATTTCCCCATTTCCCCATCTCCCCATCTCCCCATTTCCCCTATCCCCCCATTGCCTATCGCCAAGGGGTACGGAGCGGGTTACAGTATTGGGAAAATGGATATTTTAGGGGTAGTTCGTAAATCATGACCACCGTGAACCCGATTAAATTTGGAACCGATGGCTGGCGCGGGATTATCGCCGCCGATTTTACTTTCGATCGAGTCGCTCTGCTCGCTCCCTTGGCGGCTCAGGTTTTAGCGGATAATTATGGTCAGATCACAGGTTCGCGGACGATGATCGTCGGCTATGATCGGCGGTTTATGGCGGAGGATTTTGCTCAAACTGCGGCGGAATCGCTTCAAAAAGCCGGTTTTGATGTGCTTCTCTCCCAATCCTACGCTCCGACTCCCGCTTTTAGTTGGGCAGCTCGATCAGAAAATGCTCTCGGTGCGATCGTGTTAACCGCCAGTCATAACCCAGCCAAATATCTCGGTTTGAAGGTTAAAGGTTATTTTGGTGGTTCTGTCTCGCCGGAAATTACCCAACAAATTGAAGCTTTATTGTCTAATCCGCCGCAATTTAACGCAGCTGCCGGTAAATTAAGCACTTTTGAGCCATGGTCAGGTTATTGTCAGGGTTTACGCCAAAAAGTTAATATTGCCGCTATTGCCAACGCGATCAAATCGGGACAACTAAAAGTTTATTCCGATGTCATGCACGGTGCGGCGGCTACCGGTTTAGAGCGTCTTTTGGGGGTGGGGATCACGGAATTACGCGGCAATCGCGATCCTTTGTTCGGTGGCGGCTCTCCAGAACCTTTACCGAGAAATTTGAGGGAAATCATCGATAAACTGGCTCACAGCGCAAATTTAGCCCCTTTGCGAGTAGGTTTGGTCTTCGATGGGGATAGCGATCGAGTAGCGGCGATCGATGGTCGGGGGAATTTTTTAAGCACCCAAAATCTCATCCCGATTTTAATCGAGCATTTAGCCGGCAAAAAGGGAATGAGAGGGGAAATTGTGAAAACGGTGAGCGGTTCCGATTTAATCCCCAAATTAGCCAGTTTATACGGTTTATCGGTCTTTGAAACCCCGATCGGTTATAAGTATATCGCCGATCGAATGTTGACCACTCCTGTGTTAATTGGTGGGGAAGAGTCGGGAGGTGTCGGTTATGGTAATCACATTCCCGAACGGGATGCTTTATTATCAGCTTTATACGTTTTGGAAGCGGTGGTAGAATCGGGCCAAGATTTAAGCGATCTTTACGCGCAATTACAGGATAAAACCGGGTTTCATTCTGAGTATGATCGCATTGATTTACCCTTAGCTAATATGGAAGCTCGCGATCAGTTAATTACTGCTTTGGATAAGGAACCCTTAAGGGAAATTGCCGGTAAACAAGTGACTGATTGTAATACTATGGACGGTTATAAATTCCGTTTAGAAGATGGCAGTTGGTTGTTAATTCGCTTTAGTGGCACCGAACCGGTTTTGCGTCTCTACTGTGAATCTTCAACCCTCGATCGAGTTGATGAAATTCTCGCCTGGGCAAAATCTTGGGCTATCTATATCTAATAGAAAACGGGTTTCTTGAAGAAACCCGTTTTCTATTTTCAAAAAATTAAGATAAAACGGGGATGAACTAGGAAATTTTCAGCCCGCGAATCGCATAATCTAATAATTCGATGGGATGAATAACGGGTGTATCTTTTCCCTGTAATTGTAGATGTTTTTTAATTTGTAGGGAACAACCCGGATTAGGAGAAGCAATCACCGCAGCCCCAGTATTTAATAAATTGCGTACCTTCTGCTGACCTAATTCATCGGCAGTATCTGGCTGTAGCATATTATAAACTCCGGCACTGCCACAACACAAGGCCGCATCGATAGGTTCTTTTAAGTTAATATTGGGGATTTTTTGCAATAATTGCCGTGGTTGCACGGAGATTTTTTGTCCGTGTAAAAGATGACAGGCATCTTGATAAACTAGGGTTAATTCTGTCTCGGTAATCGCAGATAAATCAGCAGTTAACCCCACTGCGGCTAAAAATTCTTGGGCATCGCGTACTTTAGCCACAAACTCCTTAGCCTTATCTTTATATTCAGGATCGTCGGCTAAAATATGATGATATTCCTTGAGAGTATGACCACAACCCGCCGCATTGATAATAATATAATCAACCTCGGTTTCTGCGAAACTATCGATCATTTGTCTGGCTAAACTTTGTGCTTGTTTTTCCTGTCCTTGATGTGCGGGTAAAGCGGCACAACAACCCTGGGTTTTTGGGATAACCACTTCGCAACCATTGGCAGTTAAAACCCGCACTGTTGCTTCATTTACCGGCGAGAAAAAGAGGCGCTGCACACAACCTAAAACTACTCCCACTCGATAGCGTTTTTCAGTTTGGGAGGGAATAACATCGGCATAGTTTTTAAACAAAGAGGCCAGGGTAATTTTGGGTAAAATTGATTCCATCGCCGCTAGACGGGGAAAGAGCATTTTTAAGATACCCGATTTCCTGACTAGGGTTTGTAATCCCAGGGTTTGATATAACCAGAGGAAGGGTAAAAATAATTTGAGACGGAGGGGATAGGGAAAGAGATTAAAAATGAGAAAACGAATAATTTTATCTTTAAAACTGCGGGGTTGATTGCGTTCCACTTGCGGACGAACTGCGGCGATTAATTGATCGTATTGTACTCCCGATGGACAAGTACTAACACAGGCTAAACAACCTAAACAAGTATCAAAATGTTGGCTAGTGGTTTCGTCTAAAACTGCCTCCCCTTTGTTAATGGCATTCATCAGATAAATTCTGCCCCGAGGGGAGTCCATTTCTTTGCCAATGACTCGATAACTGGGACAGGTAGATAGACAAAAACCACAGTGAACACAACTATCGATTAATTCTTGGGCTGGGGGATTCTTGGGGTCAAATCCTTGATTTTTTTGGTCGATTAATTCTTGAAAGTTAACGGAATTCTCGGAGGTTTGCATGATTTTTAATTAGATTTTGTTAAGAAAGCGTTCAGGACTAAAAATACCGTGAGGATCGAATTTAGTTTTTAGGGTTTTCATCATGGTAATCGCGTTACCTGTATAGCCCCAAGGTTCAATTTTTTCTTTTAGCGATGGCGGCGCGGTTAACACCGTTAAATAACCCTGATTGCCATGGCATAAAGAGCGAATTTTGTCAAGATTTTCCTCCGATTTTAAGATAACTTTACCCACGCCGCTACTAATATTAATCGAGGCTAGTCCGTTAATTTGGTCGATAACTAGAGCTAAATTGCTAGGTAATAATCCTATTTTGCCGAAAAAATTGCCCTCTTGGTCATAATTATCGATTGTTTTTCGGTATCTTTGCCCTAGAGAAACTTCTTCCTCATCCCGATAATAATTAGTCTGACAATCTAACTGTTGCCCTAAATAACTCACCTGTTGCGATTGTTCGCTAATACTTTCGGGAATGCTTTGAAAACGCAGCAGTAAAGCGACTTTTTCCCCTAATCCTAGTGCTTGCGTCATCCCTGGGTTTAAACATTCAGCCACGGTGGGAGTTAAAGACGATTGCCGAATAACTTGACTTAATTTACTAATATTTTCGCTATTTCCAGTGATTATCAGGGTTTCTGAGTTAGGGGTTTCGGGATACAGTCGTAGGGTAATCTGATCGATAATCCCTAAAGTGCCGTAGGAACCCGTAAATAGCTTCATCATGTCGTATCCCGCCACATTCTTGACCACACGCCCCCCAGCTTTAGCAATCTCGCCATCGTGACGGATAAAGGAGAATCCTAGGATCAGATCCCGGACACCACCGTATCTTTGCCGCCATGTTCCCGCGTCGGCTGTGGCTATAATACCGCCAATCGTGGCATTATCGGCGTAACTGGGATCAAGAGGAAGAAATTGACCGCTAGGAGCTAAAAAAGCCTGTAAATCCGCTATTTTAAGCCCAGCTTGCACGGTTATAGTTAAATCTCCCCTAGCATGGTCAATAATCCGGTTGAGATTTTGGGTACTAACTAAAATATCGGGTGACTGGACTAACCCACCCCAATCTAATTTACTGCCTTGACCGTAGGCCAGTAAAGACAGACGATTTTCGTTGGCAAAACGCACCAGAGAGGCTAAAGCAGCCGTATTAGCGGGATAAACTATAATTTCAGGACTTTTGCCCCTAATTGCCCTTGATAATCTTTCTTGTTCCTCTTTTGGCACTTGTTGCCAGGTAATAACTGTCGTGTCGGGGGGTAAAATAGAAGTTATCTGAACAGCGATCGCAGTCATATTTTACAAAAGAATTGAGGAGTGAGGAGTCAGGACTTACCGGCCGATAATGGCGAAGAATGGGGGTAATGCTGGGGCTAATCAGTAATTTTCAGCCTCTATTAATCAGATTACCTTAGTTTGGCTCTCCATCTCCGATGTCAGGCAATTCTAGCAATATTGAGGCACAAAGAAGTCAGCTTAATAACTGACTGCTAAATTAGCCATACACTCGTGTCATAATGTTAGATTACCTCGATCAGTAAGCCAAGAAGTAATGAGTGTAGATTGGACGAATAGCCGCGCCAAGCGATTAAGTGCCTTACCCCCCTACGTTTTCGCCCGCTTGGATGAATTAAAAGCCTTAGCCCGCAAAGAAGGACTAGATTTAATCGATTTAGGTATGGGCAACCCGGACGGTGCTGCCCCGCGTCCAGTTATCGAAGCGGCCATTCAAGCTTTTGAAACCCCCCAATTTCACGGTTATCCACCCTTTGAAGGAACCGCCAGTTTCCGAGAAGCGATCGCTAAATGGTATTATCGCTCTTATGGTGTGGAACTCAATCCCGATAACGAAGCTTTACCCCTACTAGGTTCCAAAGAGGGTCTATCCCACCTGGCCCTAGCTTATGTTAACCCCGGCGATGTGGTCTTGGTTCCCAGTCCCGCCTATCCCGCCCATTTTCGCGGTCCCTTGATTGCTGGGGCGACGCTATACCCGATCATTTTAAAAGCAGAACAGGATTGGCTGATAGATATCGATTCTATCCCCGAAGATGTGGCTAAACAGGCGAAAATCCTCTATTTTAACTATCCCAGTAACCCCACCGCCGCCATTGCCCCCCGAGAATTTTTTGAGAAAATCGTTGCCTGGGCCCAGCACTATGAGATTATGCTCGTCCACGATCTCTGTTATGCTGAATTAAGTTTTGATGGTTATCAGCCCACCAGTTTATTAGAAATTCCGGGGGCAAAAGAGATTAGTGTCGAATTTCATACCCTCTCGAAAACCTATAATATGGCCGGGTGGCGCGTCGGTTTTGTCGTGGGCAATTCCGATATTATTCAAGGGTTACGCACCCTGAAAACCAATCTCGATTATGGCATCTTTTCCGTCATCCAAAAAGCGGCCGAAACCGCCCTACAACTGCCCGATGAATACGTCAAACAAGTACAGGAAAGATACCGGCAGCGACGAGATTTTTTAATCAAAGGTTTGGGGCAATTAGGTTGGGATATTCCCCCCTCTAAGGCGACAATGTATCTCTGGGTTCCCTGTAGCGTCGGTATGACTTCCACGGATTTCGCCCTCAGCGTCCTGCAAAAAACTGGTGTCGTTGTCACTCCGGGCAATGCTTTTGGGGAGGGAGGGGAAGGTTATGTGCGCGTCAGTTTAATCGCCGATATCCCGCGATTAGGGGAAGCTTTACAGCGCCTCGAAGATGCGGGAATTCGCTATCAGTAAGGAGAGTTTTTCCCCTTGATTTACCGGCCAAATCCCTCTAGGCGCTGACTAAAATTGCGATTATGATGGAATTTTATCGCGGTAGCTCGCCACTTCCATGACCTACAGCTTAAGAATTGCCGATATTCCCGTCAGTGAAAGACCAAGGGAACGTTTAATCAGTGTCGGGGCGAAAAACCTCACCAACGCCGAATTATTAGCGATTTTACTGGCTACAGGTCAAGGTAAGGGGAAACTCTCAGCGGTGGGTTTAGGACAGCATATTCTCAACGAATTGAGTAAATATCGCCGGGATCCTTTGGACGTTTTGAGGGATATTCACCCCCATGAATTAACCGCTATTCATGGCATTGGACCGGCTAAGGCCACTACTATTCTAGCGGCGATCGAATTGGGAAAACGAGCTTTTCAACGACGACCGACGGAAAAAATGGTCATCGATAGTCCCGATACCGCTGCCGCTATTCTTGGACACGAACTAATGTATCAGTCTCAGGAACGTTTCGCCGTTATTTTACTCGATGTCAAAAATCAGTTAATCGCACTAAAAGTGATTACTATCGGCACAGCCACGGAAACACTGGTACATCCGCGAGAAATCTTTCGAGAAGTGGTTAAACAATCAGCTACTAAGTTAATTATCGCCCATAATCACCCCACCGGGTCACTTGTGCCTAGTCAAGACGATATTTTACTCACAGAACAATTATTACAGGGGGCTACCTATTTAGCCATTCCTCTCCTAGATCATTTGATCCTCGGTAATGGCAACTTCCAAAGTCTTCGCCAAATCACGGATCTTTGGGAAAAATATCCTCAAGAGGATTAGACCTCTTGTAAAAATAAAAGATTGTTGTTGGGTTTAGTTGGAAAAGGGAGCGAGTGCGCTCGAAATCCGGGTAAAATTTGAGAGATACAATCGGTCAATTGGGCATGGATTATAAAGAAGCGGGCGTGGATGTGGAAGCGGGACGCGCTTTTGTCGAGAAAATTCGCCAAAATGTGGAAAGTACCTTCCGTCCCGAAGTTATCGGCGGTTTAGGCGGTTTTGGCGGCTATTTTCAGTTACCTTCCGGTTATCGGCAACCGGTGTTAGTATCGGGAACTGATGGTGTGGGAACCAAGCTGAAAATTGCCCATAGTCTCAATTGCCATGATACGGTGGGAATTGACCTCGTGGCCATGTGCGTCAACGATGTCTTAACCTCCGGGGCTGAACCTTTATTTTTCTTGGATTATCTCGCCACCGGTAAACTGGAAGCGTCACAGTTAGCAGCGGTGGTATCGGGAATCGCTAGGGCCTGTCGTGATAGTGGTTGTACTCTTTTGGGAGGGGAAACGGCGGAGATGCCGGGGTTTTATGGGGCAGGAGAGTACGATTTAGCCGGTTTTTGCGTCGGTATTGTCGAAAAAAGTCAATTACTCGACGGCAGTAAGGTGCAAATCGGCGATGTGGCTATCGGTTTAGCCAGTAGTGGGGTTCACAGTAACGGTTTTAGTCTTGTTCGTAAGATTATCGACACCCAGGGCTTAAATTGGCAAGATTGCCCCGAAATTTTGGCCGGCTCTAGCTTAGGTGAAGTTTTGTTAACTCCCACTAGACTTTATGTTAAACCTGTGCTAGAACTTTTGCGCTCTGGGTTAGATATTCACGCCATGGCCCACATTACTGGGGGTGGCATCCCGGAAAATTTGCCCCGCTGCTTAAGTAAAGGGCATTCCGTGCAGATTTATCCCGAAAGTTGGCCAGTTTTGCCGATTTTTCACTGGTTAGCCCAAATGGGTTCGGTTAATTCCGAAGCCATGTTTAATACTTTTAATATGGGTATCGGTTTTGTGATCATTGTCCCATCAGATCTGGCTCGATCGACTATTAATCAACTACAATCCTCTGGGATTAATGCCTACGAAATCGGCGAAGTGATTGCCGGTAAGGGGGAGATTGTTGGGCTTGATTAAAGTTAGTTGAAGCTAAGAAGATTTTGCCATCAATTCCCCCAAAAAATCAGGTTGACTGGCTGGGATAGCAGCCGCGTTTCGGCCTATCCCCAACCGAAGTTATATTAAGTTTTTTTACTTAAGTAGTTATACTTAGTCTGCTTCTCGATAGAATTAGGTCAGAGCCTCATAAGGCCTTTTTTAGAGAAAAAGAGGTTATAGCCATGCAAGGAACGCCTATCCCCCAACTCTTAGGAGACCAGTGGTCTGGGGAAAAGGTGCTGGTGACTGGAGCTTCGCGATTTAAAGGCAGTTGGTTATGTAAAGCACTTTTGGAGCTTGGCACTCAGGTTTATGCTACTATTCCCATTCACAACGTCAGACACCCCCACTCAGCTTACCAACTTTTCGATCTGAGTCAGGATGTGGTTGAAGTTTCATTAGACATATCAGATAGCCAACTTGTTTTTGATGTTATTAACGCAGTGGGGCCAGATATTATTTTTCACCTCGCTGCTAAAGCGCAGGTGCCGGTTGCTCAGCACGATCCTAGACGAGCATTCATGGTCAATACGATGGGTACGATTAACATATTGGAAGCTTGTCGGCAGCTAGAAATTGGAGAAAGAATATTAGTCATTTCCACCGATCATGTATTTGGTGATCGCCAGATTCCCAAAGAGGGTTTTTTGGAAAGTAGCCCAGTCGGTTACGCCGGACCTTACGATACCTCCAAAAGTGCGATGGAGTTAGCTGTCCGGTGCTACCACAAAACTTACTACTCTCAATTGCCAGCTATTGGGATTACAAGAGCATCGAATGTTTTTGGATACGGTGATACTGCACCTAGGAGAATTATTCCCCAATTTATTAACTCCGCCGTCAAAGTACCTCATGAGATTTTCATAAAATATGCCCGCAATGGTCGTCAGTTTATTTATATTACTGATATCATTGCTGGTTACATAAGGGCGGCCTCATATCTTAACCAAGATGAACAAAAACTCGAAACATCATCAGGGCCTTCTCTAGAGAGAAAAGAGGAAAAATCTTTGACACCAACTTTTCATTTTGCTTTATCTGATTATGGCAGCTATAGCGAAAACGGAGAACCATTCATCAGAGTTAGCAATCTTGCCCGAATGATTCAGTCCATTGTAGCGGATACCAATTCAGAGTGGTGTAAAGAGATGGGAGTTTGCCATGTTGGGCTTAATCAAGATAGTGCTATTGATTATGCCCCCAATGAGAATCCCTTTCAGGCTATCAACTGTTCTGATACCTGCGCCTGTCTCAATTGGAAACCCAAAACATCCCTTGAAGATGGATTGAAAAAAATGGCACAATGGTTTTTTGTTCTGAACAAAAATGATATTTCTCAATTGAAAAAATTAATCAAGGAGGAAAGTGAGGTCATTACTAAGTATCTTCTATATTAGAAACGATTGGTTCCCTGCAACAAACAACAGTCTATCCGTCACGCTACGACTAAATTGGGGGGTTATATGGGACAAAAAAAATCTTTCAATATCCTTATAGTTGGCTCAGAAAATGCAAATCTTTTGGGTGCTAAAGTAGGAGGTCTTGGAGATTTTGTTAAAGACTTTTCATCAGAACTGCTAGAACAAGACTGTCAAGTATCTGTTGTTATCCCTTCCTATGGCTTTCTCCATCAATCCCCAAGTTCCCAATTTCTCGGCACTATTACTTTCCAATTCTCTGGAAAGAACGAGGAAGCCCAAGTTTTCCAAGTTGTAGGGGAAAACTCCAATCAGGTCAAGCAACTGGTCATTCATCATCCAGGTTTGGTTTCATTGGATAAAAACGGTCGATACGAAATTTACCATCACGACTTAGATTCAGAACCTTGTCAAACGGATGCTTCAAGGTATGCTCTTTTCTGCATCGCCGTAGCTCAAGGGATTGAACAGGGAATTTTCGGACATCTTGACTGTATCCATCTCAATGACTGGCATTCTGCCTGTCTTCTCATCCTCCGTGCCTATCACCCAAATTACCAAACTCTCCAGAAAATCCGAACGGTATACACTATCAATAATTTGTCCTATCAGGGGGTGCGTCCGTTTGCCGGAGTTGCGTCCTCCTTAGAGACTTGGTATCCAGACTTAGAATACGACCCAGATAAGCTGGCAGATCCAAGATGGTCAGACCACGTTAACCTAATGAAAGCTGGAATTCAGTTGGCTGATGCCATCAGTACGGACTCCCCCTCCTATGCTCAAGAAATCCTCTGCCCTACTGAAGCGCCTCGTTTTTACGGTGGTGAGGGACTGGAAAAAGAGCTTTTAGTGGCTTTCCAACAAGGTCGGCTCTTTGGAATTTTACTGGGATGTGAGTATCCCGACAAACGGATTATTCCCAAGCTCAATTTTTCCGACTTGATAAGTCTATTAAAAGCAGAAATTATCCAATGGCAGCAAACAGCAAAATATCTTTCCCCTAATTACTCATTAGCCCATAAACGGTTAACCGAACTAAGCTGTCTCTCAGAAAAACCTCCAATAATATTAACCAGCGTGTGTCGGGTTGTAGAGCAAAAACTCTATTTGATGAAGGCATCAGGAAATAAATTTATATCTGGTCTTAGTGGAGTTTTAGAGGGACTTGGAAAACAGGGAATTTACATATTACTTGGTACTGGTGAGACAGAATATGAAAGATTTTTGACTGAAATCACTTCTCAGTTTGACAATTTCGTGTTTCTCAATGGTTTTGGTTCAGAAGATTGTGCGGCAGCCTTATATGCTAATGGCGACTTTTTTCTGATGCCAAGTTCCTATGAACCTTGCGGCATTAGTCAGATGTTAGCTATGCGTGATGGTCAGCCTTGTCTTGTCCATAAAGTTGGTGGATTGAAAGATACAGTTATTGACGGATTTAATGGTTTTGTTTTTGGAGGTGATTCTGTTGAAGAACAAGTAGATAACTTGGTTTTATCTTGTTTAAAAGCGATTGAAGTCAAACTTAATAATCCATCTCAATGGCAAGAAATTTGCCAGCAAGCAGAAAAATCTCGGTTCTTATGGAAAGATACTGTTCGCCAGTACATTACCAAATTGTATGAACATCAGAACGTCGAAAAATACAGAAGGAGTTAAAGATCATGTCTAGAGAATATCAAAGTAAAATTAACCAAATATATATGAGGTTATTTAGTGGAATAACTTGGGAATCTACTCTACCAGATATTTATGAACAGGCTGGAAAAGCCTATGAAGAAATCTATGAATTGAATTGTAAAAATGGATACTGGAAAAGAGCAGATGGCTTTGACAACACATTGATTTACTACATGGCAGAATGGATAAAAAATAATATTTTAAATAAGTTTATTTCGATCCGTACTGCAAGAGAATTAGCGGATGAAATAGCAACACAGATTCTTGATTACTATCATACCAAGTACCTAAGTACAGGACAAAAAATATAAGGACTGCAAAAAGCTAAGTACAGGACAAAAAATGAAGATAAAGGAGAAAAGTCATGTTGACAATTCAAGATACCCAAAAAGATAATTCCTTCGTGGCAGCTCGGAAACAAACTGAAGAATACAAACGCTTGCAAGAAGTCCGTGAACAAAATATCCCTTGGAAAAAATGGGGTCCCTATTTAAGCGATCGCCAATGGGCAACTGTCCGAGAAGATTATAGTCAGGATGGTAGTGCTTGGAGATATTTTGATTACGAGCAATCTCGTTCTCGTGCCTACCGTTGGGGAGAAGATGGAATATTGGGAATTTCTGATGAGCGTCAGCGTCTATGTTTTGCCCTAACCCTTTGGAATGAAGAAGATGAGCTTTGGAATGAAAAAGATCAGCATTCCGAAAAGCATCTCAAAGAAAGATTTTTTGGTTTAACAGGATTCGATAGCTGGCCTAATCAAGGAAATCACATGGAAGATGTCAAGGAATATTACTTTTATCTAGATAATAACCCCACTCATTCTTATATGAAGGCATTGTATAAGTATCCTTATGAATTTCCTTATAAGAAGCTCATTCAAGAGAATAATAAACGAGGAGATGCTAAGTATAGTCGAGGAGAGGAACACCCTGAATATGAGCTAATTGATACAGGTTGCTTTGACAATAATAGTTACTTTGATGTTGTTATTGAATATGCCAAGAAGACTCCTGAAGATATTTTAATTAAAATTACTGTTTGGAATCGAGGCTCTGAAGCTCATCCACTACATATTTTACCTACTCTCTGGTTTCGTAACACTTGGTCTTGGTTGGGAGATGCAGAAAGGGAAAAACAAAAACCAAGTTTGCAGAAAGTTGCCAATAATGTAGCTACTATTAAAGCCCATCATAGTGAGTTAGGTGATTATTATCTCTATTGTCAAGGAGATACTCCTCTGTTATTTACTGAAAATGAAACTAACAACGAACGCATTTTCCATACTGCTAATGCGAGTCAATATGTTAAGGACGGAATCAACAATTATGTCGTTAATCAAGAGCTAGATAAAGTCAACCCTGAACAGAAAGGGACAAAAGCAGCCGCTCACTATAACCTCACTATTAAAGCTAATAAATCTCGAGTGATATGGTTGCGCTTGACAGATGTTGCGCCAGATCAACTACCTGATGCTAATCCTTTTGGAAGTGATTTTAAGGAGGTTTTTGACAAGCGCAAGAAAGAAACTGACGCATTTTATCAAGCTATTACTCCTTCAGATTTTCAAATTTCAGATGAGGAACGACAAGTTCAACGACAGGCATTTGCAGGAATGCTATGGAACAAGCAATTTTATTACTATATAGTTCAAGATTGGCTCCAAGGAGATTGGTCATATCAAGACAGAAAGTGGCATAAAATATACCCCCCACAAAAAACATCTGAACACATCAGAAATAACGACAACACCCGTAATCAGAAATGGACTCACTTGCACAATGAAGACATAATTTCTATGCCAGATAAATGGGAATATCCTTGGTATGCTGTCTGGGATTCAGCTTTTCATGCTGTTACTTTTGCTTTAATAGACCCAGATTTTGCTAAAGAACAATTGTGTCTATTTTTAGAAGACTGGTATATCCATCCTAATGGACAGTTACCATCTTTTGAATGGAACTTTAGTGAAGGTAATCCACCTATTCACGCTTGGGGAGCTTGGCAAGTTTATCAAATTGAGCAAGATATGTATGGTTTTTCGGACAAAGATTTCCTAAGAAAGATATTTCACAAGCTGAATAGTAACTTTAATTGGTGGTTAGAAGTTCAAAAAATACCCGAAAAGAATCTTTTTAGTGGAGGCTTTTTAGGACTAGATAATATCAGTCTCATAAATCGCAGTCACTTTAAAAATGATGATGTGAAAATTGAACAAGCAGATGGAACAAGCTGGATGGCTATGTTCTGCTTAAATATGCTGAGAATTGCCATAGAGTTAGGAAGTCAAGACCCATCTGGCGAAGAGATAGAGGCTGCCACCATGTTCCTCAAAGAATTCCTGAATATCGCCAATGCTATCAATGATATGACTGAAAAAAATGGAACGCATTTGTGGGATCAGAAGGATGAATTCTATTACGATATTCTCAGTATTGTTCAGGAAAATTTGACCCTAGAGTTTCCCTTAAAGTATCGTTCATTAGTCGGTTTAATTCCCCTATGTGCGATTGATATTTTTGAATCCGAAAGTCAGGAATGTCAAAACCAGATAATCGATGCTTTTCAATCTAAGTTCTCTAACCCTAATTCGTTGTCCCAATTGTTCTTGCCAGGAACCGACTTTAATTACTTGAGAGGAAAATATGAAAGTTTCTACATCGCAGACAAGCATAATAATGATAACCTGGAGATGTATTTGTCAATTGTTGACTTTGATAAATTGCAATTAATCGTCAAAAAGCTACTGGATAAACGGGAGTTTTTAAGCGACTATGGTATTCGCAGTCTTTCAAAAATTCACGATCCTAACTCTGAGTTTGGTTCACCTTACTCGATTCCTTGCTTCATGAAAGATATGCATAACAGTGTTTTACCTTCCAGAATTCTCTACGAACCAGGAGAGGCAGGGAAGTGTCCTGTACATACAGGTAATTCTAATTGGCGCGGTCCAATATGGTTTCCTGTGAATTTTCTAATCATTGATTCGCTTTATAAGTTTCATGATTACATTCATGACTGTCTAGGAGATGAGTTTAAAGTGGAGTTTCCCACTGGAGAACATGAAAGAAATACTCTTAAACAAGTAGCGGTAGAAATATCCAAACGCTTAATCCGTATTTTCCTGCTTGATGGGTCAGGGAAACGACCAGTTTACGGAGATAACTCAAAACTTCGTGAGCTTTTCAAAACCCGTGATGGCCAGGATTTAATACTGTTCTACGAATATTTTCACGGAGATACAGGTCAAGGACTGGGAGCAAGCCATCAAACAGGTTGGACAGGACTCGTAGCTAATTTGATCTATCAGGTCGGAGAATATAACTGTCTCAATAGCGCACCTTCTTAATACTCAATTAACGTTAGTCGGACGAGAGAAGGAAAGTTTTAACCCGGGACAGGATCAAGCTTTCAGCTAATCCAGGATTCGGGTTAAATAGACTCTAATAGATTGTACCCCGTTGACGGGCGGGGCGATCGAGGGATTTAATCGCCGTTTCTAATTCCTCGACGGTCAAACAAGTACCGCCCAGGGCTCCGGCCATAGTGGTAATATGTTCTTCCATGAGAGTACCACCGAGATCGTTGCAACCCCAGTTTAAGGCTTCTGTCGCCCCCTGTAAGCCCAATTTTACCCAACTGGGTTGATGATTTTTAATGCTATTGCCCAGATAAATCCGCGCCACTGCTGTTAATTTTAATGTATCGGCTAAGATTGGTTGATCTCGTCCGACTCGATTTCTCAGGGGTTTGGGGGCCGATTGTCCCACAAAAGGCAATAAAATAAATTCGGTGATTTTAGCCGGATAATTATTTTCTAGGGCGATTTCTTGCTGTTTTCTAATTTTTTCAAGGTGCTGCACCTGTTGGCTAGGGGTTTCAATATGACCGCAGAGCATGGTACTGGTGGTATGTAACCCCAAGTGATGGGCAATACCGACTATTTCTAACCAAGTGGCGGCATCGATTTTTTCTGGACAAATTACCCGTCTTACCTCATCGACTAACACCTCGGCAGCCGTCCCCGGGAGAGAATTCACTCCTGCTTCTTGCAGGGAAGCGATAACTTTTTCGTAACTTAAACCGTCTTCTCTAGCGATAAATTGGACTTCTTGGGGCGAAAAAGCGTGTAAATGCAGGTTGGGAAAGGCTTGTTTCAGGTTTTTAACAATTTCTAGGTAATAGTCTAAGGAATTGCCCTTAATCTTGGCTTTTGGGTTTAATCCTCCCTGCATACAAATTTCCGTCGCCCCACGATGGACAGCATCCGCCGCTTTAGCGATAATTTCCTCTAAATTAAGCCAGAAGGCCCCTTCTTCATTTTCATCGCGTCTGAATGCACAAAAACTGCAATGCTGCTCACAAATGTTACTAAAATTAATGTTGCGATTGATCACGTAGGTGACGGTATCTCCCACCTGTTGACGACGCAAAAAGTCGGCCGTTTCCCGAATCTGGGCAATTAAACGGTTATCGGTAGTTTCTAGCAAGATAATCGCTTCTTTTGCCGATAAATTTGCCCCTGACCGCGCTTTTGCCAAAATATCGGTTACGGGTGCGGTGATGGAGGAGTTAGTCACGGGAAATAAATATTGAGGGTTGCCGATCTTAATTGTAGAACGAGGTCAGAAGGAACAGTAAAGAAAGAGAGCCGATTTAATCCTTTTTCTGTTCCCTATTCCCTTGTCTGCACGCGGTAATTTCCGGTTGAGAGCCTTTATTGCGGGGTGGTTTGTTTTTCCTGTTCTTTTTGTTGACGTTTTTTCTTTTCTGCTTCTAAGGCATCTTCGATAACCTTGAGCAGCTGATCCATTTTATCAAGATTACCGCGATAAACATCGAGGTCTTTTTGCAGTTTCTCGCTGGAGAGATGGAGAATTTCTGAGAACTTTTGCAAAATTTGTTCGCGTTTTTCTTTTTCCTTGATCATGTCCGGTTGTGCTTCGGCTAAAATAGTATAAAGACCGATGGCAAACAGGCGACTATACTTAAACTTAGGCGCGTTGATAACCGAAACTAAACTATCAGACAACTGATTGTTACCACCCATAGCAGGGTTTTGCAGTTGGGAAAGCAAGGAATCAATATTAGTTTCTTTGGCAATAGCGATCATATTTTCGGCATCACGACGATAGACTTCGGGATTACCGTTAACCGCTTGGCACAAAGCATTAAAAATATTCGGTTTATCCTCCCCCGGACGATAGCCTTCCATGAACTTCTCGAAAGAAGTAACCACACCAAGGGCATAAATTGGATCATAATGGAAATCTACATTAACGGAGAGCAGGTGCATCTCGACTAATAATTCCTCAACCACGCGCCGATACACCGAATTGATGGGGCGGGTGTGGCGAGTATAAAAATCACGCTTACTATCGGAAACAGTACGAATTTTGTCCACAGAACCAAACTTCATAAAAATTTAACACTGCTCTCATTTTCTCCCTTCTCGTTCCCCCTGACAAGGCCAGTGATCACCAAAGAGCGGCAAGCAGTCAGTCCAGAGAGAGCAAAAGAGCGAGTAAGATGGGGAAATGGGGCGATGGGGAAATGGGGAAATGGGGAAATGGGGAATTTCAACTAAAACCCCAACACCCTAAAACCCTAAAACCCCAACACCCCAACACCCTAAAACCCCAACACCCTAAAACCCTAAAACCCTAAAACCCCAACACCCCAACACCCAACAGCTTTTTCACTTTTCACTTGACTATATGGCTAATCAAGACGACAAAATCAAAATTATCAGTGATAACCGGCAAGCGCGCCATCTCTACGAGATTTTAGAGACTTTTGAAGCGGGGGTGCAGTTGCTAGGGACCGAGGTTAAATCTGTGCGTGCTGGTAAGGTAAACCTGCGGGATGGTTACGTTTTAGTCCGCAATGGTGAAGCGGTGTTAATTAATGTTCATATTTCCCCCTACGAACAGAGTAGCGAATATTTTAATCACGATCCGCGCCGGACGAGAAAATTGTTGATGCACAAAAAGGAAATCAGCAAACTCATCGGTCAAGTGGAACAGAAAGGCTTAACTCTTGTGCCTTTGAAGATGTATTTTAAAGGTAGTTGGGTAAAAATCAGCATTGGCCTCGGTAGAGGCAAGAAATTACACGATAAACGCGAAGATTTGAAACGTCGTCAGGATCAACGGGATATGGCACGAGCGATGAAGCGTTAACCAAGACACTTATCGGACTGGCAAAGGTCTAGGTAAGAAACGATCGAGTTTTGTTACAGTTGAACTGTATTCGGCCCCTTGCGGCCATCACCGTCACCCTCACCTTGGGTTAAAATTTATGTTAAAAGTCTTGACAAAAGTAATTAAATATGCTAGGACACCCGCTTTGATCGCTCTATCCTTAGGGGTGGGTGCGGGAATTATTTTACCAAAAATAACTTTAGCCAATGGCAACCCCGGCCTAACAATTTTTAGTGGAGTCGATCGCAAGGATATCTTAGATTATTTCTTGCAATTTGGTGGTCGTCCCCGGCAAATGGATCGTTATAAACTCTATATTCCCCCGAAAAAACTCTCCCAAGGGGCCTCGGCTTTTTTTATTTCCTATCCCGATTATTTTAACGGCCAGTTTGACACTAATAAAATCGAGGTACGCACCAACGGCAAATCTTTACCTTTAAAGGAAGTGGTTTGGGATAAGGATAGTCGCATTATTCAAATTGTCCCCGAACAACCGATCGATCCGACCAGCAAAGTTGAAATCGTCATGTCTAATGTCAGAAATCCTGAATTAGGCACTTATTACTTTACCTGTGATGTGATTGCCTCTGGCAATATTCCCGTCCGTCTCTACGTTGGGACTTGGATTGTCAGTATCGAACCTTAAGTAGGGTTTGCGGCAAAAAGTTTTTCGTGGGGGTAGGGTGTGGGGTGTGGGGTGTGGGGTGTGGGGTGTGGGGATAATAAATAAAAGCTGCCTTCTGCCTTCTGCCTTCTGCCTCCTGCCTTCGTTAACGGGGATAGGGAAATGGGGGAATGGGGGAATGGGGGAATGGGGGAATGGGGGAATTTAACTAAAACCCCAAAACCCTAACACCCTCTCAGTCTGAGAAAAAGTCAACCAAAGTCAACTATTTGCCTCCGAGTTGCTAAAATCTGAGTAGTTTTCACCTATAGACTCGTTGGCTGGGGAATTTTCTTCGGAGTTTGAGTTTTTGCGACTGCCTTTGTGAGAATTTTTGCCCCCTTCCCGTCCGATAGCTGCCATGTGGGCCCGATCTCGGCTAACCGCTTCACCACCTTTTCGTCCCGCTTCGCGAGCTTCTTCGGAGGTAAATTCGTGGGCTGTCCCTTTTTGATGAGCAGCTTTACCACCTTTACTAGCGATTTCCCGTTGTTTAGCTTGATCCATAGAGGCAAAACCGCGTTTACTCTTACCTGTCATAATATCCCTCCTGTGTGAATGCTGATTTTAAAAGTTCTTAAAGACTTATGCGAGATTTTTAAAACATCAAAATCATGGTCTTGTCGGTGGGCAAAACATTGAGATTGCCCCGCTTTCCTCCTCTAAGAACTATGGATTCCTACCTAGTATCATAACTCATTAGCTTGACTTCTAGGGAACTAATTACAGCAATCAAAGAGCATATTTTATGTTAAAAAATATTAAGCGAATCGAGCATTTATCAGTCTAAAGATATAGAAGTTATCTTAATGGTGAGGTACAAAGTTTGCCTTTGCAGGAGTCGGTCTTCAGTTATCAGTTATCAGTTATCAGTTATCAGTTATCAGTTATCAGTTATCAGTTATCAGTTATCAGTTATCAGTTATCAGTTATCAGTTATCAGCTTTTTTCTCCCTGCTCCCTTCTCCCCACTTCCCCACTTCCCCACTTCCCACTGAAAAGGCTGCCATGCACTCTTAATTAGATGTGCGGGCAGCCTAAAGCCTAGTTTTTGGGGATTTAATCGGGAAAAATCAGGGTAAAACTTGGGTGTGGGTGTTTTCGATCAACCATTTATCTCCTTGCCGTACCAAATCATAGCGCACCTTCAAGGACTCATTAGAGGAAAGATTGACATTTTTTTTGCCATTCTCAAAATACATCGTCTTTTCGTTTACTATCGCTTCCACCGTCGCTAAATTAGGATTTTTCGCATTATTAGTAACCGATCGCACCTCCACTTGATGATCGTAGTGCCGATAGTTATTTTCCTGTAAAGCCGCCGCCCGTGTTTGCCAAAGTTCCAAGGCTGAACCCGTTAAAACCTCTTTCAATTGCTCTTTTTGGTGTTCACTGCCAAAAGCGGCCGATTTTGCTTCTAACCAAGCTTGAATCGTCTCCTTTGCTGTTTCCTTGTCCAAGGGAATCCCTTCCATCACTTCCGCATTAGCCGAGGGAATTTCTAGTATGGGAGTATTTAAAGAAATCGGTAACTGTTCCCCTTGCAAGGCTGCCAAAGGAGATTGACTATCGACAATTGCCTTTACCCCCAAGGACAAAACCGCGATTGTTCCCACTAATCCTACCCCTAATATCGCCACTCGATCGAGTCGCAGTTTTCTGCGGGCTGGTCGTCTCCGTTTCGGTGCGACTACGGCAGTTTTTGCCGTTTCTAGGGCTGCCGGCCCGGAGTTGCCTGCTGCTTGGTGGCGCGGGCGACTAGGACGACGACGGGGGGGATTAAGTGCCGGTTGACGATAGGCTGCTGTCACCACCACACTACCCTGAGTATAGGGGGTGAGAGTTTCCTCCTGAGCGGTGGCTCTCAGGGCAGGTACAGCAGTGCTTGTCCGCTCACCGTTAGCTCTAGCTAAAGACGGTTTTTGGGGACGAGAGTGGGAAGAAGAATAAGCAGATTCCCTCATCGGTGTCACTCCTGGCACTGGGTTTAAATGGGTGGGGGGGGTGTGGGTTTTCAGAACATTTACTTCCGATTCTAAGGGTTCGCTGGCCTTTTCTCGAACCTCGACGGGAACTTTTTCGTCAGGAAAACCTGACAATTCTTCTAAATAATTTTGTACTTCTTCCTCGGCAAAATACTCTTTGAGTGAGGCTTTCCGCTCGACTAAATCACTAAAATGGCAGAAAACTTCTGTTTGTAACCAACGCTCACCGTAACGACATAACCCGGGTAAAAGATCGGCAGATTGCCCGGATTGTTCCTTAATATAATTTAATATTTCTTGCTCTTGACTTTTTTCTAAAATTGTGCTTGCTCGTTCCGTCTGACCGAGCAGTAGGGCGCAGATCGATCGCTCTAGGGAGACATCCTGATGTTTTTGTAATTGCTGTAGGCGCTCGCAGGCTGCGACAATAGCGGCGGGTTGTTTTTGGGCGAAACCGCGGGCGATCAAGGCATAGACCAGCAGATAATTACCCACCGCCGAGGGGCGTTGTGCCTCTTTAGCCCAGATTTTCTCCTGTTCGGCCTGAGTTAAATAAACCCGTAACTGTTGAATAAAGCGTAAAAAATTATCCACCCCCAACCCAGAGCGATCGTCGCCCTGGCCATCGATGCCGCCGCGAGCGGCCAACATCTCCTCCAAGAGATTTAAGCCGCGCTGACGGGCAAGACTAGGTTTTTTTTCTTGGGATAACAATTCCAGTATCCGGTAGGGACGCAGGCGATCGCAATCATGGCGAATCTCGCTGGCCACTTGCGGGAACATTTGTTCTTGTTCCAACCAAGTCAGGGCTTTGGTTGCGGTGCTGGCCGCCTGTTCATAATTTTTATCCTGCCAATATTCCCGACTTAATTCCCCGTAGGCCAAAGCCAAGGTTAAGATCATGTCTGGGCGAGTAGTTGGCTCTAAATCTAGATAAGTTTCGGCCAAACGAATCACTAACTCGTATTCTCCCAACTCTTGCAGGATGAGCAAAGCTCCCACCAGATCGGCGGGGGCAATGGTAATCTGGGGAGTGGCATATTCTGAGGAAGCAGCGGCCACCTCCCCACCCTGAGAATCTAGGTTTTCGGCACTGCTTTCTGGGTTGAGAAGCAGGGGATTGGGGTCGAAAAATTGGGCATCGTAATCACGACGGCGATCCGCAGCACTTAACACTTGGTAAGCTTCATCTAACAAGTGCTGACGGGCAATGATCGCTGTTTGACTGTATTCTTGACGTGGCAATTGCCGTCCCCGGTCGGCGTGGGCCAAATCAATCTGCTCGGCACTCACCTGAAAAGGGATTCCCAATATCCTGTAGTAGTCGAGAGGAATTCGCACGGTTAGCTGTACCTCAACTCTGGAGAGTCCTTAGTAATCTACTCCCGTTAAAGCGTCAGCTTAACGGGAGCTTTCTGTAACCCTAAACTTATCGGGCAAGCCAATAAATTCGGCTCTCTGGGCTGGATTACACTCAGCCCCAAAAGTCTAATCATCTTGCTACCGTTTGCGTCTGCGTCACCAATCCAACCACAAGTCTTATTACTACACTTAAACGATTTACCGCTTCTAATTCCGATATGTAGGCAACAATGACAGGTTTGAGAGGTATATCGTGGATTGACCGCGATAACCTCAACTCCTTCCTTGATGCCTTTGTATTCGAGAAATTGTCGAAGTTGATAGAAAGCCCAAGAGTTAGACCGTCTTCTCTCGGTCTTGTTTCGTGGTTGTTGGTTGGTTCTCTCTCGAATACCGGTTAGGTCTTCAATAGCGATAATCGAGTTAGTTAATTTTGCCTCGGCAACGATAGCTTTACTGATTACTTGACACTCTCCGCCCTAAAAGTGCGGAGATTCTTGGGCTGAATCTTGCCGCTACTAGCAAAGCTAATTTTGGTCTTACAGTTTCATGTCTAGTCCGACTACACCTACAAGGTATAAAGTCGCCCTAAAGGGCGAGGTTTTCAACCCAAATTTTCGATGATTTAAGTGCGCTTGGTATCTTCTCTCCCGCCCCGATAGCCGTTTCAAGATCTCCCGACACCTACGCCTGGTGGATCTAGTGCCTTGAGACGCTTTCTTTTGCAGAGAAGACCTCACACGACTGTATTTATCCCTCGTTTCCTTGATGCCCTCCCCCGACCACGATTTATCGGTTGATGTTACCGCGATGTCACGACGGCCGAAATCGACCCCGATAATGTTATCCGCGTTGATAGGTTTCGGCGGTTCCGATTTTAGTTGGATGTGGACATACCAACCGCCGTCACGATGTAAACAGACTTGAGCGGATGTCGGGTTCTGTCCGGTTAGTTTTCCCCGATGGTAATTGCTCGCTCTCAGGGGAAGGGTTAGCCGTTTTCCCGTGGTACTAACGGTAATCGCCCAATCCTTCTCGACGAAACGGAAGGTTCGAGCGTCGCCATCGAAACTTGTCGGGGCGAAATTCTTAACTTTCTTCCCCTTCTGTTTCGCCGTTAGACGGTTAGCCGCTACCCGACCGCAAGCTCTGACAACGTGGTTAGCCGTCAATCCGAACCGATCCTTAACGTCCTGATAACAGACAGCCTGAATCGAGTTCCGGTTAGTCAGCTGGGGGTTGACGTTCTCGTTAATCCAGCTACAAGCCGACGCAAAAGCCGTACAGGTATCGGACAGCGCTTGTTGTTGTTCGCTACATACTTGAAGCTTGATCACTAGCGTCAGGACTTGTTCCACGGCCTCAAAAAACTCACCAACAGGAAGCATAACATATTTAGAGTCGATGCGCTACGCGCGTTTTATACTGGTCGGCATTCCTCCGCCGCTAACCCGTAGGGTGTAACGGGGGAGGAATGCCGACATCTAAGGTGAATTAAGTGATGTAAGTGAGAGCGGAGCGAGTAAAATAACAAGATACCATCTTATCCTAGCCAATCTCTGACTGACTGAGATTAGATTTGAGAGAGAAAATACCAAGAACCCCTTGGTTTAAGACCAAAAAATTCACTGCCAGAATTCTCGAAAAATCTACCGCTTCCTCTCCCCTTGCCTTTTTGTTGTCTAAATGATACTACAGACCCTATGATTTCCGAACGTACTTTACCAACCTTTAATCCTGCTTCCATCATTATTACCAAAGCTGAAGGTCTTCGCCTATACGAGGATATGGTTTTGGGGCGGATGTTTGAAGATAAATGTGCCGAAATGTATTATCGGGGCAAAATGTTCGGTTTTGTCCATCTCTACAACGGTCAAGAAGCGATATCTAGCGGTATTATTAAAGCCTTGCGTCAGGGAGAAGATTACGTTTCTAGCACCTATCGCGATCACGTCCACGCCCTCAGCGCCGGAGTTCCCGCTCAAGAGGTAATGGCGGAGTTATTCGGCAAAGCTACCGGCTGTAGTAAAGGACGGGGCGGCTCCATGCATATGTTTTCCGCCGAACATAAGCTTTTAGGGGGTTACGCTTTTGTGGCTGAGGGGATTCCCGTCGCTACCGGGGCGGCTTTTCAAAGTAAATACCGTCGCGAAGCCATGGCTGATGCCAGTGCCGATCAGGTAACGGTCTGTTTCTTTGGGGATGGGGCGAGTAATAATGGCCAGTTTTTTGAGTGTCTGAATATGGCCGCCCTCTGGAAGTTGCCGATTATCTATGTGGTGGAAAATAATAAGTGGGCGATCGGTATGGCCCATGATCGAGCCACTTCTCAACCGGAAATCTATAAAAAAGCCAGTGTTTTTAGTATGGTCGGTGTGGAAGTGGACGGTATGGATGTGGTCGCCGTTCATGCCGCCGCCAGAGAAGCCGTAGCCCGCGCCCGCGCTGGTGAAGGACCGACTTTAATTGAGGCCTTAACCTATCGTTTCCGGGGTCACTCTCTGGCAGATCCCGACGAGTTACGCAGTGCTGACGAGAAACAATTCTGGGGCGAAAGAGATCCGATCACTCGCTTTGCCGCCTACCTCTACGAGCGAGATCTGGCCACGAGAGAGGAATTAAAAGAAATCGAGCAGAAAATTCAAGCTGAAATCGAGGCAGCGGTTAAATTTGCCGAATCTAGCCCCGAACCCGATCCTAGTGAACTAACTCGCTTTATTTTCGCCGAAGACGAGTAATTTCAGTGATTAGTTACCAGTTATTCAGATTTGAGTAATCAGTAATCAGTGATCACTGATTACTTAAGGTATTCTATGAGGGGGAGCAGAAAAATCCCGCCTTGAAGATGGTTGTTGTTGAAAAAATCCGTAAAAAATAGTTGCGCTCTTGTATAATCCGCTAAAATCCAGAGAAATAGCTTTTGCCATGGCGACTACAGAAGCATTGAACCCCAGTCAGTTCGCATTCTTAACCAACCTCACCGCTGATCGTTCAAGTTCACCCAACCCACAACAAGAAATGGACAAAGTTATCATTCTCGTTAATGCCGAAGCTCAAGCCAGTGGTCAGATGTCTCGGCTATCGCCCGTTACCGAAAAGATGGTGATTGCCTTAAAAAATGCGGTTCCTAAATCCTTGGCGGTGGAGGTGACGGGGACGGCTTCTTTGTGGTCAAAAATGGAGTCGGGTAAAACCAGCCAGAATAATTTAATCTGGTGTCCCTTAACAATTCAATTACCCAATTGGGTGAATTTTCCTGGTAAAAAAGTTTATCAAGCTTGTCGGGATATCGAGGAAAGACGCACTTGGGTTGCCCATACCCTGCACTATAAAACCAGTCAGGGAGATTCTTCTTTTGGGGATCTTTGGTTGCCGATCACGGTGACATCTAAGGGTTTAGAATACGGTGAGGTAATCGGAGAAGGCATGATCCCCAACGCCTACAGTCAACCGATTAGTCTGGAAAGAGAGAGTCTTAAGTCTTTACATCGGCTGGCAGCGCAATTACTGGATAATTTACAGGCTCCTGCTTCTGTTTATTTGCTGCAGTTTCGTCTGGCTCATCGAGAAGTGGTTTTTGATCGTCTCTGGCCTTTTCCTGCTGCACCTGCGATCGCTTCCCTGCGCGGTCAACAGACGGATCTTTATGCAGCCTACTGGAATTGTTTACGTCGGCAAGCAATGCTCGATCATTCCTTGGCAATTTAAAAGCACTGTCTAGCAGTAATCTATTAAGTTGACAAAAGGGATACTTTAGCAGAATATTTAGAGCGTAGCGGCCGCCATAAAAACACGGCTTTTGTCCGTTCGACTTCTCGAAAATGCCGAAATATTCGCTAATTATCCCGATTTATAACGAGGAAGAAACCATTCCAGAACTCTATCGCCGTGTCAGTGACGTCATGGATAGTTTAGATGATTCTGTGGAACTAATTCTGATTAATGATGGCAGTCGCGACCGCTCCTTAAATTTAATGCGGCAACTACAGGAAAGAGATGCTAGGGTCTGTTACATTAGCTTTGCTCGTAACTTTGGCCATCAGGCAGCAGTAACGGCAGGACTCAATTTCGCTAGGGGTCAAGTTATTGTTGTCCTCGATGCCGACTTGCAGGATCCACCGGAATTGATTCCCAAAATGATTGAGTCTTGGCAAGCAGGTTATCATGTGGTTTACGCCCAGAGAACAAAACGGAAAAAAGAAAGTTGGTTTAAACGCCTGACTGCCTACGTTTTCTATAGATTGCTGCGACAATTAGCCGACGTGGATATCCCTGCGGACACGGGGGATTTTTGTCTGATGGATCGTCAGGTAGTGGACCTATTAAATTCTATGCCAGAACGGAATCGTTATATTCGCGGTTTGCGAGCTTGGATTGGTTTCCGACAAACTGCTGTTAAATTTGAGCGAGATCCCCGGTTTGCTGGCGAAGTCAAGTACACTTTTAAAAAATCCCTAGCTTTAGCGATTAATAGCTTGGTGTCTTTTTCTAAGATTCCCCTGCGTCTTTCCACTTATTTAGGCTTATTTTCCGCTTTAATTGCCCTGTTTATGGCTTTACTGGTTCTCTACTGGCGCTTACAGCAACCCGACTCTCCCGTTACCGGTTTAGCTACTATCTTGATCGCCGTGTTTTTCTTGGGTTCGGTACAATTGATCAGTAAGTACCTAGGCAAAATTAATTACATACTCGCCTCCAAAATTGTCCAGCACTTTTTTAACGTAAGCGAGGAGGCTCTTTCGGTCTTTATAGGCGCTAAATTCAATCCATTCAT
>VYLJ01000018.1_pt1 | contig 36610 bp, 25 predicted proteins | sample 5114331 | NCBI WGS metagenome assembly VYLJ01 (sample SAMN12291791, study PRJNA351875) | freshwater metagenome | isolation source: freshwater lake | place: USA: Michigan, MSU2 Lake | collected 2011-08-16
AATTAACCGCCAAATATAAACCTTTATCGTCTTAGAAAAAACCCAAGACCACATCTCATCACATTCTCTAACCAATTTACCTTTTGGTTTGTCCGAAACCTTTATTTGACGGGGAACAGCCGCCAGTTTATTGTTGACATAGTTTTGTAACCATGACCAACTTACCCCTGTTACTCTAGCAATTCCTCGTCAGGAAATTCGTTCGAGTAAGAGTTTATCAATTAATTGTTTGGTTTGGTCAGAGACGGTTTTATTAGTGGGATTGATCACAAACTGACGACCACATTCTTTACCTTGACGTTTGGGTTTTCCATTATGAATAGAACCATTCTTGATAGTATGGTGAGAACCACAATTAGGACAGGGGAATAGAGGTGAAGGGGGGACTTTGTTCGGTGCTAGACTGATATTTGAGTAAGCCAGACAGGAGCCAGAAAAAGATATTTATTAGAAAAGTCATGATCAAGCTAGAGGTTTAAAGACTGAGCGGGTTGCAATTATTTTTATTAATAAATATTTAACACAATTCATACCAGGTAAGCAAGAGGGCTACGCCACTACTATACTACCGAATCATTACCATTTTTCGGGGTTAGCTTATTTACATTCCTATTATCCGACATAATTGCTTTGACAGACCAGTAGCCTATACTCAACGGATTTAGTATTATTACTTCTGAGGATTTGACTGAATACCAAAAGCAGGACTTTGATAATCTTCCGGCAGATAATTTTCAGGAATAGTGCTGTGATTGCCATCCCGGAGAGCCTTGTAGTGAGGAGACATAATTTCGATACCGACTTCGTTACATTTATCCTGAATATTTTGATGCAATTCAGAATAAATATACACCATTTTGCTAGGATGATCGGTGTAGGCATTTAGCTGATAGCTGACATAAAAATCATCGAGACTGGTTTGCAAGACAAAAGGAGCCGGTTCTGAGACAATAAATTTGGTTGCTAAGGCTGCTTCTTTCAGGGTTGTGTGAACCTTACGCCAAGGTAAATCATAACCGAGAGTGACTGTGGTTTGCAAAATTAAAGGCTGTTTGAATTCCCTTTGGGAGACACTAAAGTTAATCACATTGGTGTTTAACAGCGATGAATTAGGAATCGTGATAATTCTATTAGCTGGTGTGCGAATACGGGTGACTAATAATCCTTTTTCAATCACATCTCCAATAACATCACCAATAGAAATTTTATCTCCTAGTTGAAAAGAGCGGGTATAGATGAGGATAATTCCTCCTACCACGTTAGCGATAGCAGAGGTGGAACCCAAGGAAAATAGCACCCCTAAAAATACCGACACCCCCTGAAAAGCAGGAGAATTAAATCCGGGTAGATAGGGAAAAGCGATGACTATAGCTAAGGCAATTATCAGCAGTGACAGTAAATTATAGGTTGGTTTTGCCCAATCGGGATAGAAACCATGGATTACTAAATTTTCTCTTGCCAAGGCGGTGAAAAATGGTTTAATTGCTCTCAACAGATAGTGAGTTATAAAAACAATTAGCAGTATAATAAAAATATTGGGTAAATATTTTGCTATCTCTTGGGAAATAACTTCCAAAGCACTAAAAAAGTATTGCAGAAAACCATCACCAAATTTTCTAGTCCAGGGAAAAAGACGAAGGACAAAAGTTAAATAAAAATAGAGAATAGTTAAAATAATCAGAGTGCGGATAAATTGCAAAACTCTTAGGGAAAAAACTCCTATTGTCCTGGAACTAATAATCTCAAAATTTTGGAATCCCACCCCAGGAACTAGGGAGGTGATTAATCTCTGAATCTGGGGAAAAACCCGCGAAGATATAAAAATCATCGTCCAGAAAATTAAGACCGTGGACAGGGTAGCACTTACTGTCAAAACTGCATCTTTTAAGAGGTTATCCGGTTGACGTTCTTGACGATAACGGACAATGGCCGCTTTAATCTTTGCTAAAGCTCGTTCGGCCAATACTTCTTGACTTACCGCGTGTAATTTGGCATCTTTAGAAGTAATAGTAGCAATAACCGTATCTCCCAAAATAATCGAAGGGTTTTTGTCTTCAGGATCGATTTTTATGGTTAAATCTTCAGGAGAAAGGGCATCGTCATCGGCAATTTTTTCAATTCTGGCTGTAATCGATTTCGCTCTTTCTTGCGCTGAAAAAGAACCTATTCCTTGCCGAATAGTAAAAAGTTCTTGATTATCAAGCATGACGGGAAAAACTTCTCCCAAAGTTTCCAGGGGTGTTTCCTGTCCTTGTTTAGCAGGATTATTCTGGGCCGCTATCATGAAGATGGGGGATAAAGTCAGTAACAAAACTAAACAAAACAGCCCTAAGTAACGCCAGATTTTTTTCATCTTCTAAGCCACAATTGCACAGGAGCGATCGAGTTTAATACCTCTTTTTTTCATCGTAGCATGGAATAGTTCTGTGGATAACACCTGTTCCACCGGATAAATCCCGGCTTTTTGGAGTTTTGCCGCTAAGATTAATTCTGCCACGCTGCCAGTTCCCCAACCCGCTGCTTGAGCAGTATTCTCGTGAAGCATAGTTGCTTGATAAACTGCTTTTTGCTGCCCTTGCCATCCGGCCACTTTTGCTAACATTGCTACCCCAATTCCCGAAAATTTATCGGTTACTTCTGTCATGCGATAACTAACTTGGGAAAAAAACTCGATTCCTCGATAACTTTCTACCCAAGCATCGGGAAAAATATGGGCAGTAATCCAAGTTAAATGATTATAAAAATCGGGAATAGAACCAAATTTTGTGATCACATTTTGCACTTGAAAAGATTCAGCAAAAGTATAGGTTTCTGGCATATCAAACCAATAAACACCAGTTTTACCTAAAGGAGCGGGAAAGTCAATTACTTCTCTAGCAGTATAGGGTTTAATCTCTTGCCATTGTCCCTCAATCCAGGCTAAAAAAGGCTTTTTTAAGCCGAGAAAAGTTGTCCGCATTACGGTTAATCCCGCACCTCCTGAACCCGCTACGGCATAATTTAAACGGATCGTTTCTACCCTATCTAACTGTTCCACTCCCTCTCGCACTATACTATTAGAAATACCAGGAAAAATTCCCGTATTAACCACGGCAGTTATTCCCGCTTTTATTGCCAATTCTCGATAGGGGATTAACTTTTGATAAAAAGAACGATGATCACTAACATCAATATAATTGACTTTTTCTTCAATGCAAATTTTTACTACCCTGCCATCGCGATAATGAAAGGGACCGGCACAATGAATGACTAAATCACTATTTTTAATTGCCTGTCTAAGCTTGTCTATTTCTTCTAAATCTAAAGCCAAAAACTGCATTCTTGGCAGTAATTTAATTGCTTTTTCCTTTCGTCCGGTGATAATAATTTTAGCTGCAGTATGATTAATAATATCTAGGGCGACACTTTGACCAATGCGACCAGTGCCACCTAAAATTAAAACAGTTTTTTCCATGGCAACTATCAATAATGTTTGCCCTAGTATAGCATTCTCTTGGCAAGTTTGCCTATTTTTCAAGATGAAAAATTCAGAATAATCTCAACTTATTTACTGCGTCCTAGGGGCAAGAAAATGGTTAAAATCTCACCTTCTTCGGGTTTTTGACGCACAATAAATTTACCTCCCAAAGCTTGAAAAAGGTTTTTAGTCACCTTCATATTCAGACTTAAGCTACCAGTTTCTGGTTGAAACATTAAGACTTTTCCTAAAGCTTTGAGGGTAGGATTAGGCGATTTTACCTGAGTTTGGAACTGCATTTTTAATTGATTTCCTGCCATTGATATATGTACTTGCAACAGGCCACCACTAGCCATACTGCGAGTACATTTTTCCACGACTCCATTTAACATTTGATCCAATAAATTCGGGTCACTAATTACCGAAGGCAATTTTTTCGGTACATTAACTTCTAAATTGACATTGCGCCGTTTAGCTTGTTTTTGCCACCGGGGAATACTATCTTGAAAGACTTTTTCTAGAGCAATTGGAATTAATTGAATCGGTTTATCCCCCAGAGGATTAATACCCAATTCTGCGGCTCGGAAAATTAATTCCATGCGCTGAATTTGTTCACCACATTCTAAATCAATTGTTTCCAAATATTTCTGCACATCTTCCGTTATTTTTGCCCGTTTTAGTAATAATCGGGTAATGGTGCGAATGGTGGTTAAAGGGGTGCGAATTTCGTGGGTTAAAGCGCGCAATAATTCCAAATCACAACCCGATTCTAAATGAGAATTATCTTCCTCTGGGGGAGTGATTTCGGCATTGATAGGCGATTTCGTTTTTTTCAGGTCTAAATTAGACTGGTTGGGTAAATTTTGCAGTAATTGGCGACTAAATTGGCTAACTAGACGATAATCCGGCGAGGGACTGCCATTAGCTTCGATAATTGCCTCTAAAGTCCCGATTTGCGGATAACGCAGATTAACTAATCGTTGCCGCAACTGCTGCCAAGCTTGCTGAGTGAGGACGGGATCAAAGGAAAATTGAAAAGAGGACAAACCCCACTCATCTTCGCCTAAAACCAGCAAAAGAGCGAAACTTTCGCTAAAAACCAGACAAAATCTTTCATTAGCAATCGGATCCGTTGGCAAGAGCGGCAATTCATGGATATCCGTCGGGGAAATATCGGCGGCGGATTTTTCCTGAGAAGGCAATTGCAAACCCGGCCATTGTAAATGTTTTAAAGCTTTAACGGTAAAAACACCAAATTCAAAACCCGTTAAAGCCTTACTTTCTCTGACTAAAGCTGTCGGACCGGAGAGAATTAAACCCCGACCGGCGGCAGCATTATTTTGGTTTTGTAATAAGATATTTTCTAAAGCGGCGATCGCTGCGAACCATTCACTTTCCGCTTTCAGTTGCGCTCGCTTGAGCCATTCCGATAAATTAGGATAAAAAGCATTGGGGGTGAAAGTTTCCCGGTCCTGATGGTCAGTCGGCGGGAAAATATCGCTTAATTTCGGTAAAGACCCCTCTAACATCGTCTTCATCACTGACTAGATACAAATTCCTTACCTAGAATATTACCCCCGTTAATGCTCATCCCATAACGGTAAAACCGAACTCTATTGGCAGTGATATCCGCTTGACATCTCCCTGCGTTAAAACAACAGGGATTCTTTGTGGTGAATAGAAGCGGGTTGAAACCGCGCTTCTATTCGATTACGATATATTTTAGAAAGCCTATCTAACTTATATCGCTGTGGCACTGTCAAAGATGCCCTACCCACCTTATCTAGAGAAACCCCTAGCTGTGTGGCTACTTTTTTGATAATATTGGCTGCACCATTGCAATCAGCATTGATTAACTGACGATTAAAAGCTTTAAACAAACCTCTTTGAATTCTTTTACCTGATGACTGCCACCCTTCGGGTTTTTCACCGAATTTAGGTAGCAAATCATTATCTAAAAAAGAAGCCTTTGAGGTGTAGCTTTCCTCAGTCTCGATCAAATTAATCCCGTACTGTTCACACAATTGCTTAATACGTCCTTTCAGCTTGGCAGTGGGAACTTGAACAAATTCCTGATTAACTTTTTTCCCTAACTCAATAGAATCTTTTTGTCGTTGATTCCATCCAAAGACGATAGTAGAAATGTCATTGTTAAGACACCAATTAATAACAAACCTGGCGGCTTTATTAACGTTATCTCTCATTTGACGATTACGCTTTTCGGTTAAAATAGCCAATTCCTGATCCCAATACCCTTGTGGCTTACCAGTCTTAATTTGAGCAACTCGCTTGTTATACCATTGGTTTTGTGATTTAACTTTTCTCCCGTCAATAACAAAAGACTTGCCCGTATTAGAAACACAGGTTAACCAATTATTTAGCCCGTGGTCTATTCCTAGAACCTTATTATTAGGCTTGACTTTCTCTTGAGCGGGTTGCTCGTAAACGCACTCAAGATAAAAACTAAGATTTCTAGGAACAAGTCGAAACTCTTTGATGTCCTCAAATCTTAAATTAGAAGGCATTGGCAGATAAAAACTATCAATCCCAAACCAAGCTTTTACCTGCTCTCCCAAGGAAAACTTTAAGCCTTTTTCGGATTGCTTTACATACCGTGATGGATAGCTTACTACCGCCATCCCTCCTTTTTTTCGATATTTAGGCGGTTTAGGCTTGTTAGGTAACTGCCCTTTATTCCAAAGACTTAAAAGCCCTTTATAGGAAGAAAAAGATTCCGCTACATCATGAAGTAATTGTTGAGCGCAACATGACCGCAGAGATCGAAAATGTGGATGATTTTTCATCTGAGAATCCAGGTGGTATTTCTTGACGTATCGCCCCGCCTTAAAAAGCATCTGCCGGCAATAATAAAGACCACAGTTAGCCAGCTTGTTAGCTTCTTCGCAAATAAACTCTAAGATAGCCCTTATCTCGCTGTCTGCATGAATGAGAACTTGTTGAACTCCGTACATTTTGACTTACCTCCTGTATAGAGGATAAGTTGAAAATACACTAATTGTCAAGTGTCAAGAGTACAATGGAAGATTATAGAAGAAATCCTCATTCGGTAACACTGCTTAACTATCACTTTGTCTGGTGTCCAAAACGAAGAAAGGCAGTATTAAAGGGAGACATTAAGTTGAGAGCACCGTCAATTATTTTTGACCTGTGCCAAGAAAATAACTGGAGATTAATCGCCTTAGAAATCAGGCCAGATCCTATCCATCTATTCCTAGAGTCTGCTCCTAGCTATTCTCCTTCAACAATAATTAAAAGAATTAAAGGGAGACTATCTCATCACTTAAGAAAAGAGTTCCCAGAATTGTTAAAGTTACCCACTCTGTGGACTCCTAGTTATTTCTGCTCAACTGCTGGTAACGCCTCTACGGAAACTATTAAAAAATACATTGAGAATCAAACTAATAAATGATACAGGGGGATAAATCCCCTTGTTCGCTCGACTACCATCCGTTTTAACGGATGGCTAACCCTCGCTCACGATTTTTAGGTTTTGAGAGCAGTTATCTTAATGGTGAGGTACAAATAGGTTACACTTCATCTGGATGAGAAAGGCTGTCAATCGGCTTAATGATTGGTAATATAGCTTAGTCCAGTTGATTACCTATGCTGGTTGTGGGTTTAGTAGCTTAATTCAACCTCGATAAGTCTGATATTTAATTACATCTCCCCACTTATGTGTTTTTTTGTTACATTTAAGTATTTTTTTGTTTATCTATGGTTATCATAGAGCAAGTTAAATTGTTCCCCAATTATTTCCCTAACCAACCAATCTTTGATCCCAAACCCTTTTGCCTTGACATTACGTCAATGAGAGGAACCATCGGCTCTTGGTTTGCCTGTTTAAGTGTTGCTTTCAAGCTAGGTAAACAGTTGAGTAGCGGTAACTTTTGAGCAATAGTTGGGTTCGGTTATTGACTATATTTTGCCGTGGGCAAATTCTGAGAATTAATCAGAACTAAGTGCGCTTGAGAACGTGGAGTTATTCCCTGTCTCTGCTGCCTTTTGTCTGTCTTCCGAACCTGTCGCTGCTGCGGATTTGAGGTTCATTTATCCTTTGTCTGAGAGAGAGTAAAAAATATGCTGCACATTCATATTCTTCAGGATACGTTTTTCAAGTCTTCCACAGCTTTTTCTGAAACCCTCAATAGTGGGCAAAAATTCTTAATCAAAGCGGGAACTAAATTACCAATTAAATCCTATTTTCGCCAAAATAATCATTATTCTGTCAAGTTAGCCGCAGAACAAGGTTCAGTGGGAAAAGCGGGATTTTTCTTTGATGATCATGTACAAGTAGAAGAAATACGGGGCGTTTGGCTTACCAATGTTGACAGTGATATTCTCAAGTCTAAAGACAACTTAAAAGCTGGGTTGGAAAAACTTAAAAATTTAGGTTTTAATACTCTTTATCTAGTAGTTTGGAATAAAGGCTATGTGTTTTTTAAATCACAAATTGCTGATAATGTCTTCACTGCTAATGAAGAAAAACTCCAAAAAGTCAACCTTGAAAAAGAGTTAGTCGGTAGAGATATACTAGCAGAAATCATTGAGATTAACCAGACAAAAAAGTATAACTTTCGGATTATTGCTTGGTTTGAATATGGTTTAATGGTTCCTCCGGCTGCTCCCTTAGTTGCTCAAAAACCAGATTGGTTTATGCTTACTCATCAACAGGAAAATACAGTTGATGGTGATGGGAATTGCCGCTTAAATCCTGCTCATCCTGAAGTTAAAGATTTTTGGATTAGTATCATTCGTGAAGTGGTAAAAAACTATGAAATTGATGGTATTCAATTAGATGATCACTTCGCTATTCATCACGTAAAACTCTTGCCTAATGGTACTAAAAATTTTGATTTTAGTATGGGGTTTGACTCCTTTACCATCAAACTTTTTCAAGAGGAAACTGGTTCAGTTAGTCCCTTAAGCAATCCCCAATTAGCGAAATTTAAAGATTGGCGCAAGGAGAAGTTAACTCAGTTAGTGCGATTGATTTTTAAAACCATTAAAGCCGAAAAAGACGATTGTATTCTCTCCATTTCTCCCAATCCTTTAGGATTTTCGATCGATCATGCTTTAGCTGATTGGCAAGCATGGGAAAAAGAGGGATTAATCGAAGAACTGGCATTGCAAACTTATCGTGGAGATATCCAGAGTTTTGAGAGAGAAATCGATAAATTAGAGGTAAAAGCAGCGCGAGAACATATTCCCACCGTCATCGGTATTCTCACGGGTTTAAAACCCAGCGATAGACGGGTAAATTTCCAATTAATTCAAGCACAAACTCAGGAGACTCGTGAGCGAGATTTTGCTGGTTTTGCCTATTTTTTCTATAGCAGTTTATTAGACCATATTCCCACCACAGAAACTCTGGCTGACAGGGAGAAGAAATTGGCTCAAATTCTGGCTACAGATCAATTTGTCTAATTTATTTATTCATTAAGGAGCTAAGTTATGAGTCAACGGTCTCTTTCAAAAACTGAAAAGTTGGCTGAATGATCCTTGAAATGCAGTTTTATCAGCCTTGGCTATTGCCACAGGAACTAAGCTATTTCATGGCTTGCCCGCTTTAGTCTCTGATACGCTAAAAGCTACAAGGAGTCAAGTTAATAGTTAAGAAAAATAATTGATTGTATGGCTGTTCTAAATTAGGCTTTAGAATAGCATTTTTGCTGCCGAACTTTCTATAAAAATTGCCATAAAACAATAGTAAATTTTTGTAAAAATATAATTTTTATTAGTTTAATTGAGGTAGAGTATATCCAGAGGAATTGACCAATAAATAAACATTGAAGAAACTGGAGGTATACAGATGAAATTTGGGATTGATATGGGTCATAATTGCCCACCTCATGACATTGGCGCATCGGGAGTTAGACAGGAAGATGTTGTTATTAAAGAGGTGGGTACTCGCCTAATTGCTAAATTAGCCGCAGCGGGTCATTCAGTAATTAACTGCACCCCGACCAGTGCCGTTAGTCTTAATGATTCTTTGCGAAAAAGAGCCAATAAAGCCAATAGTAATAACGTTGATATTTTTGTTTCTATTCACTTTAATGCCTTTAACACAAAGGCAATGGGAGCGGAGGTTTATGGTATTAGTCAAACTTCTCAAGCGATCGCTGGCTCAGTTTTGACGGAAATTGTCAAGCTAGGATTTAAAAATAGAGGAGTAAAAAATACCCGTTTTTCTGTGTTGGTAAATACTTCAATGCCAGCAATTTTAATTGAATGTTGCTTTGTGGATTCCCAAGCAGATATGGCTCTTTTTGATGCGGAAAAAATGGCCGAAGCGATTAAAGTTGGTTTAATTGGGGATGCTGAGGACAACTCCACACCGGAACCGGCAACCCTAAGAATTACTCAAAAAACTATTCTTAAACCTTCCACAGAGCAATCTTCTGAATTAGAGGCAAGTACCTTAGTTGAGATTGAACCGGGAGATTATGCCGTGTTGGATGTGCGCCGAGAAGAAAGACATTTTTTTGTGAAATGGCCTGATAAAAGTTTTGGCAATCGGGACGAACATTTTGTGTTTGAAGAGTTTGCCGAAATAGTGTAATAGACCGAAATTTCGGTCTATTCTTACCCAATCAAAAATGATTTATTCTTTGTTGCTAACAGGAGATGGTAATGGCCTTACTAGATGACTTAGTTCAACAATATGCTCAAGCTGATTTGTCCATAATTTTTCGAGAAGTTGACGCTACCGATAATCGGCAAGTTAACTTAACTGCAATTCCTCCCGATCATTTTAGTCATTTAAAAGAAGTTTCTCTCGCTCAATGGCTATTAGAGTCCGCCAGAGCCACCAGTAAACTAGCCGAGGAACAGAAAAACTTCGCTGGTTTAAAATGGCGCAAGGAAATGACTCCCTTCGCTACTCCTAAATCGATTAAAGTACCTTCTGAATCGGAAGCGATGGACTTTTGCTTATTCACGGATATTGACAAATTTCTGCGAGGTTATTGGAAATTTTTAACCCGTGAACCCTATAAAGGATTAGAAGAAAATACTCAAACTCCTGAAAACTTTATCGGTTTTATTCAAAGTAAAGGCTTTGCTGCCGATATAAGTTATATTAGCAAAGTGTTAAAACTTGTTCCCGAAGCGAGGACTTTACTAGCAAAAACCAACGGAATTGTTATTCCACCACCCCCCGATACCTTACAAGTAACCAGTTTTCCCAAAGAAGTGGAAGTGGGACAAAGTTTTCGGATTGAAGGAACCGCCGCTGCTGCCGACAAAGGCAAAAAATTGACCGTTTTAGTTGATAATAAATTCCCCCTAGATGATATTGAAATAGAAGAAGGAGGGGAATGGGAAGCCGAATTTGTCTTCTTACAAGCAGGCGATCGCATTGTTAAAATAGCCATTGATAATCAAAGTGTAGAAATCGAAATCAAGGCTTCTCTACCCGAGGAAACAGGTGCAATTACCCTGAATTTAACGGGAAGTGTTGGATTAGGAGGAATCAACCGAACAGCCGATAAGATTGCGGTTAAACAGCGATTACATTCCCTCGGCTATACTTTTGTCGGTGATCCTAATAGTGCAGCCTTGAATACGGGTTTCATTCTTGCTATTAAATTATTTCAATCAATTATTGCAGGGGAAGAAAAATTAATAGGAGATGGAAGAATAGATGTGGGAAATACCACTCAGAAATGGTTAGAAGCGGCCAATGCACCTCGTTGGCAAACCATGCCCGATAGTAATCCTTCTATTAGCTTAATTAATCATGAGAAAAATCAAACCAATGATGATCATGATTTTGGAACAAGTTGGTTAGCAGATGCCATCTTAGAAATTGCTGCTGACTATCATAATACATTCCGAGTTTCTAATCCCAGTAAGGCCGCTTTTTCTATTAATGATGTTAGTAAACCCACAGGGGGAGACACCCCGCAACACGCAGGCCATGAGACGGGTTTAATGTGTGATGTAAGGCTTCCGCGCACGGATGGACAACATGGCGGAATCACTTGGGAAAGCGGCAATTTTGACCGAACCGCAGCCCGCGCTCTGATTAAAGCCATGAGACGACAAAAACTGGTTAGTCAAGTGCTTTTTAATGACGCGACCCTGAGAAATGAAACTTTTTTGGGACAAAAACTATGCAATTTTGCCCCTGGTCATGATGACCACATTCACTTTGCTATTCGCCCTCCCGTGAGAGCTTAGTTTAATTCATTGACTAACCAGATAATTGAATAATTGAGAGGTAAAAATTATGGGAATTGTACCGACAGCATGGATGCCTAACTGTTCGATGAAAAGAATCATTATTCACTGGACGGCAGGGGGACATAAAGCATCTAGCAACGATAAATCTCATTATCATATTTTAATCGAAGATGATGGTAAGTTAGTGCGAGGAACTCACTCAATTAAAGATAATGTTTCCACCGCAGATAATGTTTATGCGGCTCATACGGCACTGTTTGGTACTGGTTCAATCGGAGTTAGCGTCTGTTGTATGAGTGGTGCGGTGGAAAAACCATTTAAAGCAGGAAGTTTTCCGATGACACAAACCCAATGGGAAACCATGGCGCAGGTAGTAGCAGAACTATGTGATTTTTACGATATTGAAGTAACAGCTAAAACCGTTTTAGGTCATGGAGAAGTAGAACGTGAGTTTCCTAATAAACCCCAACGCGGAAAATGGGATCCAATGGTTTTACCCTGGGATACATCTTTAAGTAAAAGACAGGTGGGAGATCAATTTAGAACCCTAGTCAAAACGAAATTAACGGGCGTTTCTGGTTTAGTGGAAACTCCGGCTAGTATCACAGCAGTTGTTCAAGGAAAACCCTTCCGAGAAGCGCAGATATTTAATGAAAAAAGTATCGTCAAGATTCGTCCTTTGCTAGATACTTTTAATTGGCAAATTATTACTGCCAATGATCAAGAAGTGATGGAATTAAAATTTGCTGATGGGGAAGAGGCAAAATCCTTAGGATTTTTGCTGATTGAACACAGCAATAAACCGATGGATATTCCCGATGGAACTAGCCAACAAGAAATCATCAAGAAAATTGAACAATTCGGCTTTGTGAAAATAGTAGATTTGGCACAAGCACTAAATCTTTCTGTAACTTGGGATGGCACAACTCGGACAGTAACAATTGAGTAAAGATCGATAACATCAGGAGATGATTTTATGCAAACCTACACGATTAAATCGGGAGATACCCTCAGAGGAATTGCTTTAAAATTTTATGGTGATGCTTCAAAGTTTGTGGTAATTCAAGAAGCCAATGATATTGCCAATCCTAATCAAATTTCCGTGGGACAAGTTTTAGAAATTCCCGAGCTTGCCGATGACAATGACAATAATCCCCTAAAAGATTTTCATCGGGCTTTTCCTAATAGTGTACGCTGGCGATTGGTAGAAGATGGAGTAGAAATTGAGGGTAGCGGCATTGAGAGAACCAGTGGTCAACCAGTAACCGTCACCAAAATTTGGAATAATTTTTCTGATGAAATTAATCAATGGTCAAAACATTTTAATGTGCCGGCAGTAATTATTATTGCCACCATTGCCACAGAATCGAACGGAAAAGCAGACGCTATCCGCAAAGAACCGGGTTATGTATCTGATTCTATCACCCCTCATTTGATCAGTGTTGGCTTAATGCAAACATTAATTTCTACGGCCAGAGGTACATTACATAATTCAACCATCGATCGAGATGACTTAAAAAATGCCAGTATTTCTATTAAAGCAGGAACGTCATTTATTGCCGATCAACGCTTGAAAACTTTGTTAGATCCGCCCAAAGTTGCCTGTGCTTATAATGCTGGTTCTCTATTTGAAAACAAAAATTCCAATAATCGTTGGCGAATGCGTCAATTTCCCATTGGTACTTCCGCACACTGCGATCGCTTTATTAAATTCTTTAACGATGCAGTCTTTGTTTTGAAAGGAACCACTACACCTGTTAGCGTCGGCTATCAACAATTTTATCTAGCTTGATTTCCTTGGCTTTCTTGGGGTTCTGATCATCAATTCAGCTTGCGGCTCTCAAGTATCAATTTTAGTCAGTCATGTCCAGTTATCTAGTTAGAAGAAATTTGTCTTTCTATTTATTTCAAGATTTCAAGGAGTGGTAAAGCTGTGTTATTCAAGCTTTTTCAGCGATTCATGATCTTTGGATTTACTTTAGTAATAATCTTATTTTTTCAAGCAAAAATCCAAGCTCAAACCGTTTGTCAAATAGTACCGACTTCTCAGATTTATTCTATCGATCAGGCTAAATGTTTATTACGTCAACCCAAGATTTTTGGGAATGTGGGACCAACTTTAACCAGTTTACCTGCTCCGTTTGATCAACTCTTAACTAGACCTACCATTGATATCAGTAAAGAGCAATTAAGACGATATCTACAAGCTCAAGGAATTAACGAAGCAGACATTGGCGGTTCATTAGATAAACCTGTCTCACGAACCAATAATAATAATCCCAGGGCAGAGTTGGCTCGTTATTTTATTATTCATGATACCAGTACCCCTAATTTGGGCAATGATACCTTTCCCAATAATATTAATGAAGCTAGTTGGGAATTTAATAATTTCAATAAATATGGCAGTGGTGACAATTCTCCCGCTCATATCATTATTAATCAAGTAGGACAATCCGTCACTCGTAAGGATTTTAATACCCCTTGGCGTTCTACCAGACGAGAATCGGAGCAATTTTGTGGGGTGAATAAATGTAAGGGTTTATTCTTAGCAGTTGAATTAGTTCAACCTAGAAAATGTCAACCAAACTCTGGTCAAACACAGTGTTCTCCACCCAGAAAAAATGATGCTAAATCGCCAGATCCCGGCTTTACCAAAGCTCAATTAGATCGCCTAGCAGTTGTTTATATTGCGGCCAGTGTACGGCGCGGAAAATGGTTAATTCCTGCTTTTCATGTTGTTCTTGATCAAATCGTACCGGGTGGACATGATGACCCTCAGAATTTTAACCTAGATCAATGGTCAAAACAACTCAATGACATTTTAACTGAAATTCGTTCTTAGGAGTTAATTATGAACAAATATTTGAGACACTTATTACTAACTATTGCAGGAATTTATCTAATTCTAATGAGTAGTTTTCTCTCTCCGGCATTCGCACAAGTTAGCTACACCCCTCCTGCTCAGTCGGCGAGTGTTTTACGAGATATTCCATTCAATCAAGCTGTTCCGGTTGATGAAGCCTATCGCAAAGAATTTGAAAACTGCGATCAAAAAGATACTTTTAGAGGATTTTCTCTACCAATTATTAGAAGATGTAAGAACGATCCTAATAATGTTAAAGCCTTGTTAAAATTCTCAGACGGAACAATTTTTATCGAATCGAAATTGAGTTTAGATATCGATGGCTCATGGTTAGCGTGTAAAGGACAAGGCGCGCCGACTTCTCAATGCCCAACATCTTTTTCTTGGCCAACGGAAACCCAAGAACCTAATAAATTTGTTGATCCTGATAACTTTGCTTATATCGTCAATCCAGTATCTAATTTTCAAAAAAGTAATGATCCCGGTGGAAATCAATTATTTGAAAAGAAAACAGGGGTTAAGTTAGGAGATTTAGGAGTAGTTGTTTACAAAAATAAGGTGGTTCCTGTATTCGTCGCTGATAGCGGCCCTTATAATAAATTAGGCGAAGGTTCATCCTTACTTCATCAATTAATTGGTGAAGATAAATGCAAACCAGGTAAACGGAGAACTGATGGTAAAACCCGTCCTGATCTAGAAAAAAGATGGACAAGTGATACTTATTGTGAAGACCACAAAGATGTTAGTGTAGATGATAAAGTTCTCTTTTTTATCTTTCCTAACTCCAAGATTTCTGATTTAAGTCCAAGTAATGCGGTTGCGAAAATCAACGCTGAAGCCTTAAAACGCTTTGAAAACCTTAAAGATAATCGTCAAGGGGTGATTCAACTCAATCAACCTCAATCAGGACAAAGTTTTGCTGTTAATACTGCCGTGACATTTTCTGGTACTGCTAACCCAGAAGTTTCCCGAATTAAAGTCAGTATCGGTCCTGGAGGTCTCTTTGAAATTGCCGACCTCAAAAATATTAAAAAAAACTGGACTTTTCAGCAAGTTTTTAACACAAAAGGGATCGATAGACCTGTGACTATTCAACCTTTCAATGCTACAGATAAACCGCTTAAACCTCTGAATTTTACGATTACCATTCAATAGTTCATTCTGTTCTTTTGTATTGACTTTCAGGAGAATTAAACCCATGGCTAACAAAACTCTCAAAGCATTAACCAACACCGTTATTAAGTCTTTACCTCAAGATAGCATTGGCTTAAGTGATTCCCAGAAAATTACTTTACCTGAAGATGCTACTTTAGAAATATTGCAATATCGTTCTGCACCTAATAATCATTGGGAAATTCAATTATTAACTCCCCAAAATGGTATCGTCACTTGGTTTGCTTTTATCTCCCATGTCGAAATATTTTCTGATCCCAACTTCAAGAAAAATTTAGTAGAGATAGCTACTGGAGAATGGGACTTTTTTGAAAAAGGAAAGGGACAAGAAACCACAAATGGCTTTTGGCAAAGAGTGGTTAGATATTGGAAAGAGGGTGTTAATATACACCATATTGATACTCCCGATGAAGTAGGAGACGGTATAAAAAATCCTTGGTCAGCTGCCTTTATTTCTTGGATCATGAAAGAAGCTGGTGCAGCAGACAAATTTAAGCGTGATGCGAGTCATTCAGTTTATATTCACGATGCCGTTCAAAAACGTAAAAATCGAGTGGTTGATGCCCCATTTATTGCTTTTAAAGTTGATGAAATCACGCCAGAAGTAGGGGACTTAGTTTGTGCGCCAAGGGCAAGTTCAGTAGATTTTGTTAAATATGACACATCCCCACCTTATGCTTCTCACTGCGATTTAGTGGTGGCAAAAAGAACGAATGAAATTGATATGATTGGGGGCAATGTTGAAGATTCTGTGAGTAAGACAACTATTGAATTGAATGCAGAAGGAAAAGTAATTCCTAATGGAAAAATTCTGGTTAACGGAAATCCAGCTACAAAACGACCTTGGTTTGTAGTGATTAAAAACCTTCTCTAATTTTTTCTTCCTTTATTTACTTTAACTGTCAAGGACAAAATTATGGCTACCTTACAAGATATTATCAACAATAACAAAACCCTAAACCGTTCTCAACTAAAAGCGGATAAAGGGTTAGTAATAGAAATTCAAACCAAACTAGCTAACTTAGGATTTTATCCTGGTGGTGGTTGGATTGATGGAGATTTAGGAGAATCAAGTAGTTTTTCTTGGACTGGATTAATTGATTTCTGTAAAAAAATTGGGAGTCTTCCCATTCCCTCCGATACCCTAGCTATCAATCAAGAGATTGCCCAAAAATTGCTAACAACCAAGCAAGCTGACTCGGTTCTTAAAGCAGCTAATCAAAGTTCAATTCTTACCCGTCTTCAACAAATTCAAGCCTCATCGCCGATTGTTAATAAAAATACACCTTCTTCTGCTTTTGTATCTCGAAGTATTGAGCAATCTCCTTTCAAGCCATTAATTATTAACTATCCGACATTTTTGGCACAAAAACCAGATGGAACATCTTTAATTTCCTATGGTGATAGTTTTACTCTAACTAATGGCAAAACTGTTAATTTTGATGATTATCCTAGTCTAGGAAAACAGCCTAATATTGATAATACAGGCTTAAGTTTTCTGCCCAGTAATATCTCTCATGCTTGTGTTTGTATCGGAAGCTTTAGCGATAGTAATAGCCCAATTAAAGCCCGATGGTTAGGAAAAGATGCCCTAACACCTGTTGCTTTATGGTGGAGTACCACTAAATTTATTGGCGTTTTAAATACAGTTTGTCAAATTCATCAAAACTCAATTAATACAGATATTGATGATTGTGTGATTGCTTCTCACCGATTTAATGATTTAGTAAGAGATATGGTGAGTTATCAGGGACTATCTTCTAATCGTATTGGGGCTTTATTTAAAAGCTTTAGTAAAAGAGAAGTTTTAAGTAAATGGATTGAAACACAAACAGGAAGTAGTAATCTAAATTTTACTGGCTCCTATGGAGAAGACCCATTAATTTCTCCTGCAAGAATTAAAGACACAACGACAGGAAATATTGTCTTATCTTCAGGATCTGTTGGTGCAGCTACTTCAACCAATTCCCTTTCAGCTTACGATCTAGCCCGCTTAATTTCCATGCTAGGTTGGCATTTACATTTACCCAATAATGCTAAACTTCCCTCAGCCCAATGGAAAAGTTTAGAAAGCATAGTTCGGGCAATGGGTCATGATACAGCACGATATGTAGATGTAGCTTTTGAAACCTTGGGAGTTATGAATATTATCAGTGAACCTGTGATTATTTCAAAAGTAGGTTGGGGAAACGTATCTGCCACTTCTGGGTCAATGACTTATACCGTATTTGTTAAATTTGTTGATCGACGTTTTACTCCTGCAAAATTGAGAACTTTTGCTTTAGCTTTACGTTGTCCGAGTCCAGTTTCTGCTGATTTTGATGGGAGAGATACCAATTTAGCCGCCGCTGTTACTGAAATAGTTCGACGTATTTTAACTGAAGAATTGGCTTAATTTGCTTTGGTCATAACTAAAAACAAAAACTTGTAAAATCAATAGTGAGGTCTTAAAAATGAACCTAGGAACCCTTCTCGAAATTATTGTTGCTCTAATTTTTATCTACTTAACTTCCAGCCTTATTATCTCCGAATTACAGGAACAATTAGCCGCCTTGCTAGAATTTCGGGCTAAAAATTTAAAACAAGCCCTAGAAATATTCTTGGGAAAAAAGACGATCAAATCTTTGTACAACAATGACTCGTTATTATCAAGTTTCAATCAATACACTAATCCTATAACTGGAAACTCAGCTGGTCCTTCCTATGTTGAACCAAAGGTTTTGGCAGAGTCCCTAATTAGTCTAATTAATAGTCAACTTTCAGATAATGAAAAATTATTAAAAGCGGATTTTTTAGGAAAAAATCTTGTTGAAGAAAAAACAGGAATCTTTAAGAAGTTAGCTAGTATTTCTGATTTTTCTAAAATAGACAAATTAGCGATTGAGAGATTGATAGAAATAGGTTACAGTACCAAACTCAAATATGACAATCCAACTCTGGAGGATTTTGTTGATGAAATAGCCAACACTTTTACTCAAATTATGGAGCGAACATCGGGAGTATATAAAAGAAATGCCAAGGGGGTATCTTTTGCTTTTGGTTTTTTAGCGGCTGCTTTGCTCAATATTGATAGTTTTTATGTCATTGAGCAACTATCCAAAAATCCCAATTTAAGACAGGGAATTAATCAGGTAGCGACAGAAGTTTTTCAGACTAATGAATCTTGTTTTAAAGACGCTAAAGATGATCCTAACAAAGTCGCTGAATGTACAAAAAAATTACAAGTTAGTATCAAGGATTTAGAAAAAATTAATCAACCTCTGCCCCTTGGTTGGAATGAAAAAGGATGGTTTAATGGTGAACAAATAAAAGAACAAAATGGCTGGTTACAAGCTTTTTTGGGCTGGCTAATGACAGGAGTAGCTGTGGCGATGGGCGCACCTTTTTGGTTTGATATTTTAGGGAAGCTTATCAATGTGCGTAATACTGGCAAACCCATATTACCTAATACTCAGAAATAAATAATTATGGCTGTCAGTTTAACGATTTTTAATCAATCTTCAAACCAATCCTTTCTCAGATTATTTCTAGTCATTTCTTGTCTTTTTCTCCTCTATCGCCTATAATTTTCTTAGTCCTCACTTTTCCAGTTAACAAGGAGAATACAATCATGCAATCTCTCAAATTTTCTATTATCCAAGAAATCAAACATCAAGGAATTTGTGATGCTTCTGCCGCCACTGCTTTAGGAGAAAATAAATTTGTTGTTGGTAATGATGAGGCCGATCCAGAATTAGGTAATATTCTCTGGATTTATTCCTCTCAAGAGTCGGGAAAAGCACTGGAAACAATTGACATTAATAGTTGGCTGAAAAACAATCCTAACAATAAAGAAATCGACTTGGAGGGGGTAACTGTACTAAATGACATAATCTATTGGATTACTTCCCATGGACGCAATAAAAATGCTGAACGAAAACTCCCTCGTCATCAATTTTTTGCTAGTAAAATTACCGATGACGGCTCTAGTATAGTTCAAGTGGGTGAGTCTTATACTCAGTTAGTCTTGCGCGATATTATCGAAGACTCTGACTTGGCTGAAATATTTGATTTCAAAACAGCAGAAACCAAAGCTCCCAAAGCTGAAGGAGGATTAAATATTGAAGGTTTAACGGCAACTCCAGACGGAAATATCTTAATCGGTTTTCGTAATCCTATACCAAACGATAAAGCTCTTTTATTGACTCTAAAAAATCCTCAAAGTTTAGTTATTAATTCCAGCAATGCTCGGGCTGAATTTGGTGATCCTATCTTGTTATATTTGGGAGGATTAGGAATTCGGAGTATTGAATTTTGGCCTTCTTTAAGAGTATATTTAATTATTGCTGGAGAATTTCATGGAGGCGATCAATTTGTTTTCTATACTTGGTCAGGAAAAAAAGAAGATGCACCAGAAAAGATAGAATCACTACAATTCCCCAAGGGTTTTCGTCCAGAAGCTTTGTTGTTTTATCCGCATCTCAAAGATCGCTTTCAGATTTTAAGCGATGATGGTACAATCGAGCGAGTTGATAATACTCCCTGTAAAGATATTATCGATAAAAATAATCCCGAAAAATATTTCCGCAGTATTTGGGTAAAAGTTAATTAATACCAATTCTCATCCATAAAAACTACAGATCGAATTATCGAATTTAAGTTCCCCTTTTCCCCTTTCCCCCTTAAAAAGGGTAGGGGGATCGAACTGGGCGCATCTCATATTTGTGACTTTCTCTCACTTATGATCAGCAGCAGAAGTTATTCAAAGAGGGCGAAAGCAATTCGCCCCTACAATAAACAATATTATTGCGCCAATGGTAGGGGCGCACTGCGTGCGTCCAAAATGTCATCTAGATATTTCGACAAAATTGAGATGCACCCGATCGAACTCCTCTAGCCGGATTTTGGAGAATTGATATAATTAGACATCCCTCTTAGTGGAACCTCAACAAAACCTAGAACAAAAATAGCTTTAAACCCATATAGGGATAAGCTTTAAGCTCAAAAAACCGCCGATCACGTCCTCTCAATGGTTTTTTGTCCTAGAAGCGCTATTAACCTTTTTCTCCTATCCAGAGGACTTTTGGGTTCCCAAAGGGATAAGAATAAGAAAGTGTGGAGAATTCCCCCATAATCGCTACAATTTTTCTAGAGGCTAAGTGTTGCTCTCATTTTAGTTCTTTTGTACTCATTAAAAACCATGAAAATTCTTCACGGTACTTGGATTCCCCAATCAACGGATGAATTTATTCAGAAGGGTAACTTTTGTCTTTGGGGAGAAACTAGCACCCCGAAAAAGAGTCGCACTACTGCTGATAATCCTCATCCTTTTCAGTTAAGCAAAGAAGAATTAACTAGCTTTCTCACTGGAGAATTAGGAATAGTTCAATCGAATTATAATCCTCTTAGTCGGCAATTTGTCCCCCGCTACTTTCTTTTACCTAGCCAGGATAATCAACCTTTACCCTCCTTAGAATTACTGCGTTATCTAGAAAAAGAACCCCCAGAAAATAGCCAATGGCAATCTTGGCAAATTGATTGTTATCCCCTTAATCCTATACTTAAACTGCTCAATGATCTGCATTTTATCTGTCTTTACAACTCCTCAGAGATTCAGTTAGGTGCAGATTTACTTTTTTGGTATCACTACAGTCAAGCTTTTAAAGAAATAATTCTCAAAGATAACTATATTCCTGCCTTTAAATATCGAGAATTAGCCACAAATAACCAGAAAACTGCTAACTTTGCTATCTATCCTCTTTGGGAAATTATATCAGCAACCTACGAAACCAATCTCGATCGCTATCTCGAATATCTTCCCCGCATTTGTCTTGCTGGTGCTGAAAATCCCCATGCTTCACCACAATTATACGATCCCAAAACCCTACTCCGGCACTTCTCCGAATGTCTCCTCAATGAAATTGTCACTAACACAGCAATTCCTGCCAGTTTTGATAAAAAAATTAGCGAGACAATTATAGGTGATTGCTTCTCTGTGACTAAAACTGCCGGATTTCTGCAAACCGCTGCCGCTTTAGAAAAATATCAACAGTGGCAAACTTGGAGACAGCAATTACTAGGAGACCAAAATATATCTAATTTTAGCCTTGGTTTTAAACTAACGGAAGCGCCAGAAGATAATATTGAACAGTGGCAAATTACCTTTATCCTCATCTCTAAACAAGACCCCTCCCTGCGATTAGAATTAGACGAATATTGGTATGCAGTACCAGAAACTAGAACAAGCATACGAGCGCATTTTGGTCAAGATTTAGACAAAAATATTTTACTAAGTTTGGGTTATGCTGCCCGTATTTATCCCCCCATTTGGCAAGGATTAGAAACGGATAAACCGACGGGATTTTCTCTCAACCTTACAGAAGCTTTTACTTTCTTAAAAGAAACTGCTTGGATTTTAGAAGATGCGGGATATAAGGTAATTATTCCCGCTTGGTGGACTCCCCAAGGTCGTCAACGCGCCAAAGTTCGGCTAAAAGCTACTTCTAAATCAGGCAAATCTACCCCCGTTAGTAAAGGAATTTTTAGCCTTGAAAACATCATTGAATATCAATATGAATTAGCCATCGGTGAAGAAACTATTAGTCAAGAGGAATGGCAACAATTAATTAACACCAAAACACCCTTAGTTAAATTTCGAGGTCAATGGGTAGAATTAGAACAAAATAAAATGCAGCAAATGCTGGATTTTTGGCAGAAATATCAGCAGGAAAATCCTGAGATGAATCTGATTGAATTAATGAAAAAAGCTGCCGAATACCCAGAGGAGATTATTGTTGAAACCGATGATTTTTTGGGTTCTATGCTAGAGAAATTACAAAATCCTAGTCAACTAGAACCGATCGAAAATCCTCCCCAATTACAAGGAACGCTGCGGGAGTACCAAAAGCGCGGAGTTGCCTGGATTCAATACCTGGAACAATTGGGGTTAAATGGTTGTCTTGCTGACGATATGGGATTAGGAAAAACCCTACAGGTAATTGCTAGATTGATTGGGGAAAGAGAGGGAGATAATAAGGTTTTACCAACTCTGCTAGTTGCACCCACTTCCGTGGTGGGAAATTGGGCAAAAGAAATTGAAAAATTTGCCCCCCATCTTCAGGTTTTAATTCATCATGGTAGTAAGCGCTATCAAGATGAGAGCGAATTTCAGACAGTAGCTAGTCAACAGGATATCGTCATTACTTCTTTTACCCTAGTTCGCAAGGATTTGAAATTATTTAACTCGCAATCTTGGCAACGTTTGGTAATTGATGAAGCACAAAATATCAAAAATCCTAAAGCGGCACAAACTAAAGCAATCTTAAGTTTATCTGCACAACATCGTCTCGCATTAACGGGAACTCCCGTGGAAAATAGACTGCTTGATTTATGGTCAATTTTTAACTTCCTTAACCCCGGTTATTTAGGTAAAGAAACTCAATTTCGTAAAGCTTTTGAAGTGCCAATCCAAAAACAAAATGATCGTCTCCAGTCCACGGTTCTCAAAAAATTAGTGGAACCTTTTATTCTGCGTCGGGTAAAAACCGATAAGCAGATAATTAAAGATTTGCCTGACAAAGTGGAAAACAAACAGTATTGTAATTTAACTAAAGAACAAGCTTCTCTCTACGAAGTTGTTATCAAAGAAGTGGAAAAACAATTAGAAGAAGCGGAGGGAATAAAACGCAAAGGATTAATTTTATCTACCCTGATGCGCTTGAAACAAATTTGTAATCACCCGCGTCAATTTTTACAGGATAACAGCGCTTTTACCCCTGAGCGATCGCACAAGTTAGAGCGTTTGGGAGAAATGCTAGAAGAAGTAATTTTAGAGGGAGATAGTTTGCTTATTTTCACTCAATTTACTGAAATCGGTGACTCCTTACAAAAGTACCTCAAACAAACTTTTCGCTACAATACCTATTATCTTCACGGGGGGACTTCTCAACCAAAACGAGAACAAATGATCGAAGAATTTCAACATTCCGAAACAGAACCTTCCGTATTTATTTTATCCCTAAAAGCTGGGGGAGTGGGGATTAATTTAACCAAAGCAAATCATGTTTTTCATTTTGATCGTTGGTGGAATCCTGCGGTGGAAAATCAAGCAACCGATCGCGCTTTTAGAATTGGTCAACAAAAAAATGTTTTCGTGCATAAATTCGTCACTTTGGGAACCTTAGAGGAAAGAATTGATGAAATGATCGAGGAAAAGAAAAAGGTAGCTAATGCTATTGTTAGTAATGATGAATCCTGGTTAACGGAATTAGATAACGAAAGTTTTCGTCAGTTAATCGCATTGAATAAACAGACAATTATTTAACCGAGGTAAACCTATGAATAAATTTAGTAAAACTTGGTGGGGACAACGCTTTATAGAAGCATTAGAGGAATTTACCGACTCAGCGCGCTTGAGTCGAGGACGTTCCTACGCTAAAAATGATAAAGTCAAGAATTATACAATTGACGGTAATTTAATTACTGCTCAGGTGCGAGGTTCCATTAATCCCTACTTTGGAGTTTACAAAGAACCTTTGTATAGGGTGAGTATCGAGATTAAACCAATTACTAAAGCAGAGTGGTCACAAGCTTTATATAATCTTGGTTCAAGAGCGAGTATGATCTCTAAACTGCTGCTCAAAGAAGTTCCCGATAATATTGATGAAGCATTTAGCGATCTGAATCTGCACTTATTACCCCACAGTCAAAAGGATTTTATCACCAATTGTTCCTGTCCCGATTGGGAAAATCCCTGTAAACATATTGCTGGAGTTTATTACCTCGTTGCTTCCCAATTAGATCAGGATCCTTTCCTCTTATTTGAATTACGGGGTATCTCTCGTCAAAAATTACTGCAAGAATTAGCAAAAACTCCCCTCGGTAAGCTGCTTTCCTCCTCTATCCAAGAGGAAAAAATTCCTCTTAACCCTGTCACTTCCTATCACACTAAACCCGAAACCATACCAGCAGCACAAACAATTGATCTCAAAGAATTTTGGCACTCCCATCACCGTTTACCAGAAAATCCTCAGTTAGTTAAATCCGCAACTATTCCCGCAATTGTCATTAAAAAAGCCGGTGATTATCCTGCATTTTGGGATAAGGATACTTCCTTTATCGAAGTAATGGAAGAAATGTATCAACGGGTACGCAATAAAAATGCAGGGATACTTTAAAAAAATATAAGTTTTCCTTTTGGGGAGTCAGGAGTCAGTCCCGATGTCAAATTAGGTTACACTTTATCTTGATCAGAAACGCTGTAGCTAAATTGCTGACTTTTTGACTTAGATATCTATCCATAGGAGGGTAGATTAGAATAAACAGGTTAACAACTGACAGTAATTGAAAATCTACCCCTAACCTGCTAGTATTGTTATGAGACTGGACATAAGAGAGATACAATGGAATCCTTAATTATTAAAAATTTTCTGATTATTAAGTATGCGGAAATAGAGATAAAAAAAATTAATGTTATCATCGGTGAACAGTCCACTGGTAAAAGTATTATTGCTAAATTAGTTTTTTTATTTGAAACATTTTTGTTTTTAAAGATTAAAATTTATGCTTTTAATGCTAAGGATCAAAAAGCTATCAGACGCATGGTGCTGCAAGATTTCGAGCAGCTATTTCCTAGATATGCGTGGAAAGATCAGTCCTTCAAAATAAGTTATGCTTTTAAAAATACTACTTTTATTATTGAAAGACATAAAGAAAGTTCCGATGGATATTATAAATTAACATTCACCTATTCAGAAAATTTTAAACAGCTTTATAATAGAATCATTAGACAGATAAGACGATTGGATAGAGATGACAGCTTAAAGCCTCAGGAAATAAACTCAAAGGCTATTGAATATATCACAAATACTCTTTCTTCTTCTGACTTGTTTAAAGATCGAGAAGGATTTATACCCGCAGAAATCTTCTTTATTCCAGCTAGTCGCACTCTGTTTGTTAAATACTTTACCAATAATATTTTTACCTTTTTAGCTAATAATTTTGATCTTGATCCTCTCATTATCAACTTTGGCTCTAATTATGAAACCGCTCAACGTCTATACAGAATAATTAATGAATTCCAAGATCAAGAAAATGATCAAAGAAGACTTTATGATCAAATTAAATTAATTACCGAAAAAATTCTATCGGGTAGCTATGGAAGAGAAAAAGATCAAGATTGGCTTTATCATGCCGATGGGAGAAAGATTAACTTAATTGATGCTTCAAGCGGACAACAAGAAGCCTTACCAATGTTATTAATTCTCTTAGTTTTCCCCTTTTTTGCCACTCACGAATCTAATCAATTCTTTATTGAGGAACCCGAAACCCATCTTTTTCCCTCCGCTCAAAGAGATATGGTAGAACTATTTACCTTACTTTATGCTAATAAAAATTGTCGTTTCTTTCTCACTACCCATAGTCCCTACATTCTCACAGCTTTGAATAATAAAATCATGGCGGCTAACGTTGAGCCTGTCAAAGCGGAAAAATCTTTAGGTTATAAAAATACTATTCAATTTCAAGATGTGTCAGCCTACACAATTAGCAATGGACAAACTCAAAGTATCTTAGATACAGAGGTGAACTTGATTGGTATCAATAACCTCGATGCTGTCTCCGATGAACTTAGTCAAGAGTTTGAAGAAATCTTAGAAAGAAAGGCTCAACAATAATGAATATTAGTCACTGTTCTGAATGCAATAAGAATAAAATAGTCAAAGTTAAGGAAAATGGGAAAGAATTCATCGTCAATAATAATAGTCAGAAATTAATTACTAAGATAAAAATAGATAATTGTTTAATCATCGAGGGAAAAAGATGCGACTGGCTGTTAGAAATTGATAGTCCCTGTCGCTTGGCTCTTTATATTGAACTTAAGGGTAAAAATATTGAAGACGCTTATGATCAATTATTGTCAACTCTAAATCATTCTTACTTACAAAAAAGACATAAAGAATCCAAAAAAGAATGCTATATCGTGGCTTCTAGAGTACCAAAAGCTGGAACCAATGTTCAGGTTTATCAGGCGAGATTAAAGCAATCTCATCCCGAAGTTAGTTTAAAAGTCAAGTCGATAAAAGCTGAAATCACTATTTAGGTTTTTCCCTCAGAAAAAAGCTGAACCAATTGTTCCTGTCGCGATTGGGAAAATCCCTGTAAACATATTGCTGGAGTTTATTACCTCATTGCTTCCCAATTAGATCAGGGTCTTTTCCTCTTATTTGAATTACGGGGTATCTCTCGTCAAAAATTACTGCAAGAGTTAGCAAAAACTCCCCTCGGTAAGCTGCTTTCCTCCTCCATCCAAGAGGAAGAAATTCCTCTTAAACCCGTTACTTCCTATCACACTAAACCCGAAACTATACCAGCAGTAGAAACAATTGATCTCAAAGAATTTTGGCACTCTCATCACCGTTTACCCGAAAATACTCAGTTAGTTAAAGCGGCAACTATTCCCGCAATTGTCATTAAAAAAGCTGGTGATTATCCTGCATTTTGGGATAAGGATACTTCCTTTATCGAGGTAATGGAAGAAATGTATCAACGGGTACGCAATAAAAACGCTGGTATGTTATAATTAGTTAGGTGTTAAAAATTGTCAGACACCCCTCTTGGTTAAAAGGAAATTAAGGGTAGATTAAGGGGGGATTAAAAGTCTGAAAAAGCATTCTATTTTTTAAGACAAGCAGAATCTATGAACCAAGAATCTCTCAGCTTTGTCCATGGGAATGTCAAGTTAGCCGATCGCTTTTTAGTGTGTGGATTGGGTAGTCTTGGACAACACTGCGTCAAGTCTTTAAAAGAGTTTGGGGTTAGCGTTGTCGGTATCGAACTAATACAGCCTCCCAGTTGGGAAATTAATGATTTTCCCGATTTATTAGAGGAAATAATTATCGGTGATTGTCGTCAAAAAAACATTTTAGCAAGAGCGGGAATCGAGCGCTGTCGGGCTGCTTTAATTGTCACCAGTGATGAGCGAATTAATGCCACTACTGCCCTAATTATTCGGCAATTAAATCCCCTTACCCGCTTAGTGGTGCGTTCTTCTAAAGATAATCTCAATGAGCTACTCAAGGAACGTTTAGGCAATTTTATCGCCTATGAACCCACCCAACTACCCGCCAATGCCTTTGCTTTAGCCACATTAGGCACGGAAACCCTCGGTTTTTTGCATCTCGACGGTCAGAAATTGCGGATTATCCAGAGACAAATTAGCCCCGAAGATGGTTTGATTGATCGCTTTTTAGGTGATTTAAATACCCCCACCCGTCGTCTGTTAGCACACACAGCCCCCGATGAACCTTTAACGGCTGGATTTTATCAATGGTCCCCCACCACCACTATCGGGGCCGGTGATACCATTACCACCATCGAAACTACCTATCAAAATATCGATGCTACCCGCCAGAAACCGTCAAATTCTCGCCAGAAGTTGCGGCATTTTTGGCAAAAATTGCTCAAAGAAATCCAACAATTCTGGCAATTGAGTTTTCAGCAGCAAATTCACCGGGTGGCTTTCCTGTCAGTATTTATCATTATCCTGCTGGTAATGATCGGGACTTTTCTTTTCCATCTCTACGCCCCGAGAGCTTCCTTTATTTCCGCTCTTTCAGGAACAGCGATTCTTTTATTAGGTGGTTACGGTGATGTTTTCGGTGCCTCTAACCCCGAAGATTTAAATGCAGTCCCCTGGTGGATGCAGCTATTTAGTCTCTTTTTAACCTTAGCTGGAACCGCTTTTATCGGGGTTCTCTACGCCATTTTGACAGAAACTTTATTATCATCAAGATTTCAATTTATCCCTAACCGTCCCCCAGTTCCCCAACAGAATCATATCGTTATTGTGGGCTTAGGTCGAGTCGGCACAGAAGTGGCTAATTTATTACTAGAAATGAAACAGGCGATTGTCGGGGTCAGCTTAAATAGGGATTTTGATGTGACTATGCTGCCAAAAATGCCCTTGATGACGGGAAATATCGAAGAATCTTTAAAAAATGTCAATTTAGACAGGGCCAAAAGTATAGCGATTGTTACCGATGACGAAATCCTCAATTTAGAAGTGGCCCTAACCACCCGCAAACTCAACCCCCAAAGCTACTTAGTCATCCGCACCACCGACGACACCCTTAGTCAACAATTAAGTCAAATTCTGCCCCAATCTCACATTTTAGGAACCAACACCGTAGCGGCAGAAGCCTTTACGGGGGCCGCTTTCGGAGAAAATATCATCTATCTGTTCCGTTGGGCGCAAAAAACGATTCTGGTGACAGAATACGAGATCGAAGCCGGAGATACTCTCAATGGTAGCTCGATCGGGGATATTGCCTACGGTTATCGAGTCGTGCCGATCCTACACCAACGAGAACGGGAAACCCCGAAATTAATGCCCGAAGATTATCTCAACTTACGCATCGGCGATCGCATTGTGGTGCTGGCCACCATCAACGGACTGCGACGGGTGGAACAGGGTCGTCGAACTCCCAAAACTTGGCGCGTGCGGGTGGAAAAAGCCTTTAATCGCAATATTGCCGCGGAAGCACCCACCGTGATCAGTCGTTTTTCTAATTGTCCCCTGAAAACCGCCAGCGATCTCATGGAAAATTTGCCGGCAACCCTGGGCGCTCCCCTCTACGAACAGCAGGCGATTCGATTAGTTTCCGAGTTAAAAAAAATTCAAGTTCAAGCCTTGGCCATTCCCATTAACCCGAAATCGGGGTAAATGGGAGTTATACTTTTTTTGTCAAACTAGAAGGCTCTCTCGGTCTTTTTTTATGCAGTTAAAGTGATCGTAGCCTTGGCAGTTTGTCCGGAATCAGAAGTGGCAGTAATAGTAATTGTATCCCCAGGATTTCCTTGTGCAGGTGCAGTGTAGGTAAATTTGGCATCAGTCGTATTTTTATCAATTTTACCGCTTTCTGGCGGTGAGATTGTGATGGTGTAGTTACCAACGGGATTAATGCTAAATTCTTGGATTCCATTTAATGCTAAATTTTGGCGAGGCGGAGCGATCAAAATCGCTGGAGGTAGTCCCTGTCCAGTAGAACTAGCCTCTACAATTACTTTTTTCTCTACTTGACTAATTAAATCGGGAATAAGACGTTCGCTAAATCCAGCCACAAAAGCCATTGCCAAAAGTCCATATAAATAGGTGTCATTCCCCTTATCTTCAGTGCTACGCCGAATATCTATGGGAAAAATGTTAGAGTTAAGAATTAGCAGAATAAAGAAAGCGAAACTTCCCCCTAAAATGGGTTTGGTTAAACCAATTAACAATGGCAAGAGGTCATCGTCATATTTTTGATTTTTGGGATTATCAAAATCTTGCAAACGAGTTAGAAGACTAACTCCTCCCCCTAAAGTGCCTGTTATCCACATCAAACGTATAATTGTTATTACTCTGTCCTCGGTATTTGAGCTACTTTCTCCCTGAGCATTTTGGCTACTTTCTCCCTGAGTATTTTGGTTACCTTCTCCCTGAGTATTTTGGTTACCTTCTCCCTGAGTATTTTGGTTACCTTCTCCCTGAGCATTTTGGTTACCTTCTCCCTGAGTATTTTGGCTACTTTCTCCCTGAGCATTTTGGTTACCTTCTCCCTGAGTATTTTGGTTACCTTCTCCTGGAGTATTTTGGTTACCTTCTCCCTGAGTATTTTGGTTACTAGATTTTATGATTGGAGGTAAGGAGAGTAACTCTTTCACCGGAGAGAAGTTCATAATAAACCAATTTACAGGTAAAGCGAACACTAATCCAATTAAAACTTTTGTAGGTATTTTGAAAGAATGGAAAAGATTATCTCTGAAGTTTGCTAAACCACTAAACCAAGAACCTTTTTGGATTTCTCTTAATCCCGTTGTTGCAGCATAGCGTAATTTTTGTGCCAAAATAATATTAGGTTGACCTGTTAAAGATTTAATCGCCATTTCCCCGGCATCTACCACCGACTTTACTTGCATGATATCACAAGGTTTGGAAATGTTCTTGAGTTCCACCTGTGCCATCCCTAGTATTTTAATTAATTTGGCTAATTCTCCCTGTACTTCCCGGTCTAATTCTTGAGTGAATCCCGCTACTTGTTCTTGGGTTTTTTCCAGCAAAATATCAATTCTTTTATTTAGTTTGATTCCCTCATCTCTAGCTTTAATTTCATTGATTAAATCGTCTAAAGTTTGAAATAAAACACTTTCTTCTTGTACTTGTAGTTGTGCAAAATTATCTTTAAATTCGTTGACTAACTTTTCAAAGGGTTCATCTACTTCAGGAATTGAACTATATTTGTCTAAGTTATCCTCCAGTTTAGCAATCAAAGACTCATTTTTCTGTTGTAATTCCACAGTGGTGGAAAATTTAACCAAAGTATCTTTAACTTTTGTTTGCCAAGCAGTTATCTTTTCCTTAAGTTTTGGCAAGTTTGCATCGTTAGCATTAGCATCGAATAGAGCCGTAATTGTTGCAACTAAACTATCAGTTTCTTGGCTGAAAGTATCAAGAGGAGTTTCTGAACTTTTGCCAGTAGATAAAAGGTTGATTGTCTCCACAAGCTGATCTGTATGAGCTATTATTTGTTTTTCTAATTCTTCTCTGCTAGGTAAAGAATCTGAAAAAGTTAATTCACCTAGTTTTTGAATAAGTTCATCTCTTAACTTCTGAGTCTCTTGAGTGATATTTGTGGCTTCTTTTTGGTGAGGTAATTTAACTTTCAGAATAAATTGATTAATTTTTTGTTCGATAGCAGGATTCAGATTAATCATGGTTGTCTTCTCCTAAAAAAAAGGCGAAAATGGGCTAAAATTCTGTTAGCTTCCCGATGCTACAATAGTTATCATTGATTTTCCGCAATTATTAATAAATCTTGATAAATTTTTATTTTTTTAACTCAATTCAGTCTGCCGTAGGGACATAACACCGTTATCTCCTCAACATCGTTATCTCCTCAATAACCGCACACCGGGGTTAGCACTCAAGCCCTAAGAGTGCTAAATTAACTATAAGGAGTCCTATCACAACAGCGATACTATGTCCAAAATCATTGCCTTCAAAGATGAATCCCGTCGCGCCCTAGAAAGAGGTGTCAACGCCTTGGCCGATGCGGTAAAAATCACCCTCGGTCCGAAAGGACGCAATGTCTTGTTAGAAAAGAAATACGGCGCCCCCCAGATCGTTAATGACGGCATCACCGTCGCCAAAGAAATCGAATTGTCCGATCCCCTCGAAAACACCGGGGCGAGATTAATTCAGGAAGTAGCGGCAAAAACCAAAGATTTAGCGGGAGATGGCACCACTACCGCCACCATCATCGCCCAGGCTTTAATTAAAGAAGGTCTCAAAAACGTTACCGCCGGGGCCAATCCCGTCGCTTTAAGACGCGGACTAGACAAAACCATCGCCTATCTGGTGGAAGAAATCGCCGCCGTCGCTAAACCGATCGCCGGAGATGCGATCGCTCAAGTGGCCACCGTTTCTTCCGGCAACGACGAAGAAGTGGGAAAAATGATCGCCGCCGCCATGGAAAAAGTCACCACCGATGGCGTAATCACCGTGGAAGAATCGAAATCCCTAACCACGGAATTAGAAGTAGTGGAAGGGATGCAGATCGATCGCGGTTATATCTCTCCCTATTTCATCACCGATCAGGAAAGACAGATCGTCGAGTACGACAACCCCCTGATCCTGATTACCGATAAAAAAATCAGTGCGATCGCTGAATTAGTCCCCGTTCTCGAAGCCGTTGCCCGTCAAGGTCGTCCCCTATTAATTATCGCCGAAGATGTGGACGGCGAAGCCTTAGCCACTCTAGTGGTCAACAAGGCCCGGGGTGTCTTAAATGTCGTCGCCATCAAAGCCCCCAGTTTTGGGGAACGTCGCAAGGCGGTTTTACAAGATATCGCCATCCTCACCGGCGGTCGTCTGATTTCCGAAGAAGTGGGCTTAAGTCTTGACACGGTTAGCCTCGATCTGCTAGGGCAAGCGGCAAAAATTACCCTAGAAAAAGACAATACAATTATTGTCGCCTCCGGAGACAGCCGCAATAAGGCCGATGTGCAGAAACGTCTCGCCCAACTGAAAAAACAGTTAGAAGAAACCGATTCTGAATTCGATAAGGAAAAATTACAGGAACGCATCGCTAAATTAGCCGGCGGTGTGGCCGTGATTAAAGTCGGGGCAGCCACAGAAACCGAACTCAAGGATCGCAAACTCCGCATCGAAGATGCCCTCAATGCCACCAAAGCCGCCGTGGAAGAAGGTATCGTCCCGGGCGGTGGTACAACCTTGATTCATCTGGCTTCTAAGGTGAAGGCTTTCAAAGCTTCTCTCACTAACGATGAGGAAAAAGTCGCCGCCGATATCGTCGCCAAAGCCCTAGAAGCCCCCCTGCGTCAGTTAGCTAATAACGCCGGCGTGGAAGGCGATGTGATCGTGGAAGGTGTGCGCGATACCGCTTTTAGCGTCGGTTACAATGTCCTCACCGGCAAGTACGAAGACTTAATCGCCGCCGGAATTATCGATCCGGCTAAAGTGGTGCGGTCAGCCGTTCAAAACGCCGCTTCCATCGCTGGTATGGTCTTAACTACGGAAGCCCTCGTGGTGGAAAAACCCGTTAAAGAAGCCGCAGCCCCCGATATGGGCGGCATGGGCGGCATGGGCGGCATGGGCGGCATGGGCGGCATGGGTGGCATGGGTGGCATGGGCATGATGTAATTCCTGATGCCGTCTGGCCCTTGAAAATAATCTCATTCCATTGAGCCAATCTGTCCCTTTTCTCGTTATCGTCGGCATTAGGGACAGGTTTTTTTTCCTCGGGAAAAACTTTTTCAGCAGAACCTGCTTAATCTATCCTTTGCATTAGTCCAGACACTACACTAGAAAAGAAGGATTATTCCCAGAAATCATGACACTGCTGACGGTTCGATCGCTCAAAAAAGACTTCGGTATCAAGGAAATTCTCAAAGATGCGAGTTTTAGTCTCGATGATCGCGATAAAGTCGGCCTGATCGGTACGAATGGATCGGGAAAATCGACCCTATTGAAAATGATCGCCGGATTAGAATCGATCGATGGTGGCGAAATTCAAATCAATTCGGGGATGAAAATCGTCTATTTACCCCAGCAACCCGATCTAGACGACGATAAAACGGTTTTAGAGCAGGTTTTCGCCGATAGTGGCGAAAGCATGACTTTAATTAAGGAATACGAGGAATTGTCCGATCGCCTTGTCCATGAGCCAGAAAATCTGGATACTATTATGGAACGTTTGTCAAGGGTTTCGCAACAAATTGATAAACTTGCCGCCTGGGATTTAGAAACCAATGCTAAAGTTATTTTAAGTAAACTGGGCATCGATAATTTTAATGCTCGCGTGGGAGATTTATCGGGGGGATATCGCAAAAGAATCGCCATCGCTACCGCACTTTTAGCCGATCCTGACTGTTTATTGATGGATGAACCCACAAACCATTTAGACGCGCTTTCCGTGGAGTGGTTACAGAGTTATTTGTCCCGTTTTCGGGGAGGATTATTATTAATTACTCACGATCGCTATTTTCTCGATCGAGTGACTAATCGCATCATTGAAATCGATCGGGGAGACTTATCTACTTATGCCGGTAATTATGCCTATTATCTAGAAAAAAAAGCTTTAGCGGAAGAATCGATCGCCAGTAGTCAACGCAAACACGCGGGAGTTTTACGACGGGAATTAGAATGGTTATCCCGGGGACCAAAAGCGCGCAGTACCAAACAAAAAGCGCGCATCGATCGCATTCAAGCAATGGGGACTAAGGAATTTAAACAGGTGGAGGGAAAAGTCGATATTGCCACCGCAGGAAGACGCATCGGTAAAAAAGTTATCGAAGTAGAAAATATCTCGAAAGCTTACGGCGATCATACTTTAATTAAAGATTTTACCTATATTTTTACTCCCGAAGATCGCATCGGTATTATTGGCAGTAATGGGGTAGGAAAATCTACTCTCATGGATATTATTACCGGGAAAATTCTCCCCGATTCAGGCACAGTTGACATCGGTTCCACTATTCATATTGGTTACTTTGATCAACAATCCGATGATCTCAATATCAACGAAAATCAAAGAGTGATCGAATATCTGAAAAGTGTGGCCGAATTAGTCAAAACCCTAGATGGTAGCGTGATCACCGCTTCCCAGATGTTAGAAAAATTTCTCTTTCCTCCCGATCAACAGTATGCACCAATTTATAAACTTTCTGGAGGAGAAAGACGACGCTTATTTTTACTACGAGTTTTGATGAGTGCGCCTAATGTTTTAATCTTAGATGAACCCACCAATGATCTCGATGTGCAGACTTTAGCAATTTTAGAAGAATATTTAGAGGACTTTAACGGTTGTGTGATTGTCGTTTCCCATGATCGCTATTTTCTCGATCGAGTAGTTGATACTATTTTTTCCTTTGAAACCGGGGGTAATATCCGTCAATATCCGGGTAATTATTCCCTTTATCTCGATCAGAAAAAAGAGGAGGAGGAACCAAAAGAAAAAAAAGTCACCCCAAAAACTGTTAAAGCTTCTCCGTCACCCGTCAATAAGAAAATCTCTTTTAAAGAGAAAAAAGAATACGAAGATATCGAGAAACAAATACCAATTTTAGAAGCAAAAAAAGCTGAAATTGAACAGGTACTTTATGGAGAACCCCTAGAAGATTTTACCAAAATAACCGCTCTGACCGAAGAATTAGCTCAATTAACTCAAAAAATTGATAATTTAACCGATCGCTGGTTAGAATTAGCAGAAAAATTAGGCTAGGATAATCCCTATTTTCCCGATCAATTTAGTTAAAAATGAGTGATAATTTCTGGTGAATCATCCTCATCCATGACCAGATCTACCGACTCCACCCGCAAGAGGGCCAAATTGTCGTTAACCACCCCTTGAAGATAGATTTCCCCCATCCCTTCACCCCCCAGATCGATCGAGCCGAAAACTTGACCGGTTTTGGTATTAAAATTAAACTGAAAATAATTAGCCGAGGAAATTCCCTGGCTGACATTATCGTATTTAGCGATCTCTTGACCAATGTTATCATAAAAAGATACCTGAAAATTTTCTAAAACTCGCATTTTTCCCGAACCTTTTTCCGAAAAGATAGTCGGGGCCGTTTTTTCATCATAACTAAAAGAACCTTTAGCTGTATAGCCTTGATTTCCCAACCATTGAAAATCGATCGTCACTGCTAAAACCCCTTGGCTATTCATGTTAGCAACTAAAAGCAAAGCTAATAGTAAAGTCAATATTATCTTTTTCATTAGTCGGTTATTTCATTTACAGCAGTTATCCTAATGGTGAGGTAGGAACAAAATCGGTAAAACCCCACACCCCACACCCTGCCACCAGGAAAAACCTTTTCAGCAGACCCTATTATAGCAAAGGGATTGCTACTTGCTTCCAATTAAGTAGGGAGGCACAATTATTTGTAGGATGGGTTAGCGGTAGCGTAACCCATGCGGGAGTTGGGTTTCATGCTTCAACCCAACCTACGTTCATCTTATATTTAATTCCACCCATCTTAAAGTCCAGAAAACGGGTTTCTCCGAGAAACCCGTTTTCTAGGTTAACTTCAGGAAAAAAGAAGTATAAAAACGCTTCAAAATACTCGGTTAATGCTTCTTTCCAGGGTTCATCATAATTGGCGGTTGTTTGGTTCATCAATTAGGGTGATAGTTTTAATTGTTCTCCGCTTCTGGCTAAGAGTTTTAAGGTGAATGGGTGGACAATGCCTACCCTACGGCAAGATTTTCTTATTGGATTCTTGCCAAAGACTGCTTAAATTCTGCGAGAGAATTAGCAGTAGCTGCTAATTTTAGTAGCTCTTCTAAGATAGTAGGGTTAGTGATTTTGCCGATTATCTCTTCAATTTCTGAAGAAATCTGTCCAAACCGCACAGTTAAAACTGTTTTTATG
>VYLJ01000022.1_pt1 | contig 36479 bp, 29 predicted proteins | sample 5114331 | NCBI WGS metagenome assembly VYLJ01 (sample SAMN12291791, study PRJNA351875) | freshwater metagenome | isolation source: freshwater lake | place: USA: Michigan, MSU2 Lake | collected 2011-08-16
AGCGAAATTAGCATTAACTAAACGGTTGTACGAACAGGGTTATCAACGAGAGGATATTATCAACCTCTTTAAGTTTATCGATTGGCTGATGAGCTTACCCACTGAATTAGAACAAGAGTTTCAACAGGAATTAAATCAGTACGAGGAGGAAAAAAGAATGCCTTATATTACCAGTGTTGAAAGAATGGGAATGGAAAAGGGGATGATTCAAAAAGCTCGAGAATCTGTCATTGATGCCCTTGAGATTCGCTTTGAGAATGTGCCTTCGGAACTGGTTGATGAGATTAGCCAAATTCAAGACACTTCTCTTCTGAAAAATCTCTTAAGACAAGCGATTACTCTTGACTCAATCTCAGATTTTCAAGGCTATTTAAATCAGTTAATCAAACCTGAATAATTCTGGTTTGTCGCCCAATAAAACGGGTTTCTTCAAGAAACCCGTTTTCTGTATAAATGTTAATTTCTGTTACAGGGGTCTTGAAAGATTGGGGATTGTTAGGCTAAAACTGTTATCAATAAACTTTTGCTGTTAATGTCATGACTTCCTCTCTTTTGCCGATTATTCCTGCTGTTGACGATGTTTTGTTCGATTTCGCTCAATCTGATGATTTTTGGGCTAATTTGGCAACTGCTTTTGGCACAAGTTATGATGTGGTTAAGGCAACAGAATTACGAAATCAGTGGCAAAGTCGTAATTTCAGTCAACTTCCCCCAATTGAGGTACTCAGTGGCGAAGTTTTAGGGACAGCGAAGGGTGCTTATTCGGTTAGCACTAATAAAATTTATTTATCAGAGTCTTTTTTGAATGTCGCTTCCTCAGAATCGCTAGTTAAGGTAATTTTAGAGGAAATTGGGCATTATGTGGATGCTCAAATTAATCCGGTGGATACCCCCGGAGATGAGGGGGCAATTTTTGCATCGTTGGTTCAAGGTAACAGTATTGATGTTGGGACTTTACAGGCTTTACGAAAAGAGAATGACCAGGCGACAATTATAGTAAATGGGCAAATTATTCAAGTAGAACAGGCGAATTTGACGGGAACAAACGGGAATGACAATATTACCGGAACTGCTGGGGATGACACTATTAGTCCTCTGCGAGGAGTTGATACCGTAAATGGTGGTGCTGGTAATGACCTATTAATCATCGACTATTCGAGTAATAACTACGCTGGCATTACGGGTTATAGTTATTATGATTATGGGTATTTCCAGAACGCTTCCAAATTACTGGCACAATTTCTGACGATAGCTTCTCCACTGGAAATGGAGACGACACCCTTGCCGGGGGTGCGGGGAATGACACTATTGCTGGAGGAGATGGCAATAATACGATTGATGGAGGAGATGGAAACGATAATCTCACCGCAGGAAATGGAAACGACACCCTTACTGGGGGTGCGGGGAATGACACTATTGCTGGAGGAGATGGTAATAATACGATTGATGGAGGAGATGGAAACGATAGTCTCACCGCAGGAAATGGAAACGACACCCTTACCGGGGGTGTAGGCAATGATTTCCTTAGTGCTGGAGAGGGAAATGATAGCCTCACGGGAGGTTTAGGGAATGACACTCTTGATGCTGGATATGGAAACGACACCATTAATGGAGGAGACGGAATTGATTACCTAGTAGATGACTTTACCAGTATTGCCACTGGCATAACTTTCGATACTACTGGGACAAATCCTATCGTACCAGCAGGAACCAGTATCATTAGTATCGAATCCTTTGGCCTCACCACAGGCGGTGGTAATGATACTATCAAACTTACGGGAAGATTTAATGACAATCTGAATACAGGCAATGGAGACGACACCATTACACCTGGATTAGGAGTTGATACCGTAAATGGTGGTGCTGGTAATGACCTATTAATCATCGACTATTCGAGTAATAACTACGCTGGCATTACGGGTTATAGTTATTATGATTATGGGTATTTCCACTAACGATAGCTTCTCCACTGGAAATGGAGACGACACCCTTACCGGGGGTGCGGGGAATGACACTATTGCTGGAGGAGATGGTAATGACATCATCATCGGGGTTAACCCTAACAGTAGCACCCCAGGAAAAGGAGAAATTGATTCTTTAACAGGAGGAGCAGGAAGCGATAAATTTATCCTTGGTGACGCAACTTGGATTGGTTACGATGACGGTAATGCAACTAATGCAGGTACTAGCGACTACGCGCACATCCTAGACTTTAACACCATTGATGACACAATTCAGCTACGGGGTTCAAGTAGTGACTATATGTTATCGGTTTCTGATTCCACTACTATTCTCTACATCAACAAACCCGGCAGCGAACCAGATGAACTGATTGCTTATATCAATAATCAAACAGCATTAAGTCTAACTGCTAGTTATTTTAGCTATGTTTCTAGTCCTACCCTTCCTAGTATCACTCTTGCGGTTTCTCCCAGTAGTGTTACTGAAGATGGGACAACTAACTTAGTCTATACCTTCACTCGCAGTGGAGTAACAACCGATGCTTTAACCGTCAACTACACCCTCGGAGGGACAGCTACCCTTAATACCGATTACACTCGTACAGGGACTACCAATACTGTCACCTTCGCAGCTAATTCATCCACAGCTACCGTAACAGTTGACCCCACTGCTGATACTACAGTTGAAAACAATGAAACCGTCGCTTTAACTCTTGCATCTGGGACAGGTTATACAGTAGGCACTCCTAATACAGCTACGGGTACAATTACCAATGATGATGTCACCCTTCCTAGTATCACTCTTGCAGTTTCTCCCAGTAGTGTGACAGAAGACGGGACAGCTAACTTAGTCTATACCTTCACCCGTTCCGGTGTACTAACCAATGCTTTGACGGTTAACTACACCCTCGGAGGGACAGCTACTCTCAATACCGACTACACTCGTACAGGGACTAACAATACAGTCACCTTTGCTGCCGGTTCATCCACTGCTACCGTAACAGTTGACCCCACTGCTGACACAACTGTTGAAAGTAACGAAACTGTTGCTTTAACTCTCGCGACCGGGACTGGTTATACAGTAGGTACTCCTAACGCAGTTACCGGGACAATTCTCAATGATGATGTCACCCTTCCTAGTATCACTCTCAGCTTGAACTATAGCGGTATTAGCGAGAATAGTCCGAGTAACTTTGTTTACACATTTACTCGCACAGGAGTAACAACAAACGCCTTAACCGTCAACTACAATATAGCTGGTACTGCTAGTGCTACTGATTATACAGGCGCAACTCCTGGAAACGGAAAAACTATTACCTTTAATCCAGGTTCAACCACCACCAGTATTACTATCAATCCTACCGCAGATACTGTTGTTGAACCCAATGAAACCATCAGTCTTCAACTGGCCGCAGGCACAGGCTATAGTATTGGTACTACCGCTGCTCAAATTGCCACCATTATTAACGATGATGGTACTCGTCGTCATGTAGGGACAAATGGGAAAGACGTACTATTAGGAACAAATGCTAACGATTACTTAATTGGTGGAGCCGGAAACGATATTCTTACAGGTGGTACAGGTGGCGATATTTTTTACTTCGCTTCTTCCAACTTAGGGAATGATGCCATTACCGATTTTACTCCAGGTCAAGATTTTATTCAAGTATCAGGACAAGGCTTTGGCGGTGGTTTAATGGCAGGAGATACAATCACACAGGTTCAATTCCTAATAGGTAGTAGTGCGACTAACGCCAGTCAACGGTTTATTTACAATTCCACCAGCGGTGCTTTACTCTTTGATGTGGATGGTAACGGTATCCAGTCCGCTCAACAAATTGCTACTCTCAATACAGGATTAGCTCTCACCTATGAAGATATTTTTGTTAGTTAAATGCTGAGTTATTTATTCTCACAAAAATTTAACAAAATAGCGAAATTGTGTGAGAATAAAAACTATGAATACTGAACCCAGCACATCCTTCGACAGTCCCTGGAAAGATATTGTCGAAACCTATCTACCCGAATTTTTCGCCTTCTTCTTCCCCGATGCTGATACAGCTATTGACTGGGAAAGAGGTTTTGATTTTCTTGACCAAGAACTTAGACAAGTTGTCAGAGATGCCGAATTAGGTAAACGTTTTGTTGATAAATTAGTCAAAGTTTATCTCAAAGATGGCGAAGAAACTTGGATACTTATTCACCTAGAAATCCAGAGCCAGTATGAGTCACAATTTGCCGAAAGAATCTATGTTTATCACTATAGAATCTTTGACAAATATCGACGCAGAGTCGCTAGTTTTATCGTCTTAGGAGATGAGAATAGCAATTGGCGACCCTCTGAATTTGGCTATGAAATCTTCGGCTGTCAAGTTAATTTCTCCTTTCCCGTCGTAAAATTGTTAGACTTAGGACAGGATTGGGAAGCCTTAGTCAATAACCGGAATCCCTTTGCTACCGTCGTCATGGCGCATTTAAAAGCGCATCAGACGCGGAATAACAGACAGGAAAGACTGGAATGGAAATTGTCACTGACAAGGAGGTTATACCAACAAGGCTACCAAAGGCAAGATGTCATCAACCTATTCAGGTTTATTGATTGGCTAATGAGTTTGCCAAAAAACTTAGAACAAGAATTCTGGCGGGAAATCCGTCAACTAGAGGAGGAAACGAGAATGCCTTATATTACTAGCGTGGAAAGATTGGGAATTGAACAGGGAATGCAGCGAGGTGAAGCCACCCTGGTATTACGCCAACTAAACCGCCGTCTCGGTCAAGTTACAACCAGTGTCGAGAAACAGGTCTGTCAATTATCTGTTGAGCAATTGGAAGACTTGGGAGAAGCTCTCCTGGACTTTGAAAATGAGGCCGATTTACTTCACTGGCTGTCCCAAAACCATGACTGAACCAAGTACATCTTTCGACAGTCCCTGGAAAGATATTGTCGAAACCTATCTACCCGAATCGTTACTTTTTATACTCCCGCAGTTTTATATTTTCTTTAGAGATGGACTTGTCCTAAAACCTGCTCAGAGCGGCCAAAAGTCAGAAAATAGAAATAAAGGTGCGATTAGAGAACTTTAGCTGCGATCGCACCCGTCAGCCGCCATTGGAGAAAGATAAAGTTATGGCAGATAACTACAGAAGTCGCATTGTTACCCAAGGTACCCAACGCAGTCCCAATCGGGCCATGTTAAGAGCGGTAGGTTTTGGGGATGAGGACTTTAACAAACCCATCATCGGCATCGCTAACGGATTTAGCACCATTACCCCCTGTAACATGGGAATTAATGATTTAGCAATGCGCGCCGAAGCAGGAACCAGATTAGCGGGGGGAATGCCGCAACTTTTCGGAACTATCACCATTAGTGACGGGATTTCCATGGGAACAGAAGGGATGAAATATTCTCTCGTTTCTAGGGAAGTAATCGCCGATTCCATTGAAACCGTCTGTAATGGTCAAAGTCTCGATGGAGTCCTCGCTATCGGGGGTTGTGACAAAAATATGCCGGGAGCAATGATTGCCATGGCCCGGATGAATATTCCCGCTATTTTCGTCTATGGTGGCACAATTAAACCGGGGCGCTACAAAGATTGCGATTTAACCGTGGTCAGTTCCTTTGAAGCCGTGGGACAGTACAGCGCCGGTAAAATCAGTGAAGAAGATCTCATCGGAATTGAACGCAACGCTTGCCCCGGGGCCGGTTCCTGTGGTGGAATGTTTACTGCTAATACCATGTCTTCCATTTTTGAGGCCATGGGGATGAGTTTACCCTATTCCTCGACCATGGCCGCCGAAGATGCGGAAAAAGCCGATAGTACCGAAGAATCGGCCAAGGTTTTAGTCGAGGCGATTAGAAAACAGATTCTACCTAGCCAAATTTTGACCCGTAAAGCCTTTGAAAACGCCATTTCGGTAATTATGGCGGTGGGAGGTTCCACTAACGCTGTGCTGCACCTTTTAGCCATTTCCCGCACCATGGGGGTAGAATTATCGATCGATGATTTTGAAACTATCCGGCAGCGTGTACCGGTTATCTGCGATCTTAAACCCTCCGGGCGTTACGTTACCGTGGATCTACATAAAGCCGGCGGTATTCCCCAAGTGATGAAAATTCTCCTGGTTAATGGTTTACTACACGGGGATGCTCTCACCATTAGCGGTCAGACTATCGCTGAGATTTTAGCCGATATTCCCGACCAACCGCCGTCAGGCCAAGACGTTATCCGTCCTTTTAGCAATCCTGTCTATAAAGAGGGTCATTTAGCCATTTTAAAAGGAAATCTAGCCACAGAGGGTTCCGTGGCCAAAATTAGCGGCGTGAAAACTCCGGTAATCACCGGACCCGCGCGGGTGTTTGAGTCGGAAGAAACCTGTTTAGAGGCAATTTTAGCCGGAAAAATTCAAGCCGGGGATGTGGTGGTTGTCCGTTACGAGGGACCAGTAGGTGGACCGGGTATGCGGGAAATGTTAGCCCCCACTTCGGCAATTATCGGCGCTGGTTTAGGGGATTCCGTGGGATTAATTACCGATGGTCGTTTTTCCGGGGGAACCTACGGTCTGGTGGTCGGTCACGTCGCTCCAGAAGCGGCGGTGGGTGGTACAATTGCTCTGGTAGAGGAAGGGGATCAAATCACTATTGATGCTCGTCAGCGTCTCTTGAGTTTAAATGTATCGGAGGAAGAATTAACCCATCGTCGTAACCATTGGCAACCGCGTCCCCCACGCTATAAAACGGGAATTCTCGGCAAATTCGCCAAGTTAGTCTCCTCTAGCAGTCTCGGTGCTTTAACGGATCTGAATCTGTTTTAAAAGTGTCAAAGCAAATGGCGATCAATTGCGATCGCCGTTTCCCCCACTGCTCACTGAACACCCCCACTGGTAACTGATAACTGATAAGACTGACGGCTCTAATTAAGTAGGTGGGTGGAATTAAATATAAGATGAACGTAGAACGTAGGTTGGGTTGAAGGATGAAACCCAACCCCCGCATGGGTTACACTACCGCTAACCCATCCTACAAATAATTGTGCCTCCCTACTTACTATAGATTAATAACTATGACCTATCTACTCACTGTCTATCGAGCGCTCGAATGCCGTCCGGATAGCTATCGGGACTGGTATGACCAAGGCAATATTTTAAAAGAAAGAATGGACTATTTTGGAGCCTTAATCAGCTACGAAAAAGCCTTAGAATATTATCCAGATGATTATTGGGCATGGTACAAAAGGGGTATGATACTAGAAGACTTGGGAATGTATGAAGAAGCGGCTCAAAGTTATGCTAACGCCGCACAGGTAAAGGATGATAACTATTGGGCTTGGTACGACCAAGGTTGTGTTTATCTACAGGAATTAAAGGACTACGAAAAAGCGATCGCTTGTTTTCAACGGGCCCTAAGTCATAGTCCGGGGGACTATTGGGCTGCCTACCGGCAAGGGGAGGCCTATCGATTGCTGAAAAATTACGAACGCGCTATCACTTTCTATGATCTGGCCTTGGGGGCGCGACCCCGGGATTATTGGGCCTGGTATCGTCGTGGCGACGCTTTCCGCGATTGGGGCAATCCCCAAGAGGCTTTATTTAATTATCGTACCGCCCTCGATATCCGACCGCAAGATTACTGGTCCTGGTATCAACAGGGTGTGATCCTACAGGAATTACAGCGTTTACCAGAAGCGATCGCCTGTTATGAAGAATCGTTAAAAATTGATCGAGATGATCGCTATGCGTGGTATAATGCCGCCTGCTGTTATGCCGCTCTCGGTCAACAACAAAAAGCGATCGACTGTTTACGGGAAGCTCTAGACATAGAACCGGATATTTGCGGCGAATTAGCGCGTAATAACTTTGTTTTCGATGGTTTAAGGCAAAATGAAACCTTTAATGACCTCTTGAGTTGCTATTCCCCCAGCTAAAGTCTTTTTGCATTACCTAGGGTTTGCTGAAAGGGTTTTTCGTGGGGTGTGGGATTTTAGGCATTTTCAGGGAAAAGTGCCGAAAATTTCCCCCCGATTGCTCCAATATCTGGCACTTTTTTGATGGCAAAAAAGCCTAAAAATATTAGCCAACAAGGTTTTTAGATTTATTCAGCCAGTCTGGATTAGCTACAATTGCAATTAGAGAAAAATTATTGAGAATCTTATGCGAGAACTAGACAGAGACAAAACCATCGAACAACTGAACGAAATCATGGAATTTGAACTAGCGGGAGTTGTCCGTTACACCCACTATTCCCTGATGGTGACAGGTCCCCATCGCATCCCCATCGTCCAATTTTTCCAGACTCAGGCCACGGAGTCCCTCACCCACGCGCAACAAGTTGGGGAAATTCTCACCGGTTTAGAAGGTCATCCTAGCTTAAAAATTGCCCCCATCGAGGAAAGCTATGAACATAATATCAAAGCAATCTTGAGTGAGAGCCTCAATCATGAGAAAAAATCCCTTGATTTGTACAAAGCACTCCTAGAAACCGTCGAAGATGCCAGTATTTACCTAGAAGAATTCGCTCGCGGTATGATTGGACAAGAAGAATTACACAATCTGGAAATTCGCAAGATGCTGCGGGATTTTGCTTGAGCTAGGATCAAAGCTAGAGTTTATCCACTAGCTTATGAATCTTAGTTCCGCTTTACCCACTTTTATTATCACTCTCCGGGAAGGTTTCGAGGCCGCTTTAGTGGTGGGAATTGTCCTCGCTTGTTTACAAAAATCGGGTCGATCGCAACTTAACTCATGGGTGTATCGTGGTATTGGTGCGGGAGTGGTGGCTAGTGTTTTGGTCGGTATTTTGCTAGGGGGAATCCTTTTGCAAGTGGATGCTTCTCCTAGTCCATTCGTACCAATGCTCAAGGAATTACTGGCCGCCACTTTTGGACTGATTGCCGTTTTGATGTTGAGTTGGATGTTAATTTGGATGACTCAACAGGCCAAATCTTTGAAATCTGAGGTAGAAAGTGCGGTAAAAGCGGGGTTAAAATCGGAAAATGGGGCAGGAAAAGCGATTTTTCTGCTCGTTTTTATCGCTGTCTTGCGGGAGGGATTTGAAACTGTCCTCTTTATCCTGGCCCAATTCCAAAAAGATTGGCAGATACAAACCTTCGGTGCGATAGCAGGGTTAAGTGTCGCAACCTTGTTGGGAACTCTCCTATTTGCGGGGGGAGTAAAAATTAATATCCGTCTCTTTTTCCAAATTATGGGGACTTTGCTGCTCTTAATCGTTGCGGGATTACTCATCGGTGTTTTGAAACATATCGACGCAGGAATCAGTCTTTTAAGTGAAATTGACCCTTTTTATCGCCATTTCTGTCCTTCTCTCCCTTCCTCCTGTCTTCTCGGTTTTCAAGTTTGGGACGGTTCCCAAATTTTGAGCGATCGCACTTTCCCCGGACTCCTCCTCAAATCCCTGTTTGGTTATCGTCAAAACCTCTATATCAGTCAAATTGTTGCTTATATCCTCTTTTTACTGCTTATCGGTGGCCTCTATTTCCAAAGCTTACGACAACGTCCTCAAACAGTTATCAGTAAACAGTGATCAGTAAACAGTAAACAGTGACCAGTAAACAGTAATCAGTAAACAGTGAAAAGATGGCAAGAAACTGCTATTTAATACTGCTCACTTAACACATACTGCTCACTTAAAACTGACATTCCGCACATCTTCATATACCTTTATATATTTTTACATTCCCCAAGATGTTTTGACGAAAAAGCTTCATTGTAGAAACTACTATTGAGAACATTTTCAATAATTGATTTTTTCTGAGAAAACAAATTACAATTCTTCACCTTGATGAAAATCGATCATTGTAGCTACAATCTTTACTGGCAAAGGTTTGTAAGCAATGTATTAGTAAAAATTATCAATTGAATGTTAAGAAGTGCGGAAGGTGGGTTAAAACTCAAATCTGATAACTTACCCACTGATAACTTACCCACTGATAACTTGCCCACTGATAACTGATAACTTGCCCACTGATAACTGATAACTTACCCACTGATAACTGATAACTGATAACTGATAACTGATTATGACTACTTGGCAATGTGACGGTATCCCTAAAGATGGTAAAACTTATCCGCAAGCGATTGCGGGAGGTCATGAACCCTGCGAAAATACTACTCCTGATTGTCCTATCTGTGGCCTACCTAGGGAAGCGATGGATCCCGTAACAACGACGGTTAAAACCACGGTTGTGGTGTCCCCGGGGGGTACAACTAGAGTCGGCCAAAAATCTAACTGGTTACTTCCCTTCGCTTTGATAATTACCGCTTTAACCGCAGGTTTAGGGGGTTGGAGTCTATTGCAAATGCTGATTCCCAAACCCGATACTTCCCCAGTCGTCCGGGAAAAAACCCCAGACAAGCAAACCAAGGCAACTTTTGTGAGTAATACGGCTAAAAATCCCGATTTATTTAGCCAAGGTGAGAAAATACTGCTTAATTCCACTCCTAACAAAGAAAAAGGCGCAGCGGCCTTTAAAAAGGAAGATTGGGCAAATGCGATCGCAGTTTACCAACTAGCAGCCACTCCCCAAGCAAACGATCCGGAGGGCAAAATCTATTACAATAACGCCAAAGCCAGACAAAAGGGTAATCAAAATACTATAGCCGTCGTTGTCCCCATCGCTAACGACCCCAACAGCGCTAAGGAAATTCTCCGAGGTGTGGCCAGGTATCAAGAGGAGTTTAATAATTCTAATCCTAGTAATCCTTTGGAAATAGTCATCGCTAATGATGGTGGTGGGTTACAATCAAAAGCGATCGCTGATGATCTGATTCAATCCGGTCAAGTTTTGGCAGTTATGGGCCACGGAATCGATCCTTTTAGTCAAAAAGCGATTGAAAGTTACGAAAAAGAAGGATTAGCGATTCTTTCTCCCCTGACTACCAGTGTTAGTCAAACGGGAAAATCAACCCTGAAAACTATTCCCCTTAAGGATAAATCTCAGGAAGTTTTAGGCAGTTATCTGGAAGCAGTGGCCAAAACTTTGGCTAATTATGCTAGTAAGCAAGAGAATTCTCCCTCAGTGGTTCTTTTTTATAATTCCGATAGTCCCTATAGTCAAAAATTAAAGGATTCCTTTGCTAAAGCAATAAAAGAACCGGGAGGCAAGATAGTTAAGGCAATAGACACAACCAAAGCCAATTTTAACGCTAAAACCGCCATAGATCAGGCAAAACAAGCCGGCGCTAAGGTGGTATTTTTGGCCTTGAGTAAAGACGGCGATCGCATTGATCAAGCCGTGGCTATTGCCCAAGAATCGTCTGGAATGCTCTTATTAGGCGGAAATGAACTTTATACACCCGATATACTTATTCAAGGAGCGGATAGCATCGACGGATTAGTTCTAGCAGTACCTTGGAGTTTCCAAGCAACGGATCCTTTTGCCAAAGATGCGCTGAAAAGTTGGCGCGGTCGCGTCAGTTGGCGTACTGCTACCGCCTACGATAGCATGAAAGTATTAGGAGAAGCGATCGCTAAAAGTTCTGACCGTGCTACTGTAGTCGAAAGTTTAAATCGAGGAATCACCTTGCAGGGAAGCACCACGGATTTTAACATTTTTAACCAAGTTCCCTTGGTGCGTGCTAATCGCGGCAATGAGGGGCCAAAGGGTTCTCAATATCAGTTCGATCCTAAGTAGGTAGGCGTTAAAAATTATCAGATGCCCCCCTTATCAAGGGGGGATTAAGGGGGGATCCCCCCGCCTATCGGCACCCCCCTTATCAAGGGGGCAGGGGGGATCGAACCTAAAATCCATTTTTAATTTAATTATAACCAGCTACTTATCTAAAATAGATAATGTGATGTCGAGGAGTAGAATCAAGTCTAATTTTATGAACAATATCTTACCCATCCTAGCTTTGTTAATGTCGGTGTCGGGAATTGCCGTATCTTTGGGACGGGAGGAAGTCCGATGTCATCTCGGTTTAGAGTCGGCAGCCTGTCCCCAGGAAGAACAAAACATCAGCGAAGACACCCCCCCAGATCCCCCCGCAACTACCCCCGCAACTACCCCAGAATCTCCCCGGATAGAAGAAACTCCCCCGGAAACTACCCGCAATAGCGAAGCTTCCCCCGAAGTTTCCCCGTCTCCTGAAAGCGAAACCCCGGTGGAATTCACCCCCATCCCGGAAAAGAACCCCAGTCCAGAAGTACCCCCCGAAAATCCCCCCACCCCAGAAACCAAAGCGGTGGAAAAAACTCCAGATGCAGAAAAAAGTCCCGATGTCAATCCATCTAAAGATGGAGAAACTGAAAGTATTCCGTTAGAAGTTATTCCCCCCGCACAGTAAAATCGGACAAAATCAATTTCTGGTGGGGTAGGGTTGATTCATGAATCAACCCTACAGATCCCGGACAGTAAAATCGGACAAAATCAATTTCTTGGTTAGGATAGGAACTCATGCAAGAAGTAGTTATACTAAATCTGGTTATTAAAGACTGATTATTCATTCCCCTTTTTGCATGAGTGCATGAGTAGAAAACGGGTTTCTCCGAGAAACCCGTTTTCTGTGCGTTACTCAATTGTATCTAGCTTCTTTCGGCAAACCCTAACTATTGGATTAACGTTTCTTGCGAAGTCCCATTAATCCGAGTCCTGTAAAGGCCAGTCGATTTTTTTGAGAAAATTGAAGTATATTAAGTTTTATTAAGAACAATGAAACTGCAACGGTTATCGGTGATTCAAAAGTATTATAATTGTCTTTGTTATCCTAAATCAATAGTTTTTGCTTGTCAATAATTATGAATAGTTATCAAACCTATTTAACCATCGATCATTCTCAGAAGATTATCCTCTCTAACTTACCCTTTAAAGCAGGAACAAAGTTAGCCATTAACATTCAAGTAGTTGAGGATAAAAAGACAGAAGCCGATTTTGAAGCCTTATTAGATAAAACCCAGGCAATCTGGACTAAAGGAGATGGCTTAGAATATCAGCAAAAAATTCGGGAGGAGTGGATATGAAACGATTAATAGACTCCTGTATTTTAATCGACCATTTTAATGGTATTACCCAAGCTACAGTTTATCTAAAAGCTCACCGAGATGAAAGTTATATTTCTGTCATTACTAAAGCCGAAGTTCTCATTGGTTTTAATGATAATAATTCCTTTGAAAAAGCAGGAGAGTTATTAAGCCATTTTCCCCGGATAGATTTAGATGTCAACATCACTGATTTAGTCATTCAAATCCGTCGTGAACAAATCAAAAAAAAGGCAACCAAACAGCCTAACAAAAAGGTTATTCAATGGAAATTGCCCGATGCCATTCAAGCAGCGATCGCCCTTTACTATAATCTCAAATTAGTCACTCGTAATACCCAAGATTTTGATCTCAATCAACATCCATTTATTGAGATTCCCTATACCATCTAACAATAAAACTGAAACAGTTATCGGTGATTCAAAAGTATTATAATTGTATTTGTTATCCTAAATCAATAGTTTTTGCGCGTCAGTAGTTATGAATAGTTAGGGTTTGCTGAAAAAGTACGGGCGACGATCCCTAAAACCCTTACCTTGCCTACATTTCACATTTATTCAGCAAGCGCTATTTACTTTTAGTCAAAATTAATTAACTTCTAACCCCGGAATGCTTAACTGTTCGGTTTTTGGCTGTGTTTCCCCCAGATAATCCCCTTGCAACATATTAATTAAACAGCCACCAAGATGATAGGCCATATTCACGGGAACCGCGTTACCAATCTGTCGATATTGAGAGGTTAAATTACCAGTAAATTGCCAATCATCGGGAAAGGACTGCACTCGTGCATATTCTCTCACAGTCAAAGGACGAGTTTCTTGGGGATGACATCTTTCTGTTTGGGTTTGTGCCGGACTACAGGTAATAGTTAAAGCCGGTTCATCCCAAGATAATCTTTTAGCATATCCTGTCCGTCCGCCGTGATTTTTGAGACTATTTTTCATATATTCTTTTTGAATATCCATCGGCAAATTCCGCCAATTTCCTCCTGCGGGAACTAAGGACATAATCTCTTTTTTTCTTTCTTTATATTCTACTCCTGGAGAACTGGGACAATTCTCTAGGGCTTTTTTCAGAGAAATAGTATAATTTTTATATTGGGGAAAAATGGGTTTAATATTTAGGTCTTGACGGGTGGCAATAATAATTAATCTTTCTCTTTTTTGGGGAACATCAAGAAATTGAGCCGATAAAACTTGATAAGCAGCATAATAACCGATTTCCTGTAAAGCTTCCAGCATTAATTGCAGGGTTTCTCCTTTTTTATTGCTTAATAATCCTCGAACATTTTCGGCCATAGCGATTTTAGGTTGCACTTCCTGTAAACAACGAGCAAACTCAAAAAATAAGCTCCCTCTCAAGTCTTCTAATCCTTTTCCTAACCCAGCATAACTAAAAGGTTGGCAGGGAAAACCTCCAGCTACAACATCTATTTTGTCTATAAAATCAGAAAATTTAATCTTTTTTATGTCTTGATTTATAACATTCCATTGCGGTCGATTGAGTCTTAAAGTATTAACACAATCTTGATTAATTTTCACCAGTAATTGCGTTTTTAGTCCCGCATTTTCTAAACCTAAAGCCATACCACCACAGCCAGCAAATAATTCGATAACCGTGTAATTAGTTGGCTCAACAGTTTGTAAAATTCTCAATTCTCTGGGGGATTGGTTATTTTTAAGATTGGTTAATTGCTCGAGATCAAATAACCAATCAACTTGATTGATTTTCTGACCTTTGATTAATTTTTTCTTTTGCCATGTTAGTATTTCTGCGGTAGTTACACCGAGAATATTAGCGGCTTTTTGTAGATTTACCTGAGTCATAACCAATAATTAACAACTTATCTACATCTCTACTATACATCAAAGTAGCTAAACTTGATAAAGTTCTTTTTCGATTTTCCTGACTGTCATCTTTAACTTATTCAGGATAGTTTCATAGATAAAATCATCAATTAGACGACAAATTTGATAAGTATCTACCAAGTCATGAGTAACAAAGGTAGGAATTTTGAGCGAAGGTTTCTGTAAATTAATTTCTTCTAATAATTGGGTCAAGTTATGGCGATAAGAGTATAAATAGCTCATTATAGTTAGTTGCTGGGTTGGGATTGTTTACTGTTTAATTACAACTATAGCAATAGTCAATAAATTGTGAAAAAGCATCAAATCTTTTCAATTCGTTAAAATTAAATATTAACAGGGTCAATATATAATCTCTTATCTAAAATTGGTGTTCTTTGAATATTATTGACTTTGGCAATTGCTGATTCTAAACATAGCTGGTTTTCTGAAGATACAAACAGCCTACTGCTTTCCAATACCTCTAATGCTACCTCTCTAGAAATTTGTTCTATTACCTCTTGGCTAACTTGATTATTTAAGTTGATAAAATTAATTATATCCTCTATAATAACTTTACCAAATTTATTCTTAAATTTTCTTTTTTGTCTTAATACTTTCTGAAATAGCTTGGCTTTGACACCTATTTTTTCAATAATATCAGCATTATAAAAAGGTACGCCAATAACGTTAGATTCTTGTCCTACAATTAAAACAATTCTTGCTTGCTGCTTGCTGACTCTTGCCAGTTCCTTTAAAATGTCACCCATATCTAAACAGTATTGTACTACAGTGTAGAAACGATTACTCCTATTTGCTCTATTAGAACCAATTTCTGACTTGGCTATCTTGAGTAAATCCCATCCTAAGATTTCAGCAGATTGACGATAATTTTGATGGTAATTAAAAACATTTATATAGGGTGGAGAAGTCACAACAAAATCTATCTGATTATTTTTTAGTGGTAGAGAACGAGCATCAGATAATCCAACCCTGATCCGCTTTTGAGAGTAAGGTAGCTTAGTAATTATATTGCTAAGATGTAAAAATTTTTTCTGAATAAATTCCTGAGTAATTTTATTGTTACACACATCAAGAAGGATTACTAAAGCATCAAATAAAACCTTTGACCGATCTGGTAGCATATTCCTAGTATTTTGCAATTTATCTACTAAATTTTCTACTTGGTCACTGACTTCAAAAATTCTCAAAGGAAATTCTTGATCGAGGATATTTCTCAGGTTTTTAAGAACTTCTTTTTTTTGAGAATCATTGATAAATTCATAGGTACGACTCATGATATAAGCAGCGGGATTAATCTCAAATCCATAAGCTTCTAGGGATAAATAACTTGCCTCTAGTAAAACAGTTCCACTACCCACAAAAGGATCGAGGATGACCGAATTAGATGGGCAATAGAAACTTAAAATAGTCTCTATCAGTTGGGGTGAAAACTGACCTCGCCAAACAAATAAATTGGCTCTAGTTTTATCAATAATGTCAAGTTTGTCTTGGGGTATAGGTTGATCAAAATCTGGCAACTTTCAATCTCCCTCTATTGCTAAGAACAAAATTAAAGTTCTACTTTATCTAGAGAACAAACACCATAAAATATGGGGGCTGAACAAGGTTCAACCCCTCAATATTTTTCTACTTACGTCCCGGAACTGTATATTTAAAATTCATCGGGCCGGTATAACCGGAAATCTCCGCTAATTTCTCTAATCTTTGGGTTCCCGAATATTCTTGACCCCTAATAATCCAAGTGGGAAAACCTTTAATTCCGGCATCGCGACAAGCTTGGGGATTACCATTAACCCCTTGGGGATCGCATTCGATATAAACCCCTTCTTTTTTGAGGATTTCTCCCGCTTCCTTACCAAATAACTGTTTTTGATCGTAACAGTGGGGACACCAAAAAGCCCCGTATTCCTTCGCGCCAATTGCTTTTAAATGTTTAGCCAGGGCGATTTCTGCTTTTCCCGAAACCGTGGTTACTTCCCAACCGTAGGGAGGTTTAGCCGCTGTCATTGGCCGGGTAATTTCTTCTTTTCCTGCTGCCACCGTGGGGGAATTTACTCCTGCGTAAACCGCTAAAGTTCCCACAAAAGTAATCATTGCCACTACAACCATCGGCAGTATAATTTGTCCTAAACCTTCCCATTCGCGACCGATAATTGTGAGAATTAATAGGGTTAAAGCGAACAAAGCCGAAGTAATGCAGTAGGGACACAATTCCTTTAAGTCCGTGGCTAGAACATACATTAAATAACCACTAAATACCGCCATCGCCGTCGCCCCCGCTAACAGCAATAACCAAGTATTATTTTCTAAACTTTTGCGGAGATTTTTCTGAGTTTCCCCATTAATAAATAGAGGACTGAGGGCAAAAACCGCCATGGCAATATAGGCCAAAAAACCGAACAAACTCAAGGGCAGCCCGAAAACCGTAGCGTAGGGACTATTAAGCACACCAGTACAACCAGACCCATCACTAGCCCCGGCGGTACAGGCCGCAGCCCCTCCCGTCAGTTTGGTAATGGTTAAATAGCCGGTCAGAATCGCCCCCACGATCGAAACGCCCCCAATTAGGGGCCGGGAGTAGCGATGAATCCAAGGTACAGAACGACGACGCATAATATTATTTAGATTAAATTACAGCAGAATTCAGGAGTCAGGAGTCAGGAGAGAAATCTAAATGTACTTTGTTGAAAGGAAAAATTCCCTAACCATATTGTGTTAATTAGGACGTTTTCAATTCCTAAAAACTTAGGATAGCTATCCCCTGAAACTATCCGCCATTCTAGCAAGGGGTTATGTGGACAGAGGCAAAGAAGGCAGCGAATTATCAATTTTTGCCTTTTGATCGTTGATCTGCCGGGCCGTTTCCACAAATTGCGACACCCGGATCGGATCCACCGGTTCAGTAATTTTGCCATGACGCTTGAGGGAACTAGCCACGATCACCCCATCAGCAGCCGGCAGTAACCGCCCGATATTGTCCAGATCAGCCCCGCTGCCGATAAAAACCGGTGTTCCCTTGGCCGCCGCCACTGCCAGTTCCAAATCCTCAAAACTGGGGGGGCTACCGGTAGCCCAACCGGAGAGGATCACCCCGTCTGCCAGTCCCCGTTCGATCGTATCTTGCACTGCCGTAGTCAGATTAGGGGTTCCCAAGGGGCGGGCGTGTTTAACCAAAACATCCGCTAAAATTTTGACCTCAGACCCCAATTCGCGCCGATAACGCAAGAGTTCGTGGGCTTGACCCTCAATAATGCCCTGATCGGTGGCCATAACCCCCGTTAGCACATTAACCCGAATAAATTGGGCATTAACACAGGTAGCGATCGCTAAGGCACTATGGGCATCATTGCGGAGAACATTAAGACCAATCGGTAAGACCACCAGATTTTTAATGCGATCAACAATTAAAGTCATGGCACTAACCACGGCGGGATCCACCTGTTGCTTGGTAAAGGGGGCATCAAAAAAATTCTCGATAATCAAACCATCAACACCACCGGCAGCCAAAGCCGTCGCCTCCTGTTCAGCCCGCTCGATCACCGTCTTGAGACTGCCACCCCAACGGGGGGAAGTGGGCAGGGGGGCGAGATGAACCACGCCAATAATCGGGTTTTTTGTCTTGAAAGTTGCAATTAAGTTCACAGCGTCTACTACTCTTAGCGTCCCCAACCAGGCGCCGCTCACCCATTTTAACAGGGTGAAGGCCTACCCACGGTTCCACGGGGGGGAAATTATTTTAACTTAGTGTCAGCATTCGTCCCGAAGCGCTTAGTGCGATGGGACAGGGCTTTTAAAGGGGCGAAGTAATTCGCCCCACAGTTCCCCTCATGAATGCTGACTTTGTATATAGACAATTCCAAAAAACTATGTTATCATAAACAGGTCTTGACCACTATTCCTTAAGCGATAACCGAGCTTCGGGGGGTCGTGTTGCAAGAAAAAGTGTGGGTCTTAGGAACTAGGACTGCTGCCTGGGTCGGGAAGGTAAGACTTGCTATCTTTCGAGGTAGAAAGCGCATCCCATTGAAGCAGGAAGCTCTCAAATCCGTTGAGAGTAGTTCACAATGTCTTAACATTAAAAGAGAAGTTTAAGATTTGGTTGATACTCGATCGCATGGGCAATAAGCCAACCATCGCCATCTCACACCTAGGCTGTGAGAAAAACCGGATCGACTCCGAGCATATGTTAGGACTGCTGGCCAAGGCCGGCTATCCCGTAGATAATGACGAGGAGTTGGCCGATTACGTTATCGTTAATACCTGTAGTTTCATTCAAGCAGCTAGAGAAGAATCCGTTCGCACCCTCGTGGAACTGGCGGAAGCTAATAAAAAAATTATTATCTCCGGCTGTATGGCCCAACATTTCCAAGATGAACTCCTGACGGAATTGCCGGAAGCCGTGGCCATTGTCGGCACAGGGGATTATCAGAAAATTGTCGAGATCGTCGAACGGGTAGAGACGGGAGAACGAGTCAAGGAAGTCAGCGCCGATCCCACTTTTATCGCCGATGAAAATCTGCCCCGTTATCGCACCACCAGCGAGGGAGTCGCCTATCTGCGGGTGGCCGAAGGCTGCGATTATCGCTGTGCTTTCTGTATTATTCCCCAGCTGCGCGGTGATCAAAGATCCCGTTCGATCGAGTCCATTGTGGCCGAAGCGCGACAATTGGCCAGCCAAGGAGTCCAAGAATTAATTCTCATTTCGCAAATAACAACCAATTATGGGTTAGACTTATATGGCGAACCCAAATTAGCGGAACTCTTGCGAGCGCTGGGAGAAGTCGATATACCTTGGATTCGCGTTCACTACGCTTACCCGACCGGGTTAACGCCAAAGGTTATCGAGGCGATCCGAGAGACCCCGAATGTTTTACCCTATCTAGACTTGCCGCTACAACATTCCCATCCCGACATCCTGCGGGGGATGAACCGTCCCTGGCAAGGACGAGTCAACGATGGCATTATCGAGCGGATCAAGCAAGCTATCCCGAACGCGGTTTTACGAACGACTTTTATCGTCGGTTTCCCCGGAGAAACCGAGGAACATTTCAGCCATCTGCTGGAATTTGTCAAGCGTCATGAGTTCGATCACGTCGGGGTGTTTACCTTCTCCGCCGAAGAAGGTACAGCCGCTTTTGACCTGCCCGATCCAGTGCCACAGGCAATTATGGACGAACGCCGCGAAAGGTTGATGTTAACTCAGCAACCGATCTCGGAACGCAAAAATCAAGCTTATATCGGTCAAACTGTCGATGTTCTCATCGAACAGGAAAACCCAGAAACAGGAGAATTAATCGGGCGCTCCGCTCGTTTTTCCCCGGAAGTGGATGGCTTGGTTTATGTGACAGGTGAGGCGATTCTAGGTGCGATCGTACAGGTCCGAATCACTGCGGCCGATACCTACGATCTCTACGGCGAAATAGTCTAATTTTTCCATTTTTCTTATTTAATTCCCACAAAACAATCCCTATGACCACTGGTTTCAACAATTTAGGTTTATCCGATAGCCGTCTTCAACACCTAGAAACGCTTGGATTCACCACCCCCACCGAAATTCAAACCAAAGCCATCCCTCTCCTTCTAGAAGGGCATGACATGGTAGGAATGTCACAAACGGGAACCGGCAAAACTGCCGCCTATTCCCTGCCTTTACTGGAACGCATGGACACCAAAAATCCTAACGTTCAAGCTTTAATCCTCACCCCCACCCGGGAATTAGCCCAACAGGTGGCCAGCGCCATCAAAGATTTCTCTGATGATCGTCGTCTCTTTATCCTGACAGTCTGTGGTGGTCAATCCATGGAACGTCAGATCCGCAGTCTGGAAAAAGGTGTCCAGATTGTGGTCGGGACTCCCGGCCGGGTAATCGATCTGCTCGATCGCAAAAAACTCCATCTAGAATCCCTAAACTGGGTAGTCCTCGATGAAGCGGACGAAATGCTCAGTATGGGTTTCATCGATGATGTTAAGAAAATTCTGCAAGCATCCCCCTCCACCCGTCAAACCGCCTGTTTCTCGGCAACTATGCCCCGGGAAATCCGCGATTTAATCGCTAATTTCTTGAAATCTCCCGTTTCTGTGACGGTTTCTCAACCCCAGGCCGCTCCTGCTAAAATCGAGCAGAAAATTTATCTGATCCCTCGCGGTTGGACGAAATTAAAAGTCCTGCAACCCCTGTTAGAGATCGAACCCCTAGAATCGGCGATTATTTTCGTCCGCACCAAGCAAACCGCGGCCGAATTAACCAGCAAACTGCAAGAAGCGGGGCAAACGGTGGATGAATACCACGGGAACTTAAGCCAAGTGCAACGGGAACGACTGGTGCAACGTTTCCGCGAGGGCAAAATTAAATTAGTGGTAGCCACGGATATCGCAGCCCGCGGTCTAGATGTGGAAAATCTCAGCCACGTTATTAACTATGATCTGCCGGATAATGCCGAAACCTATATTCACCGCATTGGCCGCACCGGCCGCGCCGGTAAAACGGGAACTGCTATATCTTTAGTAGAACCGATCGATCGGCGTTTGTTGCGTCAGATTGAACAGCGTCTGCGTCAACGTCTGGAATCTAGTCCCATTCCTAGTCGCGCCGAAGTAGAAGCAAAACGCCTAGCCAAGCTGCAAAATCAGCTAAAAGAGGCTTTATCGGGGGAACGGATGGCTTCTTTCTTGCCCTTAGTGCGGGATTTAAGTGAAGAATACGATCCCCAAGCGATCGCGGCGGCTGCCCTGCAAATGATCTACGATCAAAATTGTCCCCAGTGGATGAAAACTGATTGGGAAGTTCCCGCACCGACGAGCAGTAAACCTGTGATTAATAAAACTCCCCGCAGTGGTGGTAGTAAGTACCCCTCTAAGTCGAATAACCGTCCTTCCTTGGACAAAAAAATCGTCTTTCAAGAACGTTAATTTTTAGTTCTTGAATAGATAATTTTAAGAGTTGATAGACCGTTTTGGTTTTATCAACTTTTTTTTGTCAGGTAATTTCCCAGTACGTCGTCGAAAGCATTCTACATAATTTTATAGCTAAACTTTTGATAATTGATTCTAATCAAGTATTTGGGCTTTGTTTGACATTTTTGCTGATAATTACTATATAATTGTCTTAAATGAATAAATTTGAACATTTAATTAAATGTCAGCAGAAGTCCCTCGCTTTTAGCGACGGGATGAATGCTGACCAACATATAGACAATTCCCAAAACCTATGTTATCATAAAGGTAAATTCATGATAACAGCCATGTACAAAGCGTACAAGTTCAGGATATATCCCAATACCGAGCAAGAAATAGCCTTAGCAAAAAGTTTCGGCTGTTGTCGTTGGTTTTGGAATTATTCCCTCAATTTGTGCCAAGAAACCTATCAATCAACAGGAAAAGGATTAACTAGAGGTTATATTCAAGGACTACTCCCTAGTCTTAAAAAAGAATACGAATGGCTAACAGATGCTTATTCTCAGTGTTTACAAGTTGTTGCTTTGAATTTATCGCAAGCCTATCAAAACTTCTTTGAAAAGCGAGCTAAATTACCTAGATTCAAATCTAAACACGGTAGGCAATCAATTAGCTATCCTGCCAACGTTAAGTTTGAAGAGGACTATTTAAAACTCCCAAAGATTGGGTTAGTCTATTGTGTTCGACATCGAGAATTTGAAGGGACAATTAAAACCGTTACTATCTCAAAAAACCCAGACGGTAAATACTACGCTTCTATTTTAGTTGATGATGGAAAAGAAAGTCCTCATCCTTCCTCCGATGGAAAAGCAATAGGAGTTGACTTAGGATTAACTCATTTTGCTATTACCAGCAATGGTAGTAAATACGATAACCCTAAACATTTTGCCAAACATCAGCGCAATCTCAAGCGTAAACAACAGAAGCTATCCCGTAAAAAGAAAGGAAGCATCAACCGTCAAAAAGCTAAACATAAAGTAGCTAAAGTTCACTCTAAAATCTCAAGATGTCGTGAAGATTTTCTACACAAGCTATCCCGTAAAATAGTTAACGAAAACCAAGTTATTGCGGTAGAAAATCTCAATGTCAAAGGCATGGTACGCAATCACAATTTAGCTAAAGCTATTAGCGATTGTGGTTGGGGAATGTTTTGTACAATGCTTAAATACAAGGCAGAATGGGAAGGGAAAACATATATCGAAGTTGATAGATTTTTTCCTAGTTCTAAGACTTGTAATGTCTGCCTAAATCAAGTGGGTAGTTTGCCACTTGATGTTAGAACATGGACTTGTGAGCATTGCAAAACAATCCATGACCGGGACATAAATGCGGCGATAAATATCAGAGATGAAGCCTTACGGATATTGTCGTTAGGAACTAGCGATACTGCCTATGGAGGGGATGTAAGACCAAAAGGTGGACGCAAATCCGTCTTGAGGCAATCCCCCGTGAAATAGGAAGCTCTCAACTCCGTTGAGAGTAGTTCACTATGTCGAGTTCGTCAGAACCTTATCGTGGGAGGGTACAAGCTCAAGGAGACGATATCCAGCAAGAGGCAGGATTCTAAACGTAAAACTAAAAACGCCCGTGTAGATATTGAAATTCGCAGTGGTCTTACCTTTATCCCTTCGCCCCAAACAGAATGACAACGATGCTTAGAAGAGTACAACAATTTTTAGACTCTGGCGATAGCGATAACGCTAGAGAAGAAATTGATAGAGCTTTCGGCAATCTGAGAAGGGTGGATAGTCATGTTAGAGAGTTTGCAGATCTGTTGGCACTGGGATCGATCGAAGCTTCAGAAATCGGCTTAGGAGTATTGGGACGTAAGCTTCTACAGAATGACAGCGAGATTAACAATGAGGTTGTTTGGTTATTTATTGCGTCAATTTTATCTCGCAATAGTATTCCCCCTGATAGTCCATCTAGAATCAGCCTACTTGTTCTTACCGCTTCTGTCAATAGTTGGGAATTACCAATTTTTGCGCTTCTTGCCCCTGCCCTCGACGCTTTTTTTAAAGTTAGTCTTGCGGACGGAACCCCTTTAATTGCCGAACAAACTTTTGATTTTTTGGCCACTTGGGGAAGAATTTATGCGAAAGCACCTCATGTCAAAACGCAGCTTCAAGAACTTCAATCTCTTAGTAATAATCTATTAGAGCAAGTAGATGACTCAGAGTTAAAAGCTGAATGGTCAGAGGGAATTAATATATTTTTTGAAGAAGCCAGTACAACCAAATATTCCGATAGTAATGTTTTTTCTGCTGGTGAAGAATTAATTAAAAAAATTTATAATACTCAAAGTTTACAGCGCAATACAGAAGATAAGAATTTGGCAGAGACAAAAGACAAGTTACTCCGATTAGTCACTTCGTCTCTTGCTACTATTTCAACAGTTCTTGATAGTCATGGAGTAATACTAAATCTGGTTATTAAAAACTGATTATTTATTTCCCCTTTTGCCTCTTGCCTTTTGCCTGTTCTGATATGTAGCGCATACTCAACGGATTTAGTATTAACCCTATATACTTTTGACTTTTTTATACTGTTCTGTCACGGCGGCATTTAATAGATCATCTTTAAAATTTCTGATTAATTCAATTACTAAATTATAAATACTGATGTATTCTTCATAATCGATAGCCCGCATGGGTTACGCTACCGCTAACCCATCCTACAAATAATTGTGCCTCCCTACTTAACTGCTATAATCTACTTATCAATAGTTAATAATTTCGATGAATCGATCGCAACTTATCCACAGGCAAAGCTGGTTAATTGAACATTTGCCGGGGTTAAGTGACCAAGATTGCCAAAAATTAAAGGATTGCGGTATCGACACCACCGCACAACTTCTGCGAAAAGTTCGTCCGCAATTGGGTAAGGAAAAATTAGCAGTAAGAATGCAAATTCAGGCTAAATATATTAATAAGTGGGTGGCAATGGCGGAATTAGCTTCGATTCCCGCCGTGGGTTGTCAATACTGCGGTTTACTGGTTCATGCTGGTATTGCTTCCATCCCGCAATTGGCACAGACATCAATTCAGCAATTGCATCGACAGATTCTCCGCTTTCAGGTGGCTAATCTGCAAAGACGCGATTTATGTCCCGATATCGCGGTGATGTTAGCTTGGATTGAACAGTCAAAAATCTTAACCAGAGAGTTAAAATAAGCCCTATTTCTCAAATTTTGGCATAAATTAACCAAAAGTACTGCCATTCCATCCCCAAAGATCACCTTTCGCCTCGGCAAATTCTAGATAAATACGATTTTTCGGTATTCCTAAATAAGCCTAAATTTCTTGACAAAAATCCCTACTCATGCTTTTATTTTGAGCAGGAGAAATCGAACCAACGCTTTTAATCTCCACATAATACACCGGCTCAAAAGTGCCAGCAAAAGTCATTTTTATCCCCGATTCTAAAGCTGTCATCACATAGGATTAGACCCGAAGATATTAAAAAGAATACACGGCTGTTTTGATATTTTGATAGTTATCATCTAGGTCTGATTCTAAGAGAATAATCGCAGTAATTCTTCTAGTCATCTCGCTTACTTCCTGCACTTCTGCGATAGTTAATCCCCGTCCTAATAATTTTTCCTCGCGATAACTTAGCCATTTTTTAATGACTTGATAACCCCCGATGGTATATTCCCATACCCGGGATGGTATATTTTGCCAATAGGCTCGATCATTGAGATAAATATCATAGGTTTTCGTTCCTAATAATTTTCGCATTTCTGGGCTAATTACGCTCATTTCTGCGGTTGTATATTGTCTTGCGATCGCTTTTCCTTTACCCGGCATCGTCACGCCATTTTTACCCCCATGTCCCCAACCAACGTTAATAATTAAATCTCCCTTATCTGGGTTTAAATTTACCCCATCAGTGCAGGAAATCAAGGCGATTTTTTGCAGTGCAGGAGTCGGTTTTTTTGTCACTCCTATAACGGGATTTTCTGTGTCTAAAAGAGAGGCGATCGCTTGTCCTAGTTCGGCAGATTTAATTAATAATTCTTGGCTCTTGGGAAGGGGAATTCTTGGGAAGTCTTGACGAATACCGTCGGCATTTTCTTGTAAATATAAGGGAGAGTAACCAATAGCTAATGCGTGCAGCCAAATTAAGGAAGCATTCTCGATATTTTCCTCGAGATTATTAATACCCATTTGCTTTAAGTATTGACGAGATTTTTCCGAGAGATTGGCTTTTATTGAAGGACTATTAAAGTTACTGGAATCGAATAATTTTCCTTGAGTATTATCTTCTGTATTCACCTTCTCTGAATTTTGACGTAATCGTATAGGAAAGTGATAAGCATGACCTCTAATAAAGTCAAAGTCTCCTAAACAGTTAGTAAAATAAAATGGTATTCCTTCGGGAGAGGCAACACCAGCAGGACGACTGACTAAAAAGGAATTACCTTGAAATTGATGAATAAATAGCGAAGGTCTAGACTCATTCCAAAGCGGTCTGATTTGAGTATAATAACACCATTTAACCTCATAGGGTCTGAGCAGATAAGGTAACAGCATTTGAGGATTAAATTTTTTGCGTAACTTTAAGACTTTATCTCTGGCTTTTTTGGCATCAAATCGAGCAACATGTTTGGTTAAACCTGTATTAAGTGATGCTAATTCTTCCCATGAAATATTTTGATCAAAGTATTTACTTATCCTTTCCGAAAGAATAGTTTTATCACTATCAATAAAACTATAGCCTCGATTCTCTTTATAACCTGTAATTGGAGCTTCATCAGATAAATCTGTTAACTTTGGCCATGCTAAATAGTGAGAGGAAACATCGGAGGGACGGAAAGAATAACGATTAGATTGTTCTGGGTTAGAGACTTGATACAAAGCATCAAAATCTTGATTGTTTAAACTATCTAATAACTGTTCTCGTTTAGAAACTCCCCAGAAATGGCGAAAATAGACATCAATATTTTTATTCCTTACTTCCTTTCTTACCATTAATCCGATAGTTGTCCCGACTCTAATTCCTTCCTTATTGTATTGAGTAGAAAAAACACTAGGATCTGGATTACCTTCGGGGGTTAACTTTCCTGTTTCGCGACTATCACCATTGAGACAATCAAACCAAAGACGATCGAATTCTTGTAAAAATCTTTGCCGCATCACCACAAAAGAAGGATCAGCGAGATAGGAAAAATTAGAAATATAACAAACAACTCCTTTACCGGTATTTTCAGAGATACATCTTTCTGCTAAACGAAAAAAGCGCACATAGAGATCATCCAAATTAAACTTTTTAATCCCCCAATCGGAGATCAAACCCTGTTTATATACTTCCACTAAACCTGCTTCTTCCGTGGGACTGGTTCCAGCAAAAGCATTGTAGGGAGGATTACCGAGAATAACTAAAATCGGTTTACCGCGCTTAACTTCATCAGCTGCCGCTCGTTCCTTATTTAACTCCGGAAAATTTAATTGTAGCTGTTGAATTTTCTGTTTGCTTTCCTCGTCTGGGGGTTGCCAACCGGTTAAAGCATTAGTCAGATAAACCCCGACGCGTTCACTATCTTCTATTAAAGGTACACCCAAACTTTGCAGGAATAAACCTAATTGTAGATGAGCGACGACAAAAGGAGCGGTTAAAATCTCGAAACCGAAAATTCTTTCTATGGCTGCTTTTTTCACCAAAGCCATGGCTAAAGCACCCGCCCCATTTTCCTGTAAAGTATCGGTAATATAGCGCAAAACCTCGACTAAATAAGCACCGGTGCCACAGCAAGGATCGAGAATATAAACATCGGGATTAGCTAAACCGTCCTCGATATTTAATTCTTCTCGCAAAACTCGATCGACTCGCGCTACCATATAGCGAACAATTTCTGGAGGAGTGTACCAAACTCCCAATTCTTTGCGTAAATCGGGATCAAAAGCTTGCAGAAATGGTTCATAGAAATACTGTACCGCTTGTCCTTCATCGAATTGACGAAAAAATTCCTCTCGTCGCACTCGATTTAAAGCTGCACCTGTCCAATTCAAAACTTCTACTAATCCCAAAGATTTTAACTTACTCGGTGCGGCGATCTGCTCAAATAGGATCGCTAACATGGGAACATGGAGATGGTGGGCTGCGGATTTCCAATCGAACTTATCCTCTTTATCCTCGCGATTGAGGTTTTGCTTGTGCCATAATACCCAAGCGGAGAATAAACCATAAAAGAGGGTTTGCACGAGGGTAGAACGGAAAAATTTATTTCCCTGTTCCCGTTCAAATTTGATACCTAGGGCATTTTCTAAAGCTTGACGAATATTGGCCAGAGCGGGAAGATCGGAATGATGTTCTAAGCGTGCTTTTGCGTCCCGCGCATAGGAAGCAAGAAACCAAGCAACATCGGCCGGTGAGGTGATAGGAGCCGCCTGTAAAAGCACTCTCTTTAGGTATTCTAAGAGGCTATCACCGTGTTCGGCGGCAAATTTGGATGGATTTGAGGTTTTTAGCCAAAACTCGGCTTCTGACGGGGCTAAACTATAGGCTTCTAATTCTACCGGTTGACCTTGGCTATTGCGGCCGATGAGCAGAAAATCGCGATAATTGCTGACTAATACTTGACCGTATTTTTGCCAGTATTTTTGTACTTGCTCGCTGGCGGCGATTTTTTTGACATCTTCTTTGGTTCCCTTAATCTCGATCGCGCCTCTTTCGGGAAAAATCGCCGTAAAAGGTTCTAATTCTTGATTTTTGGGGAATTGATCGACGTTAAAAAGTCCCCCATCCGGCAATCCCGCACCCTGATTTCTGAGGTTGATAATGCAGCGTACTCGCGGTTTTAGGGTTTTACCGATTTCGTTAAGGAGAGTTTCGAGAGTGCCGTAGTAGGAGGTTTCTTTTACGGCTGCTTGGGAGGAGTGGATTTCGTGCAGGTTGCGAAAATAATTGACGAGGGGATTCATTAGGAGTCTTGTAAAAATCAAAAATTGTTGTTAGGGTTAGGAGTCAGGAGTCGGTCGTCAGGAGTCAGTAGAATTAAGAATGAATAATAATTAACTAAATAGTCTATTTACATATTTTATGCCATTTAATCCTTATTTTTGCCATTTTTGAACCATCAAAAATTAATTATCGGTCGCAACTAGCTTCTGAAGCCTAATCCTGGTCAGGCGTTTGCTTACAGACCCTCTCTACTCGCACTTAGAAATTAATTGAATGGAAAGAGCTTCTACGGTACAGTGAAAGTTAACGTTACTGTTGGAAAAAACCTAATCCCATGAATCGTCGTGAATTTGTTGCCCTCGTTGGTGTTGGCGGAGCCATGGCCTGCGCCCCAGAAATCCTAGGGACGGCTACCGACCAAGAGATGACCCCGGCCCAAGCGGCGGATGGCTTTGTGAAAGTGACGGGCATTACCCTCAAAGAATTGGAAGCCAAAGGCAGTTTTCTGGATAAAAAATCCCCGGTCGGCTCCTTGCTCCTGATCTGGGAGAAAAAGACGAAAAAGATCAGTGCAGTAAACCCGACTTGTACCCATGAAGGCTGTACGGTGAAATGGGATACTGGCGCACAGATTTTAGCTTGTCCCTGCCATACGGGAAAATTTACCGCCACTGGGGTCGTCACGAATAAACCCCCAAAAGGCAATCTAACCACCTATCAAGTCAAGGTCGAAAAAGACGTTATTTTCGTGAAAAAAGCTTAACGGGGTTGACGGAATACTGGATTAGGCATAATTGAGGAAAAACTCGCACAATTTCGGTTTCAGACCTCTGCGGCTTTTTCTGGCTCAATCTCGGTCTCCAATTCTTGACGTAATTCTTCTAGAGAAGTGGTAGCAGCTGTCTGAGATAATCTTTCGAGTTTCCCAGTTCTACTTGTTCTAAAACCTGAATAAAATGTTCTTGTGCTTGGGTATAGCTAGTATAGGTGGTGGGGATGGCCATTAATCAACTCCGCAGTCAAAAATTAATCAATGGGTGCGTTAACAAAGCGTAACGCACCCCAAAGAAATTACACCGAAGTTAAGGTTTTCTCCGCGCTAATTTGCGCTTCGGGACTATCCGCTTCCGAGGGAGGGACCACTTGCCAGAATTGACCGAGATAGCTATCCCAATTAGCTAAAATTAACTTACCTTTGGGGCTATTAGTGCGTTCTACATGGGCCTCAATTAAAGATTTTAACTGTTCCGCACCGGCAGCCGTGCCAACCCGTTGAATCTTGACAATTTCGGGGTTGAGTTTCTCCGGTAGGGACGGATCAAGGATATAAGCTAATCCTCCCGTCATCCCGGCGCCGACGTTGCGACCGACGGAACCAAGCACGACAATTACCCCACCGGTCATGTATTCACAGAGGTGATCCCCGGCCCCTTCGATAACTGCTTTTGCAGTGGAATTGCGGACAGCAAAGCGTTCACCAGCGCGACCATTAGCGTATAACACCCCACCGGTGGCCCCGTAGAGACAGGTATTACCGATAATAGCGTTATCTTCGGGCTGATAATTGGCGTTTTGGGGCGGTAAGATGACAATTTCGCCGCCGTAGATGCCTTTACCCACATAATCGTTAGCTTCTCCCTCTAAATGGAGATTGACACCGGGTAAATTAAATGCTCCGAAACTTTGACCAGCTGCGCCCTGGAAATTGAGCTTAATTTCGCCTTCAAAGCCATCATTACCGTATTTTTGGGCAATTACCCCCGCAATTCTCGCCCCGACGGAGCGATCGGTATTGACAATCCTGTAGGTTTTGCTGACGGTTCCCTGTTGCTCGATCGCCTGTTTAATCTCGCTATCGGCTAGAATTTCCTCATCGAGGACAGCACCGTTACTATGTACTTCCTCGTGCTGCAACCAAGAGCGATCGCTACGGCCATCGGGTAAATTCAACAAACAATCGAGATTGAGGGATTCTGTCTTAGTTAAACGAGCATCGGAGCGCACTTTTAACAGATCTGCCCGGCCAATCACCTCATTTAAACTGTGATAGCCTAATTTCGCCAATAATTGCCGCGTTTCCTCGGCCACCAAAGTAAAGAAATTGACCACATGAGCGGGAATTCCAGGAAAACGAGTGCGGAGACGTTCCTGCTGGGTAGCGACTCCCACAGGGCAATTATTCGTGTGACAGACGCGGGCCATGATACACCCCTCGGCAATCATGGAAATGGAACCAAAACCGAATTCCTCCGCACCCATGAGAGCAGCCATGAGGATATCCCAACCGGTTTTTAGTCCTCCATCTGCGCGCAAAATCACCCGATGACGCAGTTGATTTTCCATTAACATCCGATGCACTTCCGTCACTCCCAATTCCCAGGGACTACCCGCGTGTTTGATCGAACTTAGGGGTGATGCACCTGTACCACCATCGTGACCGGAAATCTGGATAATATCAGCGTTAGCTTTGGCAACTCCGGCCGCAATTGTACCGATACCGATCTCGGCCACTAATTTGACGGAAACTTTGGCCCGGGGGTTAATTTGGTGTAAATCGTAGATTAATTGTGCTAAATCTTCGATCGAGTAGATATCGTGGTGAGGAGGGGGAGAAATCAAAGTTACTCCCGGTTTCGATCGCCGTAACATGGCAATATAGGAACTGACTTTTTTCCCGGGTAATTGACCTCCTTCTCCCGGTTTTGCTCCTTGGGCCATTTTAATCTCTAGCTGTTTTCCACTCATTAAGTATTCGGGAGTGACTCCAAAACGACCCGAAGCTATCTGTTTAATGGCAGAATTGGCTGTATCACCGTTTTTTAAGCCGTTTAGATGGGGCATAGTCACGGAATGTCCTTCTGCATCCACATCGCTTAAGCTGGTGTAACGGATCGGATCTTCTCCCCCTTCTCCGGAATTGGACTTACCTCCGATGCGATTCATGGCGATCGCTAGGGTTTCGTGTGCTTCCCGGCCCAAGGCACCGAGGGACATTCCCCCTGTGCAGAAGCGTTGCAGGATACTTTCGATCGATTCTACTTCTTCGATGGCAATTGAGGCTCGATCGCTGTTAAATTCTAATAGATCGCGCAATGCAGTAACGGGTCTTTGCTGCAAGATTTGACGATAGGTTTCGTAATGGTCATATCCTTGACCTTGGGAGTGAGCGGCCACGGCTTTATGGAGTGCTTTCGCCATTTCCGGGGAATTCATGTGGTATTCTCCCCCCGGACGGTAGTTGACAAAACCGTAGTTTTCTAGTTTTTTAGCGGTAAGATTGGGGAAAGCTTTACTGTGGAATGCGATCGCTTCTTGGGCCACCTCAGCAATGCTTAAACCCCCGACGCGACTGGTAGTACCGTTAAAAGCTAGTTTAACTAAATCTGCCGATAATCCGATCGCCTCGAAAATTTGCGCCCCATGGTAGGAAGATAGGAGAGAAATACCCATTTTCGAGAGGATTTTCAGTAATCCCGCTTCTACGGATTTGCGGTAATTAATTAGGGCTTTTTCGAGGCTAATAGCTTCTAATTTGCCATTTTCCATCAATTTCTGAGTTTTTGGCTCGATCCACCACTGGGCGATCGTTTCTAACGCAAGATAGGGACAGACTGCGGAAGCGCCATAACCAATTAGACAAGCGAAGTGATGGGTACTCCAACATTGGGCCGTGTCGATCACGATCGAAGCTTTTAAACGCAAGTGTGAGCGAATCAGGTGATGATGGACGGCCCCAACGGCCAATAAAGGGGGAATATAGCTAGTTTTTTCGTCAATAGGAGCAGTCCTGTCACTGAGAATTAAAATTTCCGCTCCCGATGCTACTTTCTTGGCGGCCTCAGCGCACAAATGAGCGATCGCGGTTTCTAATCCCTGCGGTCCGGTGGTCAGATCATAAAGGGTAGAAAGTTCGGCTGTTTTGTAGCTAGAGGTTTTAACTTTGGCTAATTCCGCATTATTGAGCAGGGGAGAGTCTAATTTCAGTAAATGTGCGTCATCAACCCCTAATTTCAGGATATTGCCCCGTCGTCCCAGATACATAGTCAAGGACATGACTAAACTTTCCCGTAAGGGATCGATGGGGGGGTTAGTAACTTGGGCAAAACGTTGTTTAAAGTAATCGTAGAGAAGATGGGGTTTACTGGAGAGGACCGCTAGGGGAGTGTCATCACCCATACAGAAAGTCGGTTCTTTTCCCTGTTCTGCCATGGGAACGATAATCATATCCACATCTTCGGCAGTATAACCGAAAGCGGTTTGCCTGGGAAGGAGATGACTAGGAGCGGGAATGTCTATCGCTGTTTCTTTGTCAATAAAGGTGCGTTGGGATTTCACCCATTCACCGTAGGGATTAGAGCGGGCAATTTCCTGTTTAATCGGCCAATTACGCTTAATTTCGCCTTTTTCCAGATCCACCGCAAGCATTTGACCGGGGCCGAGACGACCTTTTTCGATAATGGTGGTTTCATCGAGGGGAATAGTTCCCGCTTCCGAGGAAACGACGATATAACCGTTGTTAGTAATGCTATAACGGGCCGGTCGCAAACCGTTGCGATCTAAACAAGCGCCGACGATTCCCCCGTCACTGAATACCAGTAAAGCCGGACCGTCCCAGGGTTCCTGTAAACCGCTATAGTATTCGTAGAAGTCGATAATTTCGGGATAATCCTGTAAATCCGGCTGATTATTGTAGGCCTCCGGCACTAGGATCATAGCTGCTTCTAGGGGACTGCGACCGGTTCTCACCAATAATTCTAGGGCGCTATCGAGGTTATAGGAGTCGCTGTTAGCGGGGTTAACAATGGGAGTCAGGGATTGTAATTCTTCGTGGGTCCAACCTTCCGTTTCTAAAGCGGGTTCCCGGGCCGACATCCAGTTAATATTGCCCAAAAGGGTGTTAATTTCGCCGTTATGACCCAATAAGCGCATCGGTTGAGCGAGGGGCCATTTTGGTTGGGTATTGGTGCTAAAACGTCGGTGATAAATAGCGAATTGACTGCTATAGGCGGGATTTTGCAGGTCTAGATAGAATTCTCGCAGGATTTCGCCCCGTACCATGCCTTTATAGACAATGGTGCGACAGGAAAAGGAACAGAAATAGAAATCATCGGCCAGTTGCTTACCGACTTCAGAACGGGCAATATAGAGTAGGCGATCGAATTGAGAACCGGCTAAATCGGGGGAAGTAACCAGAATTTGCTCGACGTAGGGTTGATTTTCCCTTGCTTGTCTTCCGAGGACTTCGGGACGGACGGGAACAGCGCGCCAACCTAAAATCTTAATATTATATTTATTGACAATTTCTTCGATGTGTGCTTTAGCGTCGGCGCGTTCTTGGGCTGCTTGGGGAAGAAAGACCATACCCACCCCTAGACGCTCAGATTCTGGCATATTTAAGCCATTTTCGGCGAACCAAGGAGCGAGGACATCTCTGGGGATAGCGGTCATCATACCGGAACCGTCACCGGAATCCTGATCGGCGCTGCAGCCTCCCCGGTGTTCCAAACAACCTAAGGCTAAAAGTGCCTGTTCAATCAGTTGATGGCTGCCAGAACCGCGCACATCGGCAATAAAACCGACTCCGCAAGCGTCCCGTTCCTCTACGAGCCATCGGGGACCCCAATAGGGATCGATTTGGTGTATATTGTCGGTTTTTAGGTTATTTTGTTGCGCCATAGAAGTTATCCTTAGGGTCGTTGTCTAGAAGGGTGGGATAGTTGGTCTGCTGAAAGGGTCAATCTAGAATAGAATTTTTTTTGATCTTGCCGTTTCGATTGTCGCTGATTTTTCCTAATTTTTGCCTGTTGCCGTCTTTATCTTGGCCAGTCTGAGGAATCACAGGTGATCTACCATGATATAGTAGCTCTTAGGAATTGTCATCGAAAATCCCCTAGGCAGGATGGGGGTGAAACATCCTGTTAGGTGCTTATTTTCGCAGAATATTGTCTGATTATAAATATTATTGGAGCAATGGGGTCAAATTCAGGACAAGGCTTTAGCTAAAGAGGCAGGTAAATCGGCTAATTTTTCTACCACTATCACCCCAGCTTCTTGAAAATGACGTAAGCTATCTTTTCTGGTATTCTTAGCGGCAACAGAGTAGGAAAGTTGGTTAGAAATAATTGTTTCTGTATCGCCGAAATTGGTTTCAATCGCTGCATTTAACCCCACAAGATAGGCAATCACTGGTTTTTCGATCGCCGAGGCAATATATTTGGCTGCCTCGATTTCGGCCTTTCCCCCCACCTGACTGACGAGGAGAATTGCCTCGGTATTGTCATCTTCCTCAAAAACCTGCAACCATTGGGACAAATTGGAGCCAATAATGCCGTCAGTACCCAAATTTACCGCCATAGATTCACCATACCCCGCTGCTGTTAAAGTTTTCGCCACTTCATCCCCTATGCGATCGCCGCGGGTGATCAGACCGATTGTCCCCGATTGATAAAAATTCGGTTCACAAATACCCAACCAAAGATAATTGGGAATAATCACACCCTGGCTGCCGGGGCCGAGAATTAATGTCCCGGTGGTACTAGCTATCTTTAATAATTCCACCAGATCCAAGGGGGGAACTCCGGGGGTGACGATAATTAATTGGGGAATTGCTGCTGCGATCGCTTCTAAGGACGCATCTAGGACTTGATTGGGGGGGACTAAAATTAAACTGGTTTGGATGTCTCCGGCTTCAGCAACGGCCTCGGCCACTAGATCAAACACTGGTATCTCTGCGATTATCTCACCACCGCAGCCACTAGCCACCCCCGCTACTAAACAGGTTCCCTGAGCTTTCAATCGTGCCGCATAATATTTGCCTAGGGGTCGATCGATCCCTTGCATAATTATCTGATCTTTATCTGTCCATTTCATATATTAAGTGTTGGGAGTTGTTTCAGTAAACAGTAAACAGTAATCAGTAAACAGTAAACAGTAATCGGTGAGACACTGTTGATGGGAGTTTTTTTCAGTGGTCAGTAAACAGTAAACAGTAATCAGGTTCTGAAGGCAAGAGTCACTCATGCAAGAGGCAAAAGAAAGAATCTGGCAATTCTCTCACCTAAAAAGAAGGTTAGAAACTAGGCACATCAAAGCTTTTAGCTTAACCAATTAGGGTTTGCTGAATAAATCTAAAAACCTTGTTGGATAAGACTTTTAGACTTTTTTTCCCTGAAAAAGTGCCTACCATTGGAGTGATTGGGGGGAAAATTTAGGGACTTTTTCCCTGAAAATTAGGTAATTGACCCCCTCAAAATCGGTAAAACCCCACACCCCACACCCCACACCCTACACCCTGCCCCTAGGAAAAACTTTTTCAGCAGACCCCAATTAGGTTTTAGATTCGGCCCTTGTGAACTGAAAACTCACATCTGATTACTGATGACTGATGACTGATATACTTTAGCCGTTCATAATCTGAGATTTATTAAAATTCTGAAATCGTAGAGTGAGCAAGGAATCCAGTTCTTTTTTATGTTTCAGATGGGCATCATTCAGACATTCATAAATAGTTGAAGAAAAGTCGGAAAAGTTTTCATAATATTTACCATATAAACATTTCTTTTTGACAAATTTCCACAGGCTTTCAATTAAATTTAGATTAGGCAATAAGACGGCAGATAGAGTAACTATATTGACAAAGAAAGAGCCAATTCATCAACAATTTTACATTTTTGATAGCGGGCATTATCTAATAAGCTGTTCGTAATTTAAATTGCGTTAACAGAATTACCCTTGTTTTTCAACTTGCGATCCCACTTAATAATTAAACCTCCTTCATTTAAAAGTTGATGTAAAAGAGATTC
>VYLJ01000043.1_pt1 | contig 35838 bp, 30 predicted proteins | sample 5114331 | NCBI WGS metagenome assembly VYLJ01 (sample SAMN12291791, study PRJNA351875) | freshwater metagenome | isolation source: freshwater lake | place: USA: Michigan, MSU2 Lake | collected 2011-08-16
GGGGATTCTGGTTCAATCTGATGTCATGGGTTCCTACAATATTTTACGAAAAGCATTCCCAAATGCGTTTAACTGCTATGGGATAGAGAGGTGCGTAGTTCACCCAAGGAGAATTAATCTCTCGAAGTAAAAGTGAAGGGAATTTCTGAAATGGAATTCAGTCTGTCTATATTTGACTATACTTTTACTAACTATGTCTGGGGTTGGGGAAGTGGGAATTATAAATTATAAATTATGAATTGGGGAGATGGGGAAGTGGGAATTATAAATTATAAATTATGAAGTGGGGAGTGGGGAAGTGGGGAAGTGGGGAAGTGGGGAAATTGAACTAAAACCCCAAAACCCTATCACCCCAAAACCCTATCACCCTATCTCCTGTCTCCTGACAGTTTCTAAATAGGGCTTGCTGAATAAATCTAAAAACCTTGTTGGATAAGACTTTTGGACTTTTTGTCAATCAAAAAGTACCGGGCACGGGAGTGATCAGGGGGAAAATTCAGGGACTTTTTCCCTGAAAATTAGGTAATTGGCCACCTCAAAACCGGTAAAACCCCACACCCCACACCCCACACCCCACACCCTGCCCCCAGGAAAAGCTTTTTCAGCAAGCCCTAGATTAAAGATCTATACATAAAGACATAAAAATCTATACATAAAGACATAAAAATTGCTTGACTTTATGGATTTTATGGGTTAGTGTATTATTGTGACCTAGATCACTTAGTGGTATCGCAAAACTCAGGTTTGAATTGCCCCTATAGTTCCTGTTTTGTCACCATTTTCCAAGAGATCAAGGAACCGCACAGGTAATTGTCGCCCATCAAGGACAGACAATCGCCAGTGGGACTTGTACTGTGAACCTGTAAATTGCTACTGACGGTGAGATCGGTTTGGTGCGGGAGCGCAACGACAAGTTAAGCTTCAATGCTTTCTGTCTTGAACAGCTTGGCCCATTCAAGTCTGAATTGCACCACTGTCTAATCTACCTTCATAACTCTTTTCTAACTTATTAGCCATGAAGTCAACCACTCTTACGACTACCTCCGGTTCATCACCACAAAATACCCTCAACCGTCAGCCGAAAGTAACTGAGAACGAGCAAATACCAAATAGTACTAAAGCAGACAGTAACATTGATAAGTTGCTAGAGAAGTGTATCGGTAAGAAAAAATTAAATGAACTCTCCCAACAAGCTTTAGATGAGCTTTTGAGTGGAGTTGATTTTTTAGAGGTAATTGGACTTGACGGCATATTAGATAATGGCAATAGCGGCAATAACAACAATTCAAGTCTTACCTCAAGTCTTACCTCAAGTCCTACCTCAAGTCTTACCCCAAGTCCTACCCCAAGTCCTACCCCAAGTCCTACCTCAAGTCTTACCCCAAGTCTTCCCCCAAGTCTTACCTCAAGTCTTACCTCAAGTCTTACCTCAAGTGTCTCACCACCAGATTTAGTGGGCAGTTTTGGCACGATTAATTTGCCAAGTACGGTTAACTTCGGCGCTCAGGGGAATGCACAGGTAATTGTCACCAATCAAGGACAGGAGATCGCCAGTGGTCCCAGTACTGTTAGACTCTACATTTCCACTGACGGTGAGATTGACAGTAACGATGCCTTACTCACCAGTGTCAGCACAAACTTGAACCTAAGCGCCGGGCAGTCAGTCACCCTAAACTTACAGTATCAAAACAATACTTCAGTCATCGCTGCGGGGGCTTACTTTCTCATTGCTCAAGTTGATGCAAATAACCAAATTGCCGAACAACTGGAAACCAATAATGTCACCAGTAAATTAGTATCGGGACTCAATACTAATGCCATCATCGACTGGAATGCGATCGCCTTAAATGCGATTCAAGCCGAGGGAAAAGCAGGGCGGGGAGTTGCGCCGACAGTAGGTTCTCGCTTAATGGCGCTGGTTTCTACTGCTGTCTATGATACAGTCCAGGCCTTCAACACTTTATATCCCTCCTACGCTGTAAATGTGAACGCACCAACAAATACCTCGTTAGAGGCGGCGGTAGTTGGTGCGGCTTATCGAGTTCTCTCTACTCAATTACCTGGACAAAATAGCTTGTTATTACAGCAAGTAAGCAATTCTCTGGCGGAGATTCAGGACAGTGCCACCGCTGAAAGCAGGGGTTTTAATTTTGGCATTTTAGTAGGCAATCAGAGCATCAATTTACGCGCTAATGATGGTTCCAGCAACAATACGCCTTTCACTGCGCCGTCGGGAGACTACGTTTGGCGACCAGAAACCTCGGGCCCCACTGCTGGGGTAGCAGTCGGTGCGAACTGGGGTGGGGTAACTCCTTGGACAATTGGCAACATTAACCAGTTTGTCTCGCAAAATCAACTTGATGTAACTCTTGATGGCCGTCCCGACACAAATCCTACATTGTATGCCCAAGAAATTGAAGAAGTCCGGCTCTACGGTGGCTTGCAAAACACTGCTCTCACGACCACTTTACGCAATGCAGACCAGGCAGAAATGGCTGTTTTCTGGGCCTATGACCGGGCTGATACCTTCCGTCCCTACGGTCACTTAAACCAAATTGCTCAAGAAATCGCCGTGCGTGAGGGCAATACCCTGCAAGAAGATGCCAGCCTATTTGCCGCATTAAATACTGCGCTGGCAGATGCGGTAATCGTCGCTTGGAAAGAGAAATACACTGAACTCCAACCTCGCCCTGATGACATAATTGCCGGAGGATTTGCGGCCAATGACGGGATGGCTTCTACGGTGGGCGATACCAATTGGAAACCCTTGCTGTCAGAATTAATGGGGGTTAATTCGCCACCCTTTCCAGATTATCTGTCAGGGCATTCCGCCATGGGGGGAGCATTTGCTGGAGTGATGACCGACTATTTTGGTGAAAACTATGTGTTTAGTGCTGTCTCCCAAGAACTTCCCGGTGTCGTTCGTAATTTCACTAGCTTCCATCAAGCGGGAATGGAAGATGCCCTCAGCCGTATTTATGGCGGGGTTCACGTCCGTGAGGCTTGTATTGATTCTTTTAACATGGGGTTAGCTGTTGGCGATTTTGTTGCGACAAGTGTCTTTCAGCCGATTGTCTAGTATCGTGTCGAGTTGAACGAACCTGCATCAGTCCCCACCCTCAGCAACGCACCAGTGGGGAAGGTGCAGGGGGCGGCAATTTGAGGACTCGATGTCCGAAAAATTGCCAACTAAATTTTAATGGTAAATCCCATGCTTTAGGTGATATCGGTCGCACTTTGGAATTATCCCTGGAAAGGGTGCGACAAATTGAGTCGAAAGCGTTGCAAAAACTGCGTAGTTAGATCACCAACAGAATATCCCTACTAGAGAGTTAAATAGGGCTTGCTGAATAAATCTAAAAACCTTGTTGGATAATATCTTTAGACTTTTTGGAAATCAAAAAGTACCGGCCTTGGGAGTGATCGGGGGGAAAATTCAGGGACTTTTTCCCTGAAAATTAGGTAATTGACCACCTGAAAATCAATCGGTAAAACCCTACACCCCACACCCCACACCCCACACCCTACCCCCAGGAAAAACTTTTTGCCGCAAACCCTAAATACTCCCTATTTTTTTAGGAGATTTTAACTGACTGAGAACAACGATTTGATGAGTTGCATTCCAGACGTTTTTGACGTTCTGCTAAGATTGTTTGTAAATTCGGTCTTCCGGTTAAGGTTAATCGCCAAGAAGCCCAAATTTCATAGATAATATCCACTAGAAACCCAATAACCGGCCATTTGGTAGCGGCATAAATCCAACCAATGCCCAAAATATCATAGACTTGGCGAAACACTTCCACATTTTGGAGGATAGTACCATCAGCCAGTACAGCGTGGATTCGTCCCATGGCCGCCGCGAAGGAAATACCGCCATTTTCCTGTGGATTATAGTTTTCGGCGGCAATATCGACAAAAGCAACTAATCCTTTCCCAGCATCCCGTTTTTGCAGAAAATTGACCTCGCGCAAGCAGAGGGGACATTCTCCATCGTAGAGGAGTTTAATTTTCCAAGAGGGCGATCGAGTAGAATTTTCTAAGGTATCAGCAGATGGAGTCGGTAAAGATGGCATGATCTTCTAGGGATTCTCTTTTCAGTGGTCGGTGAGGGGTTGAGAAGTGGGGAGTGGGGAGTGTCAAGGCAATTTATCAGATTGGATGGGATCACTCTCTATTGGTTCTCGATCGTTGCGTTTTGAGAAACCCCAAGCAAAGAGGACAGCAATTAAACTAATCATAATCCATTCCGGCGGCACAAAATCGGGACTAATCACCCGCAACAACAATCTTAAACCCACCAAACCGACGGTGACAAAACCGGCATCTTCTAGGTGGGTGTATTCTTCCAACCAGCGAATAAATAAACCCGCCATAAAGCGCAGGGTAACTACTCCGATCGTACCACCAAGCAGGATCAACCAAGTATCATCGGCCACGGCGATGGAAGTGGTGACACTATCGAGGGAAAAAGCTAAATCAGTAACGGCAATTAGGGGGATAGCTTGCCAGAGAGAGTGAAACTGGAGACTATGATGGCTGTGATCCTTGTCTTCAGGGGAGGCAAAGTAATTAAAGACTAACCAGAGCAAATATACTGCTCCCAAAAGTTCAAACTGCCAGTATTTAACCACCCAGGTGGCAGTAAGAATCAAGATCATACGGAGAATATAGGCGAAAACTAAGCCAATATTCAAGGCCTGACGTTGACGCTGATGATCTCCTAATCCCTGTGCTATGGAAGCGAGAGCAATGGCGTTATCTGCTGATAATACCGCTTCTAGGGCAATGAGAACCAACAGAATTAACGGGGTTTTTAGACTAAGGGTTAGAGATGAATCAAGGAGCGAGTCTAACATTGAGGCCGCAGGTAAAAATAAATGTAATCATGGCAATACCTCAGCTTAACGCTTTTACAACTTTCTTTTCTAGGGGAGATAACCGTCATCGGGGTGGGGAGATATGAAGTCTTGTAACGAAATGATGCAGAGGACCCCGATGATGTCGGAAAGTATTGGATGAATATCTTTATGAGGAGATAATCAGCAATGCTTTCTGATACTCAAGTTTTAGTCGCTCTGGTAATTGCTTTAATCCCCGGGATTTTGGCTTTTCGTCTAGCGACGGAACTTTATAAGTAAAGTCGCTTTCAATAAACCCTGATCCCGTCTGACCTAGCTATAGGATAGACCGATTGGGGTTTTTTCAGTGATCAGTCATCAGTTACCAGTTATCAGTGATTGGGTGTAACTTGAAAGTAATTAGCCACTTTTCTGACCGATTTTACTTATACTCATAAATCTATGACCGCAGGAACACGAAACCAAACCGACAAAAAAACACGAAAAAAGCCAAAAAGCGGCAATAAATCCCAAAACTGGCAAGTTATCGAGATTTGGCTCCGAATTATTGCCTATAGTGCCATTTCCATCACGGCAGTTTTTGCGATCGCTCGTTTGCTACCTTACCAACAGATCCAACAGGCAAAATTAGAAGAAGTGCGTTTGGCGGCCCAAGAAAAGGAGGAACGCGTTAATCAACTGCGGGATCAATTTACTCGCAGCTTTGATCCCAGTCAAGCGCGGCAAGTCATGGGGGAACAAAGTCCCCGACGGGATCCTAATCAAAGACGCATTTTTTGGGTTTCTCAGTAGATTAGCTGCCCGTGCATCTCAATTACTTGTTAAGACTTCAGGGGAGAGGAGAGAGCCACAGAGTCGGTCTGAGCATTTGTCAGGATAAAACTAATGACCACAGCGACACAATTCTTAAGCATTGCTGCCTTGACAAAAGAGGATTATTATGGGTGCATCTGAATTTTGAAGAAATATCTATAGGACATTTTGGGCGCACGCGGTGCGCCCCTACCATTGGCGCGATAATAAATATTATTGTAGGGGCGAATTGCATTCGCCCTCTTTGAATAAGTAGGGAGGCACAATTATTTGTAGGATGGGTTAGCGGTAGCGTAACATAATCGGGCGTTGGGTTTCATGCTTCAACCCAACCTACGTTCATCTTATATTTAATTCCACCGAGAGAAAGTCACGAATATGAGATGCACCCATTTTAACTGACTTGAGCGAATCAGATCGGGAATTTACAAGGGGATAAAAATTAAAATCTTTCTGATTTCAAGCTACCAACGACCGGCGCTAGTCACTGAAAACCGAAAACTGATAACTGATAACTGAAATGACTCGATCCTATTTTGCTACTACCGCTAGGGGACTAGAAGAAATTGCCGCTAGGGAATTAGAATTCCTAGGGGCCAAAGAAGTGAAACCCGTATTCACGGGAGTCCATTTTCAGGGGGATATCTCCCTACTCTATCGAGTCAATCTTTGGTCAAGAATTATGTTTCGAGTTTTGGTTCCCATTGCCGAAATTCCCTGTGGGGATGGGAAGGAACTGTATGATGGCATTCAAGCCATTGATTGGCGCGATTATCTCACCAGTGAGGAAACTTTAGCGGTACAATGTACGGGAACGAATGATCGCCTCAATCACACCCATTACACCGCCTTAAGCATCAAAAACGCTATTATCGACCAACAGCGTCAACAGGGGAATCCCCGTTCCTTTGTGGATACAGAAAACCCCGACCTGCAAATTAACGCTCATATCGAGAAAAATCGCTGTGTGCTTAGTTTAGATAGTTCTGGCCACAGTTTGCATCGTCGCGGGTATCATCGGGCCATGGGAGTCGCACCTCTGAAAGAAAGTCTTGCCGCTGCTTTGGTAGAATTATCGGCATGGCAGGATGATATGGCACTTTTGGACCCTTTCTGTGGTTCGGGAACCATTGTCATCGAAGCGACGTTAAAAGCTTTAAATATTGCCCCCGGTTTATCCCGTTCCCAGTTCGGATTTCAGAAATGGCCAGACTATCAACCGGATTTATGGCAATCTTTGGTTAAGGAAGCTAAAGAAAAACAAAAATTTCAGCTAAATGCGCCAATTTATGCTAGTGATGCCGATTACGAGGTTTTGCATCAGGCCGAGGATAATGCCTATTTTTGTCAAGTGCAGGACCACATTAATTTTAGCTTGCAAAGCATCACCGACTTAGAACCGGCGAGCGATCGAGGGATTATTCTCTGTAATCCCCCTTACGGCAAAAGATTGGGCAATACCGAAGAATTAGGGGCCTTATATAAATCCTTCGGTGATGTCTTAAAACAGAGGTTTAAGGGTTGGACAGCCTATATTTTATCGGGAAACAAAGAACTGACCAAACAAATCGGTCTGCGTTCTTCCCGTCGCACTCCCTTGTATAACGGTTCTCTGCCCTGTACCCTCTTAAAATATGAGTTGTATTAACTACATCAAAACCTTGAGACTGTCAAGAGCTAAATGAACATTTTGACGAACTGAGGCAGCAGAAGTGTGTAGATCCAGACGTTCAGCATCGGTCAAACGCACTTCCAGAATACTTTCCACCCCCCGACATCCTAAGCGACAGGGAACCCCCAAATAGACATCCTGTAGGCCGTATTCACCCTTAAGATAGGCTGCCGCCGGCAGTAAACGGGATTGATTTCTCAATATCGTCTCGACCATTATACAGGCAGAGGAAGCAGGGGCGTAATAAGCGCCGCCAGTTTGCAGTAATTTGACGATTTCAGCCCCACCGTTGCGAGTTCTCTCCACTAAACGATTAATCGTTATCTCGTCCATCAATTCGGTAATCGGCACACCACTGACGGTACAGTAACGGGGTAGGGGCAACATTAAATCACCGTGACCACCCAAAACCATAGCATGAACGTCGGCGGTACTAACCCCCAATTCCATGGCGATAAAGGTTTGTAAACGGGAAGAATCGAGGACTCCTGCCATTCCCATCACTCTTTGGGGGGGTAAACCGGTTGCTTGCCAGACTAGATAGGTCATCACATCAAGGGGATTGGTGATGACGATAAAAATGGCTTCCGGAGAATACTTGAGGCATTTAGTGGCGGCCTCGACGACAATTTTGGCATTGACATTCATGAGATCATCGCGACTCATGCCCGGTTTTCTGGCTAATCCGGCCGTAATCACGACAATATCCGAGCCTGCCGTGTCTTCATAGTTATTAGTGCCGATAATCTCGCTGTCGTGCAGTTCTATGCCCTGAGCTTCCATCAAATCTAGGGCAATACCCTGGGGCAAACCATTGACGATATCGAGGAGAACCACATCGGCGAGGTTTTTTTCGGCGATGCGTTGGGCCAGGGTGCGTCCGACGTTACCGGCACCAATAACCGAGACTCGGGGCGATTGGCAGGGGATGAGTGTATCGTAGAAGTCAACCATGATTTATGGATGAGGCAATATCCTCATCAGACGGGTTCCAGTTGTTCGAGCTTTAGCCACACACTGGGGGTAGGAACATAGAATTTAATCAAAGCGTAATCATCTTTTACATCCAAGACTTCTGCTGTCGAGTTGAACATATAACTGGGTAAACGGCGATCGCTGGCTAGGGCTTCGAGGCTATTTTCTAGGTTTCCCGTCACCACGCGGACTAAAGCTCCTTTCTTAATTGTAGCTGCCATGTTTTTCTCGTTAAATTTGCTTGGGGGTTTCTCCCATAAATTGTTACATATTCCGGCGGGCCTCTGACAAGAGGGTGTGGGGTGTGGGGTGTGGGGATTGGGGGGAAGTGGGGATTGGGGGGAAGTGGGGTGTGGGGAGATAGGGGAATTTCAACTAATACCCCAAAACCCTAAAACCCCAACTCCCTAAAACCCCAACTCTCAACTCCTGAATACTGTCTCGGAGTCTCCTGAATACTAACTCCACCAATAAACTTTTTCAGTAAATCCTAATTAAAACTCAACCCTTTGACCATAACTTAAGAGACTTTGTAGGGTGGCGAGGCGATTTTCCCAGACCTGTATTTGATAGGCAGATAAATCTTTTTGTCTGGACATCACAGATTTAAATTTATAGCTAAATCGCTTTAAAGCATTTTGAGTTAAAGTCAAATTGCGAGGGCTGGGATTATTAGCCAACTGTTCTAATAGATTAGCCATTTCGTCCACTTCTTGCCCCCAAGCTTTTAAGGTTCCCTCCTCCATTGCCCATAAATTATTTATTATTAAAAAACTCCACTCTTGACGCAGGGAATTAAACCTCGCCGCCGCCGTTTTGAAGGGTTGACGGTGGGGTAAAGGTTCGGTTTTTTTCGTAATTATCGATCCCTGAATGCGATTAAGAATTGTTTGCAAGTTGGGATTGAGATTTTCTGTGGCAAAAAGAGCGAATCCCGAAGTGGGAAGATTGCGAATAAATTGTAGTTGATCGATCGTGACTTGATCGGGTACTTTTAACAGACGGATACCGGGTATAATCAGAGCATTTCCTGCAATTTGGCGATCAAATAAAGACTTGGTTTTATCTTCTAAAGTCCCTGTATCGAGAGCATAAGTCATTAAAAATATCAGGTCTATCCATTGATTTTGTCCCCATTCTTCCCAGTTTTGTTGAATACGATATAATCGTTCTTTTTGTTCTAGGGGAAACACCGCCGCCGACATTTTTAAGTGGGGGCGAATCTGTTTTAAGCGAGTAGAAACCTGCGAGACAAAAGTATCAACCTGACGGATTTTAAAGCTAGTCCATTGTTCCCATAAAGCACCCCGGGGATTTAACGTAATTGGATCAACTCCCGTCATTTGTTTAAATAACCAGCGGCCGGATTTACCATAACCATAGGTTTGATTAGAATCTTGACTCTGGAAGGGATAGCGAATATAATCTAACTGCAAGCCATCCACATCATAATTCTTGACAATTTCCTCGTAAAGAGATAAAAGATAGTTCTGTACCTCGGGATTAGCAGGATCAAAAAATGCCTTTTTCATGCCTTGACTGTAATCAAAAGAACCACCACTTTTATTAGTTGCCCCCCAATCGGGATTACGGGATAAAACCGGACCTAGATAATCTAATGGTTGCTCTAATACTTTATTATGAGCTTGATTAGCCGCCGCAAAAACCCACACCCAGGCGTGGATTTCCATATTGCGTTCATGGGCTAATTTAACGGCAACTTTTAGGGGATCCCAACCTCTGGTTAAAGGGTTTTGTTCGGGGGCAACTTGACTGGGATAAATAGTATAACTAGCATTAACTGTCTCGAAAAAGACCACATTAATACCCGCTGCCGCCATGCGATCGAATACTTTAGCTAAATCCTCCTCATTTTTAGCTTCTACGATCGTTCCTCGATCTAACCACATTGCCCGTATTTCTGGTTGGGCAAATTGTCGATTAGTGGGATAATTATCCCAAAGACTTCGCCGCGCTTGTAACCAAAATTCTCGCGCTTGGGTATAGGCCCCCTGAGCAATTAAATTCTGAAAATTATTTAAGGCTCCTTGGGCATTTTCTAGGGCTAAACGGAATTGTCTGGCTGTATCTGAGGTGGGGGAATTTTTCCCGCGATTATGAAATGCTTGTGCTAAGGATTTATCAGTATTGGATATATTACTGTTGCTGGCTTCTAAAGCTAAGAGAGTCACCCCATAACGCCCGATTAATCCCTGCAATTCCGCCGTCATCTGGCTAATTTGTTGAGGAGTTAGGCTGGCTCTGGGGGGAATTGCCTCGGTACTCGGACTTAATCTCGCCGTTTCACTGGGGGGATTTTCTGAAATCTGCGGTAGAGGGCGACGGGGTGCGATCGCAACGCGCTCGCTACGCGAGATCGCTAATGGTGTATTGTTAATATTATTAACTATTGTTGAGCTTCCTTGACAATAGGGCGCAATTGTGCTATTGGAAGAACTGCGATTAATGCCGTAGCGTTGCAGGGCGGTTTCTAGCCAAGCACTATCGAGGGCGAGATTAGCGACGGCATCGCTGCCCCAGCGCCAACCGAGAAAGATCGAGTTATTATTGAGGACAACGGCGGGGGGATTGTTGCGCGCCCCCCAGACGGCAACGGTTTGGCTATTAACTCCCGTGGGGATAACCACACCACCGAGGAGACTGCTGGCTAAAGGTTTTTGGTTTTTCAGTTCACCCAAATTAGTCGGCCGCAGGGTGTAAGCTTGGGAGTGAGGATAGGCCCAGTAAGCCCCAAATAGCGATCGCAATTGATGACGCACAGCAGGTTCCGAAAGATTCCCCGCCGGACCGGTGACAATAATTTTACCACCGCGATTAAGCCAACGACTCAAGACATCAGCTTGTAAACCGGAAATAGTCTCGACGTTGGGGATGATTAGAACCTTAATTTTATTTAGATCCGCGTCGCTTTGCCACTGATTACTCTGGAGAATGCAGTAATTAACCCCGACATTTTGCAAACGTTCGGTTATATCTGTCCATTGATTGGCATTTTCTTGACTTTTTAACACTGCCACCGGTGTCGCTAAAACTGGGATCGGCAGCAAGACACCCACACAGGACAAAAGACAGGCAATTAGGGGCTTGTTAAAAAGATGATCAAGATGGAAGGACGATCCCAGCACGTTTTTTCTCTTAATTTTTTGGTTAACTCCTCCTGATTTTACCCAACTTAGCCGAAAAAGAGGATCTTTGGGAACAAAAATTGCGTCTTAGTCGTCGGCAACAGGGTTTTAGGGTGTTGGGGTTTTAGGGTTTTAGTGGAAATTCCCCACTCCCCCATTCCCCCACTCCCCCATCTCCCTACAACTGTAAGGACAATTGCCGAAAGTGAGTGCCGCGATGTTCAAAACTTGGGTATTGGTCAAAACTGGCGCAAGCGGGCGATAATAACACCACTTTAGCCTCTTTTGCCGGTCCTAGTTCAGCCGCGCGTTGAACTGCCCTGTCCATCGTTTCTACACATTCATAATCTTGATAACCTGCTGACTGTAAACGACGGGCAAAATCGGCGGCAGCGTCACCAATAAGCAGCACGGTGGCGACTTTTGCCTTAATTTCAGCGATCCAAGCCCGATCATCCCCTGCTTTCGCTTCTCCCCCCGCGATTAAAATCGCCGGACTCGGGACGGATTGTAAGCCCACTGCGGCGGCATCGTAGTTAGTTGCTTTACTATCATTAATAAAGTCTAGGCCTTTATAGGTACAAACATACTCTAGACGATGGGCAACCCCGGGGAAAGTGGCGATCGCTTCGGTAATGGCTTTTTTCTCGATTCCTGCCAATCTAGCGGCGGCCACAGCCATAAGCAAATTCTGCTGATTGTGACTACCCACCATTTTCAGCAGATTAACTGGGGCAATTAACTCCCCAAAAGCCACGATCCAGTTATCTTGCAGATAAACACCACGACTAGGATCGCCCAAAAGCGCCTCTTTACCCTTCACAGAAGTCCAATAAGCTTGTTGCCATTGACTAACACCGATTTGACGCAGATAGGGATCATCACCGTTGAGGATTTGGCGATCGCTTCTTTGCAGTAAAGAGGCTTTAATCTGATAATAATTTTCCAGGGTTTGATGACGACTGAGGTGATCGGGAGTAAAAGTTGTCCAGATGCCGATTTTCGGCGATAAATCCCGACTGGACTCGATCTGATAACTACTAATCTCCGCAATAATCCAATCGTATTTATCGGCTTTTAAAGGCAATTCACAGGCAGCATAGCCGATATTACCGCAGGAAGGGGCATTTAACCCCGCTTTTTGAAAAATAGCGGCACAGAGGGCAGTGGTGGTGGTTTTGCCGTTAGTTCCCGTAATACCCAACCAAGGGGAAGATTGCAGATAACGCCAAGCTAATTCTAATTCTCCGATCGTATCGATGCCTTTTTCTCTGGCAGTCATTAAAATCGGGGCATCCCAAGGCACCCCGGGGCTAACCACGATAAGATTAGGCAAGTCCGAAGCCTCTAGACTGAGATTTTGACCAAGATTGACAATAATTCCTTCCCTTTCCAGATTGGTTTTGGTTGCTTGTAAACTGGGAGAATCAGAGCGATCGCTTAATGTCACCTGCCAACCATCCCGTTTTAAGCATCTTGCCGCCGCTATTCCCGATCTTCCCAATCCAATAATCGCCGCTTTCGCCATCTTGTTGCCACTCTACTCAAGAGTCAATTTTTAGCAATCTCTATCCTACTGTGGATTAGGTCGAGTAATAACTAGGGTTTGCGGCAAAAAGTTTTTCGGTGGGGGCAGGGTGTAGGGTGTGGGGTGTAGGGTGTGGGGTGTAGGGTTTTAGCGATTTTGAGGGGGTCAATTACCTAATTTTCAGGGAAAAAGTCCAGGGATTTTCCACCCGATCACTACCATATCTGGTACTTTTTGGAAACCAAAAAGTCTAAAAGTTTTACCCAACAAGGTTTTTAGATTTATTGAGCAAACCCTAGCTATCTTCCAAGAAAACAAAATTCTCTGGCTTACGTCTAGATCGATAAAATAAATGCAAGTACAATCTCTATAACAACGCTCCCTATTTATGAATCTAAAATCATCCTTAAAATTTACCCTACTGTTTTCACTTCTGGGGGGTTGTCTCCTGACTACACCGAGTCAAGCAACTCTCTTTGAACAAAGAGAAGTTAATCAAGAAGATTTTATCGCTATTGCCCGACCCTACGGTAACGGTAAATACGATTTACTGATTTTGCAACAAATCCCAGGAAAACGCCAATGTTGGGCGGTAAATGGCACAGAACCGACCATTGTTCAGCCTCTGCTGCTCGATTTCGATTTTACCGGCAGTTGTGAACGGGCCACCGACAGTAACGGTTATTCCCTTCGCATTCAGGGCAAAGATTACGGTTTAGAATACCTGCTGCGTATCGTACAACGCAACGGGGAATTAGTCCTTGTGGGAACCCCCCGCAATCCCAGGCAATCGGAGGTAATTATTGGACGGACAAAAGGTTTAGGGACCGGTTTAATGCAAATTAATCTCATCGATGGCTGGCGCTTTACTAAACGCAGTCTAGCCGGTCAAAATCTCAGTCATATCTATCTAACTGCCGATAGTCCCAATTTCAATCCTCCCCCGGAATTACTCGCGGGTAATAGTTATTCCCTCCCCAGAGAATCCGTCAAAGCAGAAACACCTGTTAATCCTGCTGCTAATCCCGAAGTGCGAGAATATACCTTTACCGCTGCAGAAACAGCAGTAGAGAGCAATCCTCAGCCAGTGGTCAATAATCCAGTACCAGAGCCAAATTTAACGCCACCGTCCCCAGTTACCCCTAATTTACCCCCCCTGACTCCTCCCAATTCTCAGAATAATAATGCAATTGTACCACCACCGCCACCGCGCAACCTAGGCAATCCCAGAAGTTTATCAGACGTAATCACTTTTAATCGGGCTGCCGCTAATCCCAGTAGTGGTAATATGAGCAATAGTAGTCGCCAAGGTTTTAAAGTAGTAATCGAAGCTAAAACCGAGAGCGATCGCACTAGGGTTCGTTCTCTCTATCCCGACGCTTTCCCCACTTCCCACCAAGGTCGTCGCGTCTGGCAAATAGGCGCGTTTAGTAGTCGCGATAAGGCTGAAAACGCTTTACAAACTCTTGCCCCCCTGCGCGGATCGATCGTACCATTTTAGGGAACGCTGGAACTGCGGAACGGGGAACAGAGAGTGGATAGGGGAAATGGGGAAATGGGGAAATGGGGAAATGGGGAGATAGGGGAATTTCAACTAATACCCTAAAACCCTAAAACCCCAACTCTCAACTCCTGACTTGAAAGGGGGTGTAGGGTGTGGGGTGTGGGGTGTAGGGAAGGAAACCTCTTTCCTCTGTGGGGGTGAAAATTTTTTCATCGGGACTGACTCCCCAGACTCCTGACGTCTAGAGTAACTGATAACTGATAACTGATAACTGATAACTGATAACTGAAAACATGGAAATATCGGAACTAAAAAAAGGTATCGAGATAGTAGGATTGCGCCTGGGTAAAACCCAGGACTATCTTTGACTTACCCACTTTAAGGGCCAAAATTAAAGACTTAGAACAGGTGGCGGCCGTCCCTACTTTTTGGGATAATCTCGATACGGCTCAAAAAACCCTGCAAGAACTAAATGAATGTAAATCTTCTTTAGAAACCTATCAGGGTTGGTGTGGACAATTAGAAGATACCAAGGCAATTATCGAGTTATTAGAATTAGAATCCGATCGAGCTTTACTAGAAGAAGCAACGGACAATTTAACTCATTTACAGCATGATCTCGATCGCTGGGAATTGCAACAGCTTTTAAATGGTCCCTACGACGCAAAAGGAGCGGTTTTAACGATTAATGCGGGGGCCGGGGGAACCGATGCCCAAGATTGGACAGAAATGCTCCTGAGAATGTATTCTCGCTGGGCCGAGAAACAGGGATATAAAGTCACTTTAGCGGAAATATCAGAAGGAGATGAAGCGGGAATTAAATCGGTGACAATTGAGATTGCCGGAACTTATGCTTACGGTTATCTGAAAGGAGAAAAAGGCACCCATCGGTTAGTCAGAATTTCCCCTTTTAATGCTAATGGTAAACGTCAAACCAGTTTCGCCGGGGTGGAAGTGATGCCAATTTTGGGCGATGATGCGGTGAGGGTAGAAATTCCCGATAAAGATTTAGAAATTACCACCACTAGATCTGGGGGAAAAGGTGGACAAAATGTTAATAAAGTGGAAACTGCCGTGCGTGTAGTTCATCTTCCCACAGGTATCGCTGTGCGTTGTACCCAAGAGCGATCGCAATTACAAAATAAAGAAAAAGCCCTAGCTTTATTAAAAGCGAAATTGTTAATTATTGCTCGGGAACAACAGGCTCAAGCGATCGCCGAAATTCGCGGCGATATGGTGGAGGCCGCTTGGGGCAATCAAATCCGTAACTATGTTTTTCATCCCTATCAATTGGTTAAGGACCTCCGTAGTAATGTGGAAACCACCGATGTTACCCGGGTAATGAATGGGGATTTAGATAGCTTTATTGAAGCCTATTTACGTTTGGGGGGTGCAGTTTAAAGAAATGTATCGCCGTTGTCGTCCACAAGTCCCACTCCCGTGTGGACGCGATGATAAAATCTCCTCTTGGAAAAATGTCGATTTGCGTTGAAGCACTTTTTTGCTCGCTGTATAAGGGTTTCGCCGATTTGACATCCCTAAAATGGATTTGCGTTGAAGCACTTTTTAGCATTTCCACTTCGCTCAAGGCTAGTCTAGGCCCAAAAGGGGAGATAACGAGCATAACGAGTTGATTTAGATTCAGATTCGTCAAGTTTAATCAGTCCTGCTTCTTTAGTTGCCCCAATCACTTGAGAAACAGTATTGTTTTTTGATTCATTTAAACAAAAGCGATTTCGTAAGGTTTGGTTAGACATCCGTTGATTATCGACATAGAGGAGACAACAGTGCTGATAACAAGCGCGAATACGGTCAGATTGACTCATTTTGCCAAAATCCTGATGAGCGAATAGGATAGAAGTTGTTCGGATCTCACCTACTCTAAAATCTGGTGCGGGAAGTTGAAATTTCTCGGCAGCGGAAATAACTTTATCAATACCACTGCCCTTTTCTTCACAAATGCCAAAACGACGCATTATGTCAGCTAATTGCTCATTACGGGAGCGATATTCGTCTATAAAGCGTTCTACTTTGATAAAAGGAATACCAGGGTTAGAGATTTCTACTCGATCATCATACATTTCAATCATCACCGAAGCGCCTGTAGCGAGAAAGTCCTGATGAATCAAAGCATTGGCGATCAGTTCTCGCAAAGCTTGTGGAGGAAACATTTTCACTTCTTCCCTAAGAACCTCCTCGATGACGCGATTTTGAGGGGCTAAATCGTGGACAAAATTAACTAAACCATCAAAACCCACAGCATATCCCTTAGTTCCTGTCTGTTCCAGTCGAGTTTTAATTTTACCTGTTCCCTCATAGATAATCACTCGTGGTGCTTTACGCGCTAAGGTAGGGGAAAAGCTCTCAAGTTGTCTGGCCAGAAGGATGGCAGATAAATTAGGAATTGTCCAACCTTGTGGGGTTTTTTGCAGGAGTTGATCGCCTTGTAATCTTTCTAAAACAGCATCACGATGGCTAGGATAGGGAAGCTTGAGCAATTCAAAGTAGGTTTGGGTGTCTAATAGGTCAATAACCTCATCTGGACTAGCATGAGAACGAGCAGGTTGACAAAACCAATCTTGTTGATCTTCAGCAAAGATGCGCTTAAGCAGATCAGGTGTCATGGGTACTAAGTCTTCCCCTGCTCGCATTAGATAAGCACCTTCAAAGGCGATAGGTTGTCCTGTGGGACGGGTTGGCACTTCAAAAACCAAGACACGACCATCAGGGTGGGCCAATTCGGTGATTTCCACGCGCAAGCGAAGTTTTTGAACGATTAGCGATTTAATGCTGTTAATTTCTTCGGGTGTAGGAAAGGCTTGTGAACCAACAATTTTACGGGGACGTTTATCGGTAACACCTAAGATAAAATGGCCACCTCCTTCATTAGCAAGGGCGACGCAATATTTTAACAGTTTGATTGTATCAAATTGATTTTTAGCCTGTTTAAATTCTAGTCGCTCATTTTCCACTGGAGCATTTAACCAACCTTCTAGGGTCTCTAGGTTTATCATGCAGTAATCTCCTTCTGGGTGGGAATTTCCGTTTGGGGGGTAACAGTGCAGGTTATACTGATTCCTAAGATGAGAGCAGCTCTATTTTCTCGCAAATTCTGTTCTTATGCTATTTGTCCTCTACTAAGAAGAAAAATCAATGGTTATTATCGAGATTACCAATGTGGAAGAAATATTGAGCGCAAAAATTGGCTCTTTCGCCGCTAAAATCGTTCAAGCTCTAGCAGATGATGAAGGGAAAGTGGAAGAGGTTCTCATCAAAGAATTACAGGCTAATTTTCAGGAAAGGGGCATTAAAGCTAATCTGTTTAGCGTCACTGGGTTAGATATGCTCGGCAATGGCAGGCTAGAAGTTAACGTTAATGTTCGTTCTGCTAATATGATGTCCTAAGAGATAAAATCGCCAATGGTTGGGTTAAATATAGTTAAACCCAACCTTGTTTTGGAGGTTATAATAAACCAACAAAATGTAACGGTCCTTGACCGGTAATTAATTCGATAATAATTGCCAGAAAACCGATCATCGCTAATCGGCCATTCCACACCTCGGCTGCCGTGGTCATACCCCATTCCCAACGTTCCTGGGGATACATTTTCATATTCGCTTTCGGATGGGTAATTTGCTCGAAAGTGGTGGGTTTTTCCTCTAGGGATTTGACCACTAACTGGGAGAGAGATTCGATAAACATCGGGTGAGTGTTAAGAGCCGGTACTCGCTGAAAATGTTCAATTCCCGCTTCTTCCGCCACTTCTCGGTACTCTATATCGATTTCTTGCAGAGTTTCGATGTGTTCCGAGACAAAGCTAATCGGTACGACCAATAAATGCTTAATTCCCTGCTCTCCCAACTCTTTTAAAGCATCTTCAGTGTAGGGTTTTAGCCATTCCACTGGACCGACGCGACTTTGATAGGCTAAAGTGTACTGATTGGGTCGATTTAGCGTACGCATGATCGCCCTAGTGCATTCTTCAATTTGCCTTTGATAGGGATCTCCCGCTTCCTCCACATAACTTTGGGGGACACCATGGGCGCTAAAAAAGATATGTACTTGGTCAGGATTAGGACACTGCTCTAATTCTCGCGCGATCAGATCGGCCATAGCACTCAGATAAGTGGGATGATCGTACCAAGAAGGGATGAGAGTATATTCCGTCAAACGCAGATAGGGATCCTGCTGCCACATTTCCTCCAGCACACGAAAACTGGAACCACTGGTACTGATGGAAAATTGGGGATAAAGGGGAAGAATAACTAATTTTTTGATATGATCCCGTTTAATCCGCTCGATCGCTTCTTCGGTGAAGGGATTCCAATAACGCATCCCGATATAAACGCTCACCTCGCGCCCCATTTCCTTGAGACGTTGTTGCAGTGCCGTGGCCTGTGCTTCCGTAATCTTGAGTAAAGGGGAGCCACCACCAATCTGACGGTAATTTTCCTGGGATTTACTCGCTCTTAGCGTCGATATTAACCAAGCTAACGGTTTTTGTAATCCTTTGATCGGTAAACGGATGATCTCTGGGTCAGAAAAAAGGTTAAATAGAAAAGGACGCACATCCTCTAACCGCTCCGGCCCACCCAAATTTAATAATAAAACGCCAACGCGACCCATAGTGTTAACAGATAATTTTTAAATTTTCAGATTCTTTACCAAGTTTAACAATATATCGGTGGAACCGTTAAAACAAATTACAAACAATATCGAACTTAATCAAATTTTGGAGGTTGATCTTGGCGACAATTTTACGTCCCCTCAGTTATCAGTATCAATGGCTTTACGATGGTATCTCCCGTCTGGCTGCCCTAGCGGTGGGTGGGGAAACCCGTTTTCGGCAATTGGCCCTAGAAGGTTTAAAAATCGCTAAAAATGACCCTATCCTCGATCTCTGTTGTGGTGCGGGTCAAACCACCCGTTATTTAGTACCCCTATCCGATCGCTGTACCGGTTTAGATGTCTCTCCCGTGGCCCTGGAGCGAGCTAGTTTAGCGGTGCCGCAAGCGCATTATGTGGAGGGATTAGCCGAAAAAATGCCCTTTAATGCCGGAGAATTCGCCTTTGTTCATACTAGCGCCGCTCTCCACGAAATGGAACCGGAGCAGTTAGAGGAAATCCTCAAAGAAGTGTATCGAGTTCTCAGACCGGGGGGAATTTTTGCCCTCGTGGATTTTCATCGACCCACTAACCCGCTTTTTTGGCCTTCTTTGGCCCTATTTTTGCAATTATTTGAAACCCATACCGCTTGGCAATTTATCGATACGGATCTGATCCAATCTTTACAGGCGCTCGGTTTTCGTGATTGTCAACAAAAATTATACGCTGGTGGCAGTTTACAGGTGATTCAAGCGGCCAAGTGAAGGGATCGGCCAGGCAAGATTTTCAGAGGCAGTCGGTCATTTATACTAAGTAGGGAAGCTGAGTTCGATCGACTCGGTGCCAGTTATTTTTGAGAAGTAATGACTAGAGCAAAAATTCTACAACCCGATTTAATTTTAGGGGATACGATTCTCGGTCTCAGTCTGGAGATTTTGAGTCAGCATCAAATTAAAGGATTGATTCTCGATGTGGACGATACCCTTGTTCCCCTCCAGGAAACGACGGTTTCTGACGATTTACAGCGTTGGGTCGATTCCTTGCGTCTTTATCTACCGATTTGGTTGGTAAGCAATAATCTTAGCGAAAATCGTATCGGTGCGATCGCTGATAATTTACAACTTCCCTACCTTCTCGGTGCGGTGAAACCCTCTCGACGCAAACTCCGGCAAGCGATGGCAGCCATGAGTCTCCCCCCCCAACAAATTGCTATGGTTGGCGATCGCTTGTTTACCGATGTTTTAGCGGGAAATCGTCTGGGAATGTTTACCATTCTGGTGAAACCAATGGTAAATCCCTTGACGGGGGGGGCAGCTTATCCAATCCACGATTTTGAGGTGTGGATATCACAAATTCTCGGCGTTTCCCTGCATCCGCAGCATTACTTAATAAAACCTGACCAATCCTCACAAAAGTAAATATTAAAAAATAATTAAGTATAGAGGAAAGGAGGGAAAAGTAGAAAATACTATAGATAATTTGAAATGAGGTCAGCCGAGATAAAGACCTTAAATATAACAAGGTCAATAGATGGACGGTGCCAGTTTTTGCGGATATACGCCAAAAGCTGGCACTACTGTTTTAACGAAAACTTCCTGCTATAATTTGGCCAGATTGTGAGATAATAGGGAACGATTTTTTAGTTAATTCTCCCTGGCTTCACTCTATATATGAATCGAGATTCTTCCCTGCTATCATCCTCCTCGGTTGCGGAATTCAAGCGCAATTCCTTTGATTTGGAGTCACACCTACAAAACTTTTTACAATTAGACCAAGAAATTCTACAAGCAAAATTAGCGATAGCTAAAGATTCCTTAGCGGCCTTAGCCCATCAAGAATTTTCTTGGAAAAATCCAGATTATTTCTATCAGGAACAAGTCAAAGAAAACTATTTATTTGAATTATCTGCTTGGCATTTATCCAGTCAAGAATATATCGGGGAAACCCTGAGATTAATTGATGATCACGGTAGCGGAAAAGTCTTAGATTTTGGTGGCGGAATCGGTACTCATGCCCTGGCTGCCGCAATGAATTCTGGGGTTGAACAGGTGATCTATTGCGATCTTAATCCCCTACATCATGAATTTGTTCGCTTTCGTGCCGAGCAATTAAATCTCGATACTAATAAGCTCTCATTCTATACGGAAATTCCCGAACGGCTAAAATTTGACACGATTATCTGTTTGGATGTCATCGAGCATTTGCCCTCACCTACAGCCCAACTTAAAAAGTTTTATGACTGGTTAAACCCAGGAGGAAAGCTAATTATTAACTGGTATTTTTTCAAAGGATTTAATCAAGAATATCCCTTTCATATCGACGATCCCAAAATTATTGAGAGCTTTTTTCAAACCCTACAAAAAGATTTCCTAGAGATTTTTCATCCCTATCACATTACCGTGCGCTGTTATCGAAAAAATCAATAATTGCCGGAAGAAGATCAAACCAGAGGATGATAGAAAAGTTAGAATTACCCTTGCAACTATGACCCTAGATATTATCCCCGAAGGCGAAGAACGCAAAGTGGAAGCTGTCAGTAGTGCCGCCATTGATGGTGCGCCGATCGCCTATATTGTCGTCTTAGCCGCCATTGTCACTACCCTTTCTTTTATTCCCTTCTCCATTGTCCTCGCTTCCGGCGGTAGTATGCCCCTCAGTCAAGCGGTTTTTCCCCTTTTGGGTTGGTTACTCGGCCCGATCGCTGGGGCGATCGCTAGTGGCATTGGGTCCTTAATTGGGGCTTTCCTTGCCCCCTACACGGCAGGAATTCCCGCTATTTCAGTCTTTGGGGCAATTATAGCCAGTTTTGTGGCGGGAACGATGGTTTTAGGCAAAAAACGCCGTTATTGGTGGTTAGGATTAACGTTAATTTTTCTGATTCCCCTGTTTATCTACGCTAACCGGGCGATCGGACTGAACGGCATTTCGCCACGAATCTTTATTGCCGGGGCTTTCGTCGATTGGTCAGCTTTGGTATTATTTATCCTACCAACCCGGACTCTTTTTACCCATTGGATCAAAGGTAGCAATTTGGCCCTAGTAGCGGCGGGAATTTTTGGAGGTACCTGGACTGCCAGCGGCCTCTCCCATTTAGGGGTCGTCGCCATTACCTACTCGATTTTTAACTGGCCCGAAGAAGTCTGGATCGCTTTAATTCCGATCATTCCTGTAGAAAATCTGATTCGTTCCTTCGTCGGTATGGTGATCGGTTGTGGTGTGATTGCCGGTTTACGGGCGATCGGTCTGGTTAAATCACGGGAGGCGATCTACTAGGTAGGAGCTGCTGAAAAAGTTTTTCCTGGGGACAGGGTGTGGGGTGTGGGGTGTGGGGTGTAGGGGCGGACTCAACAGCAAGAATTGCCAGGTTGCGTCCAACCCTCCACCGAAAAAAAGAGAACTAGCGTTTTAGCCAACTCATCATCGCCCGCAGATCTTGGCCGACTTCTTCGATCGAATGTTCTGCTTCTTGACGACGCATAGCGGTGAACCCCGGTTTACCTGCTTGATTTTCGAGGACAAACTCTCTGGCGAATTGTCCCGATTGAATTTCCCCGAGGATTTTCCGCATTTCGGCCTTAGTCGCTTCCGTCACCACCCGCGGACCGCGAGTGTAGTCACCGTACTCGGCTGTATTGGAAATACTATCGCGCATTTTGGCCAAACCGCCCTCGACGATCAGATCGACGATCAGTTTCACCTCGTGTAAACACTCAAAATAGGCTAATTCGGGCTGATAACCAGCTTCCACGAGGGTTTCAAAGCCAGCTTTAATTAAAGCACTTAAACCACCGCATAATACTGCCTGTTCGCCAAAAAGGTCGGTTTCTGTTTCCTCGCGGAAAGTGGTTTCCAAAACCCCGGCCCGAGTGCCACCGATACCTTTAGCGTAGGCCATCGCTCGATCGCGTGCTTGGCCGGTAGCATCTTGATAGACGGCGAATAAACAGGGGACTCCTTGACCTTGTTCGTAGGTGCGACGGACGAGATGGCCCGGTCCCTTGGGTGCGACCATAACCACATCGACGTTAGCCGGGGGAACCACTTGACCGAAATGAATATTAAAGCCGTGGGCAAAAGATAAAACCTTGCCTGCGCTTAAATTCGGGGCAATTTCGTTGAGATAAATCGTTTTCTGCACTTCATCCGGTAAGAGGATCATGATCCAGTCGGCAATTTTAGCGGCTTCGGCCACATCATAAACCGGAATACCGGCTTCTTTGGCTTTGATTGCCGATTTACTGCCGGGATATAGACCAACAATCACATTAACGCCACTATCCTTGAGATTTAATGCGTGGGCATGACCCTGGGAACCATAGCCAATAATAGCGATCGTTTTTCCCGCTAATAAATCTAAATTGGCATCCTCATCATAGTACATTCGTGCCATCGAACTCGCTCCTTAACTTCTTTTGTCACTGTGCAAACTCCTAATTATACGGGAAAATCACGCCCGTCAGAAGCATTTGATCGCCGGTTTCCTGAAGTCACGAAAAAATAGTGTCTAGAAAAATTGAAATTTTCTCTAGATAATTGGGTATTCTAACTAGGCTTGGCTGGCTTGATCTAGTGGAGCAGAAAAAAAAAGGGGGGGGTAATGGCCAATTTTTAGCTTGGACTTGGTTCTTTCACCAAAATTGAGTACAATATCACTATCATTAAGCACTTCCTCTCCTCTCACCTAGTTAAGATTAACCTCGATCTGAACACAGATAATCGGGTTAGTATTTAGTGCCGAAATAGCTTCTCTCCTTCTCGATTTTTACCTTTTCTGGGTAATTTACCCAGTCAGGATCGTTTATAGACTGATTTACTGCCTTGATCGACCCTAGATAAAATCAGGTCAAAAAATTATTGGCTTTGTTAATCACTAATTCTCTTAGAGCTGCCCAAGAAAATCTATGGTAAGTTTTTTTAAAAAGCTATTGACAAAAAAACCTCAAGGTGTTGGGTTAGAGATCACCCCAGAGCGTATTAACATAGCTCAGATCGCCAAACAGGGACAAAATTATAAATTAGTTAAATGTTGTTCGTCGGATATCCCGGAAGGCATCTTTGAGGAGGGAAAAATCGTCGATTCCCCCGCTTTAGCGGAATTAATCCAAGAAGTCCTCAAGGAAAATAAAATTAACAGCAAACGAGTCGCTACTGCTGTGCCGATGCGCGAGTCAATTATCCGGATTATCCCCATTCCCTCGGAATTGGACGATCAGGAATTGCGAAATCTGGTCTTAAATCATGAGGCTAGTTTATACCTTCCCTATCCTCGCGAGGAAGTGGATCTCGACTACCAGAAACTAGGCTACTTTCAGGATGAAGACGGGATCGAAAAAGTACAAGTATTATTAGTTGCGACTCGTCGGGAGATTACCGATGCCTATATGGAAACCTTCCAACAGGCAGGATTACAGGTAGATGTGCTAGAAATTAATAGTTTTGCCCTAATTCGGACGATTCGCGAGCATTTGCGACAGTTTAGTTCCAATGAAGCCGCCGTTATTGTTGATATAGAATTTGATAACACGGAAATTGCCATCGTGGTGGACGGCGTTCCCCAATTTTCCCGCACTGTCCCCATCGGCACTTTCCAGCTACAAAATGCCCTCTCCAGGGCGATGAATTTGCCCACCTCCCGCAGTCCTGAGATTCTTTTGGGGATGACAATTCCGATTACTGCCTTTGATAGTCTTAGCAGCAATACCGGCACTTCCGGGGCCCCTACTAACGCCGGGATGACGGCACTGATGCGCGTTTTAGGGGAATTAACCGATGAGTTACGGCGATCGATTAATTTCTATCTTAACCAAAGTGATGAACTGGAAATCGTCCAGTTACTTTTAGCCGGTCCCGGGGGCGGTTTAGCGCAACTAGACGAATACTTTACTCAACGTCTCAGCGTCCCCACCATGGCAATCGATCCGATCACATCACTGAACTTGGATACAACTCAAGAGATTCCTAATACCGAAAGACCCGGATTAGGAACAGTTCTCGGTTTAGGATTACGGGAGGTATAGACAAAAATTATGTATAGTCTTGACGTTAATTTTCTTAAGGATCGCCATCTTAACCAAACGGGCAAAGGAACCCCCGCGGCCAAGATTTCCACCGGTATTAACCTGCGTAAACAAACACCCCTGTTGATCGGTGTGGGAGTCGGGGCCGGATTATTGACACTGACGGGATTACTCGGTTTAATCCTCGGTGTGCAAACCAGCGAAACTCAGGCCAAAATTCAGCAACTGGACGCGGAATTAGGTCAACTGCAAGCCCAAAGCAAAAAGCTAGAAGACCTGAGAGCGCAATTAACGGCAGTAGAAGGAGAAAATCAATCTCTGGTAACTGTATTCAATCAGATTAGGCCTTGGTCAGCCATTCTTCAAGAAATTCGCCAACAAACTCCCCCTAGCGTCCAGCTAACCAGTGTGCAGCAGGTGGAGGTTCCCGCCGCCCCAGATCAAGGGCAACCGAATCCAGCTACTCAGTTAAAAATCAGTGGTTTTGCCAGTAGTTACGAAGCAGTAAATGATTATCTCTTAACCCTGCAAGCTTCTCCTTTTTTACAGGGCAAGAAAACCGCGATCGAAAGTGCTGCCCTGGCCGATTTACCCGTACAGGTGGACAATAAGTACAAAAATATTAATGTTACTTTCCCCCAAGCGGTTCAATTTGTGATCACCGCCCAATTAAGTGATACTCCCGCTACTCAACAACTGCTCAATCTGACCCGCAATGGAGCACTCGGAGTTGTCACTAGGATTAATACTCTCAAACGCCAAGGAGCCATTCAACCATGACCTTTACCGAAGAATTTGAAGATCGGGAATTAGAGGAATTTGACGAGTATCCTATCGCTTTCGGGATAACTTTTACTCCCCGCAATAGTGGCATCGCTGCCGCTGTGCTAGGTTTACTTGGCTCTTTCTATCTGCTTTTTAACTGGGTGATGCCCGCTTATAATACCTTGCAACAGTTGCAAAACGATGCAGCTGGCAAACAACAACAGGTAGATCAACAAAAAAGCGGTCTCGGAGCCGCAGAATTCCCCAAAATCGAGAGTCAGTTGCAACAAGAAAAAGCTATTAAACAGCAAATACTCTCGCTTTTTGCGAAAGAAAAGGACTTAAGCACTATTCTCTTAGATATTAGTAATATCTTTAAGTCTCGCAATGTTAAGCTGATTAGTTTCCAACCCCAAGGACTAGAACCAGTGGTGGTTTCCGATGGTTCCCTCGGTAGCGCGGTTAATAATAAGCTCAAACGTCAAACTCTTAACGTCAAGATCGAAGGGAACTATGCTAACACTCAAGAGGTGATTCGGGATTTAGAAAGATTACAGCCGCTCATTTTGCTAAACAGTCTCAATACCCAGATGGAAAAGGAAGGATCGGCGGTTAAAGTAGTTAGTACCGGCAACAATAAAGCCACTATCGTTCCCCAAGGCGATAAACCCGTTACTACCACCTTTATTCTCAATGTGATTATTCCTCTCAGTGCTGAAGAATTGGCGAAATTAGCACCGCCACCCCCCGCCGAAGGTCAACCCCCCGCTAGTCCGCCCCAATAATAGTCTTCAATCCAGTGTGAGTATTGCGTTTTTTGTCCGTTGAATCCCGTAATCGTTGAGGAGTGAATAAAGTGAATCCGTCCCGCTATGCCCTGTTTATCCCCCAAATTGCCTCGTTTTTATTGATGGCTCCCCTGAGCGCTTTGGCCGAAACCCCCATTTCCTTCCATGGTTCAGAGTTAAAATCCCCTACATTAAAAGTTGAATTTTGGCAAGAGTTTAGTCAAGAAAATTTACAAAAGTCGCAAAATCAGCTTGTCCCTTCCAGCGCGGCCGTACAAAAGGAAATCAGCGATCGCATTTTAGCCAGGGAAAAACTGCTCGCCCAAAGTGCGCCCCTTGTCCCCAACCCCGAAATTATCATTCAAGGCGCACCCCAAGCCCCCAGTGTTCCCACCCTACCCCGGGCCGTCGCCCCACCGGTGGGAGATATTGCCATCTCTAACATCGATGCTAGTGCCGAAAAGGTCAAATTCGATCGCAATATGACTGTACCTCGTGTTTTACTCCGGGAAGCTTCCGCTAGAGAAGTGTTAATGACCCTTGCTAACTATGCCGGTTATAACGTCGTTTTCACCAGCGCCCAGGGGGAAGCTAACGCCACCTCTCAGACAGTTTCCTTGGAATTTACTAACGAATCGGTGGAAAACATTTTTAACGCCGTCTTGTTAATTTCTGGACTCCAAGCTAACCGTCAGGGTAAAACCATCTTTGTCGGGGCGCAATTACCCCAAGGGGCTCGTAATCTGATTAGCCGCACCCTGCGTCTCAATCAAGTTAAAGCTGTCGCCGCCGCCATTTTCCTCGCCACCCAAGGGGCAGAATACCAGCGTTTAGTTACCCAAACCGAGGATATCGTCGATCCCCTCACCGGACGAGTAATCGGTCGCCGGGATGTTGCTCCTACCCTAGAGCCACTGACCCCCCAAAACACAGAAGGATCAAAAGCTGCCCTACTTTTAACCGGTTTAAGAATTGCCGCCGATGATCGCCTTAATTCTATTAATTTAATCGGCGAACCCCGACAAGTCCAGATCGCCACATCCTTATTAACCCAACTGGATGCCCGTCGCCGTCAGGTGGTGGTTAATGTGAAAGTTATCGATGTGAACCTACTCAATACAGACAGATTTAACAGTAGTTTTTCCTTCGGTTTTAACGATGGTTTCTTTGTTCAAGATAACGGGGCAGCAGTGCTGAACTTTGGTAATATGAACCCACCCACTAGCTCAACTGTAGGCAGACCGGGGGCTTTCGCACAGCCTGTTGTGCCGATTTTCGATATCATATCGGGTACGGGGACAGCAGAAATTCAACCTTTTTTTGACATTCAGAATGGCGCTCCTTTTGGCCGTGTTAACCAGGGACTCAATGACTTTGTAGGTAGCACAACACCCTATGCTCGTCCTAGTTTTGGTCGCACTGTTAACCCCTTTCAACCCGGTTTGAGTGATATTAATATTGACCCAGAGACGGGAATAATAGAGTATGAATACGAACCCCCGACCCTATTCCAGTATCCCCAAAAATTCCTGATGACCCTGCAAGCCTCAATTCAGACAGGAAATGCCAAGATTCTCACCGATCCCTCCCTGGTGGTGCAGGAAGGTCAACAGGCCACCGTTAAGCTCACCGAGAAAGTGCTAGAAAGTGTGGAGACAAGTGTAGATCCTCTCAGTGGCGAACGCACCACTGTCCCTGTACTGGCCGATGCTGGATTAACTTTAGCGGTAAACGTCGATCAGGTGGATGATAACGGTTTTATTTCCCTGTCGGTTAGCCCTACCATCGCCTCTCCGGGGTCTCCAATTCGATTTGATAGCGGTGGTCTCACAATCAACACCCTTACCCCTCTGATTCGTCGGGAATTGACTTCTGGTTTAATTCGTCTCCGGGATGGACAGAGTTTAATTCTTTCTGGGATTATCCAAGAAACACAACAAAGTTCTGAGACAAAAGTGCCGATTTTAGGGGATATTCCCATTTTAGGGGCTTTATTCCGCAGTCGAACCAATCAGAATAATCGCAGTGAGGTGATTATTCTCCTCACTCCCAAAATCATCGAAGATACGGCCACCTCTACCCTCGGTATCAACTATCAACCAGGCCAAGATGCGGCGGAAATGCTTCAGCGTCAAGGTTTCCCCGTACAACCGCGACAGTAATCAGTAATCAGTTATATAGGGCTGGCTGAATAAATCTAAAAACCTTATCCAACAAGGTTTTTAGACCTTTTGGAAATCAAAAAGTACCGGATGTGGGAGTGATCAGGGGGCAAATTCAGGGACTTTTTCCCTGAAAATTGGGTAATTGACCCCCTCAAAATCAGTAAAACCCTACACCCTACACCCTACACCCTGCCCCCAGGAAAAACTTTTTGCCGCAAACCCTAATTATCCTCTTTTGGTTAGCCCGAATTCAGGGATCGATCGATGCCCGTTGCAAGCTTGAATGTACCCTTAACTTGATCTAGAGTGGAGCGATTCTGTACTTTTCTCCAGCCAGATAGTTATACCACTAAATAGTACAAAAGTCTAGAGATTCTGTTAAGTCCCTTGAATCGGGCGGCGTGGCAGCACCGAAGCTTACTGCTAAGCTAAACGGCTTTTACTTCGGATCACCGATATAGACTCCAAAAGGGTTATAGCTATTGGATCATGCAGGTTAAGCGCCGTTTAGCTTATAATTGCTTACGGACAAAGATAATAAACAAAATTTATGGGCGACTTTTTTGATAACGTGAGCCGTTACCCCCGCTATCTGATTAGCTTTAGTTTAGGGATTTTCTTCGCCTTTTTCGGCTGGTTAGCCCCTTTATTAAAAAATCCCCTCACAGCGATCGCACTTGTGGGCTTTCTAGGGGGAACTTTCGCCTTTCTTTATTTCACCCTCAAAGCCATGCTCGGATTAGCTTGATACAATGGTAAGGGTTTCGCTGTTTTTAGGGGACAAAAATTATGGCTAACGATCGTCGAGTATCTCGCGTCTCCTCGCTAATTAAGCGCGAGGTCAGCCAAATGTTATTAATGGAAATTAAAGATGATCGGGTCGGTGCCGGTATGGTTAGCGTTACCGATGTGGCTCTCTCCCACGACCTGCAACACGCTAAAATTTTTGTGTCTATCTACGGCAACGAAGATGCAAAGGCCGAAACTATGGCCGGTTTAAAAGCTTCCGCAGGATTCGTCCGGCGTGAACTCGGTCAACGCATCCGTCTCAGACGTACCCCCGAAGTGGTCTTCCTAGAAGATTCTTCCCTCGAACGCGGCGATCGAATGTTACATCTTCTTGATCATATTAAAACCGATCGACCCCCAGAAGATGACGATTCCGAAGAAGAATAGAACTATTAGCCGTCTTTTTTCTCCCTGTCTCCTGTCTCGGAGTCTCCTGACTTGAAAGAGGGTGTAGGGTGTGGGGTGATGGGGAAGTGGGGGAATTATGAATTATGAATTATGAATTGGGGTATGGGGAGAACAAATAAAAATAATCTCCTGTCTCCTGTCTCCTGATAACTGATAACTGATAACTGATAACTGAATAATGAGCGATCGCATTTTATCCCTCAAAGAACGTATTGGTCAGATGATAGTAGTCCGCGCTTCCGGCTATCTCTTTGACCAACAAATCCGCTATCCTGCTTGGGAACCTGTCAACGCCACCCTGAAACATTGGTTAGAAACCCTCCACCTCGGTGGGGTGATTCTCTTAGGAGGCAGCGCCGCCGAAATCGCTTTCCGTAGCCAACAATTACAAAGTTGGTCCGGGGATAATCCTCTGCTCATTGCCGCCGATATCGAGGAGGGAGTCGGCCAAAGGTTTTCCGGCGCCACTTGGTTTCCCCCCCCGATGGCTTTAGGAAAAATAGCCGAAAAAAGCTTGACAAAAGCCACAGAATATGCTAGGGAAATGGGAGCAATTACCGCGAAGGAGGCTCTAGCGATCGGGATTAACTGGATTTTAGCCCCAATTGTCGATGTGAACAATAATCCCGACAATCCCGTTATCAATATTCGTTCCTTCGCTGAAACTCCCGAAATCGTCGCTAATCTAGCTCAAGCTTTTATTTTAGGGGCGGATTCCTATCCAGTTTTGACCACGGCCAAACATTTTCCGGGCCACGGTGACACCAGCAATGACTCCCATCTCGATCTTCCCATCATCAACCACGATCATCATCGCCTAGAAGCGATCGAATTGCCGCCCTTTCAAGCAGCGATCGAGTCCGGGGTTGATAGTATTATGTCAGGCCATCTGTTAATTCCCGCTTGGGATGCCGAATTTCCCGCCACTCTTTCCTCGAAAATTCTCGGGGAAAAACTGCGCCAAAATCTCGGTTTTCAGGGTTTAATCGTCACCGATGCCCTGATTATGGGGGGAGTAACCAAAATTGCCAGCGCTGCCGCCATAGCAGTGAGGGCGGTACAGGCGGGGGCCGATATACTGTTAATGCCTCCCGATCCGATCGAAGCGATCGAAGCGGTGTATAGTGCCGTGCAAGCGGGTACAATTAGCGAAGCGAGAATTAATGATTCTTGGCAACGTATTCAACGAGCAAAAGAGAAATTGGGGCAAAGACAGCCATCCTTAGAATCCTTAAGCAGTTTAGCGGCACCGCAAGCTCTAGAGATTGTCAGGGATATTTTAAAAGATTCCCAAACAGTTAGCGCTAATTTACCGATTAAAGCCACTCAAGGCCGCAATTTAATCATTATCGATGATTTGCTCAACTGTGACTTTCTCGATCGCTCTTGTCCGGCGGTGACAATTCCCCGACAATGGGGTTATCAAACCCAAATAATTGATCGTAGCACCTTTAATCAGTCCCTCGTCTCCCCAGAAACGACTCTCCTACAAGTATTTATCCGTGGTAATCCTTTTCGGGGTAGTGCCGGATTAGGGGAGGAAACGAAAGCTATCTATCAAGCTTTGCTGAAAACTGGACAAATTCAAGCATTGATTGTTTATGGTAGTCCCTACGTTTTCCAGTGGTTTCGTCAACAAAGCGCAGAAATTCCCCATCTTTTCAGCTACGGACAACAACCAAGCGCCCAAAAAATTGCCCTAGAAACTATTTTTGAGGGGCCCACTAGGGGCGAAAATCAGACCGATACTTTCGTTTAAGGGCAAAAATTGCCTAGTAACCATTGGGCAATGCGATCGGAAGCCCCGGCTGGCCCCATTCTCTGACGACCATTAAAGGCGATTTCTTGCCACTGTGGGGGATTTTGTAATAAATATTCTAACTTGTCTGCTACTGACTCGGCACTATCGCCTAAGAGAATTGAACAGCCTAATAAACGCTGTTGCAGTTTGGCAAAATGGCGAGTAAATTGTGGTCCAGATCCCGCAATCGTGATCGCCGGTTTACCCAAACCGACGAACTGTTCCGTGGCAGTTCCCGCCATGGCGATGGCCAGATGGCAGCGGCCTAAATATTCGGCGTAATCCGTTTGAGAAATAGTTATAAATACTTCTTGACAAATAAACTTATTTGTGCTATGTTCTCGCCAACCCTGGGAAATTAAAGCAGCCGTAAAAGATTCCGGGGGGAGAGAAGGAGCGATCGCCGCCAAAAATTCCAGCTTGTAATCGGGAAAACGGCCGATAATGGCGGCCACAGCTGCGAGAATTTGCTGCCAATTGTGGAGAGATTCGGGAAAGCGCGAACCGGGTAGCAGCAGAATATTTAGGCAATCTTGGGGAAAATCGCCCGTTATCGAGGGTAAAAGGTCATCCATCATCGGATTACCCCCATCGACAACGGGAATTGACCACTGTTGTAAAATTTTGCTAGTTAAACTATCCCGGGGAAAAACCCCCCGACAGCGAGGATGAGCCATTAACCAGCGTTCCCAAGGATAATAATAGGAACCCCAGAGGCGATCGATCATCGAGCTACTATCTAACCATCCCTGCTCATCCCGGAGATAGTATTCCGATTTAGCCGTTCCCACAAAAGCATAATCCCTCTCGCTCAACCAAGCAAGGGCCAGGGGTAAGATATCTCCCACCGCGACAATTTTTCCCCCTTCTTGGCCCCAATTTCTGACCAGACGGTATTGACGAGAGGTTAATCCTAATAATCCCTCCCGTAGATCTCGCCATAATTGTTTCGCATCCCTGGTGATAAAACCCCCAGAAGGCATTTTTTGACCTCGATCGAGAAGGGGAATCCCCAGACGAGTATAAGCATAACCGTTACCCACTAGGGGTAAAGCAGTAATACCAGGACAGTGGGGAGATGATTGCAGTCTTTTAATAATCCGGATCGCGATCTCATCTTCACCGTGGCCATTACTCAAAAATAATAATTTCACTTTTTTTCTTAACTTCTGGCTTAAAGTCCTAAACTTCGGTTGTTTTATTCCCCTCGACCCTAGACAATGCTGATGGTTAGGGAACAATCAATTTTATAAAAGCAGTTAACCAACTCCCATTTAGTCTAATCTACCAGAAGGTTTCGCCGATCGCCTATCTCTGCCCTGATAGCGACCATTTGACCAAAGGTTAAGACTAAGAGATAAGAGATTAGTTTAACTGCTTCTATTTTTCTCGATCAAAAGACCAAATTTGGCCCCCCAGAGCCAAGAAGGTCAGAAAGCTGCTCTGATCGCTATATTAAAATCAGTGATTAATTGGCATCCTAGCGGAAACAAATGATTATCGACTTACCCGATCGAGAAGCTACTGTCAATTTAGGCGAAAAACTGGGGCAAACCTTGGCCTCTGGCAGTGTAATTTTATTAAAAGGCGATTTGGGAGCGGGAAAAACCACCTTAGTACAGGGAATTGGCCTAGGATTGGGCATTCAAGAGCCTATAGCTAGTCCTACCTTCACCCTCGTTAACGAATATAACGAAGGCCGCCTTCCTTTGTATCATTTGGATTTGTATCGTTTGCAGGGTCAAGATATCGAGGCGCTGTACCTAGAAAATTATTGGCAGGGAATCGAGGTGGATTTAGGGATAGTGGCGATCGAATGGTCGGAACGTTTAACTTTTTTGCCGGAAAATTATCTAGAGATTACTTTACTCGATCGAGGTGAGCAGGGACGACGAGCGCTGCTCAATTTTGTCGGTGGGGACGAAAAAAATAGCGACCCCACAGGAATCGCCATCAGCACTTGACTCTTTAAGCAATCAAACTTTCGTGGTAACTTTCCGCATCTAAGGTTGAAACATTTTACTTTCAGGTTATCTCCCATCAAATCGGATTAAACTGCTATAAGATGTAAAAAATAACTATTTTTTCACCTTTAATTTGCCGTTCTCACGGGGAAAATATCCGCTTTTCAGAGATATAATACTAAAAAAATCGGCAATTTTTGCTAATTTCACACTATCTTTAGATTTATCCTCTATCTTGATGTCTGATCGGTTTTGGCAGTGGTTGACCCTTTTCGCTACTAGGGAATCGTGAAAAGAAAAAAAGAAGCGATCGAGTGCTAATTAGGGCTGGCTGAATAATGGTAAAACCCTTGTTGGTTAAGACTTTTAGAGTTTTTGTAAATCAAAAAGTACCAGATATGGGAGTGATCGGGGGGAAAATTCAGGGACTTTCCCCACACCCCACACCCTGCTCTAGGAATGCAAAGATTTATTAAAATGTAACATAAGATAGGGCTGGCTGAATAATGGTAAAACCCTTTTAAAATAAGGCTTTTGACCTGTTAAAATCCGATGTTCATGCTGCGAAAATAGGATTAAGACCTTCAAAAACCTTGCATTATCCTTCTTTTAGTACAAAACTGGTACGAAAAAGAGGACAACAAAGCCTGAAACGACCGGCTACTGACTCCTGACTCCTAACCCCACCAACAAACTTTTTGCCGCAAACCCTAAATAATCAGTCTTTAATAACCAGATTTAGTATAAATCCACCGAAAAAGAAACCACAAAAATAGGATAAATTGCCTCTAAAAATACCATAAATGCCCCTTCAATCAATCTTGAGGGGGTTGATTTTTTCCTTTCGCTTATTAAACAACTATCACCTCGTTGCTAGGGTCTCCCTGGCAACGCATTTCCAGAGGTTCTACCTTGGAACGAGACAAAGCATTGATGATCACACAAGGTCGAGAAGAGCCAAATAGCCAATTTAGTGCCACAATTAGGAGTAGTTTATTTATTCTTCTCTCCCAGTTAAAAATATGCAAGTTAAAGAGCTAACCGTTGAAGAACTCAAACTCCTCATTCAAGAAACTGTTGCCGAAACTATCCAATCTATCTTACTCGATCCTGACCAAGACAAAGAAGTGAAACCTGAAGTTAAGCAACAAGTTCTTGACTCTCTAAGACGGACTGAAATAGGAGAAAAGGGGGTTTCAGCCGAGGAAGTAGCCAAAAAATTAGGATTAAACTGGTAATGGCTTACTTTGTAGAATTTAGCCGCGAAGCAATCGCTGATTTAGAAGCACTCGCTCCTATCATTCAAGAGCGAATTTTGCGGAAAGTTCGCTGGTTGTCGGATAATTTTGAAAATGTTAGTCTTCAAGCTTTAAGTGCTAATTTGAGTGGTCTTTTCAAGCTTCGAGTCGGTGACTATAGAATTATCTATTCTTTTGCACCCGAAGCAGAACGCATTACCATCCACAAGGTTGGACATCGCCGAGATATCTACAGTTGATAAAATACTGTGTTTGAGAGTAGGTGGTTTCTTTGCTTAACATGATTTTTAGGGGAGACTTGTACAACCTTATTGTACAATTTCAAGCTCTTGAACTCCCCAAAAACCCACAAATCTGAAGGGAGAGAAATATAAAGATTTATTAAATTGTAGCTTTTGATACATTTGTGGGGGGGTGTGTGTATTGTTGTTTTTAGTTTCCTTTATGGTTGGGTTAGACTGTTGCTTGATCTGGCTGCGAGGGGGCGAACACTTATGTACTGCGTAGCGAATGGTGATGAAAAAAGGATTTTTCAGATGGCTACCAATTTTAGCCTTAACTACAGCTTTATGTTCTAACTTCTATCAGGATCACGATGATATTGCTCAAGCCCGTAATTTGAGGCGTGTAAGCAATGGTTTTGCTTTCGAGATTCAGAATTGTAAGGTTCTTCGTTACTTGGTATGGTTCGATATGGGGGCATAAATCGACTAAATCCTTATCTGGCAAGAGATTTAATTGATTAGTTCGCTCCAGATCGCAAACAATTGACAAAAATT